>Ga0316207_10001828_pt1 | contig 24206 bp, 9 predicted proteins | sample 6weekpyrite_MG_FD_204943 | JGI IMG/M metagenome (GOLD analysis project Ga0316207, IMG submission 204943) | Microbial mat bacterial communities from mineral coupon in-situ incubated in ocean water Damariscotta River, Maine, United States -... | ecosystem: Environmental > Aquatic > Marine >... | reverse complement strand
CCCCTACCTCAGTAGTGCAGCTAATGGTAGAAATTATCGAGCCTCATAAAGGTACAGTTTATGATCCTGCATGTGGTTCTGGCGGTATGTTCGTACAATCACAACATTTTATCGAGCAGCATCGAAAACAGCTTAAAGCACTGGGTGAAAAAGATGATGATGATCAGATCTATGTCTACGGTCAGGAAAAAACCCTGGATACCGTCAAACTGGCGAAGATGAACCTAGCGGTCAATGGTCTGCGGGGTGAAGTGCGCCAGGCCAACAGCTATTCGGAAAATCCCTACGACGGTTTCGGTAAGTTTGATTATGTCATGGCCAATCCGCCGTTTAATGTGGACGACGTGCCGGTGGCCACGGTGGAAAAAGACCCGCGCTTTAACACCTATGGTTTGCCGAAGAAAAAGACCAAGGTGAAAAAAGGCGACGAGGGTAAGCAGACCGTACCCAACGGCAACTACCTATGGATCAACCTGTTCGCCACCTCACTAACAGAAAAAGGCCGCGCCGGACTGGTCATGGCTAACTCCGCCTCCGATGCTCGTCATTCTGAGGCCGACATCCGCCAGACCCTGATCGAGAACAACCTCATCTACGGAATGCTCACCCTGCCGTCCAATATGTTCTACACGGTGACCCTGCCGGCGACATTATGGTTTTTTGATAAAGCGAAAAAGGATGATCGCATCCTCTTTATCGACGCCCGCAATATCTTCACACAAATCGATCGTGCCCATCGTGAGTTTAGTCCTGAACAAATTCAGAATATCGCTATCATCAGTAAATTGCACAAAGGCAAGCGTAAAGACTTCGTGCGCCTAATCGATAGTTATTTCGAACAAGGTATGGCACAGCTAATAGAAAACGAAAAACAGGTTAAACCTGTGAGTGAACAATTATTAGAAGTGCTGGAAGATGAACAAGGAAAACTAGCGGTCGGCGATCTGGTCAAACAGTGGAAAGGTTTAGGCAAACTACAAACGCGATACAAAAAATACACAGATAACATCGATACTAAACTTAAAACAGATGCTGACATTAATAAAAAGAACAAAAGCCAGCAGACATTAAGGCAAGCTTTTGATCCGTTTTTCGAAAGCCTGCACTTAGGATTGAAAGAACTAGACAAAACCGTGCGCAAGCACGAAAAGGCAAAGGCTGAAAAAGCTAAAAAAGCAGGTAAGCGGGCAACAACAGATCGTGAAACTAAACGCCTGAAAGAAGCGCTGGAGCATCTACACAAAGAGGTCAAGCTGGCCGAAAGTTTTTACAAACATATCCACTGGTTACAAGAGCGCTTCCCCAAAGCGGAATACGAAGATGTCACCGGCCTGTGCAAACTGGCGACACTGGAAGAGGTCAAGGAGCAGGACTACTCTCTTAATCCGGGGCGTTATGTAGGTGTAGTAATTGAAGAGGATGGGAAGACGGAGGAGGAGTTTATTGCAGATTTGATTGTTTGTAATGAAGACTTAAAGGCGCTAAATAAATCCGCACGTGCATTAGAAAAATTAATAGATAAGAATTTCATTGAATTGGTTGGTGATGAATGACGAAATTGGATAAAGTTAAACTAGGTGACTTAACCGAAATCGCCAGAGGGTCTTCGCCAAGGCCCATTACTAATCAGGCATATTTTGTTGGTGGGTCGATTCCTTGGGTAAAAATAGCTGATGCCACAGCATCTGTTAAGTACATTTATCAGACGAAACAATATGTAAATGATTATGGCGCTTCTTTTAGCAGGAAATTGCCTTCAGGTAGTTTGATCGTATCTGCAAGTGGAGTTTCCCTTGGCTTTGCAATTTTTCTTGGAGTCGAAGGCTGTGTGCATGATGGCTGGATTTACTTCAAATATATTGATGAAAGTAAGCTGAATAAAGACTATTTATATTTTTTACTGAATACGTTTACCAGATCGTTTCATGCAGTATCTTATGGGGCGGCAATACAAAATATAAACACTGGAATTCTTAGAGAAACGGAGGTTCCTCTTCCCGAATTGAATGCTCAGAAAAAAATTGCAGCCGTCCTATCCGCCTACGATGACCTAATCGAAAACAACAAACGCCGTATCGTCTTGTTGGAAAAAATGGCCGAAGAGATCTATCGTGAATGGTTTGTCCGCTTCCGCTTTCCTGGATATAAAACGGCTGAGTTTGAGAAAGGGATTCCGAAAGATTGGGGATACGAAAAGTTAGATCATCTTTGTATCGTAATAAAACGCGGAATATCACCTAAATATGATGATGAGTCATTGAGGGTCGTTATAAATCAAAAGTGTATTCGGAATGGCCGAATCGATCTCTCGCTGGCAAGGCTACATGATACAAAAACTCCAAAAGAAAAATATATTAAGTTTTCAGATGCATTAATTAATTCTACAGGTGTTGGAACATTAGGCAGGGTATCAGTTGTAGAGTTTGAGCCAGAAAAGATTACATGTGACTCACATGTAACTATCTGTAGAGCAAATTCGGAGAAAATTAATCCACAATATCTAGCTGTAACAGTAACTCAGCTGCAACAATATTTTGAATTTATGGCATCAGGTTCAACCGGTCAGGTTGAATTGAATCGTTCTTTAATTTCTGGGATAAAAATACGAGTACCAAATCGAGAAATTCAGGACAAGTATTCTGAAAGAGTCATTGATATTTGGTGTCAAAAGCAGAATCTATTACAAGCAAATGAGAACTTGAATAAAACAAAAGAAATGCTTTTACCAAGACTCATATCAGGCAAGCTATCAGTAGCAGATCTGGATATCCAGCTACCACCCAGTATGATGGATGAAGTCACGAGTACCGAAAAGAGTGTTGCATAATGGCATTAACTTTTCAGAAAATAGCATTACGCAGATATGTTCCTGAACAGGGTGTTAATGTCGCATTCCTAAAGCCTAATAACTGGGATGATTATGGCCATAAAACTTTATTCCTTCTTGTCGTTTTTGATGAGCAAGGTGAGAAGCACGAAATAGGGAATGTTAAAATAGGTTTTGCTGGCCAAGACGAGGGGTGGACAGAAGAGCAAATACCTCAACAGTTTGATGTTTTGCAAGAGCACTTCTTTTCACTTGGGCAGGATGTAGATTATTACAGGTATCTTGTAGATAACTTTTCACATGAGGTGGCTGTTAATTTATTAGAGGCACTTGGCGATGTAGTTCATGATGCTAATCGACTTCAACTTTGTGAGAATGAGCAGGTTTTTACCACGTCCTTATTGAGGAGTGTGAATCGTACTTCGATTGAGCATCAGTTTAGGCGTATTCTAAATGATGAGGCACCACTAACGGATTATGATTTTTTCTATGAAAAGGCTGCAAATGAGCGGTATTCAGGGTTAAGAGTAGAGTTTACTGTTCAGCCAAATATCAAGCCTTCTTCTAATCTGCATATATTGATTGGGCGTAACGGTGTAGGTAAGACAACTCTACTGAATAATATGGTCAACGCTCTTCTTCCTGATCGAGGAGAAGTAGAAGAAACTGGCTATTTTGCTGTTGCATCGGGCTGGGGTGGTGCTGCCGCACTAGGTGATGATTATTTTGCTGGTGTTGTTTCCGTGTCATTTAGTGCATTTGATCCATTTGAACATCCGGAGAACCAAACTGACCACAATTTAGGTATGCGTTATCACTATGTTGGGTTGAGGAAATACGAAACTAGAAACAATCAGCGAGTAAGGCTACTCAAAAATGAGTCTGAACTTGCTGATGATTTTAGCAAAAGTTTAGAGATATGTTTGTCTTTAACTGCGAAAAGAGGTCGTTGGGTCGATGCGGTTACAAAATTGGAGTCAGATTATAATTTTGCTGAAATGAATTTGTGTCAACTTGTTGATGTTTATAGTAGAGATTTAACAGATAACAAAAGTGATTTTTTTAGAATAGCTGTAGAACTTTACTCGAGAATGAGCTCAGGTCATGCGATTGTTTTGCTAACAATAACTAAGTTAGTTGAAACAGTTGAGGAAAAGACGTTGGTGCTTCTCGATGAGCCTGAAAGCCATCTACACCCACCTTTATTATCAGCTTTTACGCGTGCATTATCAGATTTGTTGGTAAATCGTAATGGTGTAGCAATCATCGCGACACATTCACCGGTTGTGTTACAAGAAGTACCTAAGTCGTGCGTTTCTATTCTTAGACGAACGAGACTGGAAATGAATATCGATAGACCAGAAAGCGAAACATTCGCTGAAAATGTAGGAGTTTTAACGAGGGAAGTCTTTGGTCTTGAAGTTACAAAGTCCGGATTTCATGACCTATTGGCGAGTTCGGTTGCAGAAGGTAAAAGCTACGAGGAAATTGAGCAGGAGTATCATAATCAATTGGGTTTTGAGGGTAAAGCAATCTTACGTTCAATGGTAGTAACAAGGGATTCGCAAGAGGGTGCAGCCGAGTGAGAGCAATAGTAGAACCTGTATTTGATCCTAAAACAGTCTATGAAACTTGTACGAACAGCATCAGTGATGTTGATTTGCGAGATCGTCTTAATTTTGTGACTAATAATGTTGTATCGGCAGCACAGGTTTATAAGCAAAGGGCTGTCGTCAAACAGTTATATACCATTCCGGAAAATAATAATCGTAATGAAGATATCGTTATTGGTAATGTAACTAAAAAAGAACTTAAAGGTTTATATAGTGATCATATGGTGGGAAGAGCTAAACCTGCAAGAGTGATTTATGATCAATTATTATCTAAGGCTCCGTTAGGTCGGTGTCCTTTTTGTGGGTTTGGCCATGCATCTACATTGGATCACTATTTACCAAAGACAAAATACCCACTTATTTCTGTTCTTCCTATTAATTTGATTCCAGCATGTAAAGACTGTAATACCGGTAAAAGTACCGCTACTGCTGCTACAGCAGAGGAGCAATCTCTACACCCTTATTTTGATCATCAGTATTTTGTTACTGAGCAGTGGTTATACGCCAGAGTCGAGGAAATTACGCCTGCGACTATACAGTTTTATGTGTCACCTCCGTCGCATTGGGATAATACTTCTAAAAAACGTGTCCAGTCGCATTTTAACGATTTTAAATTACCTGCTCGATATTCTGTGGAGGCAAGTAATCAGTTGGCATGTTTAAGAGATACACTTGTTGCATATCATGCATCGATGGGTGTTAACGGGGTAAAGCAGCACCTTGTGATTGAGGCAAGATCACATTTTATTCAGCATGCTAATTCTTGGCAGACTGCAATGTTTCAAGCACTTGCAGCGAGTGATTGGTATTGTAATGGTGGGTTTAATTAATCAAGGAATTGGGTGTGGTTAAAAATTTTATTTCAGAAGATGACATAGAGCAGGCGTTATTACAGAAGCTGAATAAGGATTTTGGCTTTAAGTCACTCAATTGTCATACCACTAAGCCTGAAGACCTCAATGATAAGTCCAATCGCAATGATAAGCGCGATGTGATCCTCGGAGACCGACTCAAGGATGCCTGTTTGCGCTTGAATCCTGATATACCTGAAGTTGTTATTGATGAAGTAGTCGAACGGGTGATGGACCGCCGCTCAGCAATGTCTGCCATCGACGCTAATAAAGAACTATATAAGTTTATACGAGATGGTGTCCCAGTAGAATATGAAGATATTAATGGTGTTAAGCAAAACGAAGATGTGAAGCTTATCGACTTTGATAATTCCTCTGTTGATGATGAGGAGGGTAATGAATACCTGGCGGTCTCGCAATTATGGATTAAAGCAGTTGGTCATACACCTAAGGCCCCTTATCGTCGCCCCGATGTAATACTCTACGTGAATGGCATACCGTTGGTGTTTGTGGAGTTGAAGAACTCTAATGTGAAACTGCGCAGTGCCTATGATGTAAATTTAAAAAACTATAAACACGATATTCCACAGTTGTTCCACTGCAATGCCTTTTGCTTGCTTTCCAATGCCAATGAAACCAAGTTGGGTAGTTTTACTGCTGGATGGGAGCACTTCTTTAACTGGTTGCGTGTAGATAACGAGAAGGAAGTTATTGATCGCAAAAAAATAGCAGAAGAAAATACTAGCCTTGAGTATGCCGCAGCAGGTCTATGCAAGTCACATAAGCTGCTGGACTATATCGAAAATTTTATTCTCTTTCATAAAAACAATACCAAAATTATCGCTCAGAACCATCAGTTTATGGGGGTTAATAAGGCTTATATCCGGTTTCTTAAACGTAAGGAACTAGATGGTAAGCTAGGGGTGTTCTGGCATACCCAGGGTTCGGGTAAAAGTTTTTCCATGATCTTTTACACCCGAAAGATCTTCCGCAAGGTAACGGGTAATTTCAGTTTCGTGGTGGTTACCGACAGGCAGGATCTGGATGGACAGATTTACCGTAACTTTGTCGATACAAGTACAGTAAAAGAGAAAGACGCGGCTCAGCCTAAAGATTCGGAACAGATGCGTAAGTTTCTGGGGCAGAACAAGAAAGTAGTGTTCACCCTGATCCAGAAATTCCGTTGGCCTAAAGGTAAGAAGTATCCCCATTTGTTGCAAGACGATGGCCGTGAAGTGATTGTTATGGTGGATGAGGCTCACCGTACTCAATACAAGGATTTAGCGGAAAACATGCGGGTGGGATTGAAAGGATCTAACTTTATTGCATTTACAGGTACACCACTATTAGGGCGTTCTAGTAAGAAAGGTGAGTCTAGAAAGATTGGAAGAACCGAAGAATGGTTTGGTGATTACGTTTCGGAATATAACTTCCAGCAGGCAATGGAAGATGGAGCGACAGTGCCTTTATATTATGAAAAGCGCGTTCCGGAGATGGTGAACCAGAATGATGAGCTCAGTGATGAGTTCTATGAACTTCTCGAAGATGAAAACCTTACCGAGGCGCAAAAAGAAAAGTTGGAGAAGAAGTTTGCCAAAGAGTTAGAAGTAATCAAGCGCGACGACAGGCTTGATAAGATTGCAAAGGATATTGTCTATCATTTCCCACGTCGTGGCTACTTGGGTAAAGCAATGATGATCGCTGTGGATAAATTCACTGCAGTGAAGATGTATGAAAAGGTTCAGCATGAATGGAAGGCGGAGATAAAACGTCTACGTAAACTAATTAAAGAAACCGGAAACGATATCGAGCGGGCCCGTTTTAAAAAGATCATCGATTACATGAAATCAGTGGGAATGGCAGTGGTGATCAGCGACCCCAGCTCCGACAAAGAGAAATTTACCGAAGCTGATTTGAATATCGAACCGCACATTAAACGCATGGAGCAATTAGACGAACACGGTCATGATATCGAAACCAATTTCAAAGACCCGGATCATCCACTGCAACTGGTATTTGTTTGTGCCATGTGGCTCACAGGTTTTGATGCGCCTACCGTTTCTACTCTTTATCTAGACAAGCCGATGAAGGATCATTCGCTCATGCAGACTATTGCACGAGCCAATCGTGTTTCATCATATCGTATACGTGGTTATAACGGCCAAATGATCGAAAAGCATAATGGTGAAATAGTTGATTACTATAATGTCTTCCGAAATATGAAGAAGGCGCTTAAAGATTATGCTTTGGGTGATGATGCTGAAGGTGAGAAGCCCGTTAAAGAGAAAGATGAACTATTTACACTCCTTGATGACGCTATTGCTCAAACCCTGGCTTTTTGTAAGGAACGTGATATTGATCTACAGACAATAACCCTAGAAGGTGGCACCTTTAAGAATATTGCTAAGTTCAATGAATATGCCGATATCCTCTTAAGCTTGGATGACTGGCGTAAGTCATTTTATGTATTTGATAACACTGTGTCATCTCTCTATGAGGCCTGTAAACCTGAGATATTTGAACAACCTATGCGTCCTGAAGTTGCTGTTATTCAGTTTTTGCGGGGTGTTGTCGACAGTCTTGTGCAGCAAGCCGATGTCGACGAGATTAGTCAGAAGATAGCTGGACTATTAGATGAAAGTGTTGTGGTAGATAACGCTGAACAATTTTATAAACAAGAGCATCAGGCTGATTATAGAATTATTCAAAAAGGCCGTAGTTGGGACTTGAGTAAGATTGATTTTGAAAAGCTTAAAGACGATTTCAAGCAAGCGCAATATAAGAATATTGAAATTGCGGATATGAGGCGGTTTATTGAGGGTAAGTTGGAACAAATGATAAATCAAAACTATACCCGTGTAGATTTCGCGCAAAGACTACAAGAGATTATTGATAAATATAATTCAGGATCTTCATCTCAAGAAAACTATCTTGATGAAATGATGAGACTGACTAAAGATATGCAAGCAGAGGATGAGCGGCATATAAGAATGGGGCTAACTGAAGAAGAGTTAGAGTTATTCGATACAATAAAGAAAGATAAAATGACCCAGCCTGAAGAACGGCGTGTGAAGAATGCCGCTAAGCATCTGATTGTTCGTCTTTTAGAGGAGCATCCACGGGTGCTTGTGCAAGATTGGTGGAAAGATGGTCAGACGCAAAGAAAAGTTAAAGATGCTATCGAAGAAGTGCTTGACGAAGACTTGCCAGAGGATGGATATGATAGACGTCTATTCAAAGAAAAATGCGACAATGTTTATGAGTTAGTAGTCGATTTTGCTAGTAATGGTCGTAAATGGGTGGCTGCATAGAAATACATGTTTTTCTGGTGCAGGCTAATGTACTGATGAAAAAGATAGTTAAAGCTATATAAAAAATAAAGCTATAGCCTAATAGTTAAATACTGATTGTTGTAATATCGATTGAAGTGAATAAATATTACTCTTGCCTTGAAAGCGATAATAAAATAATAAAAGGGAGTTCTGGATGTGAAATATTTAGTTAACATATGTTTTTTAGTTATTAATATAACAGTGATATGTAATTCGTATGCGTCGGATTTTGATCATTCAATTAATAAATCAATTGATGCGTTGAAGGCAAGAGATGGTGAAACAGCATTAAGTCTTCTTAAGCCTATAATTGAAAAAACTGATAAAAATATATTTCATTTATTAGGGCAAGCGTATTACATAACGGGGCAGAACAATAAAGCTTTTGAAGCATTTCTTAATTCTGAGTATTTAAAATATCCATATGTTTTAAACCAACTTGGGCACATGTACTTCTTAGGAGAAGGAACAAAAAAAGATTACAAGGAAGCGGAAAAATATTTAAGGCATTTAGTGTCATATAATATAAACCCAAAACTTAAGAAAAATGCATTTCGATTTCTCGGTATTATATACCGTGATGGTGATGAAGATAATGATCTTGAACCAGATCCAACATTAGCAAAAAAATATTTCAAGGAAGGTTCACGTTTAGGTTCACAAATCTCTATGTACTTCTTAATAGAATTAATATTGAAGCAAGAGAAAGTGTCGGAAAAGGAATATGATGAGGTTAGATATTGGGTAGAATATATTGCGTCGAGTTGGAATCCTAGTATGGGGAAGGATTTTGGTAACTCGTTGATTTTTGATATGAAAGATATACTTGTGTTATTAGTAACTAAAGATGAAACAGGTGTACAAAAACCATTAGCAAGAAGAATTGTCAAACTAATCGACAATATTGTTAAAGACATTGACAATAGTAATCAACAAAAGAGTGCCAATAATGACACTGATTTTTTAAATTGGCAATATTCATCAAACCGTCTGTATAAAAAAGCATTATTAATCTCGTTAATTAATAGAAATGTTAACTATATTGAATTGTTTCTGAAAGTCGGAGTGAACCCGTTTTCTTATGATTATGTGAGAGGTTATAAAGGTTCACCTATAGAAAACTTAATTCGCAGATATGATGAAAAACATAAGTCTATATATGTCGAGATTCTAGAGTTAATAAAAAAACATGGTTTCAAGCTTGATTCATGGGTTGAAATTGAAACTAGTAATGCAAGAGATATATTTAAAGCAACACCAGAAATAAAGAGAACAACATTGTTGCATTTGGTTGCTTTTACTGGAAATAGATATTTATTATCTTATCTATTAAGCACTGATCTTAAAAAAAATATTGATTTGTTAGATAATCTTTTTAACGCAACAGCGCTTGAAATAGTTTTGGGAGGTGGTGATAAATATTCAGTACTAACGTGGTCAGTTGAAGATAAAGCTATAGAAGAAAGGCTAGAAATGGCTAAGGTTCTAAATAATTCTGGTGCAAACCCAAGCATGTTTTCGTTTGATAGTAAGCTCAGGAACATAAAGCAAAATACTAAGTTATTAAGTTTCATTTATAGTATAAATAAAAGTGAAGAATGTGGTGGTAGGTCATTATATGCATTGTGTTTGCCTCTTGGGAATGAAATAAAATTATTAAATAAAAAAACAAAGGTTGAAGAAAAAATAGATATTCGTCCAGAGTTTGTACCGCAAAAAGGTAATTCGGGGGCAATAGTCTATTTTTCAAATAATTCTGATAAAGATATCGTTATGTCATCAGACCGTAGCCAAATTATTTTATGGCAGGGAAGTACAGGAACTCAGATACGCGCTATAGATATTCCTGGTGATACTGATATGAATGATTTGAGTCTTTCAGGAGATGGACGATATATTTATGGAATAAATTTTAGTGGAAAACTTTATATTTGGGAAACTAAAAATGGAAAATTAAAAGAAGTAATAAATAATTATAGTGATACTGATGATATAGATAAAAATTTAAAAGGTGATATATGGTCAGATTATTTAGACTATTCTGTTAAAAAGAACCTGCTTTTGGTAGATGGATATGAGGGTTTTACAGTTAAATCAATCAATAATAAGAATATATATAATGTTGGTGAAGTCAAAGATGTCGTAAATGGAGCTATTTCAGAGAATGGATTATATATCACGTTATTAACTGAAAACGGAGGCCTTAAAGTTTGGGATGTAGATAATAAACGGTTAGTTGCTTCATATATAGCATCTGAATTAAATTCTTATACTGAGCAAAAAGCATTAATTATAAGCAATGATGGAGAGATGATAGTTGGTTTTAGTGATGATAGAAAATTATGGTCTGTAAACATAAAAAAACGCAACTTTAATTACCTATTAGATAGCGTGGAAACTGAAAAATTTGATTTTGTTAAAAATAGCACTATCAGATTTAGCCCTAATAATAGATATCTATCATTTAACTATTATGGATTTTCGATGAGGCGAAGTAAAAGTAAGTTTGCCAAGATATTTGATTTGGCTGCTAATGAGGAGGTTTCTATTCATGAGTCTTTTAAAAAATCGCATTATCACTCTTTTGATGAGGACTCAAATCTAATAATCATGAAGAAAATGTCTCCAGAAAGGGAAGTCCATAAAATAACTAATGACGGTAGCGATATTTCATATATTTACACAGAAAATACAGGTAGATATAAGTTATTAAACGATGATCTTAAGAATGAATATATTACTATATCTGATACAGGTGAATATTTGCTTGATTTGAAAAATGTTAATAACGATTCATTGCTTGAAATAAATACTAACGCAAAAGTAATTAAATTCAGGTTTTCAGAATTGACGCAACAAATGGTTAAAAGAAGTGCTGATATTCAGTTTATCAAGTGGAATATCAAAGATAATGTTGTTGTAAATGAAGTAAAGATTAAATCGAATTTAATGCCGCATAAGATGGGTGGGTATGATACTAAATTTTACTATAACAACGGGACTATTTTATTTAGTACAGAAGGTGATGCTTTACAAAGTTTTAATTTCAATAATAAGGATTTAAAGATAACACGATTCGAAGGATTTTCATCTGATCCTGGATTTTATAAAGCTATTGCGTTTTCCAATTCGGGTAAATTCATTGCAATTATTAATAATAATACATTACAAGTTTGGAATGTTTCCTCTGGTAGTCTCGAATGGCAACTAAATGATGTATCTTTAGCATCTAATATAACCTTTTCACCAAATGATGAATTCATTACTACAACATTTCATAGCTATAGTAATAATAATGCAGTTTTAGAAAAATATGTGACAAAAACAGCAAAACGTACAAGAAAGATTAATTCTGGTTATTCATATTTTTCTTCAGATGGTAGATTGGCGGCCAAATATGAGTCAAATCTACTTGCTGTCTATAATATAGAAAATGATTTGTCTCCAAAATATCTATTTTCTGTTAATCATCAATTCAACGATAGCAATGACGCTTTTTACAATAATAACTATAGCTTGTATGCAGATAATGGATTAAATAAAATTGTTATCAATTTTCCGAACAAAGTCCAAGTCTGGAAAAAAGGAGAGCATGATCAATATTCATTGGCAATCTCAAAGAATATCAAGGTACCTTCTTTCTTTGATGAAACAGAAGATTTAAATTTGCTGAATAATGTTGAGTCTATCAGTAAAATTAATAAACGAGAACTTGATTCTATAGATACATACACATTAACAAGTAATGGAAAATATTTAATTGGCCATAGTTTTGGTGCTTTATATTACTGGAATACAGAAAATACTGAACTCGTTAAAATTGTTAAAGGGCAGTTCATAACATCTATAGGTGACTATGTTCTTTTGAAAAAGAACGATAGAGTTCTTTTAGTAGACACAAATGGGTTTGAGGTAATAAGAGAGATAGACAATAAGGATGACATGATTGTTAAAGGCCATATTTTTAACTTATCATCTAACTTACAATATTTAGCTGTTTTAGTTGATGATGTATTTAGACTTTGGTCACTTGATGATGGTTCTCTCAGGTTATACTTTTCCTCATTTGGAGGTGTTGTGGAAAGTAACACTACAACTGGTTGGGTCTGGTCTGCTCCGAATGGTAAATTTGATACTGATAACTTAGATAATATATCTGCTGTAAACTGGGTTTTTAGTGATATGCCTTATAAACCACTTTCAGCTGAGGTTTTTTTGCGTGATTTTTATAGCCCAAAAATACTATCGAATTTAGCCTTGTCCGAAGTGAAAGATAGTAATCTTGATTTTAGTGGGCTCAATCGTATTCAACCAAAGGTGGAAATTACACAAATTGAGTATATAGAAAAAAAACACCAGGCCAAAGTTGATCTATTAGTAAAAAGTATTAGTGACATTGAAAAAGAATTAGAAAGTGGTATTCATGATATACATCTCCTTATGAATGGACGAGTTGTTAAACGTCATCCAAATAGTTCACTTCACAACAAGAATCTCAGTTGGAATGAAAATACTAGACTATCTATAGATGTAAATAAACAAGTTAAAGTAACATTATATGTTGATTTACCACATAATGTGCACAATAGAATTAAATTCGAGGCATTTGCATTTAATAGTGATCGTGTTAAAAGTGTTAATTCCTCACCAAAGTGGTTAGCAATTAAAAATTCAACAAAAATAAAACCTAGGGCCTGGGTTATAAGTATTGGTGTTAATGATAATGAAACATCTACTTGGCGTTTATCATACGCTACTCCAAGTGCGAAAAATATCTCGCGTATAGTGGGTGATAAACTAATTAAATCAAGTGCCTTTACTGAGGTCACTTCCATACCTTTATACGTGCGATCAGATTTAGACAGATTAAAAGCTATAAATTCTGGAAAGCCAGATATAATGCCACCGACTAAGTCAAATATTCGAGCGGTACTAAGACGATTAAGCGGTATTGGTTTATCTAATTCTGATAAAGAGCTATTTAATAAATATCCTCATTACAAATTTGATAAAATAAGACCTGATGATCTTGTGTTTATTAGCTTTTCTGGGCATGGAATTGTTCCTGAGAATAACTCCGAGTTTTATATGCTTCCTCACGACACAGGTGGATATTCGAATATAAATAAAGACTTATTCAATAAATCAATATCTAGTAAAGAACTCGCAGGTTGGCTATCAAATATTAAATCAATAAATATGAGTTTATTTTTAGATACATGCACATCGGGTGCTGCACTCGCGGTTCATAATTTTAAGCCGGCTCCTTTAGGTAACCCAGGCCTTGGTCAATTATCGTATGATAAAGGTATGCCTATATTTGTATCAGCACAGGCGGGTGAGTCAGCTAATGCATTTGGAATGTCACTTGCAACAAAACAGTTTGTTAAATTAATTAGTAAAACATCAAGAATTGATGATATTAATCAGATAACTGAAATAATGAGTTTTGTTAAATTAGATCACACGAATTTGTCAGCAAATGATAATGTAATCCAAGTCCCTAAATTATATAACTATAATCGTAAGAGTATTTCTAATAATTAAAAAAGGTCTTTTGTTATGATATTTTTAAATTATTTTACATTTAATAAAATCAATTTGAAGTGTTTTAAGAATATATTGCTTATAGCATTACTTTCTCCGACTATTTCATGGTCATTGGACTTGGATAAATCTGATGTATCTCTTTATTATATTCAACATATAGAAAACGCTGATATCAAGAAAATTGGACGTTATAATATATCATTAAATACAGTAAGGGTTTGTGATAGAGAAGATGGTATATCAAGTATACTGTCATCAAAAGGTATTTATGATAATGGTGAGGCTTTGAGTTTGGTTTATCATTTGAATAACGAAAATATCGATACAATGAATTGTATATTGGTGCCAAGTGCTAAGGGAAATGATGCCTGGGAAGAATTACTAAAACAGGGTTATAGACTCAAGTTGTACTCATTTCCTGAAGTAAAAACGAAGTTATATGAAAATATCAGGTCGTTGTATGAAGTGGCTGAAATTGAATCAGATAATATCTACAAGGAAATATTTAGTGAGTATGATGCATCTATTACTGATGTAGACAGAAATGTGTTAGAGAATTATTCTTCGTTTGCTCAAGCTGTAAAAACAGGTAATGTACTTATGCCAAAAAATGTTCTTATTGAGACAAATGCTGAATTGATAGAATATATAAATTTGATAAAGTTAAAAAAAGAATCTGCTGCTCTAACCGAAAAGCAGCTTGAAATTAAAAATGTATTATCATCGTCGATAAGTATTAAGGCTAAAGCATATAGTGAAACATTTGGTAGTAGGAATTATGCGTTAACACGAGGTAGTGTACCCATTAGTGTTAAAGTTTTAGATACGTTAACTAATAGTATTCCTTTAGATAATTATCGAGTTTACTCATCACCAAAAGCCTTATTTGACTATAGCAAGTATCATAGAGAAATAGGGTTGTCTTCACCAGCAAGGAGCAAAATATCTATTGGTGCATATCTTTTATGGGCCACAAAACCAACTGATAAAGGAGAGGTTGTCGTAAGTGGGTATCAAACTGTCAATGTAGATAACTTTACAGATAAGAAAGAAGTTTCATTATTTATTGAGAGATAATAATCTAGATGGATAAAAAACATATAATTATTCGTGCAGCAGAGGTGGTTGGGATTATACTTAGTCTTGCTGGTGGGTTTCTTGCAAATGTTGCACCAGTCTCTGATAGTAATATCTGGCTAAATCAGTTTGCATTGGGTTTAGGTTTTTTAATTATACTAATTGTTTTGTTATTTATCTGGGGTCTTACTTTAAATTTTAAAGATAAATTTACATCTAAAAAATGGAATCTAATCGCGTTAATAAGTTTTGTGGTTTTTTTCATTAATACTATCTATTATTTTTCTACTCTCAGTAATTATACAATTAAAGACTCATTTTCTCAGTCAGAGTATGTAATTAGAGTTCATGGAGATGAGCTTACTAATAAAGCACTAAAGTGGAAACAGGAGCAGTCTAGTCCTACTAAAGCAGAAATGATGCATGAATTTGCTTATATATATGATGCTATATGGACTGACAGTTCTACAAGGCAAATGGAGGTGAGACTGTTGGTCATTTATTTGCTAATGATAATGAGTCTTTCGCTCGTTATATTAAGTCTTTCAGAGGGCGCATTAAGAAGGCTAAATAATTAAAATTCAGAGTAGTCATATAACTGGTAGACCGCACTTATACTTGTGTCTTCATGGTTAGTGATATTAATAGTAATTTAAGGGTAATTCTAACGCTTTCAGTCATTGAAGCTTTGTCAAGATTGTTCCAAAAGCGCTAAATCTCATCTTCTTTTAAAAACGATTTCGGGGTATTTTCTTTTCACCAATCACTTTGCATTTAAATCATAGTGATTGTCATTTGTTCAAAGCTTAACAAATAATGTAATAATATCGAAATGTTCCTAGGTGTCTTTTGTTACGGACTAAGGATTTCAAAAGATAATCATTGTCCTTATATAGTCTTCTGTAAAATATACTGACTTCTAGGTAAAAGATCAGAAAAATCCTACAAAACTATTTCCTATTACTACTTGTTTCAATTAAATAATTTCGATTATCCTAATTTTCAAATAAAAAATAATAATATTTTATATCTTTTATAGTAAATCAATAATAAAAAAAGACTTCGGGGAAATTATGAGTATCTTTTCGGCAATGGAATTTTCGACTTTTAAAAAAATTGCGACTTTAGTTCTAGTTTTAAGTTTTAATAGTACTTATGCAGTAACAGAAGTTGGTCGTATACCCGGTTCCTTCAATGTCTCATCAAGTGGGGCGGCAACCTATTCGATGAATATCGAAGTTCCTCCAGGTGTTAATGGTTTAAAGCCTAGTTTATCTCTTTCTTATAGTAGTCAATCAGGTAATGGGCCATTAGGCTATGGCTGGGGCTTAAGTGGAACCTCTTCAATAGCAAGGTGTAACAAAAATTACGCTCAAGATAATGGATTTGTTAATGTAGATTTCAGTAATACAGATAGACTGTGTTTGGATGGCCAGCGTTTGATTCTTGTGAATGGGAATAACACAAATGACAATGAATATTGGTCTTCTTATGCAGAATATCGCACTGAAAAGGAATCGTTTTCGAAAGTAACGCGCTATGGTAGTGGTTTTAAAGTTGAGACAAAAGATGGCCGCGTTGCAGAATATGGGCTTACGCATGATTCTTCGCAACAATTAAAGATTGTATCCTCAGGTGCTCTATATGTTCTTAATTGGGCGATTAACAAAATTACAGACCTTTCAGGTAATACTTTAAAATATAGTTATATTGAAAACCTTGAGAATAGTAACCATTTATTAAAAGACATTATTTATGGGCCTAATAATTCGGTATCTGTTAACTTTATTTATGATACTAATCGTTCTGATGCGCATACCACTTACAAATCGGGCGCTAAATATTCTGAACAATATAGATTAAATAAAATATCAGTAAAATTGTCTGGTGTTGAAAAAACATCATACAATCTTAGCTATAAACAAGTTCTCACTCCATCAAAAAGCTTCTTATCAGAAGTTGAAAAATGTATATCAGGTAGTTGTTTAAAGAAGACTGTTTTCACCCCTGAACAAGAGGATTCACCAGCTAAACTATTTACGACTTACAAGGCTAAAAAAGTACAGAATGGGGTTGGTGGAACTTATCATAAGCAACAAGGTGATTATAACGGTGATGGCATAGGTGATGTAGCTATTACACATTGGAGTAGCACTTACGGCTGGGTCATCTACACTTCAACTGGCATAGGAGATGGAAATTTCAATCCTGCTGTCCGCAGCAAACCTTCTAGTGGAACACATGGTAATTATGAGCAAATGCAGGGTGACTTTAACGGTGATGGGATTGCAGATTTTGCGAATGTTCATTTCAGTTCAACGTATGGTTGGGTTATTTATACGGCTCTAGGTCAAGAAAATGGGATCTTTAGTAGTGCCGGTTATAGCAAACCATTTAATGGTACAAACGGAGAATATACGAAACATTCTGGTGACTATAATGCTGATGGAATTACAGATTTATCTTTAATACATTGGAGTAGCACTTATGGCTGGATTGTATATACAGCTCTAGGTCAAGCTGATGGAAAATTCACATCGTTTAAATATAGTAAGCCATTTTCTGGCACAAGTGGAGTATATAAACACCTACAAGGTGACTTTAATGGTGATGGTGTAACTGATTTAGCAAGAAGTCATTTTAGTTCAACATATGGTTGGATTGTTTATACATCATTAGGAAGAGGCGATGGTACGTTTGAGTCGGCTGTAAGGAGTTATCCGTTTAGTGGTACCAATGGTAGTTACACATCTATAGCTGGTGACTACAATGGTGATGGAATCACAGATCTGGCGTTAACTCATTGGAGTAAAACATACGGCTGGTTGATTTACACCTCTTTGGGGCGTGGTGATGGTACTTTCGCGGCTTCACAATTCAGTAAAGTATTAAATGTTGGTGGGGGAGCATACGAGCAGCAATATGGGGACTTTAATGGTGATGGTGTCTCAGATTTCGCAAATGTTCACTTTAGTTCTAAATATGGATGGATTATCTACACAGCATTAGGAAATGGAGATGGAACGTTTGCATATGCTACACACAATAAACCATTTAATGGAACTGGTGGTGCCTATACTAAACATTCAGGTGATTTTGATGGTGATGGAATAACTGACCTCGGCTTGATGCACTGGAGCTCTACCTCTGGTTGGATAGTTATTGCTACTACGAGTAATAGCGACACACTCAAATTGAGAACTATTACCGACGGCTTATCTAAGTCTGTAAATATTAATTATGGTTTATTGACTGATAACAATTTATATACAAAAGATACAAATGCTAATTATCCATTAATGGATGTTCAAAGTCCTTCAATTGTTGTAACTAGCGCTTTAATTGATAATGCATTAGGGACAGATAATGTCACTACATACAAATATGGTGGAATGAAAGTACATAAGAGAGGTAGAGGAAATTTAGGGTTTCGTTGGATGGAAACTACTGATCAGAATACAGGCATCAAATCAAAATCTGAGTTTTATCAAAAATTCCCTTTGATAGGCAATACAAAAAGCTCTGAATCTCGTTTATCTAATAACCAATTATTAAATATTACAAATACAAATTACGTATTTAATGGAACCACGTGTACGTATTACTCTGTGCCTTCTTGGGAGCTGCCTGCTTGTACAGCAAGCTTAAAACCAGGTGTGGTTTTCCCATATCCATTAAATAGCTCATCATCACAATATGAAACCAACGGTTCACTCATAAAAACAGTCGAAACCAATACGTCTCAGAATAATTTTATCGATAATTTTGTAGGTTCTACAATAAACCGAGAAAAAACAACAGGGCCTACAGGATTAGTTTATGAGAAGATAGTAGAAAACGAATATTCAAATAATTCGAGTTTTCAATATCATAAAAAGGACCAGCTCTCAAAGATTGTTTCATACTCTATAGATAGGGGATGGCAGACTGGAAAAGTTACAAAGACATTTTCTTATTATGATCAAGGTCAATTAAAATCTGAAACCACAGAGCCAGGTACAAATAATTGGATAACTAAAACATACGGTTACGATAATTATGGAAACCAAACATCAGTTATTGTTAGTGGTTTTGATATTGATACCCGTACTTCAAAAGTATTTTATGATAACAGTGGCCTGTTCCCAGAAAAGAATGAAAATGCAATTGGGCATACCAATAAAAAAGTATACGACTCATTGCATGGTGTAGTAACAAGTAGTACAGATGTAAATGCTTTAACTACATCCTACAGCTATGATAACCATGGTAGAAAAACGGCTAGTTATTCACCAGATGGTAACCATTCTGAGAAGAAACGAGAATGGTGCGATATCAACTTGGGAATGAATTGTACAGTACCAAAAATATCAAATGGACCTGAATTTCTTGATCAAACAATTAGCTATGTTGTTACAACCTATCAAAAACGAGGAACAACACAATATACTCCGCCAGTTAAAACATACTTTGATAAATTGAATCGTCAAATCAGGACTGAAACTGTAAGTTTTGATGGGGCAGTCGTATACGTGGATTCAAATTACGATACACAAGGACGATTAGTTGCTAAAACATCACCATACTTTAGCAATTTGCCAAATGAAAAAAATCCCACCATTTATTCTTATGATGACTTGGGAAGGACAATTAAAACGATTACACCAACAGGGACAGTAGTTACTACGGCTTACAATGGCTTAACAACGACAATAACTACTCAGATCTTTAATCCTACACGTATAGAATCGAAAGTTGAGAAAAAGGATGCTTTAGGTAGGACTCTTTCAATTCGTGATAATGCATATCAGACCATACGATTTGATGTGGAATATGACGTTCAAAGAAATCATATATCAACAACGACAGACCCTGAAGGAAATATTACAAAGATTACTAAAGATAAGTTAGGTCGTAAGATTGCAATGTCTGATCCTGATATGGGTAATTGGTCATATACTTATAACGTCCTTGGTGAAATGGTTTCCCAGAAAGATGCTAAAAATCAAGTAACCATTATGAAATATGATGCACTGGGTCGTATGACTACTCGTAGTGATGCAGATGGTTTGATAAGTGAATGGACTTATAACGATAATCTTATAGCAGGAAATACTCCAAGAAACAAAGCAATCGGAAAGATAGATACAGAAACAAGTACAAATGGATATAAAAAAGACTATTACTATGATGGTTTGGGTAGACCTTATGCAAACATAGTGAATATTAATGGGGTAAATTATAGAACAGATACTACTTATGATACTTATGGTCGTTTAAATAGTTTGTATTACCCTACAAGTGTCAATGGCCGATTCACATTAAAACATCATTATAAGAATGGATTTCTTGAAAAAATTACAAGTACAGATAGTGCAACACTATATTGGAAAGCTGACTTTAGAGATGAAAAAGGCCAGATTCAGTATGACAGTTTTGGTAATAATATAAAAACACTTCGTACTTTTGACGAAGGCGGAAGAGTTACCTGGCTAAATATAGGTAATACATTAACAAATTACGATGCTAGCTATGATTACGATAGTGCGGGTAACTTAACTAGTCGAACAACACAACGCAATCAATCAGGAAGTCCGTTGATTGAAGATTATACATATGACAACCTAAGTCGTTTGAAAACAGTTTCAATTAATCAACTTGGTAATATTAATTTAACCTATGATGGTAAAGGAAATATTAAAACCAAAACTGGTGTGGGCTCTTATTCTTATTATACAAACCGTCCTCATGCGGTAAAGAATGCAGCTGGTAATAATTATTATTATGATGCTAATGGTAATTTATATATGGGAGCAGGTCGTTCTATTAGTTGGAGTAGTTATAACAAACCAACATATATAGTCAGTAGCCAAGGTTCATCAGAATTTGATTATAGCCCTAGTCGTAAACGATTTAAGCACTATCAAACAAATAATAGTTCAAATACAAATAAGACAACCTACTATGTGGGTGGTTCGTTTGAGAAAGTGGTTAATAGTAGTGGAGTGACAGAATATAAGCATTATTTACGAAATGGCGACCAAACAATTGCTATTCATACGAGGCGAAGTAATGGTAGTACAGAGACAGATTATTTATTAAGAGACTTTCAAGGTTCAACTATTGCGGTTGCGAATTCTTCTGCACAAATTAAAGGTCAAACAGACTTTGATGCATTTGGAGCAAGACGTCCAATTCTTGGACAAAGTGTTATTGATTCAATAATTGGCTCATTCCCGAGGGGTTATACAGGCCATGAGCATTTGGATAATCTAGGTCTAATTCATATGAATGGCCGTGTATACGATCCAAAACTAGGTCGTTTCTTGAGTGCAGATCCATTTATACAATTCCCAAATAATTTACAAAGTTATAACCGTTATTCATATGTTCTGAATAACCCGATGTCATACACAGATCCAAGTGGTTTCTTTAGTTGGTCTAAGAAAAAAAGGCATCTGCGTGAATCAATCGGTAAAGAATTTTCGAAATTCTTTAAAAATGAACCGATTCTGAGTCAATCTGGCACAAAAAAATTCTTTATGCGAAAGGAAAATCAACAGATAGGCGCTTTAATTGCTGGAGTTCTTGATGGAATGGGGTGTAGTGGTGCCTGTTCAGCTGGATTCTCTGCTTATGTAACTGAGATTAGTGGTGGTTCTTATGAGGATATGGGTAAAGGTGCAATAAATTCTTATGGTTCATATTTAATTTCTCAAGGGGCGAATAATCTTACTGAAGGTATGAGTTTTCCAGGAGCAGCGACGGTACAAGGTGTTGCCGGGGGAGTGTCGAGTGAACTTCAAGGAGGAAAATTTGATGAAGGTTTTGGGCGAGGCTTTTTAAAAACCGCATTTCCTGCATCCCAATCTGATCCAGTGTCAGCTGCAGTTCTAGGTGGACTAATATCTGAAGCTACTGGTGGAGAGTTTAAGGATGGTGCTATTGAAGGTATAATTAATAGAACTTTAAATATGCCCAGATCGCCATCTGAGTCAGAGTTAAGAGCTATATTGAATAACCCAAATCTTGTAGCAAAGATACAAAGGAATTTAGGTAATCAGTTTTTTTATGTAGGCGGAGGGCTTCTTGAATATCTAGATTTATCACTTACTCATACCCAAATGGCATATGTAAAAAATGGAGCTCTAAAGAATATTGGACATACCGGTGAAAATAAAAGCCAACTAACGCAAAATGAATCATTTAGTGGTTACAGGCTTGTTGAATTAGCTTATGTCGATAGTGTTTCTAAAGCAGTTAGTAATATGAAAACATACTCAAAATCTGCGTATAGTCTTACTGGGCATAATTGTCATCAAGCTTATTCCTACTCAGTCCAATAGTAAGTTATGGTTTTGGTTAAGGTGGTAAAGGTAGTAAAGGTAGTAAAGGTAGATAATGATACTTAAGTGTATATGATATCTTGATGGTTTTAATTCTGAGCCATATTCAGTTTTAGAAAAAAATAAAATATCACAATATAGCAATATGCAATTGCTATATTGTTAAGAAAAGTCCTGTGAGAAGTTATCTTCATAAGGATAGAGTGCAGTGAGGGCAGCAAGTTATCAGCTAGAGTCGTAGAGATTTTTATGAAGTTTTGTACCGTAAATAATTTATGATAGAAGGTTATCTAGAATATTAGCTGTTTCATTCGCAGCAGTGGCAGCCATATCATCCACAAGATGAGCATATCTACTTGTTGTTCTGCTATCACTGTGCCCTAGTAATTCTCCAATTTGCGGTAAGGTTAATCCAGCGGTAATACCAGCTGATGCAAAGGAATGACGCAAGTCATTAAGTCGTAAATCAGTACAGCCCGCTTCAGATCTGATTTTTCTCCACAGTCGCGTTGGATCTTTGATACCCACAATGGTTTCTTTATATCGAGGTAGAGAATTTATTATATCTATAGCTTGTTGTGGTAGATGAATGGTTTTTGCCCCCGTCTTACTATCAGGTAAATTTAATTTATTACCATCAAGCCATTCCCACCTGGCATTAGCTATCTCACCTTTTCTTGCGCCTGTAAATATGAGTAAGTAAATAAAAGCAACAGCTTCTGGGTTGGTGTCTTTGTATTTAGTTAGGCCCTTAGATATTTTTTCTGCTTCTTTAGGAGTCATATATCGTCTGCGCTTTTTTTCAGGGTAACGAGTTACTTGAAAGCATGGGTTTGTATATCGCTCTCGATATTTCCATTTTTCAGCCAAATTAAATATTTTTGAGCATAGTGAACGAACGCGATTTGCTGAGGTTGGATAATCCGACATAGATTTGTGTAATGCTTCAATATCTGGTATATCGATATCTTTTACTCTCATTTTGCCTAGAAAGGGGAGTATATGTGTATTGATGTTTATTTGATCAGTGATGGCTGATTTTTTCCTAGGAGCATATTCAGCTAAGTATTTTTCACAGAGCTCCTTCATGTTAGGAGCTACTCTGGTTGTTTTAAGGTCTCCCATTGGATCTTTGCCCTGAGCAACGAGGGCAAGCATTTCTCTGGCGTTATCCCTCGCTTGAGCCAGCTTTATCGTTGGGTAGTCTCCGAGCTTTGGACGACGTTCTTTGCCGTCACGAGTTCGATAATAGAGGTAAAATGAAGTACGTCCTTTGAAGGCTCGTAACTGCAAGCCACGAAATCTGGAATCATGGAGTGTTATCCCTGGCTTTACTGATTTGATTGTAGAGTTATTGAGTTCCATATAGTGGTTTCGCTGGTCGCATACTGGTCGCAAAGTATTACCAAAATGCTGATATCTCGTGTTATTTCTCGTGAACTCAAATTACAATATATGAGAACAATGTCAATAGAAACAAGGAGATGCGTTATAAGGTGTTAGATTGCGTTATGCTATAGTTAACGACTGGGGGACAAGTGGTCGTGGGTTCGAATCCCGCCGTTCCGACCAAATTTCCTGATTAATTTCTTTATGTTTCTCGATAATCAACTACTATTTGATCTGTACTT
>Ga0316207_10001827_pt1 | contig 24206 bp, 23 predicted proteins | sample 6weekpyrite_MG_FD_204943 | JGI IMG/M metagenome (GOLD analysis project Ga0316207, IMG submission 204943) | Microbial mat bacterial communities from mineral coupon in-situ incubated in ocean water Damariscotta River, Maine, United States -... | ecosystem: Environmental > Aquatic > Marine >... | reverse complement strand
AATTACATGATCTCACGCTCAAAAACAGTTTGCTAACAGCAGAGCTGGAACACAGCGAGCAGTTACGTCAAAAAGAGGCCAGTAGTATAGAAAAAGCACGCCAGGATCTCAGCGAATCTTTTACGCAGCTTTCTAATCAGGCCTTACAACACAATTCCACTGAATTTCTAAAACTTGCCCAGGAAAACCTCAAGCAGTTTCAGATACAGGCAGGCAATGAACTAGATAAAAAAGAAAAATCAATCGAGACGCTACTTAAGCCAGTAAAAGAAGCACTCGATAAAACAGAATCCCAGATTCGTACAATTGAAAAAGAACGCAAGGAAGCCTACGGCTCACTCAGCAAACATCTTGAAACCATGCAATTGCAACAACAACAACTGCAAAGCGAAACAAGAAATCTTGTTCAGGCATTACGACGTCCAGAGGTGCGTGGCCAATGGGGTGAAATGACGCTCAAGCGCCTTGCGGAACTGGCTGGCATGGTTGAACACTGTGATTTTTTTGAGCAAGAACAATCACAGACTGAATCCGGTAGTATTCGTCCCGACATGATTGTACGCATGCCTGACAGGCGTGAAATTATTGTCGATGCGAAAACACCGCTAGATGCTTACCTGAGCGCATTAGAAGCAACCGATGATGCTGAGCGTGACAACCATCTGCAACGGCATGTTCGCAAAGTAAAGGATCGCATTCGTGAGCTTGCCAGTAAAAATTACTGGAATCAGTTCGATAACACACCAGACTTTATCGTGCTGTTTATTCCAGGCGATCAGTTTCTTAGTTCAGCACTGGAGAGAGAGCCGGCGATTCTTGAAGAAGCTTTGAAGCAGAAAGTCATACTTGCAACGCCAACCAGCCTGGTAGCATTGTTACGTGCGGTCGCCTATGGATGGCGTCAGGAGCAGCTGGCCAAAAATGCGGATGTAATACGCAAACTGGGTGAAGACATGTATTCACGGCTGGCAACCTTCACCTCTTACATGAGCAAACTGGGCAAGAACCTCAACAACAGCATCACACAGTACAATAGCGCCGTATCATCTTTTGATAGCCGCATACTTCCAGCCGCACGGAAATTTGTAGAAATGGGCGTTGAAAGTAAAAAAGAAGTTGAAGACATCAGCCAGATAGAAAAAATCGCCAAGCAACCTCAGCCAACGAATGACAAAGACCAGGAAGGTAATGCATAACAGTACCGCGCTGACTGACGCGTATCTTTACTGTAGCCAGCTAACACGCAGTCATTACGAAAATTTTCCTGTCGCATCACACTTACTCCCGGCGCCAATGCGTGAAGCCATCAGCGTGATATATGCCTTTGCACGCACAGCTGATGACATTGCAGATGAAGGAAGTGCCGATGCAAACACACGAACCGAACAATTAAATGAGTATCTGCATGAACTGGACAAGATTAGCGCTAACAAACCTATAGACTCGCCATTGTTTGTGGCGCTTGCCGATGTCATTAAGAATCATCAACTCAGCATATCGCTATTTGCAGATTTGATTACTGCCTTTAAACAGGATGTTGTAAAACGCCGTTACCAGTCTCTTGATGAGGTATTACAGTATTGCCAGTTATCAGCTAACCCTGTGGGTAGAATTGTGCTTGAGTTAAACAAACAAAATACGCCTGAGAACATTGCTGACTCAGATAAAATATGTAGCGCATTACAACTAATTAACTTTTATCAGGATATAGAACAGGATTATCTCGAAAATAATCGTATTTATCTGCCTGTCGAGGCACTACAGTCAGAGCAACTATCAAATAAGGATTTTTATGCGTTTTTTAAAAGCAGTGATGGGCAAGCTCAATTGCGCGGTCTTTATGAATTCACCCATAGCCTGATGACGCAAGGTTCTGCACTGGCAACACGCCTTACTGGTAGGCTTGGATTAGAAATACGTATGACCGTGTGGGGAGGACTGAAGATCCTCGATAAATTACAACAACAACAGAATTTATTATCCCGGCCACGCTTAAAGTGGCATGACTGGATGGTTATTAGCATGAAAGCCATAGCCAGAACACAGCCCTCCACCGTATAATCAGATTTTACTGAAATTCAGCAACGCCATCATGACGCCAAACGAATATTGCAAGGAACGCGCGGCCAAAAGCGGATCCAGCTTTTACTACAGCTTTCTCTTTCTACCCACTGAGCAACGCCATGCCATCATGGCGCTATATGCCTTTTGTCGTGAAATTGATGATGTTGTTGATGAATGCAAAGAACCAGCAATTGCACAGCAAAAACTGGATTGGTGGCGCGGTGAAGTCGAGGCCCTCTATAACGGGCGAGCACAACACCCTGTCACCATTGCCCTGAGTAGCGCGCTATCCCATTTTTCAATACAACAACAACACATGCTGGCTCTGATCGATGGTATGCAAATGGATTTATATACAAACACCTATCAGGATTTCGATGAGTTGTATCAGTATTGTTATCGTGCTGCCGGTGTTGTCGGTCTTATGAGCGCTGAAATATTTGGTTATCAAAACCAGGAGACACTCAAGTACGCAGAATACCTTGGCATTGCATTTCAATTAACGAACATTTTACGTGACATTAAAGAAGACTACACCAGGGACCGCATTTATATTCCTGCCAACGATTTCCAGCAATTTTCGCTTACCCCAGCAGAGCTGATTGCGAATCAGACTAGAGACGCCGAGAAGATTCAGGCATTTTTAAAATTTCAGGCTGAGCGTGCGCAATCATGGTATGAAAAGGCGTTTCATCACCTGTCAGCGGAGGATCGCAGGAATCAGCGTAGTGGCATCATCATGGCAGCAATCTACAACAAGGTGCTAGGTAAAATTACTCGCCGACCTGATGCCGTGTTAAGTTCTCGCGTCCAGCTGTCACCACTTCATAAACTCTGGATTGCCTGGCGCACCTATAGAAAAGAACATCGTAGTGTCTGATAAAAAAACCCCAACAATCATCATAGGCGCGGGATGGGCGGGTATTGCCGCCGCCGTTGAACTTACACGTAAGGGACATCCCTGCCTGCTGTTAGAGGCAGCGCAGCAGGCAGGTGGTCGATCACGTAGCGTACATTACCCTGATATTAGCGTCGACAATGGCCAGCATCTCATGATTGGCGCCTATCATCATATGTTGCGTAGCATGAAGCATATAGGCATCAATATTGATGATATGTTTCTAAGAGAAAGCCTGCGTATTGATGTATACCCAAAAAACAAAAATACCATACTTATCAAGACAGCAAAATTACCGGCGCCATTTCACCTCGCCGGCGGCATAGCCATGACGAAAGGCCTGCCCGTGATGGATAAAATCCACGCGCTTAGTTTTATGACGAAAGTGGCCGTTTCCAACTTTAAAATCGCCAAGGACTGCACTGTAAAACAATATCTTGATAAATTTTGTCATTCCCAGTTGTTTATTGATGCATTTCTGGAGCCACTATGTCTGGCTGCTTTGAATACACCGATTGAACTGGCTTCTACGCAAGTATTTTTTAACGTACTACGTGATTCATTTAAACATAACGCCAGCGACAGTGATTTACTGTTACCCAAAAAGTGTCTAAGCCAGATTTACCCTGATCATGCCCTGCGCTACCTCAAGCAGCATGGAAGTGACTATAAACTGGATACAAGAGTATCGGAAATCCTGGTTGAGAATGGCAAAGTAACCGGCATTCGCTGCAGTGAGCGCATGATCAAAACCAACAAGGTCATTGTTGCTACCACACCCACAGCAGCGTCGCGCATTATGCAAGCATCCAACATGCCAGCCAGCATGTACAAAGCACTAAATAAATTACGCAGCCAGCCGGTCTCTACTGTATACCTGCAGTTTAATAAAAACGTTCGGCTGCCTTATTACATGACAGGTATGACGGGAACCATAACCCAATGGCTATTTGATCGACGCTTTTGCGGGCAACCGGGCTTGATCGCCGCTGTAATGAGTGCCAAAGGACTACAAACAGCCCTCGACAAAACCGTTCTGATTGACGTGGTTAAAAATGAAATCGCCGCGCTGTTTCCTGAACTAAAAAACCCAGTCAGAACTATCGCGATAAGAGAAAAACGCGCAACATTCAGCGCGGTAAAAAATATACAGTCACTACGCCCCACACAGAAAACAGAAATCAAGGGCTGCTATCTTGCTGGCGACTATACCTTAACGCCCTACCCCTCAACCATTGAAGGCGCGGTAATGAGTGGCATACAATGTGCGAAACTACTACTTAAGCAAAAGTAAGCTGATATATGACCAATCAAACATCTGCATTGCAGGATAAAACAATACTCGTTACTGGTGCTGGCGATGGCATCGGCAAAGCCGTTGCAATAGCATCTGCTCGACAAGGGGCAACCGTTATCCTGTTAGGCAGGACAGTTAAAAAACTTGAACATGTATATGATGATATCGAGGCCGAAGGCGGACCCCAACCCGCCATCTTTCCACTAAACCTGGAAAATTCGGGTGAAGAAAACTACCTGCAATTAAATGAAATTGTCAGTAAGGAGTTTTCGACATTACACGGGCTGATTCATTGTGCCACGAATCTGGGCAGCCTAACTCCAATGGCCCTGTATGACACAGAGCTATGGCACAAGGTCTTCCAGGTCAATGTGCATGCCTGTTATCAGCTAACACGCGCCCTGATTCCCTGCCTCAACAAGTCAAACAATGCTTCGGTGATTTTTAGCGTCAGCCAACAGGCGCTGCAGGGAACTGCATACTGGGGCGCCTTTGGTACGACGCAGGCTGCACTGAAAGGCATGATGGAAATTTTTGCCGATGAATACGAAAACGATGGCATTATTCGTTTTAACTGCCTCGATCCAGGGCCTGTTGCGTCACACTTTCGCCGCACGGCCTATCCCGCTGAAGAGCCTGCCACGCAAGCTTCGCCGGAATCGGTTGTGGCTCCCTATCTTCATCTTCTATCCGAAAGCAGTAAGACTATTAATGGTAAATTGCTACAAATCGATGACGCCATCTTTCAGTAAAGATACTGCCTTAAAAAAGACTTAAAAAACCCAGGTTGATTGGCAAATTATTGCCGCGTGGCAGCAATTCGCTCGTCGAGAAATTGACGAAATTAGTCCGCCTTTTTCAGGTTGATATATTACCTACTGTTTTTTATGGGGTTTTTATCACTTTAAAAACTGGCATGATATTCGCATTTGTGAAGACGTCTACACAAACGAGAATAGAACTATGGCTAGTGTGAACGTAAACCAGGTAATCACCGGAAAGCTCCTACCAGTGGATGGCGCTGATGACATGTTATACCAGGCCAGCTGGGCAGCACAGGAAAACGGTAATTTCTTTCGCCTTGCACAAAGCTTACAAAGCAGCCTGAATATTGAGCAGATTCTGCAGGCATTTTACGAAACGGTAAAAAGTAATCTAAGTATCAAACACATGAGCTTCATGCAGCCTGAAGATGGCCTGGAACACAGCTTTGGTAAAGCAGCACGTCATAGTGTGTTCTACAACCTGAAGGTCGAAGCCAATGAACTTGGTGCACTTAAGTTTACTCGAAGCAAGAAGTTCACAGACGAAGATCAAAAAACTCTTGAAAACCTGATCTGCCTGCTTGTCTATCCATTACGTAATGCACAGCAGTACGCTCAAGCAGTCAATGCAGCCGTTATTGACCCTCTCACGGGTGTTTGCAACCGCTCTACAATGAATGAAATCATGCAGCGCGAACTTGATATCGCCAAGCGACATGATACTGAATTTAGCGTATTAATGATTGATATTGATGATTTCAAAAAGATTAATGATACCTTTGGGCACAGCGCAGGTGATGAAGTCATACGCCTGTTAGCCGACTGCCTGAAAAAGGTTGTGCGTGGCTCTGACTATATCTTTCGCTATGGTGGCGAAGAATTTACAGTACTGCTGAATAACACGGATATTGAAGGTGCATGCCACCTTGCTGAGCGATTACGCACTGCAGTTGAAGACCTGCAGTTTAAATCAGGTAAAAGAAACATTAACTTCACGATCAGCATAGGCGTAACAGCGCATAAACAGGATGATTCGGTACAGCGCCTCTTCAACCGTGCAGACAAAGCCCTTTACGTCGCCAAGAAGGCAGGCAAAAACTGTGTTAAATGTATGGCAGGACTAGCCACACAGCCCTAGTCAAGCTATTGTTTTTATATAGCAATTTTGTTCTATTATTGATATTTAGAACCTTGTCACAAAGTTTTTACGGCCAGCGGCCTATAGTACTTACAGGACAGAACGGAAACTATGGGTAAAGACATGACAGGATTAAACGAAAAAATATCAAATCTGATTGATTCAGGCCTACCTGTTGTAAGCCTTAAATCTGATCACAACGACATTATTGTCAAGGCGCTCACTGATGTGAGTCGTAATACCGGCAAAGCCATTTATGTCTGGTCTGAAAATGACGGGCTATCGCGAATTGATGCCGCACATATCGCTATCCCCCGCACGCAGGATGTCGGCCACCTGCTAAACCACCTCAGCACGAACAAACACTACGGCATCTATGTGCTACAAAATTTAAAATCACATCTGAATAGTTCTCTGTTATGGCAACAGTTTGCCGAATGTATCGCTGCAACTGCAGAGAATAACAGTATGCTGGTTCTACTAGGTGAAGAGATTCAGCTACCTGAATCTCTCAGAAGCCTGATTGCCCAAATATGGCGAGTAAGAACAGAGTCAGGTCAAACTGGCCCTGGTGACGTCGTTAAGAAAGCAGTTTAGTTCTAATCGATACTAAACCCATCTGATGAATCGTAAAATAAGATTCAATCAGCTCTGACACAGCATTAAATATCACTCTCCTTCCAAGAGTGTAGCTAGAATCATCTTGTCGATGATACTTATGCCTAACGACGGCGATAACTGCGTTTAGGTTTGCCGGTTTTGCGTGTTGATTTAATAGCGGGTGGCTTCATGCCGGCACTACGATATAAGGCCATCACTTCTTCATCTTCGAGCGAACGAAACTTACCTTTACGTAAGGCGCGGCCTAAAAGTAACGGCCCATAGCGAATTCGATGCAAGCGACTCACCGTAATATCCTGAGATTCCCACAGGCGGCGCACTTCTCTATTACGGCCTTCGGCAAGCACCACGTGATACCAGTGATTGCGCCCCTGACCACCTGCATCATGAACAGTCAGGAATCGCGCCATACCATCGTCTAGCTCAACACCCTGACGTAGTCGTTGCAGTATTTCAGGTGTGACCTCACCACTTACTCTAACTGCGTATTCGCGCTCAATTTCACTCGATGGATGCATCATTCGATGCGCCAGTTCGCCATCAGTCGTAAATAGCAATAATCCCGTTGTGTTGTAATCAAGACGACCGATATTCACCCAGCGTCCTGATTTAAGATCAGGGACATGATTAAACACAGAGTCACGCTGCTCAGGATCATTGCGACTGCAGATCTGCCCTTCTGGTTTGTGGTACATGATCCACTTAAGGGGAATGTTCTCAGTTTTTAGCGGGCGGTTATCGACAAGTATTTTATCATGGGCTTCGATGCGGTCACCCAAAGTAGCTACTTCCCCATTGACCTTGATGCGTCCATCAGTGATCCATTGTTCCATTTTGCGACGCGAGCCAACACCAGCGTGCGCAAGGACTTTCTGTAGTTTTTCGCTCAATGGAGTATGAGTCTAGAGGGTAGGCTTGTCATTTATCAGGATGCTTTATCCTGAGGCACTGATTCTTCTTCGGACATATCCTCATCTACTGCCTCAATATCCTCTTCATCAAAATCATCCTCAGCATCTTTAACATCATCACTTTCGTCATCATCAACCACTTCTGGTTCAGCAGCTTCAGCCACATCACCATCATTCTCAACCTCGGCCTCTTCCTGCTTAAGCCCCTCAATAAATTCATCCGGAAGTTTCAGATCAAGTTCTTCGTTGAGCTTGTCATAATCACGTAGTTCGGCGAGCGATGGCATATCATCAAGTGACTTCAGATTGAAGTAATCAAGAAACTGTTTTGTCGTGCCATACATGGCAGGTTTGCCAGGTACATCTCTATGCCCAACAACCTTAATCCAGTCTCTTTCTGTCAGCGTTTTGATAATCGAAGAGCTAACGCTTACCCCACGCACATCTTCAATCTCTCCACGTGTTATGGGCTGTTTGTAGGCAATCAGCGCAAGTGTTTCCAGAAGTGCACGTGTATAACGTTGTGGACGTTCATCCCAGAGCCGTGCAACCCACGGCGCAAAATCTTCTTTAACCTGGTAACGCCAGCCTGATGCCACTTCACGTAGTTCAATACCACGGTCATGACAGTCCGCATCAATTTCTTTTAGCGCATCTTTAATCGCTGAACGTTCAGGTTTAGTGTCACCTTCAGCAAACAAACTGAGAAGCTTGTCGACATTTAAAGGCTGACCTGAAGCCATCAAGGCGGCTTCTACAACTTTCTTGATAATTTCGGGACTCATTGTAGTAAATTACTTTCCTGGATTTTAAATAATAGATTAAGATTTCGAGCGCACGTGAATAGGACCAAATGCTTCATTTTGTACTAGCTCAACAAGCGACTCTTTAATCAACTCAAGAATGGCTAGTAGCGTTACCACCACACCCTGGCGCCCTTCTTCTAGTGTGAACAACTCGGAAAAATCAGTAAACGTATCTGACTTCAGACTGGATAGCACATTAGACATTCTCTCACGCACTGATAATGGCTCCGCATCAATATGATGATGCTCATACATTTCTGCACGTTTCATGACATCCTTAAATGCGAAGAGTACATCCTGCAAATTAACGGTTGGCGGTTTCTTCACTACCTCAACTTCAGGCGTCGGTATCTCTACTGAAAACACATCACGATTTAAACGTGGTAGACGATCAATATTTTCGGCTGCCTGTTTATAGCGTTCATATTCCTGTAAACGACGCACCAGTTCTGCACGAGGATCACTCTCGTCTTCTTCATCCTGTACGGGGCGTGGTAATAACATGCGTGATTTAATTTCGGCCAGCATCGCCGCCATGACGAGATACTCAGCGGCAAGTTCTATGCGCAGCTCAGTCATTAGCTCTATGTACTGTGTGTACTGGAGTGTTATGGCCGCCACTGGAATATCAAGAATATCCAGATTCTGGCGTCTAATGAGATAGAGTAGAAGATCGAGTGGTCCTTCGAAGGCATCCAGAAAAACTTCCAGTGCATCGGGAGGTATATAAAGGTCCTGTGGAAGTTCGGTTACTTTTTCACCCTGCACGATGGCAAAAGGCATTTCACTTTGCGACGGATGCTCTGATTCCTGCTCACTGACGACTTCTGCTTCACTCATTAGCGATATACCAACCCCATTACCTGCCTCACTTCTTCGAGTGTCTGGCGAGCAATATCACGCGCCTTCTCACACCCTTCGTTGATGATATTATGCACTAATCCGTCATCATCCATGAACTCTTTTGCACGCTCATGAATTGGCTGCTGCTCGGCAATAATCGCATCAATAATCGGCGCTTTACAATCAAGACAGCCTATTCCAGCCGTCTTACAGCCTTCCACGACCCATTCTTTGACATCTTCTCCCGAGTACACCTCGTGAAACTGCCAGACAGGACATTTTTGCGGATCACCTGGATCGGTACGCCGCACACGTGCCGGATCAGTCGGCATGGTACTGAGTTTCTTGCGGACGGCTTCAGGTTCCTCACGCAGCAATAACGTGTTGTGGTAGGACTTGGACATTTTCTGGCCATCCAGGCCAGGCATTTTCGATGTTGGCGTCAATAATGCTTCTGGTTCAGGCAGAATCAGTTTGCCACTACCCTCCAGGTAACCTACGAGACGTTCGCGATCACCCAGCGAGATGTTCTGTTGAGACTCTAGTAATGCATGCGCCGTCTGGATCGCCTCATGATCACCTTCTTCTTGATATTTACGGCGTAACTCATTGTACAACTTGGCATTTTTCTTACCCATCTTCTTAATGGCAGTTTCCGCCTTTTTCTCAAAGCCAGGCTCTCGGCCATAGAAGTTGTTAAAGCGTCTTGCGACCTCACGTGTTAGCTCGACGTGAGCGACCTGATCCTCACCTACTGGCACCTGAGTAGCCTTATAAACGAGAATATCTGCGCTCTGCAGAAGTGGATAACCGAGGAAACCATACGTTGCCAGGTCCTTTTCTTTCAGCTTTTCCTGCTGATCCTTAAAGCTGGGGACGCGCTCTAACCAGCCTAATGGTGTCAACATAGAGAGCAGTAGGTGCAATTCAGCGTGCTCAGGCACACGAGACTGGATAAACAGCGTTGTCGCACCCGGATTAATACCGGCTGCAAGCCAGTCAATAACCATGTTCCACACGCTATCAGAGATGATATTGGGGTCTTCATATTGTGTGGTCAGCGCATGCCAGTCTGCCACGAAAAAGAAACATTCATATTCATGCTGCAGGGTAAGCCAGTTTTTCAGTACGCCATGATAATGGCCTAGATGGAGTGCGCCAGTGGGCCGCATGCCAGATAAAACACGCGAATTCTGACCTGGAATAGAGTTCAATCTTGTTCCCTTTTTATATGAATAATAGAGCGCTAGGATACCAAAGAACCTTGCTATCGCGCTGAAAAAATATGACAACTCACATAAATAAGTTTAACTTGTCAAAATACATGTTCAAAACACGAACGATAAATAGTGAATCTATATGTCTATATCAAAAAAAGCGATTGTTGCTAATTCATTGATATAGTGGGTGTTAATATTTACAAAAACAAGGCTCTCAATGTGTTCATTCTTCGAACTGCGAATAATCGCCACAGCCTTTTCTTATAATTTCTGGTTTAATTTCAGTAAGATCGATAACTGTTGTTGGCTCGTTACCACAAAAACCACCATCTAAAACAAGATCTACGTCATGCTCAAGGCGTTCGCGGATTTCGTAGGGATCGATTAAAGGTTCAGATTCATCAGGCAGTATTAATGTTGATGTCATTAAGGGCTCATTTAATTCATCGAGAAGCGCCTGTGTAATATTATTTTCTGGCACCCTCAAGCCGATGGTACGTTTCTTTGGGTGCAATAAACGTCGCGGCACTTCCCTGCTTGCCCGTAAGATGAAGGTATATGCACCTGGGGTAAAACTCTTCAATAATCGATATACCGTATTATCGACTTTTGCATAGGTCGCAATCTCACCAAGATCACGACATGTTAATGTAAAGTTATGTTTTGAATCAACTTTTCTTATTCTACGTATTCTTTCAAGCGCGGCCTTATCACCAATATGACAGCCCAGTGCATAGCATGAGTCAGTAGGGTAAACGATTACACCACCTTCGCGGATAATTGAAACTGCCTGGTGTATAAGCCGTTTTTGAGGGTTTTCAGTATGAATTGTGAAGAATTGACTCATCGGAGCTTAACTCGCGAGCGGCGCGGGCCAGTCAGGGTGCTGCCAGACTGGCACAAGTGGCTCAGGTATCGTGGGTAAACGACCAAGATGGAGCCATTGATTCTCAGGGCCATGATAATCTGACCCAGCTGTGGCATATAATTGATATTTATCACAATATCCAGCCATCGAGCGTATTTCATTGTCATTGTGACTACCAGAGACCACCTCATAAGCTGAACCACCGGCTTCACTGAAGTCTTCGATTAAGGCTCTGAGACGCGTGGCTGTCAGTCGGTATCGTGCAGGGTGAGCAATTGCTGCGATCCCTCCGGCATCTCTGATCCAGCTTAACGCATCTTCAAGCGATGCCCACTCGCCAGTTACATGTCCCGGTTTACCCCTGACCAGATACTTTTTAAACACGCTACGAATATCTGCGCAGATGCCCTGTTCCACGAGGAACCTGGCGAAATGCATACGACCAATCAGACTGCCTTTGGCATATCGAGCTGCACCGGCCAGGGCATCAGGTATCCCCGCCTTCCCCAGTTTGTTGGCTATGGCCTCTGCACGCCATTTTCTAAACTCGAGTAATTTATTAAGACCATGCTTTAACTTATTGTTATTATGATTAATATTAAGCCCTAATATATGAATAACCTGGCCGTTCCAGGTAATAGAGATTTCGACACCAGGTATACACTGGATAGCTTTGTCATCGCATGCCTGTAATGCAGCTTCTATACCGTCAACAGTGTCGTGATCGGTCAGGGCCATGCAATCCACACCGGCCTTTGCTACTTCACTCACAAGGTCATCGACACTGAGAGTGCCGTCAGACACCGTTGAATGCATATGTAGGTCATACTTCATGCTCATGGGCGCGCTACTCTAGCGGTCTTGAATCGCTTGTACAACACCCAAATATTTAGAATGAGTACAAACTTAATATTTAAGATAGGGTAAAATTAGACATATCATGCAAATCGCCAATGACACACTGGACAGTATCGAAGCCGTTTTTCAGAGCGCCCTGTCAGATTTGCAGGTCTGCGTGGAGACAGAAGCAGAGCAAAACAAGGATATGGAGACCATCGATACTGCCCTGCACCAGTTACTCGACATCCTTTACGCAACAGATAAAGTGGCTGTATCCGGCAAAGGCCTGGAGCAGGAACTGACAGCAGACGATATTACCTCAATTGGCGATCATGGCATGAAGCTGATTGCCGAATGCGCAGACTGGGCCACTCAACTAGAGCGTAACGAGGCACGTATGCAGTTTGAGAGCATTAGTTATCCGCTGGCCTTATGGGTAGCGCGACATGGTGGCAAAATTGAAACGCTCGATACCGTTGTAAACGGCCTGGCAGCAATATCAAACCAGTCTTATGATGCGGACGATCTGGAAGTCATTACTGCACATACCGGCCAGATTATCCATGCTGCCAATGCCACACTTACTCAGGATCGAGACCGCAGCAATCCTCAGCGGCCCTGGCGTATCCTACATCTGAATTACGGCATTACAGCCACACGCACCCATAACACATCGCTGATGGAAGAATCATTTGAAACATTAGTGCATAATATACCGGACGATGCCGATGATTTTTTCCGTGAGGGGATGGAACAAATGGAAGCCCTCGACTATCCAATACATGTGCGCGCCGTCATGGAAAAATACTTTACTCAATGGTCTGGAAGCAAGACCCTCCACTAATCAGAATTTAATATGAAGCTGTTTATCGATTTCTTCCCGCTTGCGGTATTCTTTCTTACCTTCAAAGTATTTACTGAACAAGACTTCATTACGGCAACGATCGCCCTGATGGTTGCTTCGGTCATGCAAATATCCTTCACCTGGTTCAAAGACAAAAAGATTGAAAAAATGCATGTCATTGTACTGGTGCTGGTATTACTTTTTGGTAGCCTTACGGTACTGTTTGATGACCCCTTGTTCGTTAAATGGAAAGTCACTATCGTTGAGTGGCTGTTTGCGGCTGCCCTGCTTGGCAGTCAGTTTATCGGCAAACAGAACTTCATTGAGCGTCTTTTCAGCCAGCATTTTGATGCGCCTCGCTCAGTCTGGTTAAAAGTGAACCTGGCCTGGATTACATTCTTCACTGCGATGGGTTTTCTGAATCTATATGTGGCATTCAATTTTTCTCTGGATACCTGGGTGGATTTCAAAGTTATCTGGTTAACCGTGATCACCTTTGCATTCATGATTGTACAAAGTCTGTTCCTGGTGAAATATTTCAAGGAACCTGAAGAACAAACGACAGAATCCAGCACGCCTGTTAAGGAAGATGCCTAATGTTATACGCCATCATCAGTCAGGATGTCGATAATAGTCTTGAAAAACGACTCGCCACACGTCCTGCACACCTTGCAAGGTTAGAGGCACTACGTGATGCAGGAAAACTCGTATTGGCCGGCCCTCACCCATCAATTGATAGTGAAGATCCTGGACCAGCAGGATTTACTGGCAGCCTCGTGGTTGCTGAATTTGATAATTTAGCGCAGGCACAGCAATGGGCTGAAGCTGATCCTTATCTTGACGCAGGTGTGTATGCATCTGTTATTGTTAAACCTTTTAAAAAAGTACTTCCCTAATATGGATAACACAGCACGTATAGAACTAATTAAACAGCGCCTGAGTGACTCAATGAGCGTATCTGAAATCGATGTTGAGGATGACTCTCATAAACATGTCGGTCATGCAGGGGCTAAAAGCGGCAAAGGCCATTTTAATCTTTTTCTTGTATCCGATGATTTCGACGGTAAAAGTCTTATTCAACGTCATCGCATGGTATATGAAGCGCTCGGCGACGCCATGGAAACAGAAATTCACGCCTTAAGCATTAAGGCTCACACAACTTCCGAAAAAAATTAAATACAGGGATTTTCACCATGAAGAAATCAGCTTTAATGATGTCGCTGACATCAGTCTTATTCATTAGTGCATGCAACACTAGCACATCAGAACCACAACAACAGGCCACTAACACAGGCACTGAAAGTCCTGTATTACAGAGCAACAAGGTCGCTACTGTGAATGGTGTGGATATCAGCGAACACACACTAACAGCCTATATGCAGCAACGTCTTGCTCAGGTACCTGAGGCCGACACACCAAGCGCACGTCGTCAGATTCTTGAAGAAGCGATAAACATGGAGCTTGCAATACAGGATGCGGTGAAACTTAATCTTGATAAAGATCCCTATGTCTCTATTGAGCTTGAAACACAGCGACGTAATATCCTGGCCAGTGCAGCTTTCGGGAAATACCTTAAAGAGAACCCCAAGACAGAAACTGATCTTAAAAAGCTTTATGAAGAGAACATCAAACCTGCGAGCTTCCAGGATTTTAAAGTCAGGCATATTCTTAGTGAAACAGAAGCAGAGGCCAAAGCAATTATCGCCAAACTTAAAACTGGCGCCGATTTTATTGAAACTGCTAAAACAGATTCAAAGGGCCCTTCTGCAGAAAAAGGTGGTGATCTGGGTTGGCTCAATAGCCAGGATATCCTACCGGAAATACTCGACGTAATTCAAAAGCTCGATAAGAACGAATATACAGAGAACCCCGTTAAAACTCAGTTTGGCTGGCACGTTGTTAAGCTGGATGATATCAAACAAACACCCGTACCAACCTATGAAAAACTCAAGAGCGAACTAACAACAATTGCACAGCGCCAGACACTCGAAGACTATCTGAATTCATTACGAGATAAAGCAAATATCGTTATTCATGATGAATTTGCTAAAGCAAATGCAGAACTTAAATCTCAGGTAGAAGGCGCGGCCAAATAACCAGCTTATGGTGCTAGCACGGGGCTTATTAACGACTCAAGAAAGCGTTCGAGTTGCGTAAGCTCCGTGTCGGTCAGTATGCCGTGTTCCAGATCGGCATTCACACTTCCTGTTTGCGACGTATTACGATAGTGTTTTAAAACATCGCTTAATTTTGAGAACTGGCCTGCATGCATAAAATGTGATTGCACAGCCACATTTCTAAGTGTCGGTGTCTTAAAGGCCTGTTGATAGGCTTTCTTGTTGGTGTCCATAAAGCGTAGTTCAGCACAATCATCTTCACCTGCGTCGCTATATATGCCGAGACAGTTAAACTCATCGCGTTGCAAACTTTCCAGCACTGCAGCACGACCAGCATCCTTTCTCGCTTCATCCAAGTCAGGAGTGCCAACCGGATGAAAATGACCATTGGTCAACATGGGGCCATTATGACAATTCGTACAAAAGCCTTTACCTATAAAGATGCGTAGACCGGCAATCTGCTCCGGCGTCATCATTCTGTTCAGATTGCGCTGATCATTCTCCTGCACCGCCTTTGCGTATTTATCAAACCGAGATGGGCGCAACCTGATAGTTCTTACATAAGCCTCAATAGCCTTACCAATATTTGAAAAAACGCGATTAATTTCCTCGCGCTGTTTCGGTAGTAGTGCGTCCCATAACTGCTGTTGTTGCGTACCTATCCCTGCAGGTCTTGCTGAACCTGGCAACTTTGCTTTCACTGCTTCCGGTAAAGGCCCAAATAATGCCTCATAATCTTCAGGATAAAACTGCTTAACAAGATTAACTACCCAGGTACGACTTATGCCATGTTCTAAGGGTGATTCAAGGGGCCCGAGCGCCTGTGACCAGAGGCTATCTTTGCGACCATCCCAGAAATACCAGTTCAAATATGCCATGCCGAGTAAAGGCATGCTCCGCCTCGGTACTTCACCTACGCCTCTAGCTTTAGGTAATGTGTCTGTGAAATTCGTATCAGGGTTATGACAGGTCGCACAGGCAACAGCATTGTTGCTACTGAAACGCGTATCGAAAAATATTTTCTTGCCAAGTGATGCCGCCTGCGCACTCTCTGCATATTTGTTTGACGGATTCGGCGGCGGGTCACCTAATGAAAATAATGATAATGAGCGCAGAATACGTTTTTCGCGGTCATTCCAGTCGTGTGTCGAAGACGGAATGCGATCGGCAAGTGGATGCCCGGCAAACCCGTTCACGGAGATAAGCATGAGCAGCAGTATAGAGACTGCTCTGCACATGAAGAAAAAATCAGAGATCAAGATTGAATACAACGCTATCGGATTGCTTCTCGGTCTTAATATCAAAAATCAGTTCCCACCAGCCTGGCATCTGAAATTTCAGTCCCTGGACAATGTATTCACCAGCTTTGCCACCTGATTTCAAGGCAGGCGATGTCGCCATACCATGACCATGTTCTGGCATATCACCTTTTAACTTAATCGATGCGTTATCAACAGGCTTACCATTTTTATCTGTGACTTTTAAAACAGCTCGGTGAATGCGACTCAATGGTGCGGGATCTGGCAGACTACTGTAAGTAACGACGAAATGCCCCGATTTAGAGATCTGCGTGGTTTCTGTATCGATCACTGCCGGCCGGACACGCAAATGATTTTTATGCATCCCGGATAATGGAGGGTGGATAGCATTCGGATCGATATGCTTGGCAGTTGCTGATGACGCTAATAATAAAAGCACTGCCAGAGGAGCTATTATGACAAAGTATCTCGACGACTCTAAAAGATGTATAATTTTGAAATGAACCATATTATCTTCAACTTGCTTAGCTTGTGTAAAATAGTGACGCATGCGCATTACTAAAATATTTTTCTTCGTTATCATTATGTCTGTTTCACCGCAGGTGTTTTGTACCAAACCGCCTGCCACAATACAACTACCCGCTTTTAGGGTAATCATATTACCCGGTATGTTTCATGAGGAATGCTTCAAAATGAATGCCGGAGAATCTGTATTATTTCATTATCTCAGCGATATACCAGTTGACTTTGATATTCATTATCACACGGGTTTCGAAATTAAATATCCTGTCAAAATACCTGAAAAATTAAAATTGACGCGAATTTTCAAAGCTGCCAAACAACGTGAATATTGTCTCTTATGGACAAATAACAAAGACTCCAAACTAACGTTAACCTTTGGCTACAAAACAAAATACCAGCCAAAATCATCAAACTAACAATGAAATCTTCGTTGACACACTAATCTGATATAGCCGTCAGATTACCGGATAATATTTCCTGCAATACGCCCTCATCTAACACAGGGATATTCAACGACGCTGCTTTTGTAAGCTTCGACCCGGCATTCTCCCCCGCTACAACAAAATCCGTATTTTTAGAGACCGAGCCTGCCACTTTTGCTCCCATTAACTGAAGCTGCGCTTTCGCATCGTTTCGTTTCAGCGTCAATAACGTACCGGTTAATACAATTGTTTTGCCCGATAGTGGCGAATCATCTGACGACTGCTTAACTGCTATATCTTCCCAATGCACACCGGCTTTAAGTAGTCTTGTGAGAACATCGATATTATGCGGCTGCCGAAAGAACAAAAATACATTATTTGCAACTACAGGTCCTACATCGCGCACCTGTTGCAATGATTCCACATCGGCAACACGGATATTGTCCAGGGTGCCAAAGTACTGACTTAACGCCAATGCGGTTGCCTCGCCTACTTCGCGTATACCCAACGCGTAAAGAAAACGCGGCAGTGTGGTATTCAGACTATTCTGCAATGCCTCCACCAGGTTATGCGCCGATTTTTCACCCATACGATCTAGCCCGGCCAACTGCTCATCGGTTAGATCATATAAGCCAGCAATATCTTCGATTAACCCGGAATCGGATAGCTGCTCCACAAGCTTATCGCCAAGACCATCAATATCCATGGCCTTACGTGATGCAAAATGTTTAATAGCCTCTTTGCGTTGCGCAGCGCAAAATAATCCACCGCTACACCTGGCTACTGTTTCACCTTCCTGACGTACAACATCCGACTGACATACCGGGCAACTTTTTGGCATGACAAACTTTCTTGGCTTGCCTTTTCGCTCAGCAAGTATTACAGAAACCACTTCAGGTATCACATCGCCTGCCCGTCTAACAATCACGACATCACCAACTCGCACATCCTTGCGTTGCACCTCATCGGCATTATGCAAGGTCGCATTGGTGACAGTAACGCCACCCACACTGACTGGTTCTAACCTTGCCACAGGAGTAATCGCTCCGGTACGCCCGACTTGTACATCAATGGCAATAACCCGAGTTTGCTCTTCATGAGCAGGAAATTTATGCGCAGTGGCCCAGCGAGGCGCTCTTGACACAAACCCCAATTTTTCCTGCTGCGTATAATTATTGACCTTGTAGACGACACCATCAATTTCATAAGCGAGACTATCGCGACGAGATAATATGTCATTGTAGTAGTGAAGACATGCTTCGATACCTTGCAGCTTTGTTGTTTCAGATGAAACTGGCACACCGAAGTCTTTCAGAAGTAGTAGTGTCTCGTAATGTGACACAGGCAAGGTGACGCCATCGACTTCACCAACACCATAGGCGTAAAATGCTAATGGTCGAGTTGCTGTAACACTTGAGTCGAGTTGACGTAAGGAGCCGGCTGCTGCATTACGAGGATTTGCAAATGTCCTGGCTTCATTTTTACGTTGTTCTTCATTCAGTCTGTCAAAGCCAGCTTTCGTCATGAAAACTTCACCACGTACCTCAAGCACCAACGGAGCTTTACCCCTCAGCCGAAGCGGGATGCTATCAATCGTTCTGGCATTCTGGGTAACATCTTCACCAGTAGCACCATCACCGCGCGTAGCCGCAGAAACAAGCACTCCATTTTCATAACGCAAATTAATTGCCAGGCCATCCAGCTTGGGCTCGGCAGAATAAACTATCTGTTTGGTTTTTAGTAACCCACACAAGCGTCGGTCAAAGTCATTCAATTCCTCATCGCTAAAAACGTTCCCAAGCGACAGCATTGGCACTTTATGTTTTACTTGCTTAAAAGCAGCTAGCGGCGGCGCACCAACACGCTGTGTTGGCGAATCGGATGTGATTAATGAAGGATTATCGGTTTCGATCTGCTGGAGTTCTCGCAGCAGCTTGTCATACTCACTATCCGGGATCTCGGGGTTATCGAGAACGTAATACTGGTAATTGTGATGCTGCAGTTGATCGCGAAGCTTATGAATACGTTTAGCGACCGTACGTTCATCAGTCATGAGACATCAACCACTACGTTGCTGTTTTAGTGCAAACTCGGCAATGATTTCTTTTATACGTGATATCGCCTGACGCGTCAGAACACTTCGCGCATCATCTCGCAACTCTCCATCGAGAGAACTGGCAAGTGAACGCGCTGTATCGAGCATGCGATCGAAAGCCTGCGTAGCATCGATAGCATTTGGCAGCTGCATAAAAATCACCAGCCCAGGTGTTTCAAATGCATCCATGCTGTCGTGATCAAAAATTCCCGGCTCAACAATATTGGCAATGCTGAATACAGGTAAATCATTGTGCTTATAATGATAGATATTCATTGGCCCAAATGTCAGGCCATGTGCAGAGAACTGCTCAACAAGTTTTGGACCATAGAAATGCAGGCTATCATTTCGTGAGTCAGCCAGAATATTGAATGCGATAATTTGCTCGGCAGGAGGAAGTTCTGCAGGTGACGCCATGAGTGGCTCTTGATTTAACTCGTCAACATCATCATCTCGCATAGCATCCTGCATGGCATCAAGAGCATCTTGCGTCTTGTCATCATCAGGAACAAACAGCCCTTGTTGGCTAATAGTCGGCTCGATCCGTTCGTCTTCTACTTCATCGGACTCATCGAAGTCATCATAATCTTCTTCAGTATCATCAAGAGGGAAATAATCATCCTCGTCATCATCATCAGGAGCGTCTTGCGTATTCTCTTGTGGCTGTGACATTCGATAATCACGGCGCCACTTTCCATATCGCAAATTTTTTGTCTGTTTTTTATGTCGATCCCAGATATACAGGCCTGCAAGGATACTCAGGCCAGCAACAATCAAGATAATACGAAGTGAATCCATTTCCAGCGTGCACCTACACAGTTCTATAGATTATCCATGTGACAACAGCTGACCTGGCTTATATCCAATATTTTCGAAAGAAGGATTAGCTAACTGCCATTGCTGCGGCTTCATCAACATCAACCGCAACAGGACGTGAAACACCCGGCTCGTGCATGGTGACGCCCGTGAGACAACCCGCAAGCTCCATCGTGACTTTATTATGGGTAATAAAAATAAACTGTACGGTCTCTGACATTTCTTTTACCAACGCACAGAAACGCCCAACATTGGTATCATCAAGCGGCGCATCGACCTCATCGAGCAGACAGAATGGCGCAGGGTTTAACTGAAAAATTGAAAACACCATTGATATTGCCGTCAGAGCTTTTTCACCACCAGACATCAGATGAATGGAGCCGATACGCTTTCCTGGCGGTCTTGCCATAATGGTAACACCCGCACTAAGGAGATCATCGCCACTCAGTTCCAGGTTGGCGTGACCACCACCAAACAAACGAGGGAAAGTTTGTTTCAGGCCATGATTAATTTTATCAAAGGTTTCCTTGAACAAGGTACGAGTTTCACGATCGATTTTGTGCATGGCATTCTCAAGCGTCTCTAATGCTTCATTGAGATCGGCAAGTTGCGCATCCAGGTAAGTCTTACGTTCTTTGCGTTCGTTATACTCATCAATCGCCGCCAGGTTAATTGCACCCAGACGTTGAATTTTGCGTTCCAGTTTTTCAACGCGCTCAACCCAATCTGCTTCATTATCTGAGTCTTCGAGCTGCGCATAGAGTTCATCGAGCTTGAAGCCCGTTTCATCAATTTGCTCTTCAATCGTTTGCAGGCGAACCTTAAGCCCCTGAAAGTCCATGCGCTTCTGTTCAAGATGTGTGCGCATATCCTGTGCGATCTGGTCATTGTTACTGACTTCTTCAGTCAGCTGACGCAGCGAATGCTCAAGCTCTTGCACACGAGCACGCGCAGCATTTAATTCGGTTTCAACTTCAACACGTTTTGCCAGCTGGACTTCAAGCTCATCAGCCATTTCTTTCAATGGTTGCTCACTTTGCTGAATAGTCGTTTCTATTTCTTGCGCACGACTATCGTATTGCTCTAACTGCACTTCAATACGCTGCATAGCCTGCTGAATGGAAGTAAGCTCAGTACGTATTGATTCAGCACGCAGAGCAAACTGGTGTGCGGCATCATGATCTTCACGAGCTTGCTCACGCTGTTCATCAAGCTGCTCGCGCAATGTATCGCGGCGCTGAATAAGGGATTCTCGTTGATTATCAAGTTCCCTGATCTGAGCCTCAGCCTGTTCAAGTCTCGAAGTTGCCTCAGACATTGATTTCTCATCACGTCCAATCTGCGCTTCGATTTCACCTGATTCATTTTTGATGCGTTCAGTGCGCTTGATGGTCTGCTCCAGTGCAGACTGTTTCGCTGACATGGAAGACTGAATCTCGGATTGCTGGCGACGGCTGTCATCAAGTTGTGACTGAAACTCTTTACGTGACTGCTCATGGTCATGCAGTGTTTGCTGCCCCTGAGTCAGACTTTCCTGCAAACTATCGATAGAGGTCATCCTGTCATCGATGGCGATCTGCATGGATTTGATTTCTTCTTCACGGTGCAATACACCGGCTTTCTCATCATCTTCACGCGACAGGCGCAGCCAGTTTGGCCCAACCCAGGCACCCTGTGGTGTGACGATAGATTCGTGTGACTGCAACTGTGAGCGTAATGATAGCGCTGCATCCAGAGTATCAGCAATGTAAATGCCGGAGAGCACACCCTCGAGAGGCCATTCAGAGGTAATCACACTGAGTAAGGCAGGTGCAAAATCAGCATGCTGTGGCGTTTTAACCGTCGCTTGCTGTTCAATAATACAAACGCTGCCATTTTCCAGGCTATCAGGCGAGGCATCAAGATCAGACAGCTGAGAGACACCAACGGCCTCAAGTTGGTAACCAAGCACCATCTCTACCGCTGATTGCCACGTCTGCTCGACATGCATAACCTGCGCAAGACGATCAGATTCAGCCATGCCTCGCTCTTGCAACCATTCGATGACACTCGAACTACGTTTACCCAGGGCAGCTTCCTGCAGGGCTTCAATCGATGACAGACGTCCCTGCGCAGACTGCAAATCACTACGTTCCTCAGAAAGCTGAGCATTTAAGTGTTCATTTTGCTGACGCTGGCTGACGATGCTGTTCTCACAAGTCTGCATGCCTTCCATCTGGCTGGCATGCTGGTTAGAGATAGCCTCGTGGCTTTCTTTTAAATTATTAATTTCATTTTGCAATGCATCAGGTGACAGGCCACGCTGCTCTTCCATATAGCGCTCAAGACGCTGCTGCAGCTGAGCATGATGTTGCTGCAGGTGATTTAGTCGTGTGCGCTCGACTTCGACAACTTGCGCTGGCTCAGCCGCATTACGGGTAAAATCTTCCCAGTCGATTTGCCAGTCATGCATGCGTTCCTCAGCATCAGATAATCGTGCTGCAGACTCTTGCTCCTGCTCTTTGGCGGCTTCCCAGTCAGGCTCAATATCTGCAATCGCCTGCTCTAGCTCGGCAACACGGGCCTGATCCTGCTGCAGTGTTTCTTCAGCAGAAGTACGATCAGAGCGCATCTTCTGCAGTGTTTGTTCAAGTTCTGTACGCTTTTCTTTATTGTGCTGAATACTTTGTTCCAGGGAAGAAATCTCGCTACCCAGATGATAGTAGGTACCCTGCACTTCACCCATCGCATCAGTCGCCTGTATATGCATCTCGCGGTGCTTTTCTACTTCCGCCTCAAGACGACGTAGCTTGGCTATCTGAGCCTCATAGGAGGTCTCCTGCTCACTGATTGCCTGTTGGCGAACTTCTGCATCCTGATGCAAGGCACGTCGCTTCAGAGCGAGTAATTGTGCCTTCACGAGGCGCTCTTCTTCTTTCAGGAGTTTGTATTTTTCTGCCGTTTTAGCCTGTCGGTTCAGATGCTCAAGTTGTTTCTCAAGTTCTTCACATAAGTCCATCAAACGTTCAATGTTTTCACGCGTATGTTTGATGCGATTTTCAGTTTCACGGCGACGTTCTTTGTATTTCGAAATACCCGCGGCTTCTTCAATGAAGACACGCATTTCTTCTGGCTTGGCCTCAATAAAGCGGGAAATCATGCCCTGCTCGATAATGGCATAACTGCGTGGCCCCAGACCGGTACCAAGGAACACATCCATGATATCGCGACGACGACAACGGGTGCCATTCAGGTAGTAATTCGACGTGCCATCACGACCGACAACACGTTTTACCGAAATTTCATTGTAAGCAGCATACTGCCCCTGGATTTTACCCTCGGAGTTGTCGAAATTTAGCTCAATACTCGCCTGACCAACTGGTTTTCGTGACGAAGAACCGTTAAAAATAACATCGGCCATGGATTCGCCACGCAGGTGTTTGGCGGAACTTTCGCCCATGACCCAGCGAACAGCGTCGATAATGTTTGATTTACCACAGCCATTTGGCCCTACAACACCAGTCAGGTTACTGGGAAAAGCCACGGTAGTTGGGTCAACAAAGGATTTAAAGCCTGAAAGTTTGATATTCGTAAGTCGCATGAACGTGAAGATACAGATGCTCGCGGATCGATGCAAGACACACTTTCAACTTGTCTCTAACCCCCTGATTCCGGTATCTTCTCGCCATGACTACTCAACCAAGCAAGACACTGGAAACATTTCCAAACCCGAATCCCGATCGCGATTTCACCATTCGCATCGATATTCCTGAATTCACCTGCCTGTGCCCAAAAACTGGCCAACCAGACTTTGCGACACTGCATCTGGAGTATGTACCAGCTGAAAGCTGCGTCGAACTCAAATCACTGAAGATGTATGTC
>Ga0316207_10001826_pt1 | contig 24216 bp, 31 predicted proteins | sample 6weekpyrite_MG_FD_204943 | JGI IMG/M metagenome (GOLD analysis project Ga0316207, IMG submission 204943) | Microbial mat bacterial communities from mineral coupon in-situ incubated in ocean water Damariscotta River, Maine, United States -... | ecosystem: Environmental > Aquatic > Marine >... | reverse complement strand
TATGCCCAAGCAATTCTAAGGTGGTGGTTACGTCATATAAGTGCGGAACATTACGTACGGTTACTAACTCATCTGACAACATCGCTGCAGCAAGAATTGGCAAGGCAGCATTTTTCGCACCGGCAATACGAATCTCGCCGCTGAGTTGCCCGCCACCTGTAATCATCAATTTATCCATAATTCTTTTTTGCTCTGTACTAGATAAAAAACAAAGCCACCGTAAGCGGTGGCCTGAAAACGCTTTGCTCTTAACTCTTCAAGAAACTTGCAGTTTACTGGCCTTTTCCCAATCTGCGGGCGTATAGGCTTTAATACTCAAAGCATGAATTTCACCGGAAGTAATTCTATCGCCCAATGTCGCATAAACAGTGCGCTGTTTATTAAGTGGTGACATTCCGTCAAACATCTCACCCACTACAATAGCATCAAAATGACTGCCGTCACCGGTAACCTGCGCTTGGCAATTTTCCAGCCCAGCTTCAATTAAATCTTTAATAGCGTCGGGTTCCATACTCAAATCCTGCCTAAATGATCATTCAAAGGCGGCCTATTCTATAGAAAAAAACGGGGGAAGGCTAAAAACAAAGAGAAATAACGGACTAACGTTCAGCCGCGTGCTAATGGCAAGATGGCATCGAGACCACTTGCACGGACAATTGCCAACATTTGCTGGGGCATATTGATGTAACTAATTGGTTTATTATGGCTACGGGCAAAACGCATCCAGTCAACCAGCAGCGCAACACCAGCGCTGTCGCTGCGCTTTATGTCTGATAAATCAAGCATCAAAGAAGGGGCTTGGTTAAACAAGTCCAGGCCTTGCCGCCATATCACAGGCACCGTCTTAATACTCAAGGTGCCAGAAAGGATAAAACACCCGTCTTCACGGCGTTTTAAAACAATACGGGGTTCTGGAGTATTGTCCATTATTTGGCGTCTCCGCCACCTTCAGCTTGACTATACAGGAATTGGCCAATGACCTGCTCGAGAACAATCGCAGACTGCGTTAAACGCACTTCACCATCCTGTTTCAAGAATTTTTCGTCACCGCCTGGCTCCAATGAAACATACTGCTCGCCCAGCAAACCTGCGGTAAAAATACTCGCTGATGTATCAGTTGGAAGCGTATTGTATTGACCCGAAATGTTCATACTAACGACAGCTTCATAAGTCGTGTTATCAAAGCTGATATTAGAAATTCGGCCAACCCGAACACCTGCAACCGTCACAGGTGAACGCACTTTTAGCCCACCAATATTCTCAAAACGCGCCGTTACAATATAACCGCCTTCACCTGAGAAAGTACTCAAATTACTGACTTTCATCGCCAACATAAATAGTGCGGCGATACCTAGCGCAACAAATAAACCTACAATAATTTCAACCGTCTTTGAATTGTGCATCACACACCTCGTCCCTAAATATTTCCAAACATCAATGCTGTTAAAACAAAATCTAACCCGAGAATTGCTAATGCGCTATGCACAACGGTGCGAGTTGTCGCTCGACTCACCCCTTCAGAAGTCGGCACGCAATCATAACCTTCAAATACTGCAATCCACGTTACAACAAAACCAAATACAATACTTTTTATAACGCCGTTCATGATGTCTTCGTTAAAATCAACTTTCGCTTGCATTTGCGACCAGAACGCACCGTCGTCAACACCTAACAAACCTACCCCAACGAAGAAACCACCAATCACACCAATCGCGCTAAAAATAGTCGCTAACAGTGGCAATGAAATAAACCCGGCAAGAAAACGTGGTGCAATAATACGTTTAATGGGATCAACTGCCATCATCTCCATGCCAGACAACTGTTCAGTGCTTTTCATTAAACCGATTTCAGCTGTCAATGCTGAACCAGCTCGCCCTGCAAATAAAAGTGATGCAACCACAGGCCCCAATTCGCGAACTAAAGATAGTGCGACGACAACCCCCAACGATTGCTCGGCACCGAAATCAACTAGGGTGTTGTAACCTTGCAAACCTAGAACCATGCCAACAAATAAGCCGGAAACAACAATGATTAACAGTGATAGCACGCCCACTGAAAACATTTGCTGCACCAATAAACCAAATCTCACTAAAACAGAGGGTATGCCTGTAAGAATATGAAACAAGAAAATGTGCCCACGCCCTAAGCGCTCAAATCCACTCAGTCCCCATTTTCCAAGCTTTCTAATCGTATCTATCATTAACCTACCCTGTTCTGATCACTGCCAGCGAGCAAATCATCGGCGTATTGCGTGCCAGGATAATGAAAAGGCACGGGCCCATCGGGCATGCCTTGCATAAACTGTTTAACCCAACTGGAATCCGTTTTCGCTAATTCTTCTGGCGTGCCATGACCAACGACTTTCCCCTCTGATAAGACGTAAATATCATCGGCAATCGTGGCAGTTTCTTGTACGTCATGCGACACCACCACACTGCTTAAACCTAATGCGTCATTTAACAATCGAATTAACTGTACGATGACACCCATCGAGATAGGATCTTGACCAGCAAACGGTTCATCATAAAGTATCATCATAGGATCAAGTGCAATTGCTCGCGCTAGGGCTACCCGTCGCGCCATACCACCTGATAACTCGCTGGGCATTAAATGCCGCGCATTACGCAATCCGACAGATTCTAGCTTCATAAGCACCATATCTCGAATCATGGCCGGCGGCATATTAGTGTGTTCACGAATAGGAAATGCGACATTATCAAACACGCTGATATCTGTCAGTAAAGCGCCACTTTGAAAAAGCATGCCGATACGCTTGCGTAATTCATAAAGCTTAGCGGTTTTTAATTTGTGTACTTCAAGGCCATCAACGTGAATGCTGCCATGATCCGGCTTTAACTGCCCACCAATCAACTTAAGTAGCGTCGTTTTACCGGTGCCGCTTGGCCCCATAATAGCGGTGACCTTGCCGCGACGAATATCGAGATTGACACCATTAAAAATTTTACGATTGCCACGCGAAAAATGAAGATCACGTACCTGCACCAGCACATCATTTGAATCTGAATTACTACTCATAGTGACTAATCTGCTTATCCATTTTTTGTTATTGCTAATTCCATAATTTCTACACGGAAGTATAAAGGCTTACCCCTCGCCTTGCATAGCCCCTATCACGCCCCCATCAGCTCAGCGATCATTCGCGTATTTTGCATGGCTTCCAAATCCGGTGTTGCATCGATAAAAATAAAGTCCAACCGAGATTCAACACCTTGTAACGCCTTTTCCAGTTGCTCACGCATCATAGCGAGATCATCTATATTCGAACTCTGTATCAAGGCTAGTTGAGCTTTTTCCATTTCAGTAGATGATACAAAGCGCTGAAATATATCGTCATTTGGTGACGTGGTGGTGAATAAGCTAATGTTGGAACTAGCCGCTTCAGCCTGCCATTTTTTCAACTCAGCCCCGTTATAAACTAACCCGGTTACGCTGTCTCTTATGTCCTGCAAGTGCACTGGCAAGGCCTGATGCTCCATAGGTAATTCCAGGTATAAGTGAAAATCTTCTTCCGTATCATCCAGACCTACTTTTATATCTTCGACTGATTCACTCCACTGAGACCAAGGCACTAATAAAGTATTAAATTCATTAGCGTAAAATCCTAACCTCCAATCTTCTGGTATGTCTTCTGGGTAAAAACTTTCCGTCCAGCTATCATGCAACCAGCCACGAGCGCCAACGACCACATCAGCTAAAAATAATTGCGAGTCTTCACGCTTCACAACGACCACCTAAATGTTTTGACAGTTTGGGCTGGACTATCCATTATTCAGACTCATCAAGCAAATAAGCCTTTTTCAACAAAATGAGCAACATTGTCCCCTTTCGCAAACCATCATTAAAAGAAAAACACCGTGGTAAAACACTGTGTCGAAACGGCCTGCATAAATGGGTCATTGTTAATGAACGAAAATTTGACGTCCAAAAAGGCCAACTAATTACTGAATTCAAATGCAGTCGCTGTAACAAAACGCGTACTAAAACAATTTGAGGGCTAAAGCTAACACAGCTGTCGTCGATAAAATGTAGGGCGAATCTAATGCATTTTGTCGGTTATATACTACACTAGAGCAAAGATTCATTTAAAACGTCTTAAGTTAGCTAAGAGCTTGATTTGACGAATTGAAAATGACATCATTCGGGCACATAGGGGATAAATGGATTTAGGGTTCAACTAAAATGTTGTGTTATTGCAACAACAACTTAGTTTTACGGACGAAACTTAAACGAGCATTAAGCTCTATCGGTAACAATAAACAATGAAAATATTTTCGAAAAATTACGCTTTACTCGCTAGTTTGCTTCTCAGTCTTTCATTAATGAGTGGTTGTGCCACGATCAAGGGCGAAGCGGATCCTGAAGACCCACTAGAATCATTCAACCGCGCGATGTACAGCTTTAACGACACTCTCGATCGCGCAATATTGAAACCCGTTGCACAGGGCTATAACGCTGCGTTACCTGAACCGGTAAATAAAGGTGTTAGCAACTTCTTCAGCAATATCGATGATGTAATTGTTCTTTTTAACGATATTTTACAGCTTAAATTTGACCAAACCCTCTCTGATGGCGCGCGCATATTTTTTAACACCACCATCGGCTTGCTCGGTATATTCGACGTTGCCAGCGGCATGGATTTACCCAAGCATGATGAAGACTTTGGACAAACACTTGGGTACTGGGGTGTTGATACTGGCGCTTATATCGTATGGCCTTTCTTTGGTCCAAGCAATGTACGTGATACGGTTGGTCTTATTGGCGATGCTTACGTCAATCCATTACATGATGTAGAGCCAAGCGGTGACCGCACTGCACTCTCAGTCGTCAACGTCGTCGACCGCCGTGCAGGCTTATTGAGCGCAAGCAAAATTCTTGAAGAAGCCGCACTCGATCCTTACTTGTTTGTGCGTGATGCTTACCTACAGCGTAGACAAAGCCTTGTTTATGACGGGAACCCGCCAAAGCAGAAATTCATCGATTAGTTATTTAAAAGCCCCGTTTTTGTAACGGGGTTTTTCTTTATTGGGTTTGCGCAACCCATCCAAGCAGATGCTCCGGCTTGGGTTCTCTGTTTCTGGCAAAATGACCACCTTCGAGATACAAACTTAGATACTATTAAAGTTATACTTGGCGTATGGACTCAGATCCTCGACAATAGCGCCGCTAACTAATCTTATAAAAAAAGTAATCAAAACCTATGCTACTCAACATTTTTGCTGTTCTCGCTGGCTTCGGTCTGCTCATTTGGGGTGCTGACCGTTTTGTTGCAGGTGCTTCTGCTACGGCCAGCAATATGGGCGTATCGCCACTAATCATTGGTCTAACTATTGTTGGTTTTGGAACATCGGCCCCTGAAATGTTGGTATCTGGGCTTGCCGCTTGGTATGGGAACCCCGGTATATCTGTCGGGAATGCCATCGGTTCAAACATTACCAATGTTGGCTTAGTGCTCGGCATCACGGCATTAGTGATGCCTGTCTCGGTGCATTCCGATGTATTACGACGTGAATTTCCGCTCTTGTTCCTGTTTATGGTGTTGGCTTTATGGCTCATCTCCGACCATTATTTGAGTTTCGCCGATGGCATCATCCTAATTGCCGGCATGTTTGCCATGATTACCTGGGTGGTTATGATTGGCTTGCGAAGCCGAAAAACAGACCCACTAAAAACAGAATATGAGGACGAGCTTGCCGAGACGCCCACCATGTCTACTGGCATAGCCACCTTATGGCTAATTATTGGCATTCTTGTCTTACTCGCAGGTTCTCGCGGTGTCGTTTGGGGAGCCAGTAACATTGCCGTGGCCATGGGGATCAGTGATTTAGTCATTGGCCTAACTATCATCGCCATTGGTACCAGCCTGCCCGAACTGGCTGCCTCGGTAACTTGCGTGCTGAAAGGAGAACATGACATTGCCGTGGGTAACGTTGTTGGTTCAAACATGTTTAACTTGCTCGGCGTTCTCGGTCTTCCCGGCTTAATCCACCCATTTCAAATACCCGCAGAAGCGCTGAGTCGTGATTACGGTGTCATGGTCATTTTGACCATTCTTTTATTTGCGATGTCGTTTGGAATGAAGAAAAATACCGGTCGCATCAACCGATTTGAAGGGGGAGCCTTACTGGCTGTCTGGTGCGGGTACATGGGCTGGATTTATGTCGCCAGTGTCTAAAGTGCTATACTCCTTCTCATAAAACTATAACCAAACTATCAGTAGCCAATCACCTCATGAATGATGCAACCCTTCGAAAAATGGGCCTAGCAGTAATTGAAGCCGAAGCACGTGCAGTGCAGTCACTTAGTGATCGCCTTGACGATAATTTTAACCACGCCTGTCACGCCATGCTCGCATGCAAGGGACGGATTATTGTTATCGGTATGGGTAAATCTGGCCACATCGGTGGCAAAATCGCCTCCACCCTCGCCAGCACCGGTACACCCGCTTTTTTTGTCCACCCCGGTGAAGCCGCTCATGGTGATTTTGGCATGGTAACCGCAGATGATGTGATTATTGCTGTCTCAAACTCGGGTGAAACCGATGAAATTATTACCCTGTTGCCACTCATTAAACGCCTCGGTGTGCCCTTAATTGCGTTATGTGGCAAGCGGCATTCATCACTGGGCGATGCGGCTACGTGCTACCTTGATATCAGTGTTGATGAGGAAGCCTGCCCGCTAAACCTCGCACCGACATCCAGCACGACCGTTACACTCGTGATGGGTGATGCCTTAGCTATTGCTCTATTAGAAGCGCGCGGCTTTGATGAACGTGACTTTGCACGCTCTCACCCTGCTGGGCGACTAGGACGACGTTTACTGCTTCACATTAGCGATGTAATGCATACTGGCGACAACATGCCTGTTGTCAAAGATAACGTCAGTCTCAGCGAAGCCTTGTTAGAAATGAGTCGAAAAGGCTTAGGCATGACAGCCATCGTTGATAGCAAACAGAAATTATGCGGCGTTTACACCGATGGCGACTTGCGCCGCACTATTGATGGTGGCTTAGACATTCACCACTCCTCCATTGCAGATTGCATGAGCACAACATTCACCTGCATTCATAGTGAACAACTCGCTGAAGAAGCACTCTTAACTATGCAAGAAAAAAAGATTAATGGCTTATTAGTCGTTGATGAAGATAACACCCTGATTGGCGTGCTTAATATGCATGATTTATTACGCGCTGGCGTCGTTTGAAAAAAGGTAACTGAGATGAAAGATATTTTGGAACGTGCTGCTCAAATCAAACTGGTTATTTTTGATGTGGATGGTGTGCTCACCGACGGCAGTTTATTTTTGGGTGATGACGGGCTTGAATACAAAGCATTTAACTCCCGTGATGGTCACGGCATGAAAATGTTGCAAGAATCTGGCGTGACGATTGCGATTATTACCGGGCGCACATCAAAGGTCGTTGAATATCGCATGCAAAGCTTAGGCATTGAACATGTCTATCAGGGCCAGCTCGACAAACGGCTAGCTTTTTCCGAACTGCTTGAAAAATTATCTGTCGATGCCAATCAGGTCGCCTATGTCGGTGACGACGTTGTTGACCTTCCCGTCATGGCTAAAGTTGGCCTTGCTATTGCCGTGCAAGATGCGCATTCAATGGTATTAAAACATGCACACTGGCAAACACCGAGTTGTGGTGGCCGCGGTGCAGGTCGTGATGTGTGTGAAATGCTCATGGAAGCCCGAGGCGTATTACAAGAAAAACTGGACAGCTATTTGCAATGAATCTGCGTGTGCTCGGCATCATTGTTTTATTGCTTAGTCTGACAGGTTTGGCAAACTGGCTACAACAAAATAGTGCGACCGACACCAACACCTCAGAAAATAAAAAAGTCAAAAAAAAACACACTCCTGATTATTTCATGGAGAATTTCACCATCACCAGCATGAACGAAAAAGGCGAGCCGCGTTCCATACTGACTTCGGCAAAAATGCTTCATTTCCCTGACGATGACAGTACCGAACTAGAGGAACCCTTTATGACCATGATTGCCGCTAATGGCAAGCCCTGGAAAATCAAAGCAGATCGAGGCTGGGTGGCCGCAAACAACAAACTTATTTTACTAAGCGGTAATGTGCGTATCGACAGATTAAGCGGCCCAAACAACCGCTCGGTCAAATTATTTACCGACAAACTTCGAATTCACCCTGAATTAGACTTCGCCGAAACCGATCGGCCTGTTACCATGATCAGTAATAAACGACGAACCTCAGCCATTGGCATGCGTGCCTATGTGCGCAAAGGCAAACTTCAACTACTGGATGACGTGCATGTTAGTTATGAAAAATAGTTCGCTTCTCATCGCTCTAATCATAGCGTTAGTATTACCAACGCCATCGATTGCTTTAAGTACCGACAGCAGCCAGCCTATGAACATTGACGCTGACCGTGTTGATATCGATGACGAAAAAGGTACCAATACCTTTCGTGGCAATGTTGTTATTAAACGTGGCAGCATTCGCATTAGAGGCGACAAAGTCGTGGTCTATCGCGACAAACAAAAAAACCTCGATAAAGTTCATTCCACCGGTAAGCCTGCTCACTTTCAGCAAACGCCAGACAAAAAGAGTGTCCCGGTCATCGCTGAGGCTGAAGAACTTTTTTATGATTCTGTAAAAGAAATTTTGATCATGCGGCGTAACGGAAAAATTGTTCAAGGTGGTGACACGTTTACGGGTGAGCATATTATTTATGATTCTAAACGAAACAAAATAACGGCAAAAAACACCCGCGCCACGACCAACACGCCTAGTAGCAAAGGCCGTGTACACATCACTATTCAGCCAAAGAATAAAACGCCTAAAGAATGACCACGCTGCGTGCTGAAAATCTAATCAAAAAATATCGTTCACGTACTGTCGTAAACGATGCGTCGCTGCACATAAATAGTGGTGAAGTGGTTGGGCTACTCGGCCCAAATGGTGCGGGTAAAACCACCTGCTTCTACATGCTCGTTGGGCTCATTCATGCGGACAATGGCAATGTTGTTCTCAATGAAAAAAACATCAGTCGTTTACCGATGCACGAACGAGCCAAACAAGGTATCGGCTACTTACCGCAGGAAGCCTCTATATTCCGTAAATTAAGTGTTGAAGATAATATTCGTGCAATTCTGCAAACGCTGCCGGGTATTTCAGCGGAACAAATTGATATAGAAACCGAGCAATTACTTCAAGAATTACACATTTCGCACATTCGAAATAGTGTGGGAATGAGCCTTTCTGGCGGAGAGCGCCGCCGCGTAGAAATTGCCCGAGCGCTTGCTACCCGACCCCATTTTATTTTACTCGATGAACCTTTCGCAGGTGTTGACCCGCTCTCTATTGTCGATATTAACAATATTATCAAACACTTGCGTGAAATCGGAATTGGTGTGCTTATCACCGACCATAATGTCAGTGAAACCCTTAAAGTTTGTGAACGCGCCTATATCATGAATGAAGGCCAAATTATTGCCGAAGGTAAGCCTGCAGACCTGCTAAATAACCAACAGGTTAAGGATGTCTATTTAGGCCATCATTTTACGCTTTGACACAGAATAAGCCTGTACTGGTATAAATTTTGCGCTAGAATGTTAGTAACACTTACTTGTTAGTTCCTTAGAGAAAGACTCAGTTATTCATGAAACAGTCAATCCAGCTAAAGCTGGGCCAGAGTTTAACCATGACCCCTCAGCTGCAACAGGCTATACGCTTGTTACAGTTATCTTCGCTAGAACTCAGTAGCGAAATTCAAGATGCACTCGAAAGCAATCCAATGCTTGAAATTTCCGAGCCAGATGAACCAGATGCTAACGCATCAACAGATAACTCCCCTATCAAAGAGAAAGCCAGCGCCTCTGAAGATATTGCCGCCGCTGATACCGACAAAGCCATGGCGCAATCAGAACTGCCTGACGAACTGCCAGTTGATACTGCATGGGAAGATATTTATGAACCACCCGCTTATCAATCACTCTCAGGTAGCGCCGGTTCGGGCAGTGGCACATTTAATGATCGTGAAATTGATATCAGCAGTGGCGACTCAGAAAATCTACATGAACATTTAACCTGGCAAATGAGCCTTACCCCTTTCAGCGATATTGATCAGCAAATAGCTATCGCCATTATTGATGCAATTACCGAGGACGGTTATTTCTCTACACCGATCAGCGATATTTACGATAGCTTGGTCTCTGATATCCCCGAACTGGAGCATGATGAAATTGAAGCCGTGTTACGGCAAATTCAGAATTTTGACCCAGCGGGCGTCGCGGCACGTGATCTTGGCGACTGTCTCTATTTACAGCTCGGTCAACTTGAAACCCATAACCCGTGGAAAGAAACGGCGATGAAGTTAGTGAGTGAACACCTCGACTTACTTGCAGGGCATGACTACAACCAACTCATGCGAAAAATGAAATTGCCTGAATCAGATCTTCAAGAAGTCATTAATTTGATTCGTTCACTTAACCCAAGACCAGGCAGCCAAATTTCTAGCCAAAAAGCTGAATATATTGTGCCGGATGTTTTTGTGCGGAAAGTAAAAGGTATTTGGAAAGTTGAACTCAACCCCGATGTTGCACCAAAACTTAACATTAACAATACCTATGCAAACTTAATTCGCCGTGCCGACAATAGCAAAGACAATAATTATCTCAAAGATAACTTACAAGAAGCCCGCTGGTTAATTAAAAGCCTGCAAAGCCGTAATGAAACATTACTGAAAGTTGCAACGTGCATTGTCGAACGACAACGTGGTTTTCTTGAGCATGGTGAAGAAGCCATGAAAGCGCTCGTTCTACATGATGTCGCTGAAAAAGTGGAAATGCATGAATCAACTATTTCTCGCGTGACAACGCGCAAATATCTACACACCCCTCGCGGGATTTTCGAATTAAAATATTTTTTCTCTAGCCATGTCAGTACCGCTAGTGGCGGAGAATGTTCTTCGACAGCAATACGCGCCCTTATCAAAAAGCTGATTACTGCCGAAGAAGAGAAAAAGCCGTTAAGTGACAATAAGATCACATCAATTTTGGCTCAACAAGGAATTAACGTAGCCCGCCGCACCGTCGCAAAATACCGCGAAGCTATGTCGATTCCACCTTCAAACGAGCGTAAACGCCTTATGTAGGCTAGCCTAACTCAGGAGAACTTTATGAATATAGACATTACCGGACATCACATTGACATCACTGACTCAATGCGCAACTACGTTGACACTAAGTTTGAACGCCTTAAAAGACACTTCGATAATGTAACAAACACGCATGTTATTTTAACTGTTGAAAAGCTTCGCCAAAAAGCGGAAGCAACGGTTCATATAAAAGGTCACAATGTATTTGCTGATGCCGTTAATGAAGATATGTATGCTGCGATTGATAGCTTGACGGACAAACTTGATCGCCAAATCAAAAAGCACAAAGAAAAAGATTCTGATCACCATCGCGCTGAAGGTGGTTTAAAAAACCAACCTTTACAGATTGAAGAATAACTATCTCGGGAACAAAACAGGTTTATGAACATTATCGACATCCTCTCGCTTGACTGCATTAAAAGTTCAGTCGATGTTTCCAGCAAAAAGAAGGTGCTGGAAACAATAGGGGGGCTTATTACAACTAAAAATCCAGATATCAGTGAAGATGAAATTTTTGATAGCCTGGTTTCTCGCGAGCGACTTGGCAGCACCGGCATTGGACACGGTGTTGCCATTCCTCACGGGCGAGTTAAAACCGGTGGCAAATGTATTGGCTGCTTCATGCAACTAAAAAATGCTGTTGACTTTGATGCTATTGACGCACAACCCGTTGACCTTGTTTTTGGTCTACTCGTCCCAGAAGACTCAACAGACGAACACCTACAAATTCTATCAACATTAGCCACTCTATTTAGTGATGAAACGAATTGTGACAAACTCAGGCACGCGGCTTCATCAGAACAAATACATGAATTAATTACCAACTGGCAGTCAACAATAGACTAATTATGATTACAGCCATTTCCGTCAAGGATTTGTTCAAAACACATCGAGACAAACTTACTCTCGAACATGTTGCGGGCGGTGATGGCCAAGATCGTTTTATTCAATTTGAAGATGCGCAGCTTTCTGTTGAGGATGTGCCTGATGTGTCCTTTGTAGGACATATGAATTTTATCCACCCGCATCGAATTCAGGTAATTGGTTATCGCGAAACAGAGTACCTTGATAACCTGCAAGACAATGAGCGACGCAGTTCAATTAAAGGCCTTTTTGAAGGCAACCCTTTATGCGTTATTGTCGCCAATAGCATCAAAATTCCTAGTGATATAAAAACACTTTCAACCAACACTGGAATTCCGCTGTTTTCATCTTTGCAGAATAGTCAATTTATCGTTAATCATTTGCAGTATTACCTCTCGCACACATTAGCGAGCCGCATCACCCTGCATGGTGTTTTTCTTGAAGTAAATGGCATAGGGATTTTACTCACCGGCGAAAGTGGCGTAGGTAAAAGTGAACTTGCGCTTGAATTAATTAGTCGTGGCCACAGGCTAATCGCCGACGATGCACCAGAGTTTTCACGTGTCGCACCAGATACGTTAAGTGGCGAATGCCCAGACCAACTGAAAGACTTTCTCGAAGTCCGTGGCCTTGGTATTTTGAATATACGTGCCATGTTTGGTGACATTGCCATTAAGAACAATAAATACTTGCGCCTCATTATGCATTTAGAAGAAATTAATGAGGTGCAACTACACCAAATAGATCGCCTGCGAGGTAGTCACCAGTTACAAAATATTCTTGGTGTTGATGTGCAGCAAATAACTATTCCGGTTGCACCAGGGCGAAACCTTGCCGTGTTAGTCGAAATGGCTGTGCGTAACCATGTGCTTTCTTATCAAGGTTACAATGCTGCCGATAACTTTATTCAGCGCCAGCAAGAATTTATTAATAAAAATACACCCAAAGTTACTTAAATTTCAGGAACACAAATAAATCATGGCTGTTAGTTTACTTGTCATCACTCACGACACAATTGGTCAATCTTTAGTTGATACCGCAAATTCCATGCTCGGTGTCACCCCCCTACATATTGATGTGTTTAGTGTAAAAAAAACCACCAACCCTGACGATGCCTGCGAACAAGCTGAATCGCTAATTAAAAACCATACAAGTACGTTAGTCCTCACCGACATGTACGGATCAACACCAAGTAATATTGCCTGTCATTTACGTGATAAAGAGCATGTACGTATTGTGAGTGGTTTAAATCTACCCATGCTAGTACGTGTGCTAAATTACCCTACCCTTGATCTTGACGAGCTTGTCAATAAAGCCATTACCGGGGGACAAGACGGTGTGCTAACTTGTAAGCAGGAAGTAACGCATGGCTGATACGAACATTACTATTGTTAACAAACTTGGCTTACATGCTCGTGCTGCTGCTAAATTTGTAACACTCGCATCTTCTTTTAACAGCGATATTGAGCTGTCCAGTCAAGGCCGAAAGGTCAATGGAAAAAGCATTATGGGTGTCATGATGTTAGCCGCTGCAAAAGGGACACAATTAACGCTACATATTAATGGCGATGATGAAACGAGTGCATTATCTGAACTTCAAGCACTCATCGAAAACAAGTTTGGCGAAAATGAATAAGGACTCTCAATGAGTTTGGTTCTATCAGGTACTGGCGTTTCACGTGGCATTGCTCTTGGCAAGGCGCATATACTGCGTCGTGGTCAAATTGAAATTCCTGAATATGTCGTCACAAAAAATTTTGTTAATGATGAAGTAGACCGCTTAAAAAAAGCACTAGTGACTGCTGCTGCGCAATTAAAAGCAATTCGCAAACACATCCCAACAAACACCCCTGCTGACATTGGTTCTTTTATTGATGCGCACCTGCTCATGATTCAAGACTCGATGCTAAGCGATGAACCCATCAAAATCATTCGAGAACAACACTGCAATGCTGAGTGGGCGCTAAAGCAACAGCGAGACAGCTTGGTAGCGGTTTTTGATGCCATGGATGACCCTTACTTACGAACACGGAAAGATGACATCGATCATGTCGTCAATCGTATTTTAGAATTGTTACTCGACGAATCTGCTCATGCCAGCGATGTGGATAGCCGCCTCAATGGTGCAATTTTAATCGCCGATGACCTAAGTCCAGCTGATACTGTGCTCATGCAGCACTTTGGCATTGCCGGTTTTGTTACTGAATTTGGTGGGCCAACCTCTCATACGTCAATCCTTGCCAGAGGTTTAGGCGTGCCGGCTATTGTCGGTTTGCACAACGCTCGCAGTTTTATCAGTGAAAGCGATGACATTATCATCGACGGACGAGCAGGGGTTGTCTTGGCCGATGTCGGCCCAAATACAGAAAAGTATTACCGTCGCCGTCAGCGCGAAGAAAAAAAACACATCAATGAATTAAAAACATTAAAAGGCAAACCGGGTATTACCCGTGATAAGCAAACCATTAAGCTACATGCCAATATCGAGCTCCCTGAAGATATTCCTGCGGTAAGAAAAGTGGCTGCCGAAGGTATTGGTCTTTACCGTACTGAATTTCTTTACATGAACCGTGATGACTTTCCTTCAGAGAAAGAACAGTTCACTGTATACCGTAAAGTGGTAAAAGCGCTGAAAGGCGCATCAGTGACAATCCGAACGTTTGATCTTGGTGCGGACAAACAGGTTGACGGCGCCACTTCAAGTAAACAAGCCGGCACAAACCCCGCGCTTGGTCTTAGAGCGGTTAGACTTTGTTTGCGTGATGTCGAAATGTTTATGCCCCAAATCCGTGCCATTTTACGCGCTTCCGCATTTGGGCCTGTTCGTATCATGATCCCGATGTTGTCTAACCTAACCGAGCTCTATCAAGTCAAACAATTAATTGATGATGCCAAACTTGAGCTAGATCGTGAAGGCAAAGCATACGCCGAAGATATTCCTATTGGCGGCATGATCGAAGTTCCCGCAGCGGCACTATCTGCAAATCAATTCGCCAAACATTTAGATTTTCTTTCGATTGGCACCAATGACCTTATCCAATATACCTTGGCCATTGATCGGATTGACGATGAAGTAGGTTATCTCTACGAGCCATTGCACCCTGCTGTGTTACAGCTTATTCATATGTCGATTCGTGCGGCCAATAAAGCCAAAATCCCCATTTCCATGTGTGGTGAAATGGCTGGTGACCCTTATTTTACTCGCTTGCTGCTGGGTTTAGGCTTGCGTGAATTTAGTATGCATCCGTCTGCACTACTTGAAGTCAAACGAATCGTGAATTGCAGCGATACGCGTGAACTTGAAAAACCCGCTCGAAAAACACTTAAGAGTGCCCGCCAAAGTGATGTTGAGAAAATAGTTAGCAGCATCAACCTCGATATTGATGACTAATTAAAACTTATTTTAAGTTTTGAGGCTTAGTCACGTGCAAGCCGCGCCATTGAAGGCTAGAATGTCTGCAAAGTATTGAAATACCGGCGACGGAATATCAGGCATGTCAGAAAACTCACAAGAAGAACAAACGCTAGCGCGTGTCCAGGAATTTAGTACCGTACTGCAAAGCGGTACTATCCACCAATTACAACTCATGCTCAATGAGCTGTATACAGCGGAAATTGCCCATTTACTTGAATCGCTTCCTCGTGAAAAGCGTGAGTTTGTCTGGAGACTCGTCGAGCCTGATCTTCAAGGTGATGTACTGATCGATGTGAATGATGACATTCGCGAGCACCTTATCACCCTAATGAAAACCTCCGAGTTAGTCGCTGCTTCTGAAGGGCTTGAGGTCGATGATCTCGCTGACTTTATTCAAGATTTACCTGACACCGTGATGCAACTAGTCCTGCAGTCCATGGATGAGCAGGATCGCCATCGCTTAGAGCGTGTGCTTTTCTATCCTGAAAACACCGCAGGTGGTTTGATGAACACGGATACCATCACGGTACGGCGCAATAACAGTATCGATGTGGTACTACGCTATTTGCGGCGCAGCCGAAACAAAATACCCGCGATGACCGATCAAATTTATGTCGTGGATCGCGAAAACCACTACTTAGGGCAAGTGCCCCTCACTGATTTACTCACCCGTGAACCAACTTTGAGTATCGGCGAGTTAATGAATACAGATCAGGAAGGTATTCAGGCTGACATGCTCGACACAGATGTTGCTACCATGTTTGAACACCGTGAATTAGTCTCAGCGCCAGTCATTGATGAAGACAATGTACTGCTTGGTCGTATCACCATCGATGATGTCATCGATGTTATTCGTGAAAATGCCGAACATTCACTAATGAGTATGGCCGGTTTAAGTGAAGAAGAAGACATGTTTGCCCCGGTTGTGGCCACAACGCGTCGCCGCGCCCTCTGGTTAGGTGCGAACCTCATTACTGCCCTCCTCGCCTCTTGGGTCATTGGACAGTTTGGCGCGACCATCGAAAAACTTGTCGCCCTCGCGATTCTCATGCCGATTGTCGCCAGCATGGGAGGGATCGCTGGCAGTCAAACCCTTACCATTGTGATCCGCGCCATGGCCTTAGGCCAAATAGGTTTTAGTAATGCGGGACGGTTAATCGCAAAAGAACTCTCTGTCGGCCTTTTGAACGGCGTATTGTGGGCCGTCGTTATCGCCGTTATCACTTTGTTTTGGTTTGAAGATGTTCAACTCGGAATTATTATCGGCATTGCCATTATCGTTAATTTAATTACCGGTGCATTAGCCGGTGCCACAATACCGCTACTACTGAAAAAACTGGGCGCAGATCCAGCGCTAGGCGGCGGTGTAGTATTAACGACGGTGACAGATGTTGTGGGATTCCTCGCCTTCCTGGGGCTCGCTGCGTTGTTTCTTGTTTAAGTAGTAGGGTTTAATTGATCTAACCCAGTATAGAATTATTGAATCGAATACCTAACTGATACCGTCGCCGTCACAGCAATTTCACCAGGCTCGAAAGCACCTTGAGCAACATCAGCGCTACTTGCTCTTTGTTTAAACTGATAAGACTCAAGTCGAATTGGGCCGCCTCCTTCCTTTACGTACAAAACCTTCCCAATCTTGACATCGGAATTAGCGGCTAAAATTTCTGCCTTTTGCTTAGCCGCCTTAATAGCTGAACCAAGCGCTTTATTTTCTAATGTGCCACGATCTTTTATATCTAAAGTAATGTTATTGATGGTGGTAATCCCTGCCTCAATCGCACCATTAACAAGCGCGGTATATTTAGCAAGATCATGTAAAACAACTTTTACATTTCTGGAAACATCGTAACCAATAAAAGTTTTCGTCTGATAGTTATATTGGGGCTGAATTGAAACCTCTGAAGAGGTAATATTTTTAGTCTCTACGCCCAACTTTTTAAACAATGTAACCGTCGCCGCGGTTTTTTTGTCTATCTCTGCCTTTAAAGGTGAAAGCTCTTTGCCTTTACCTTTTAAGGAAAATGAAAACCTCGCCATGTCTGGCACAACACTTTCTTTAGCCGTGCCCGTCACTTCAATTCCTGTTTCACCCGCATGTGAGTAAGAAACCACCATGAAAAAGAGCATTAGGCTATAAACTGAAAATTTATACATTCTCAAGTTCCTTCTTTTAACTAAAACAAGCCGTTATAGCTGTTAATACATTGCGTATCTTAGTCCGGTTTAACTGCAAACTTGCCACTACCCAACATCGCTACAGCAAGACCACCAAACAAGTAAAATGCCTGCAATTCAATAGCCCATCCACCATGTTTACCTAAACTAAGCACTTCCCCTGAATGCGCGAGGCCAATGGCGAATAACATATTAACAACAATAAACAGGCCGCCGGCGCGTGAATAGAACCCTAAAATAACCATCAACGGAGCAACAATCTCACCTATAAAAACGCCATAGGCAACGGATGAAGGCATTCCAATATTAGCAAGCGTGTTTCCGATATAATCGAGAGAACCCGGGTTGGTTATTTTAGCAACGCCATGAAACAACATGAGTATGCCTACGGTTAAGCGAAGTGTTAATTTTCCCATTGCATCATTAAGAATCATTTTATTGCCCTCATCCATTTAAGTACTGTTTTTATGATCTAATTATTTTTGCACTCTGTCTGTATGTATTGAGTTTTTCACAATTCACTCACCATTAATAGCCTATTCCAAGTGTATTATGGTGAAATATGGATTTTTATTATTTATCTTTGTTTTGGCCATTGTCATTTTTGTTAAGTTCTTCGAACTTGTTAGCCATTGTTGGATTACGCTTAGTTAATTTTTTCACGCTCAAATCATCGGCTTTATTGTTGGCTAAACGAAGATTGTTTTCAGATCCAAGCAGCGCATCCTTAGTTTTTTGAAGATGGTCAATCGTTTTATCAATCTCGCTAATTGCCGTCTTAAACTTTTTAGACGCTAATTCGTAATTTCTAGCAAAGCCTGTTTTAAATGTATCGAGATCACTCTCGAAATTCGTGATATCAATGTTTTGTGATTTCACCAGCGCAAGCTCGGTTTTGTATTTTAACGAGTTCTGAGCAGCATTTCGAAGCAATGTGATAATTGGAATAAAAAATTGTGGACGGACTACATACATTTTGGGGAAACGATGCGACTTATCGACAATCCCCGAATTGTACAGCTCGCTATCTGGCTCAAGAAGTGACACGAGAACAGCATATTCACAGCCTTTTTCATTTCGATCCTTATCAAGCTCTTTTAGAAAATCTTCATTTTTCTTCTTAGTGGCTGTTTCATCATTCTCGTTCTTCATCTCAAACATAATTGAAACAATTTCAGTATCGCCCTCAACTATTTCACGAAAAATATAATCGCCTTTACTGCCCGTGCGCGCATCGTTATCTTTTTCAAAATAAGCGGATGGAAACGCCGTCGCGCGAATACGGTTGAACTCTGTTTCACAGTGCTGCTCAAGCGTTTCCCCCACCATTTTTGTTGAAAGACGCGCTTTCATATCTCTTAACCGCTCTATCTCATCTTCGCGATCCTTGATCTGCGTTTCGTATTTATCCTTGAGAGACGTCTCGGCTAGTTGTTTTTCAAATTGCGCGCGCTCTAAGTCCCCTTTTAACCCCTGAATTTCAGAATCTTTCGTTGCCGCTGCTTTTTGTAGTTCGTTGACGAGCTTGGCATCGGCAAGTTGTGAGGCCGTCTGCTTGTCTTGGGTAGCTTGTTGGAGTTCATTAGCCAGTTTGTCACGCTCTTTTTCTAAAGCGCTAATAGCTTCTGTTACCGCCAGCTGTTGTGCAACACCACCCGCCTCTAACTTAACTTTTAGTTCTTTAATCTCTGCATCTTTAACCGCAGAGGCTTTCTCCAACTCACTGGTTACTTTCGTTGTTGCCAGCTCAACTGCTTTTTGCTTATCTTTCTCTGCTAATTCGAGTCGATCGTGCAATTGCTCATCGAACTCGCGATCGCGCACTTGCTTGAGAATATCTGCATACCCGGCCTCATCAATTTTAAATGCCTTTTCGCAATGTGGGCAGATGATTTCATGCATAACTGTCTATCCTTGTAATACCACCAAGCCACTTTGTTAGTGTTAGCAACCGGCAATATTTTCAACGTAATTAAAGAATCGCTTTTTTTCTCATAGTAACGTTATCTGTGTGCTGACCCAAGTCATTAGCCACTTCTCTTTCACATTTAAAAAAATTAAATGAAATAAATTGAGCAACTCCTTGGTCTTATAGCGTAGAGAACAAAAAGGAATCTCAAGGATGACATCACAACCGCTCAAACACGCATCCCCTAGCCTTAAAGTACATGATTTTATTGGCAAATATCATGTTTCAGCGTCAATTTGCGATAAGCTAGTTAAATTACACAAGACCGCAAACAAACACGGGCACGTCGTCAGAGGGGCAATAGGCGGCCCTAAAGGCATGGTTGTTGACACGAACAAGAAAGATTCGTTTGATTTAGGTTTGGCAGACCTGCCGGATTCACTCATCCTCGATTATGGCGTCATCACCTACTATAAAATGCTGAAAAAAATAGTTGAAAAATACTACCATTCGCACCAGATACTCCAGCAGTTAGCGGCTATCGAACTCGCAGAGTCGCCAATAATTCAGCATTACAAACCCGGCGGTGGTTTTAAGTTACCGCATTTTGAGAGAACCAATGGCGAGTCAGCAAAACGCGTATTGGTCTGGATGACCTACCTCAATGACGTGACAGATGGCGGTGGTACGCATTTTTATTATCAAAATAAAACTATCCATGCCCGCAAGGGGCTTACGTTAATCTGGCCAACTGACTTTACGCACACCCACGCGGGTATTATTTCACCTACGCAAGATAAATACATCATAACTGGCTGGTTAAATTTTTCAGAATAGCTGTCGACTTTAAGCAGAAATTTTGGCAGCATCAAAAGTCGGTGTCAGCATGCTGTTTATTTCCATAACAAGCGCAATTGTGTTCTGATCCCCATTAATGTTTCCGCAATCAAGCAACCATTTATAAACATAAAAAGGAACCTGCTTTATGAAAACGAATACTTTTTTGCTACTCCTCTGCTTGCTACTGCCAAGCAGCATAACGTTAGCCGCTGATAAAAATTCTCCATGGGGTCACGCTAAGGTCGTTGACGTTAACTATAAACCGCAAAAAGCCGTTTACGATGTATCTGTTTCAAGCGTAGCAGCCTTGACGAGTGTGATTAATCGAGTCAGTTACCTCAATACCGTTTACAATGCTGATCCCTTTGCTTCGTCTATCGTTGTGGTTCTACATGGTAAAGAGATCCCGTTTTTCGGTATAAAAAATTATGCAAAGTACAAAACAATCATGGACCGTGCGCAAAGCTTGCAAGACAGTGGTAATATTCAATTCCGGATGTGCAAAATAGCCGCAGAAGTTCATGGTTTTAAACCCAAAGACATTCATGGCTTTGTTGAAATGATTCCTATGGCAGATGCGGAAATCATTCGTCTACAACTGGAAGAAAACCATGCCTATATGCAATAAGCAATTCTTGTTGCCCTTATGGTTACTCGTTAATCTATTTACACCAAGCTTGGTATCAGCAGCAGCGGTGGACACGCCGTACAGCACGGTTACCTTACCCTTTGAATTACATAAAGTTGCCAATGCACCGGTGTATTACATTATCGGGCATTCTGGTGTGCCCGGTTCTGATAACGAAGGTCATACCTCTAACGCTGGGTTCGTCGTTACCAATGAAGGCGTCGTGGTCTATGATGCGCTTGGCACACCCGCACTTGGTTATCGTTTAATACAACGTATCCGTGAAGTGACCAACCAGCCCATTAAAAAAGTCATCATTAGTCATTATCACGCTGACCATATTTATGGCCTACAGGCCTTTAAAGAACATGGCGGAAACCCTGAGGTGATTGCACAGCGTGAGACCTTAGGTTATGTCGGGGGCAACCGTGCTAGCCAAGGCGAAGCTGGGCAGAGCCGCTTAAAACAACGACGTGAAGCACTGTTCCCTTGGGTAGACGAAAACACCTTCCTCGTTTCACCCGACATCACCTTTGACAATGACTATCGCTTTAAACTCGGTGGGCTCAGCTTTGAAGTACTTCATCAAGGACCAGCCCATGCTCCAGGAGACAGTATTCTGCTGGTCAAAGAGCTTGGCGTGTTGTTTAGTGGTGACGTGATTTACAAAGGCCGTGTCCCGTTTCTCGATAGCCCAGAGACTGATGTACAAAACTGGCTCAAGGGACTGGAATACCTTGCCAACATAAAACCGACACCGCGCCTTATTATTCCCGGTCATGGTGACGTTGATAACGATGTGACACACTCGCTTGCCTTTACCAAAGGTTATCTTGAATATGTTGTCAGCAGTATGAAAAAAGCTCTGCAAAACCAAATCTCGTTCGAGCAAGCATATAAAACGACAGACTGGTCTAAATATGAAAAGATGCCAGCCTTTAAAGCCAGTAATCGCGGCAATGCATATCGAATTTACTTAGAGTTAGAGCCGGAGTTTTTCTGACATAACACTGTTTGTGTCTGGCCGCGTTTTTACCTAACGAGAAGATCACCAAAGCCCCAAAGGAAAGTGCCTGTCAAAAGTAAAGATACTTCCAAAACGCCAATTGACAGTCTTAGATTTTGTTTTGTTTCTTCCACTTGGTTATCAAAGCTCTCATTTATCTCGGATAGTTTATTTTCAGGATTTTCAATATTATTGCCTTCTTCATTTAAACGCGCTTTTGCTTCTGTTAATGCATTTCTTCGACGCTTTTTTAAACGACTAATAATCAAACGCTCTTGAAGCAACCCGCTGACACCAGACCAAATCCCCAACATCACAATTAGGCATCCTGCACGACTAAGCCATTCGCTATTCATAAATTGAATCGACGATAAATAAATGCCAAAGCCAATAATTAAAACCGCACTAACCCAAGTAGCCGTACGATAAGCTTTTGAATGCAAATTAAGGTTGGATTCTGCCAAAGTAAACTCCAAAATGATTTTTTAAAATGGGTCGTAAAATGTTGTTAGAGCACAGTTTTTTCTAATATTAGCCTTATATGTGCTCTGACCCTAATTAATTATTAAGCATTTTCTGGTGGCCATTCTTCATATTGAGATACCCCCTCTGGAATGGTTTCCCATGAGGCTTTTGAACCAACAAAAATATGCTTTCCTATTTCAACCTTTGGGTCGCCCTCTACACAGCCCAGCGTAACGCCCATGACCACACCTTTATTTGTGCCGCAAAGCGTTGAGCCACACTTGCTACAGAATTGTATTCCTGCACCAGTCTTTGACTCATAAGTAGAAAGCAAGTCTTCACCTGACAACCAAGAAAAATCATCTGAATCTATACGTGCAAATGCAGAAGCTTGCGAACTAAATGCTTTTCTACACATAGAACAATGACATGACATAGCGTCTTTCAATGTGCCATCAATTCTGTACGTAACTGCTCCGCAAAAACATGAACCATTAATCGTCATTTAATTGTTCCCTCGTGATTGCGTATTTGCGCTTAGCGCACAGTTATATTTAATGTTGACGTTATTATTACTCTGACTAGAACGCTTTAAGTGAGTACCAAGTATTATTCAATTACCTCTACGCCTCGCCAGAACGCCACATGATTTTTGATTTCTTTTGCCGCGTCTTTAGGAACAGGGTAATACCAAGCGGCATCTTTATTTTCTTCTCCATTAACGACAATAGAATAATAACTCGCGTCACCTTTCCACGGGCAATGCGTCGTCTTATCGCTAGATATAAAAAAATCCATTCTAACTGATGATGCTGGAAAATAATGATTGTTTTCTACTACAACGGTTTCATCACTTTCCGCTAATATTTGTTTTTTCCAGATCGCTTTCATTTCTCTTTATGACACCTAATGGTTGAGATATACGTAACTACAGAGCACAGTTTTTTCTAATATTAGTGTTATCTGTGCTCTGACCATAATAATGCTAATTATTTTAGGCATTGAACGCCATCACTAAACTCGTTGGTGTTTCGCCAACTACCCGAAACCCGTGACGTTCATAGAAACGCTTCGCTGACTCATTGATTTTAAAAACCTGCAATTCAACGCCAAGGCGCTGTTCTGATGCGACTGAGAGGACTCGCCTCAAGATACTCGTTCCTACCCCCTTCTTTTGATGCTCTGGAGCCAACAACAACATACGTAGGTACAGCGCTTCGCTTTTTGGCTCTACTTGCGCATAACCAATAATTTCTGCCCCAGCAGTCACCACCGTGGTTTGCTCCGGTTTAAAATGCTCAGAAAAATCGTTTTCTTGCCACTTTTCATCCCAGCCCCAAATCTGCTCTATATTATTTCTCATCACTGCACGGTAGAGCTGAAATATTTCAATTCGTTCGCCGCTATGCGCTGGTCGGAATAAGTACGAGGAGGCCAATATTCTTGCCTAACGGTTTAGCTAACTGGCGCGCGCATTTTGCGCGTCCGGGTTGTGTGATTTGTTAGATTGCTTAAATTGAACAAACTTAGCTACAACGCACGCCAACAAATAAGCAGCCACGGCAGAAATAACTAATGTTGTCATTGTTATATGATTTGCCAATTTCATTAACGTTTCCATATTTGGCATTGATTCCATCGCTTCAGCCATATTTGGAGCCATTTCAGTTGCTGTAAATGTTAAGAGTTCTGGTTCTAATTTAAGCACTAACCATGGCGCTATGACACTACTTATGTAGCTATATGCCACCATAAC
>Ga0316207_10001825_pt1 | contig 24227 bp, 25 predicted proteins | sample 6weekpyrite_MG_FD_204943 | JGI IMG/M metagenome (GOLD analysis project Ga0316207, IMG submission 204943) | Microbial mat bacterial communities from mineral coupon in-situ incubated in ocean water Damariscotta River, Maine, United States -... | ecosystem: Environmental > Aquatic > Marine >... | reverse complement strand
AAGACGTGAAACTTATCATTGCAGCAATCAAGCCGTTCAAGCTGGAAGAGGTGCGCGAGGCGCTGACCTCTATCGGGGTGCGCGGCATGATGGTGACGGAAATCAAGGGGTTCGGCAGCCAGTCGGGACACACCGAAATCTATCGCGGCGCCGAATACGCCGTGAATTTCGTGCCCAAGGTAAAGCTGGAAATCGCGGTCGCCGCCAGCATGGCCGACCAGGTCGTCGAAACCATCCAGACAACCGCCCGCACCGGCAAGATCGGCGACGGCAAGATCTTTGTGCTGGATGTGCAGGCCGCCGTTCGGGTGCGCACCGGCGAAACCAACGATGATGCGCTGTAAGCGCCGCGACGATCCGAGAAAGGACAATCCGATGAACTTCAAGACAGTTTCCATGGCGGTATTGGCGGCGGCTTTGCCCGGCCTTGCCCTGGCGCAGGAAGCCGCGCCCGCGGTCGACAACGCCTTCATCTTCAACACGCTGCTGTTCCTGATCGGCGGTTTTCTGGTGTTCTGGATGGCGGCGGGATTCGCCATGCTGGAGGCCGGTCTGGTGCGCTCTAAGAACGTGACCATGCAGCTGACCAAGAATATCGCGCTGTTTTCAATCACCGCGATCATGTACTGGCTGGTTGGCTACAACCTTATGTATCCCGGGGCCTACGGCGCCGATCTGGGCGATGGGGAAACCAGCGCCTGGCTGATCGGCGGGGTTCTGGGCCCGATCCTGAACACCGCCGATATCGGTGGCGATCCGGCACTGGATGCCGGTTATGCCACGGGATCGGATTTCTTCTTTCAGCTGATGTTCGCCGCGGCGACCGCGTCTATCGTATCCGGCACGCTGGCTGAACGAATCAAGCTGTGGCCGTTTTTGATCTTTACCGTGATCCTGACCGGTGTGATCTACCCGATCGAAGCCTCCTGGCAGTGGGGCGGCGGGTTCATCGCGGCGATGGGGTTCTCGGATTTTGCAGGCTCGACGCTGGTGCACGCCACAGGGGGCTTTGCGGCACTGGCCGGTGCGATCATCCTTGGGCCACGCATCGGCAAGTTCGGCAAGGATGGCAAGGTGCATCCGATTCCGGGCTCGAATCTGGCCCTGGCGACGCTGGGCACGTTCATCCTGTGGCTGGGCTGGTTCGGGTTCAACGGCGGCTCGCAACTGGCGCTGGGCACCGAAGCCGATGCCAACGCGGTGGCAGTGATCTTTGCCAACACCAATATGGCGGCGGCGGCGGGCGCGGTTGCCGCGCTGATCCTGACCCAGGTGCTGTACAAGAAGCCGGACCTGACCATGGTGCTGAACGGGGCTTTGGCGGGGCTGGTGTCGATCACCGCCGGACCGCTGGACCCGACCCTATTCGGAGCACTCTGGATCGGTGCGATCGGCGGGATCATCGTGGTTTTCGCGGTGCCGATGCTGGACAAGATGAAGATCGACGATGTGGTCGGCGCGATTCCGGTGCACCTGCTTGCCGGGTTCTGGGGCACACTGGCGGTGCCGTTCTATACCGAGGGCACCAGCTTCGTCACCCAGATCTTGGGTTTTGCCATCATCGGTGGATTTGTATTTTCGGTCAGCATCGTCGTCTGGCTGATCCTGAAGGCGACCGTCGGCATCCGGGTCGGTGAGGAAGAAGAGATCAACGGGCTGGACATGGCCGAACTGGGCATGGAGGCCTATCCGGAGTTTTCGAAAGGCTGATCTTTCCCTTCGAAAGCCAAAGACAAACAGCCCGGGCGTTCGCGCCCGGGCCTTTTCGTTGGGCTGACCTAATTGAGCGGGCCTGCGGCCCGCGCTTTTTTTGTTTGATTGGCGCCAGGGGAGCCACTGCGCATTATTCGCGCAATGGAGCGTGGTGCGGGGGACAAGGTGCCTCCGGCGGGAGTATTTCAGGACCAAAGATGATTGCCGCCGGCACTGGCGCGTGATGCGTCAACTCGGAAACGAAAGCATCGGAATTCGCCCGCACTGGGGGTGAATTCCGATTCCGCTGGAACGCATCTTGCGCTAGACGCCGGCGGCGGCGATTGCTTCGGCCAGGATCGGCGTGGTTTCCGCATTCAGCCCGGCGATGTTGATACGGCTGTCGCCCACCATATAGATGCCGTGTGTTTCGCGCATCCGGGCGACCTGATCGGGTGTGGCGCCGATCCGGCTGAACATGCCGCGATGCTGTGCGATAAAGCCGAAGCGGTCCGATCCGGTGGCGCGGCGCAGTTCTGCCGCCAGGTGTTCGCGCAGGGCCAGCATGTTCAGGCGGGTTTCCTCAAGCTCGGCCTGCCAGTCGGCGCGCAGGGCGTCGTCGTTCAGGATCATCGTCACCAGCCGTGCGCCATGGTCCGGCGGAAACGAAAAATTCTGCCGGTTCAGGTGGTTCAGCGTGCCTTGCACAATGGGTTTCGCGTCGGCACCGGGCGCGATGCCCATCAGCAGGCCGGTGCGTTCGCGATAGATCCCGAAGTTCTTGGAACAGCTTGCCGCGATCAGCGCCTCTGGCAGTTTTGCCGCGATCAGCCGTGTGGCGGCGGCGTCCGCCTGCAGCCCGTCGCCAAAGCCCTGATAGGCGATGTCGATCAGCGGCGTGGCGCCGGTGGCGATCAGGTGTGCGGCAACGATATCCCATTCCGGCAGCGTCAGGTTGGCGCCGGTCGGGTTGTGGCAGCAGCCGTGCAGCAGCACCACGTCGCCCGCCTTTACCCCGGCCAGATCGGCCATCATGCCGTCAAAATCCACGCCGCGGGTGTCCTCGTCGAAATAGCGGTATTCGCGCATCGGCAGGCCCAGGTGGCGAATGATGGATGGGTGGTTCGGCCAGGTCGGCAGCGAGATCCAGACCGTGGCGCCAGGCGCCTCCATCCTGATCAGCTCCAGCGCCTGGCGGATCGCGCCGGTGCCGCCGGGGGTGGCGGCGGCGGCCACGCGGGCGGGGTCGACCGCATCGCCCAGGATCAGATTCCGCATCGCGTCGGAATAGGCCGGATCGCCGGCAAGACCGGTGTAGGCCTTGGTGGTTTCGGTCTCCCATAGCTGGTGTTCGGCGGTCTTGATCGCGCGCATCACCGGGGTTACGCCCAGCGCATTCTTGTAGACGCCGACGCCAAGGTCGATCTTGTCGGTACGCGGGTCGGCCTTGAACATTTCCATCAGCATCAGGATCTTGTCCTTGGGCTGTGGCGTCAGATCGCTCAGCATTTCATGCGTCTCCCGTTGCGACCTTCAGATCGCCATACATGCCCCATTCCGCCCAGGACCCGTCATAAAGCGAATGCCGGTCATGGCCGATGCGTTCCAGCGCCAGATCGATGATCGCCGCCGTCACGCCAGAGCCGCAGGTGGTGATCACCGGCTTGTTCAGATCGACGCCCGCGACTTTGAACTCGGTCTTCAGCTCGTCGGGCGATTTCATGGTGAAATCGTCGTTCAGCAGCGCCCGGTAATGCAAATTCTTCGAGCCGGGGATGTGCCCCGCACGCAGGCCGGCGCGCGGCTCCGGTTCCGAGCCCGCGAACCGGCCGGGCGCGCGTGCGTCAAGGATTTCGTGATCGCCCAGCTTGGCGGCGGCGGCCACCTGCGTGACATCACGTACCAAATGGTTCTGGCGGCTGACGGTGATGTGGCGGTCGCGCACCACGGGCGGCAGATCCTCGACCTCGCGGCCCTCGGCCAGCCATTTGGGAAAGCCGCCGTCCAGCACGGCGATGTCGGTCTTGCCCATCAGGCGGAACAGCCACCAGATGCGCGCGGCGGAAAACAGCCCGGCGCCGTCATAGACCACGACCTGATGGCCATCGCCGATGCCCATGGCGCGCATCCGGCTGATGAATTTCTCGGCCGGCGGCGCCATGTGCGGCAGTTCGGAACGCTGATCGCTGATCTCGTCGATATCAAAGAACCGCGCTCCGGGAATGTGGCTGGCGTCATATTCGGCGCGGCCATCTCGGCCCATGTCGGGCAGGTAGTAAGAGGCATCCAGAATGCGCAGGTCAGGGTCGCGCAGATGCGCCGCCAGCCAGTCGGTGGACACCAGCGTTCTGGGATCGTCTTGTGCCATAGCAGCCCCGCAAAACAGCGTTTTCCATTGCCTACCGAGGCGGGGCGCCAGAGGCAAGGCCCGGGCGCGTTCGATGCGCCCGGATCATGGTTGACCGGCATGCGTTACCTGCCCATGGCGTTCCTGACCGCGCCGATAATCGCCAGCAGCACACCGCCGCCAACGCCGCCCGAGGCGACCGTGCCAATGATCGAGCTGATGTCCGTGGTGCCTCCGCCGACATCCGCGCCAAGCATGGCCAGAAGCTGCCCGCCGATACCGCCGCCCACAACGCCGGCGATCGAGTTGCCGAGCACGCCGAGATTGAGGTTCTTCATCACGCCGCCGGCCACATTTCCGCCGACGGCCCCCGATACCAAGCTGATAAGTAGTTCCATGTCCCCTCCTGCAAAGTCACAAGGCCGAAAATCGGACCCCAGTCGGACGTTCGGGGATCGATCCCGGTCGCACAACGGGCAAAAGCAGCGTGAATTCCCCGTAAAAACCGATAAGGAGCGAGCGGTTTTCAGCGCGGCGGGGCGGAAATCCGGGGGCGGCGCGGCCTATTCGCCGTGGCGCAACAGCCGGGCCTTCTGGCGGTTCCAGTCGCGTTTCGCCTCGGTCTGGCGCTTGTCGTGAGTCTGTTTGCCCTTGGCGATGCCGATCTTCAGCTTGGCGATGCCGCGATGGTTGAAATACATCACCAGCGGCACCAACGTCATGCCCTTGCGCTGGGTTTCGGACCAGAGACGTGACAATTCACGCTTTGAAACCAACAGCTTGCGGCGGCGTTTTTCGTCATGGCCAAAGGTCTTGGCCTGGGCATAGGGCGCGATGTAGCTGTTGATCAGCCACAGCTCGCCATTCTCGACCGCAGCATAGCTTTCGGCGATATTGGCCTGGCCCTCGCGCAGGGACTTGACCTCTGATCCCTGCAGGATGATGCCGCATTCCAGATCATCCTCGATCGCATAGTCATAGCGCGCGCGCCGGTTTTCGGCGATCACCTTGTAGTTGGGGTCTGATTTCGGTTTGGCCATGGTCCGGTCGAGATAGGCGAGGGGCGCCGTGCTGTCCAGTGGCGGCGGCTGTCGTGCCGTCCCATTGCGCGTGGATGTTTGACATCGCGCAAGGAATTCTGCTGAGTCATTTGCAGGATGTTTGACAGTGGACGCCCGGGACGAGGACATCGATGATCTATCAACTTGCCATTGGCACGGCGCTGATCCTGACCTCGACCCTGATCGCGGGGATCGGCTTTCTGCTGTTGGAACACCTGCTTACCCGCAGCCAGGCCTGGCTGCTGCGCCCGCCGCATGCGCTGAAACTGCTGTTTTTGCTGAATGTCGCAATTTTCTGGATCCTGATCATGGTGACGGTGGCGGTCTGGATCTGGGCGCTGGCCTATTATGCGCTGGGCATCTTCATCACCATCGAGGCGGCGGTCTATTTTTCGATCGTGTCGTTCACCACGTTGGGCTTTGGCGACATCCTGCTGCCCTATGAATGGCGGCTGCTGTCAGGCATGGCGGCAATGAACGGGCTGTTGATGATCGGGTTTCTGACGGCGATGCTGGTCGAAGTGCTGCGCCGGGTCAGATCGATCCAGGCGGAAACCCGCGACTGGACGTCCTGAGGCGCGCCAAGCGTCAGGGGGCGCGGTTCAGGCCACTGCACATCTCAATCACAAATATGCAGCCCGTTTCTTTTTACCAGCTCACCCGCATCCGGCGCCTGCCAGATGCCTTGCATGAAATCGAACATCTCGCGACTGACATGGATTGCGAACGTATCACCCTGCTCGGCGTTGCGCCGTTGCACGCGCTGCCAGCGGATGTCTGGATCGACATCCAGAAAATGCAGCGTCACGGCATGGCCAAGTGCATCGGCCCAGTCATAGAAAATGCCCCGTTCCTGCACGTTGGTAAAACCGCAGTCGAAAATAACCGGCACACCGGCGTCCAGCACATGTTCGGCGGTGTCGCGCATCTGCGCGCAGGACCGCTGTACCCGATCATAGAACCAGGCGAAATCGCTGGTGGGATCGCGGTCCATGAAGAACAGCCGGTTGTTCCAGTCGTCGATGGAAAACCGCACGCCGGTCAGATCGCGCCGAAGCTTTTCGGCATAGGTCGACTTGCCCGCCCCGGTGAGGCCGCAGATCATGTGGATATGCGCGGTCATATCACGGTCCTTTCACACGATACCGTCGGCTGTGATGTCTAAAACCTGACAGCGGCGGGCCTGGAACACCACGAATTTCGGGCAAATCCAAAAGCGGCCTGTTCGACAGCGAATTCCTGAAAAGGGCTCTAGCCCTGGTGCCGCGCCGGAACCCGTTGGCCTGCGATCCAAGTGGCGGTCAGGTTCAGTCCGGCATCCAGATGCACGAAATCGGCCTGCCCCCGTGGCTGTAGCCGCCCCAGTTCCGGGTGACGCCGAATAACCCGCGCCGGGGCGCTGGTGGCCATGATCAGGGCGTCCGCCAGGGGCACCGCCATCGGCCCGGTCAGAACCCGCAACGCCCGGGCCAGGTCCAGATCGGCCCCCGCCAGGGTGCCATCCGCCAGCGTCAGGCGGCCATCGCGCCGTTCGATCCAGCGGCCGTTCAGCGCAAAACCGTCAATGTCGGACCCGGCGGTGGCCATGGCGTCGCTGACCAGAAACGCCTCTGCCGGGCCCTGCTTGGCGCGCAGGGCGTTCGCCATCGTTACCGGGTGCACATGGATGCCATCCGCGATCAGCCCGGCGTTCAGGCCGCCAAGCCCCAGCGCCGCGCCGACCAGACCGGGTTCGCGATTGCCCATCTGGCTCATTGCATTGAACAGATGGGTCACGCAGGTCGCACCGGCGGTGGCGGCGCTGGCGCAGGTCGCATAATTCGCGTCGCTATGGCCAAGCGAGACGGTGACGCCAGCCGCAACCAGCGCCGAAATCTGTTCGGGCGAAACGGTTTCCGGCGCGACCGTGACCATCAGGCTGGGCAGGCGCGCGGCGGCGGCGCACAACATCTCAAGATCGGCGTCCTCCATCGGCCGGATCAGCGCCGGATCATGCGCGCCCTTGCGGGCAACCGACAGATGCGGCCCCTCCAGATGCAGCCCGGCAATGCCGGGCACGCCCTGCCGGATCGCGGCACAGGCGGAGTCAATCGCGGCGGCGGTCCGCACGGGCGTGTCGGTGATCAGGGTTGGCAGCAAGGCGGTGGTGCCAAGGCCGGCGTGGGCGCGGGCAATGGTTTGCAGAGAGGCCAGCGAAGGATCGTCATTCAGCAGAGCACCACCGCCGCCATTGACCTGTAAATCGACAAATCCCGGCGCGATGGTTCCGGCACCCAGCGCGACCGCGCGCGCGTCACGTGGCAGATCCGCCAGTGCAACGATGCTGTCCACGTGACCGTCGGCCACGACCAGCGCATGACCCGGCAGCATCCGCGCCCCGTCAAACACCGCATCCGCGCGATAGACTTTGCGTTCCATCCTCAGACCGTCTCTGTCACTTTTTTCAGATGGCGCGGCACATCGGGGTCAAACCCGCGGGCGATGGCGACCTGTTCGACCATGGCGTAGAACGACACGATCAGCGCGATCGGATCGGTCAAGGGATGCGAGGTGCGGACGCATTCGATCGACTGCGCCCGCGTCGCCATGGGCGAGGTCACGAAAACCGCCGCGCCCTTGGCCGCCACCTGGTCCGCGACGCTTACCAGCAGCGCCTCGGCGGCATCGCCCGCCGCGAACCCCAGCACCGGAAAGCCGGTGTCGACGATAGACACCGGGCCGTGCAGCACCTCTGCCGAGGAATAGGATTCAGCATGTATTTGCGCGGTTTCCTTGAATTTCAGCGCTGCCTCGTTCGAGATCGCGAAAACCGGCCCCCGCCCGAGCGTATAGAGCGACTGCCAGCCAGCAAGCGCCGCGCGCACCTGGGGCCAGTCGATCCGGGTTGCCCGCGCCAGTTGGTCGGGCAGGCCGTGGATCGCGGCGATCAGATCGGTGTCGCCGCGCCATTGGGCAATCAACATCAGACCGGCAACCGCAGACGTCACGAATGTCTTGGTCGCGGCCACCGAAGTTTCCGGCCCGGCGTGGATGTTCAGACAATGCGCGCTGGCGCCGGCCAGGGGCGACTCCGGGTGATTGGTGATGGCCACGGTCAACGCGCCGCCGCTGCGCGCCGCCTTTGCCATTTCGACGATATCGGGGCTTTGCCCGGATTGCGACACCGAAATGCAGGTGCATCCCTTCAGCTTCAGCGGCGTCTTGTAGATCGAGGCCACAGACGGCCCGATCGACGCCACCGGCACGCGCATCAGCAGCTCGCTGGCGTATTTCAGATAGGTTGCCACATGATCGGACGACCCGCGCGCTACCGTGGCCAGAAACGCCGGATCCTGCGCCCTGATATCCTGTGCGGTGTCGGCAATCGCCTGAACGCCTTTTGTCAGCAGCCGCTCGACCGCATCAGGAATTTCCAGAACTTCGCGGCGCATCTGGGATTGGTGTACTGGCATGTCGGTGTCCTAAGCGTTCGAGAGCCGCAGCTCTGCCACGAAATTGTAACTGTCCCCGCGATAGATCGAGCGCGTGAATTCAACGGTGCGCCCGTCCGGCAAATACGAGGTCCGCTCGATCCGCAGACCGGCGGCGCCGGGAACCAGGCCCAGTTGCGGCGCCTCGTCCGGCCCCAGGTTGACCGCCGAAAGCTTCTGGATCGCGCGCACCGGGCGGCGATTGTCGCGCTCCAGAGTTTCATACAGCGAGGTGGTCACATCGGTTGGATTGGGCAGGATATCGACCGGCAAAGCGGCGCGCTCGATTGCCATCGGCCGTCCCGACGCCAGCCGCAGGCGCACGATGCGCGAGACGGAATCGTCCGGGCCAAGCGCCAGCGCGATGACTTCTTCGGGCGAGGGCAGGAACACGCCGCGCTCCAGCCACCGGGAGTCAGAGTCAAACCCCCGCCGCTGCATATCCTCGGTGAACGATGTCAGCCGCGACAGCGATTGCTCGACCCGGCTGGTTCTGGGCGACACGAAGGACCCCGACCCCTGACGCTGGGTGATCAGCCCGTCCTCGACCATCGCCTGCGTGGCCTTGCGCACCGTGACGCGGCTAAGGCCGGTCAGCAGCGCAAGCTCGCGCTCTGGCGGCAGCGGGGATTGCGGCGGCAACAGGCCCAGGCTGATGCCCTGTTCGATACGGCGGCGCAGTTGCAGATAGCGCGGCCCGCTTGTGGGCGTCAGCCAGTTTTCGGGGTTCAGAAACTCGGCAATCGTCATGTCGCCATGCCCCGCTCAAGGGCGTGCAGGGACATCGCAAGCTGGATCGCGCCGTCCAGGGCGCTGCCGGCGGGCGGTGTCAGATTGGCCTTGAATTTCGCGCCCAGAAACGGCGCTAACCGCTGCCCTATGCCGCCAGTCAGGCACAGCCTGTCGCCGTGCTGGAACCCAAGGCTGTCCAATCCATGCTGCACATAAGCCGCCGCGTCATTCATCAGCGCGTGCCCGGCAGAATCCTCCGCCCCGGCCGCCTGCAAGATGGCGGGGGCATAGGCTGCAAAATCCTGCGGCAGCGCCGTCATCGCGAATTTCACGATGGCGCTGGGGTCATTGTCAAAGCCGGCAAGCGTATCGCTCAGCAGAGCGGACGCAGGGCGCAATCCGTCGCGCCATTCCAGAACCCGGGCCAGCAAAAGCCGCCCCAGCCAGGCGCCCGACGCCTGATCCCCAAGCCAGAACCCCCAGCCGCCGGCAAACCGCTGCGTCTTGCCCGACTGACACCCCAGAAACGAGCCGGTGCCGAGTGCTGCGATGAAGCCATCGGTATCTTGCATCGCTCCGGTCATATTGGTCGGGCGATCGTCCGTGACCACCGCGTGACGCATTGGCATCGCATCCGCGACAGCCCGCGCGATCTTGCCGTTCATCACCCCGGCAAGGCCAAGATAGGCCGATGCATGCGCGATATCGGTGGGGTTCAGCCCGCCGTCCCGGCGCGCCGCTTCCAACGTGCTCAGGATGCAGCGGACCGCATCGGCAAGCGATGTGGCGGCATTCGCCGCCGGCCCGGAGGCGGTACCGATCCGGGTTCCATCGGGCGCGCAAATCGCGACACGGCAGGTCGACCCGCCGCCATCCACGCCGATGATATGTGCCCCGGGGGATTCCATAATAAGATACCTTTATAATACCTTTTATGAAATGGAAAGAAATTTCCGGAGAGCTTCCCTAGTCAAATAGCCTATCCTGGTGGCATCAAAACAAAATGTAGACAAAAGGTATTATAAAGGTATTCTATCAGGGATATCGGGGGAATCGCTGTCCGCTATGCTGACCGAAGCCATTCATCAACATGCCGTGGGGCTTGACGCCCGGCCCGATGCCGACATCCTGGATCGCCTGTTTCGCGGTCAGATCGCGGCGTTGCAAACGGTTCAAGCCGCGATCCCCGACATCGTCAAAGGTTCTGCCCTGATGACGGAAGCAATACGCGGCTCCGGGCGGCTGGTCTATGCCGCCGCCGGATCCTCGGCACTGATGGGCAACGCTGACGGGCTGGAGCTGGCCGGTACATTCGGCATCGATCCTGCGCGCATTCGGCTGTGCATGGCGGGCGGCCTGCCGCAAAATTCAGCGATGCCCGGCGATACCGAGGACGAAACCCCGCAGGCAGAGGCCGACGCCGCCGATCTGGGCAAAGGCGACGTTGTCATCGCGATCACCGCGTCCGGCCGCACGCCGTATGCCCTGCGCATGGCCGAACTGGCGCAACGGGCGGAGGCGCACACGATCTGCATCGCCAACAATCCCGATGCGCCGGTCTTTGCCCATGCCGATGTCGCCATCCACCTGCCCACCCCGCCCGAGCTGATTGCAGGCTCGACCCGCATGGGGGCCGGCACCGCGCAGAAGGCCGCACTGAACATGATGTCGACGCTGATGGGGATACGGCTGGGCCACGTCCACGACGGTATGATGGTCAATCTGCGCGCCGACAACGCCAAGCTGCGCGCCCGCGCCCGCGGGATGGTCGCGCAGCTCACCGGTGCCAGCGACTCCGTGGCGGACCGGGCGCTGGGCCAAACCGGCGGCGCGGTCAAACCCGCCGTCCTGCTGGTCCGGGGCGCCGCATCGGTGGCACAGGCAACGGCGCTGTTGACAGATACCGGCGGCGATTTGCGCGGCGCGTTGGCACAGCTTCGGGAAAAACGGGATACAAATTAAAACCAGTGAGGAGAGAAAGACATGACCCATATTCGGATCGGCGGCGTTTTGGCTGCCGCGACCATTCTTGGATCGGCCCTTGCCGCCGATGCTCAGGAACTGACAATCGAATCCTGGCGCAACGATGACCTGACCCTGTGGCAGGACAAGATCATCCCGGCGTTCGAAGCCGCCAACCCCGGCATCACCGTCACCTTCTCGCCCTCCGCCCCGGCTGAATACAATGCCGTGCTGAATTCCAAGCTGGACGCGGGCAGCGCCGGCGATCTGATCACCTGCCGCCCCTTCGATGCCAGCCTGGCGCTGTATGACGCGGGGCATCTTGCGGATCTGTCCGATCTAGACGGCATGGCGAATTTCAGCGACGTGGCCAAATCCGCCTGGCAGACCGACGATGGCTCGGCAAGTTTCTGCGTGCCGATGGCCTCGGTGATCCACGGCTTCATCTACAACAAGGATGCTTTCGCCGAGGTCGGTGTCGAGGTTCCGGCCACCGAGGACGAGTTCTTTGCGGTACTCGACAGGATCAAGGAAGACGGCACCTATATCCCGATGGCGATGGGCACCAACGATCAGTGGGAAGCGGCCACGATGGGTTACAACAACATCGGCCCGAACTACTGGAAAGGCGAAGAAGGCCGCCTGGCCCTGATTGCCGGAGAGCAGAAGCTGACCGACGAAGCCTGGGTTGCACCCTACCGGACCCTGGCCAGATGGAAGGATTACCTGGGCGACGGGTTTGAGGCGCAGACCTATCCTGACAGCCAGAACATCTTTACGCTGGGTCGGGCCGCGATCTATCCGGCCGGTTCCTGGGAAATTACCGGCTTCAACGCCCAGGCCGATTTCGAGATGGGGGCGTTCAAGCCGCCGGTGCAGAACGCGGGCGACGCGTGCTATATCTCAGATCACACCGATATCGCCATGGGCCTGAACGCCGCCTCGCCCAATGCCGAGGCCGCCAAAGTGTTCCTGAACTGGATGGGCACCTCGGAATTCGCCACGATCTACGCCAATGCTCTGCCGGGCTTTTTCTCGCTGTCAGACTTCGAAATCCCGATGGAGGATCCGCTGGCGCAGGAATTCGTAAGCTGGCGCGGCGAATGCAACTCGACCATCCGCTCGACCTACCAGATCCTGTCGCGCGGCACGCCGAACCTTGAGAATGAAACCTGGAACGCCTCGGCGCAGGTTATCAAGGGCGCCGAAAGCCCCGAAGATGCGGGCAAGCGCCTGCAAGAGGGTCTGGCCAGCTGGTACAAGCCGCAGATGTGAGCCAACTGCGCGGGCCGTTCGCAATTGTCGGTCGGCCCGCTGCTTGAGATTTCAGGAGCCTCCGGCGGGAATATTTGAAGACCAAAGATGGGGCAGATCCGACGATGATCCCGACGTCTGCCAGAAATGACATTCCGTTCCATCTTTGGTCAGAAAATATTCCCGCCGGAGGCATACAACGCAAGCCCAGGGGCGCGTCTTAATGTATCATAAACCAACATCGGCCAAGGTCGGTCTCGCGGTACAGGTGGGAACGCCGATGGCCGTGACCGAAGATGGCACTCCGTCCCCTTGGATGGGGTCGGAGTGTTTTGCCGATGGCTAGCCGGCGCCAGGTCCGCTGGCATATCATCGTGTTTCTGGCGCCCGCGGTGCTGGTCTATACGGCGATCATGATCTTTCCGCTGTTCAACACGTTGCGGCTGGCCTTGTTCACCGAGGTGGGTCAGGTCCGCAGTTTTGTCGGGCTGGACAATTTCCGCACCCTGTTCGGCGATGCGCGATGGTCGGAAAGTTTCTGGAACGCGCTGGGCAACAATTTCTGGTTCTTCGTCATCCATATGCTGGTGCAGAATCCGATCGGCATCCTGCTGGCCGCGATCCTGAGCCACCCGCGCCTGCGCTTTGCTGCGCTTTACCGCTCGGCGATCTTCATTCCGACGATCCTGTCTTTCGTCATCGTCGGTTTCGCCTGGAAACTGATCCTGTCGCCAATCTGGGGCATCGCGCCGGGGATGCTGGACGCGGTGGGTCTGAAGTTTCTGTACGCCCCATGGCTGGGTAAGGAAGAATACGCGCTGACCACGCTGGCACTGGTGTCGGTCTGGCAATTCGTCGGCATTCCGATGATGCTGATCTACGCCGCGTTGCTGACCATCCCCGAGGAAATTCTGGAAGCCGGCGAATGCGACGGCATCACCGGCGCGGCCGCGTTTTGGAAGATCAAGCTGCCGCTGATCCTGCCCAGCATCGGGATCATCAGCATCCTGACATTCGTTGGAAATTTCAACGCCTTCGATCTGATCTATGCCGCGCAGGGCGCGTTGGCGGGGCCGGATTTCAGCACCGATATCCTGGGCACTTTCATGTACCGCACATTCTTTGGCTTCCAGCTGCAACTGGGCGACCCGCACATGGGCAGCGCCATCGCCACGGCGATGTTCGCGATCATCCTGATCGGGGTCTGCATCTATCTGTTCGGCATCCAGACGCGGATGCGCAGGTATCAGTTCTGATGAACAAGGCCCGCCGCAGCCCCGTCAACGTGATCGCCGCCCATGCCGTTCTGATCACCTATGTGCTGATCGCGCTGTTCCCGGTGTTCGTGATCCTGATCAACAGTTTCAAAACCCGCAAGGCGATCTTTCGCGAGCCGCTTGCCCTGCCGGATGCCGACAGTTTCAGCCTGATCGGCTATCAGACGGTGCTGAAGCAGGGCGACTTTTTCGGATATTTCCAGAATTCGATGATCGTGACTGTCGCGTCGCTGTTCTTCATCCTGCTGTTCGGCGCGATGGCGGCCTTTGCGCTGGCCGAATACCGGTTCCGGGGCAACACGCTGATGGGGCTTTATCTGGCGCTGGGCATCATGATCCCGATCCGCATCGGTACCGTGGCGATTCTGGAACTGATGGTTTCCACGGGGCTGGTCAACACCCTGCTGGCGTTGGTCCTGGTTTACACGGCACAGGGGCTGCCGCTGGCGGTGTTCATCCTCAGCGAATTCATGCGCGGCGTGTCGGACGATCTGAAGAACGCCGGGCGCATCGACGGGCTGAGCGAATATACCATCTTTTTCCGCCTGGTGTTGCCACTGGTGCGCCCGGCGATGGCGACGGTGGCGGTGTTCAACATGATCCCGATCTGGAACGATCTGTGGTTCCCGCTGATCCTGGCCCCCGCCGAGGAAACCAAGACCCTGACGCTGGGCAGCCAGGTCTTTATCGGCCAGTTCGTCACCGACTGGAACGCGGTTTTGTCAGCACTATCCATGGCGATTCTGCCGGTTCTGATCCTTTACGTCATCTTCTCGCGGCAACTGATCCGCGGTATCACATCAGGAGCCGTCAAATGATCCGCGTCGTCATTGCAGGGCTTGGCAACATGGGGATGTCCCATGCGCTGGCCCACCACCATCACCCGGATGCCGAAATCGTCGGACTGGTCAATCGCAGTGCGGTGGACCTGCCGCCGGAGTTGCGGGGCTATCCGTTTTTTCGCAGCTTCGAGGAAGGGCTGGCCACCGCGCCCGATCTGGTCTGCATTGCCACCTATTCCGACAGCCATGCCGAATATGCCATCGCCGCGATGGACGCGGGCGCGCATGTGTTCGTCGAAAAACCGCTGGCGACCACCGTGGCCGATACCGAACGTGTGATCGCCAAGGCGGTCGAGACGAACCGCAAGCTGGTCGTCGGCTATATCCTGCGGCATCATCCATCCTGGCAGCGCCTGATCGCCGAGGCGCGCGACATGGGCGGGCCTTACGTGTTCCGCCTGAACCTGAACCAGCAATCGAGCGGCGCCACCTGGGACACCCACAAGGCGCTGATGCAGACCACCAGCCCGATCGTCGATTGCGGCGTGCATTATGTCGATGTGATGTGCCAGATCACCGATGCCGCGCCGGTTCGGGTGCATGGCATGGGGCTGCGGCTGTCAGATGAAATTGCGCCGGAGATGTACAATTACGGCCAGTTTCAGGTGGTGTTCGACGATGGCTCGGTCGGCTGGTACGAGGCCGGCTGGGGCCCGATGATGTCGGAAACCGCCTATTTCGTGAAAGACATCGTCTCGCCCAATGGCGCCGTTTCCATCGTCAGTTCTGATGATCCGGGGTCGGATGCGGTTGAGGGGCACACCAGGGTCGGCACCCTGAAAATCCACCCGGTGCGGGGCGAGGATCGGATGATCGGGTTTCCGGCTGAACCCGGCCACCAGGACCTGTGCGATGCGGAACAGGCCTATGTGCTGAACGCCATCGCGTTTGATCTGGACCTGACCCGGCACATGGCCGATGCCTTGCAGTCGCTGCGCATTTGCCTGGCCGCTGATCAAAGCATCCGCTCCGGCAGGGCTATCGATCTGAGCGAAGGACCGACGCAATGACGGCCTTGCGCCTCAGCAACATCTACAAATCCTTTGGCAAGGTCGAGGTGCTGAAAGACATCAGCCTGACCGTCGAAGAAGGCGAGTTCGTCGTTTTCGTCGGCCCTTCGGGATGCGGCAAGTCGACCCTGCTGCGGGTCATCGCCGGGCTGGAGGACGCCACCAGCGGTACGGTGGAAATCGCGGGGCAAGTCGTCAATGACGCCCCCCCCGCCAAGCGCGGCATCGCGATGGTGTTCCAGAGCTACGCGCTTTATCCGCATCTGACCGTACACGGCAACATGGCGCTGGGGCTGAAACAGGCGGGCGAGAGCAAGGGTGTGATCGAGGAACGGATCGCCGAAGCCACCCGTATGCTGCATCTGGACCCGTATCTGAACCGCCGCCCGGCCGAATTGTCGGGCGGCCAGCGCCAGCGGGTCGCCATCGGCCGTGCCATCGTGCGCCAGCCCAAATTGTTTCTGTTTGACGAACCGCTGTCCAACCTCGACGCCGCGCTGCGGATGAACACAAGGGTCGAGATCGCCGATCTGCACCGCAAGCTTGATACCACGATGATCTATGTCACCCATGACCAGATCGAGGCGATGACGCTGGCGTCCCGCATCGTCGTGCTGCGCGACGGCATGGTCGAACAGGTCGGCAGCCCGATGGATCTGTATAACGACCCGGTCAATCAGTTCGTCGCCGGGTTCCTGGGCTCGCCCTCGATGAATTTCCTGCCAGCGGGGCTGGTGGGCAGGGACGCGGCAACGCTGGGCATTCGCCCCGAAAATATCCGCATTGCAGAGACTGGCAAACTTGGCGCGCGGATCACCCATGTCGAACATCTGGGCGGGGATACCAACGTGCTGGCGACGCTGGACAGTGGCGAACAGCTGACGATACGGCTGTTCGGGCAGCACGATCACCGCGTCGGCGAGACCGTGCAACTGGATTTCGACGAGAGCGACAGTTATTTTTTCGACGCAAAAGGCGCCCGCATCCGCTAATCGGCGGGCCTTGTCATCAAGGTTTCAAGCAAATCCTGCGCAGCGCGGGCCACCGGGTCTGACAGATCGCACCCGGCGGCAAACGACGCGCCTTCGATGCCGTAAAGCACCAGCCTTTCGGGCAACATGCCAAGCGCGCGGGCGGTTTCGATTGCTTCGGCCACCCCGAACCGATGCGTTGAATAGTGGAACAGTTCGGCGGGAACCGGGCCGTCCATGGCATCGATGCGCGTAAGCGTACCCGCCGGGCGCCCCGAAAGCGTGGCATCCAGAATGACCAGATCGGAATGCTGCCCGAACAAATCGATCAGCCCGGTGCCGTCCCCGCCATGGACCTGCGCGCCGCGCCCGGCCTTCGCCAGGGCTTGGGCCAGCCAGGGGCCGACGCCATCGTCGCTGCGGTAAGAATTGCCGACGCCGACAAACAACGGCCTAGTCACGCTCGACCGTCAGTTTCAGGAAATGTGTCGCGCAGGAAATACACGGATCATAGTTGCGGATTGTCTGTTCACAGCGCCAGCGCAGGGCGTCGTCGTCCAGATGCATGAACTTTTGCACCACCCGGGTCAGATCGACCTCGATCTGCGGCTGATTCTGCGAGGTTGGCGGCACGATCTGCGCGGTCCTGATCCGCCCGTCCGCGCCAACGCTGTAGTGGTGATAACAGATGCCGCGTGGCGCCTCGGTGGCGCCATGCCCCTGACCTTCGCGCAGGGGGGCATCGCTGAAGGACGGCTGAAACGGCTGATAGGCGCGGGCGAGGCGCAGGGCGTCCTCGATGGCGTATTGCACCTCGATCATGCGGACCAGAATCGACTGGAACGGGTTGCTGACGACGCGGCCCAGCCCGGCGGCCTCGGCGGTTTCCTTGCAGCCCTCGCTGAGCCTGTCGTAGTTGTTGGCATAGCGCGCAAGCGGGCCGACCAGATAGGGCGTGCCGTCCTTCATATGGCCGTGCAGGGCGTTGGACCGCGCGACGTGGGTTTCAAAAAAATGGTCGGGAAACTCGGTTATGTCGATATCCAGCCCGGCGCTGGACATGATCCGACCCTCGGTGATCGGATAGAGATCGGGGTGTGTCAGCGACACGAAAACATAATCGCCCTCATCCTCGGGGAAAGTGAATTTGGCAAAGCCCAGCGCCACCTCGCGCGCCGCCTGAACACCCCATTCCAGTTCCGGGATCAGGGCCGCGATCGCGCTGGCGTCTGGCGCCTTGTAGAACCCGCCGATCCGGGTGTTGACCGGGTGCACGGCGCGCCCGCCGATCACCTCCATCAGGCTGTTACCCAGCTTTTTCAGCCGCAGCGCGGTGCGCACCAGATCGGGTTCGACCTGGGCAATCGCCATCGCGTCGTGCAGGTTCAGGAAATCCGGCGCGTGCAGCATCGCGGCGTGCAGAACGTGGCTTTGGATCCACTCGCCGCAATACAGCATCCGCCGCAGATCGCGGATCTCTTGCGTCACCTCGATGCCCTGCGCCGCCTCGACTGCGTGGCTGGCGCTCATGATATAGGCGATCGGGCAGATGCCGCAGATCCGGCTGGTGATGTCGGGTGCCTCATGGGCGTCACGCCCCGCGAGCAGAGCCTCGAAAAACCGGGGTGGCTCGAATATGCGGAATTCAAGCTTTTCGATCCGCTCGCCGTCCAGCTTGACGTAAAGCGCGCCTTCGCCTTCGACCCGGGCCAGGGCGTCTACCTGCAGGATACGGCTAGTCATGGGCGGCACTTTCGGTTGCGAATTCCGGGGCGGCGGCGGCGTAGCTGCGGAACCTGTCGCGCATCTGGCGACCATCCAGCCCCAGTTCGGCGAATTGCGCCGACAATGCCGTGGTGTTGGCACCCGCGACCGGGCCGAAACAGCCGTAACATCCCCGGCCAATCTTTGGACAAAGGTTGCCGCACCCGGCCTGCGTCACCGGCCCCATGCAGGGCACGCCCTTGCCGACCATCACACAGGCGGTCCCGGCGCGCTTGCATTCCACGCATTGCGAAACGGTCGGAATATGCGGCTTGCGCGCCGCCAGCGTGGCGGTGATCAGCTCGATCAGTTGTTGCTTGGACACCGGGCAACCCCGCAACTCGCCATCGACAGCGACATGATCGGCAATCGCGGCGGATTCCGGCAGCGCATCGATATATTCGGGATGCGCATAGACCGTGTTGGTATAGGCGCCCACATCGGCAAAGTTGCGCAGCGCCTGAATGCCGCCCGCCGTGGCACAAGCCCCAATGGCGATCAGCACCTTGGACTGCGCCCGCACCTCGCGGATACGTTTGGCGTCATGCGGTGTGGTGATCGAGCCTTCGACCAGCGAGATATCGTAGGGTCCGTCCTTGATCTCGCTGGTGGCTTCAAGGAATTGCGCGATATCCACCACTTCGGCCAGTTGCAGCAACTCGTCCTCGCAATCCAGCAGCGTCAGCTGGCAGCCATCGCACGAGGCGAATTTCCAGACCGCGAGTTTGGGACGAGTCATGGCTATACCTCTCTTCGGCCCAGACGGTGGGCGATGCGATCATAGCGGAACACCGGGCCATCCTTGCACACGAAATCCGGCCCCCACTGGCAATGGCCGCAAAACCCGACGGCGCATTTCATGTTCCGTTCCATCGAGATCCAGATCCGGTTGGCCGGCACACCCATTTCCGCCAGCCCCTGCGCGGTGAAACGCATCATGATCTCGGGGCCGCAGACGAAGGCCGACACATTCGCCGGATCGTGGCCGTTCAGCATGTGTTCAAGCCGGGTGGTGACGACGCCGACATGGCCGGTCCAGCCGTGGGCGGCGTGGTCCACCGTCACCTCGACCCGCGCGCCGCTGTAGGCGCCCCATTCCGCGACCTGACTGCGATACAACAGATCGTCCGGAGAACGCGCGCCAAAAATCAGCGACACATCCTGAAAATCGCTCCGCGCCGCCAGCGCCTGACAGATCGCGCCGCGCATCGGCGCCAGCCCCAGCCCGCCGGCCACGAACAGCAGATGCCGCCCGGCCTGATCCGCCACCGGCCAGTCGCTGCCAAAGGGCCCGCGCACACCGACCATGTCGCCCGCGCGCAGCCGCGTCAGGGCTGCGGACACCATGCCGACGTTGCGCGTTGTGTGGATCAGGCGCCCCGGTTCCGCCGGATCGCCCGAGATCGAGATCGCGGCCTCGCCGACACCAAAAGCATAGAGCATGTTGAACTGCCCCGCCCTAAAGCCGCGCGGCGCACCATCGACGGGCAGCAGTGACATGCTGGCCACGTCGTCAAGTTCCGCCCAGGTTTTTTCCACGCGATACCTGCGTGGCAACATCGGGTCGTCCGGGGTTTCCGCGTTCACCTGCCTACCCCGCCTTGGCGCCGTAAAGATCAAGCAACTGCAACCGCTGCGCGCGCACCCGTTTGGTCAGATGCGGCAACCAGTTCTGAAACATCTGATAGCCCAGCGCCGGGTTTTCATCGCATTTCCCGCGCACGCAGTTTGCCTCCAGGCTGACGGCCCGCACATCGGTCAGCGCCACGGCGTCCGACATCGAGCGATACGGCGGCACCAGCCAGGACCAGCCCAGAACATCGCCCGCATGCAGGGTTTCGACGATCATCGGCGCGCGTTCCGGCGCGGCGATTTCTATCGCGACGTCGCCTGTCCGCAGGATATAGACCTTTTCGGTGTCCTCGCCTTCGCGAAAGATCGTGTCGCCGGCGGCGAAATGCTCGTTGCGCCCGCAGCCCGCCAACAGCTTTTGCGTGTCCGCGTCAAAACTGCGGAAAACCGGATGCTCGGCCAGTATCTCTTCGATCCCGTGAATGCGCATTGGCGTTCCTCCTATTCCTTGTCCCCGGCGATCGCCGCCGCTTCCCGGGTGATGTCGATGCCGACCGGACACCAGGCGATACAGCGCCCGCACCCGACGCAGCCGGACGATCCGAACTGATCGATCCAGGACGACAGCTTGTGCGTCATCCACTGCCGGTACCGCGACTGGGTCGAGCGCCGGACAGAGCCGCCGTGAATATAGCTGAAATCCACACTGAAACAGCTGTCCCAGACCCGCCAGCGTTCGGTGTGATCGCCTGACAGGTCGTTGACCTCTTCCACGTCCGAGCAAAAACAGGTCGGACAGGCCAGCGTGCAATTGGCGCAACTCAGGCATTTGGCGGCGATATCGTCCCAGCCGGGATGGTCGTGATTGTCTTTCAGCAGCAGATCGATATGGGCGGGCATCATCCGTGTCTGGCTGGCAGCGGCGGCGCTGGCAGCGGCGCCTGCGGCATCAAGATCGGCCTGAACGGCCGCCTGCTTTTCGATATCGCGGGCGATCGCGTCGCCCTTCTCGCTGCCGATTTCCAGCAGAAAGCGGTCGCCGTTGCCGCCCAGTTCGCTGAGCGCCAGATCAAAGCCCTTGTCCGCACGCGGCCCGGTGTTCATCGAGGCGCAAAAGCAGGTCGCGGCCGAGCGCGCGCATTGCACGACGATGCTAAGCGAGGCCGCGCGGCGCTGCTGATAATCGGCATCGGCGAAACTGCCGTTGTCAAACACCTCGTCCTGCCGTTCGATTGCGGCCAGCTCGCAGGCGCGCACCCCGAAGAATGCGGTTTTCGGCCACGGCTCGGCGCTGGTGTCGATCTCGAACCCGTCGCCGGATTTAGATGCCGACCACAGCTTGCGCCGGGCGGGAAACAGCCACTTCTTCCAGCTTTGCGGGCCCACCACGTAGTCAAACCAGCTATCGGGGCGGCCATCCGTCAGCCGGTAATGTCCGGCCTCCTGTTCGTCCACCCGCCCGCGCGGCAGGTCATCGGCGCTGGCGATCTCGTCATAGACGATGGCGCCGTCGCTTTCGCGCGGACCGATCACGCGCCAGCCCTGGCGGATCAACGCATCGATCAGCGGCGCCGGGCTGTCGATGATATGAACGTCGCGCGCGGTCGTTGTCATCATGAATACCTTCCAGGGCTGCGTGGCCGGCAGTCCCGCGCGCCCATTGTTATCTGCTGTTCATAACTGCCGCGCATCGGTCCGATGAATGATCTAGGTCAAGGCGGGGTGACGGTTCGCGAACCTGCCGCCGTCCGATCTAATCACATCTCTGCGACGCCCGCGACGGTCTGCCTGCGGTGCCCGCCGATCCCGCCTTATCCGCAGGCAGGCCGGCCGGGACGGTCGTGTCATCCATGCCGTGCCGCAACTCGGAGATCGCCTGATAGACCACGCGCCTGGTGCGGTTGATCGCACCAAGCGGACGATGCGCCTTCAGGCTGTGCCACGGGTTGAAGCTTTGATTTTCGCAATAGGTATCACGCTCGGGCGAGTCGAAATTCTGCTGGTGAATGGTTAGGATGCCAACGCTTTCGAAGGGCGCGCGGGTTTCCGGCCACTCGCGCACGCAATCCTCGACGCTCAGGTCGGTGTCGCCCCGGCGCTGAATCAGGAATTCCATCTTGTACGCCCCGGCGGCCAGTGTCCTTGCCATCGCGGCGCGCAGGAAATTCGGACCGGGCTTTGCCGGGATCGTTCCGTGGGTCGGACCGATCGGTCTGGCAGAGAATTTCACCGCCTGCCGCGCGTCACCGGTGCCCAGTTGACTGGGCACCACGGACCAGTAGCGGGTTTGCAGCGGATTGGCGATTTTCTGCCTCAGCATCCTGATTGCGTTAAGGCTGCCCCGAAGGCCAAGATAGAACGGCATTTGCAGGATCTGCGGGATCTTGCGACTGTGCACCGCGTCACGGAAACGGGCGTAGTCCCTGGCCGAATTGATGAAGAAGAACGGCGAGGACATCATAATGAAATCCTGCACATCGGGGTTGCCCGGATCAGCCATCAGCTTGCGGCCCGGAACGCCGAACAGTTTTACCGCCATACCACGGGTGCCGCCCTTGATGTCCGGGGCCGTCGCATTGGGCGAGCCGTTGGAAAACCGCACCACCGCCTGATAGGACGCCCCCGGCTGAAAGACGCCGCCGGTCAGTTCGGGCGGCAGGTCATCGCGAATATTCAGCGTGGCGGTGACGCAGCCATGCGCCTTGGGATGGGCATCGCGTCTGGCAGTTCCTGGCTTGTAATCACCACCGATCTTCTGTTCCAGCGTGGCGATCAGACCGCCGGCACAGGCGATCTCGTCAGGTTGCGATTGTTCGCCAAGAAAGGCATCCGCCTTGGGATAAATGGCTTCAAGGGCAGGATTCGTCAGCCCAGGTGACGGACCAGAAGAACTCGTCATAAATCGACTCCTCAACCAATAGACGAAACATGAGACGTCACCGCACCTCATGCAAGAAATAATCGCTCGCCGAACAAGCAGAAGCGGCAGACCGCGCCAAAGATCGTGCTGCTGGCGGCAGATTCTCGCTCTCCCGCCCGGAATCGCGTGAATTCGGGCGCTGTCGTAGGCAAAAATGAGGGGATGATTTTTCGAAGGTATCGGGTAAGGGAATTGACGTTCAATCACCGGGTCAGGGGTCACACCAGACCAATGATTTCGTCCAGGTCTTGGCAGGGGTTGAGGGACTCGAACCCACGACCCTCGGTTTTGGAGACCGATGCTCTACCAACTGAGCTAAACCCCTAAGACCAACTGCGGGGTACGGCAGCTTGGGCCGGGAATCAAGAGCGGTTTTGCCTCTGGCTGCTGCCGGGCAGCTGTGCGGCGATCACGCGCGCCCTCTCGCAGGGTTCATTCGTACGTGAACGATGGCTGTGCCTAAGCTGACAAAGTGAAAGGAGACAGCAATGACCATATCCCCGCTTAAACGCCGTGCATTTCTTGGCGGATCCGCATTGTCCGCGCTGGCCCTGGCGCAGGCCGCCGCGCCCCGTGCCGCGGCCGGGCAGCAGACCGGAACCGACGAAACCTTCACTTATGAAATCACCCGGACCGATGCGGAATGGCGCGACATGCTCAGCCCGCCCGAATATGTGATCCTGCGCAAACGATCCACCGAGTTGCCCAAGACCAACCCGCTTTGGAACAACACCGCGAAAGGCATCTATTGCTGCCGCGGCTGCGATCTGACGGTCTATGATTCGATCTGGAAGGTCGAGTTGGACAAGGGCTGGGCGTTCTATCAGCAGTCACGCGAGAACGCCGTGCTGATGGGCATCGACGGCGCGCCGCCCTATGGCATGACCGACGGTCCCGGCGCTTTGATCGAGGCGCGCTGCCGCCGCTGCGGCTCGCATCTGGGCCACATCCTGAGCGTCGAGGGCGATACCCTGCACTGCATCAACGGCACCAGTCTGCGGTTTTTGCCGGCGGAGGTCTGATGCAAAACGCGCAACCACTTGCCACCCGCCATAAAAAAGGCCTCCCCGGTCAGGGAGGCCTTTAAAATTTTCCTTGGGCTTTCAGTGGTTATTCGCAGCGAAAACCGCCTTTCGCCCACTGGCGGGAATCACTCGATGATCTTGGAGACGACTCCGGCGCCGACGGTGCGGCCGCCTTCGCGGATTGCAAAGCGCAGCCCGTCCTCCATCGCGATCGGCGCGATCAGTTCGACCGTGAAGCTGACGTTGTCGCCCGGCATCACCATCTCGGTGCCCTCGGCCAGCGTCACCGAGCCGGTCACGTCCGTCGTGCGGAAGTAGAACTGCGGCC
>Ga0316207_10001824_pt1 | contig 24227 bp, 25 predicted proteins | sample 6weekpyrite_MG_FD_204943 | JGI IMG/M metagenome (GOLD analysis project Ga0316207, IMG submission 204943) | Microbial mat bacterial communities from mineral coupon in-situ incubated in ocean water Damariscotta River, Maine, United States -... | ecosystem: Environmental > Aquatic > Marine >... | reverse complement strand
TTTGTGCAGTGTACTGAGTGTGGTCATGTCTATTGGCAAGGTTCTCACTACACGCGCATGCAGCAATTTTTTACATCAGTACTGAATGAGGCATAACGGGTCGTTCAGTAGGTCGGACTGATTTCCAGGCTTGCGATCAACATCCATCAGGTGACAACGATAACGCGCAAGGCATCGAGGCGTAGGTCGGCATTATCAAGGATATCGTTGAGGGCCTGCCATTGCTGTTGGAAGAAGCCGATTTCCTCATCACGGACATTCGGGTTGACCTGTTGCAGGGCCTGCAGGCGTTCAATTTCCTTCTTCAGGGTCTGACGGGTCTTTTCGTGTGCGGCGGCGAGAATAGCCGGTGCCTGCTGTTCGGCCAATTGTTGGCTGGCCTTAAGCATACCTTTCATAACGTCTTTGTAAGCCTTGACGATCTGGTTGGCGGTTTTACCATCCACCTTTTCGCTGTACTGGTTAATAAATGCGTGAGGAATGTCTGGTTTGAATGCCTTGCCCTGTTGGTCAACAACGACCCGGATGGTCGTGGGTGGCAGGTAACGGCTGGTTTGCAGTGTGTCACTGGAAGCTGATTCGAGTGTGTACAGGCATTCGATCAAAAGCGTACCGGCCTTGCCGCCACGGAATTTTATTGAGGTCACCGAGGTGTTGCCCTGTTCACTGGCAAGCACCCGTTCCATGGCACCTGTGACAAGTGGGTGCTCCCAGGTAAAGAAGTGCATATCTTCATTGGACAGTGCAGTGGTACGATCACAGGTATAGGTCATACCTTCTTCACGCAGGCCGGGCAGACCATCGCCTTGCATGTGGTTGCCGGGATGAATGACAACACTGTTCTCACCGTGGACTTCACTGTCGACACCGAAGCAATCGTACACATGTTCGAGATAACCAAGTAACTCAGCGGTGTCATCTTGTAGCTGAGCGCGTTGTTGTAAGTCATTGGCGATTTTTGGGCGGCAAGAATTGTATTCAAGCAGGCGATCGCGGCCGTTATGCAAGGCTTCATTCATGTCAGCATGCAAGCTGGCGGTGTGATTGACCAATACATCAATGTCGGCACCCGGCACCGCGAGTGCATCACGTAATTCATCTTCAACTTCAACAAATACGTTGTGACCCGCCGGACAGGTGTGTTCAAACGCGCCAAGCCCATCGTGGTACCAGTTATACATGGTCTGTTGCGCAGTACCGTCGATGTAGGGAACATGTATCTGGATGGTCTCGGCCTGCCCGATACGATCAAGACGACCAATGCGCTGCTCAAGCAGGTCAGGGTTCAGTGGCAGATCGAATAACACAAGGTGGTGGGCAAACTGGAAGTTGCGACCTTCACTGCCGATCTCTGAACATATGAGTAACTGACAACCAAACTCCATGTCGGCAAAAAATGCGGCCGCCCGATCGCGTTCGATGATACTCATGTGTTCATGGAACACACCCGTATGCATGCCTGTACGAACACGCAACACTTCGGCAATATCCATTGCGGTTTCTGCACTGGCAGTGATCAATAACACCTTGTCGTTACCCAGTGTTTTAAGGTGATGCATGAGCCAGTCTATGCGCGGGTCAAGCGTAGTCCACTGAGTATTGTTGCCGCCATCGTTTTCCTGGTAAGCGAGCTCTGGACACAATTGCAGTTGAATATTACTGCTCTGGCTGAAATAGCCTTCAGGTGCTTCAAGCGGGTAGGGCGTCACATTGCGCTCTGGAAAGCCCTTTACCGCCGCGCGTGTATTGCGGAAAAGTACGCGACCCGTGCCGTGCTGATCAAGCATGCGATCGATCCAGTCACCGCGTGTTTCTGCATCATTGGCATCGCTTAGGTCCAGTGGCTGATCAACGGCATCAAAATGCACATGCAGATTCTCCTGTTGGGCCGCAGACAAGGGTTTGTCGTTTAATAGTGTTTCAACCGCATCAGCGACGGGCTGGTAAGAGTCTTCTTCGTGGATAAAGCTTTCGTAATCCGGGAAGCGATCCGGGTCAAGCAGACGCAGGCGCGCATAGTGACTGGCCTTGCCGAGTTGTTCGGGGGTCGCGGTGAGGAGCAATACGCCGGGCGTTTCCGTCGCCAGTAACTCAATCAGTTCGTAGTCAAGACTAGGTTGCTGTTCACTCCACTCAAGGTGGTGAGCCTCATCGACAACAAGCAGATCCCAATTACCCATGTAGGCTTGCTTGAAACGTTGTGGGTTTGAGCTGAGAAAAGACAGGCTACAGAGGATAAGCTGCTCACTCTGGAACGGGTTATTATCCGGATCGAGTTTTTCCTCATCGGTCAGATTCGCTTCCATGTCCAGGCAGCGTTGTTCGTCAAATACACTGAATGCCAGGTTAAAGCGACGGATCATTTCGACCAGCCATTGGTGAACAAGACTATCCGGCACGACGATGAGTACCCGTTGCGCCCGCTCGGTTAATAATTGGTGGTGCAGGATCAGGCCCGCTTCAATCGTTTTACCGAGACCGACTTCGTCAGCAAGCAGCACGCGTGGGGCGTAACGGTTAGCGACTTCGTGCGCGATATACATCTGGTGCGGGATGAGACTGGTGCGACAACCTGTCAGACCGCGCAGATCAGAATGGGTGACGCGGTTGGCATGCTGGAGGGTGGCATAGCGCAACTCGAACCATTTCTGCTTATCTATCTGACCGCTGAACAGGCGTTCTGCGGGGCGATTAAGCTGGATAAAGTTATCAAGATTGGTTTCTTTCAGGACACAGGTTTCACCCGTATCAAGACGCTTGCCATGGTAGCTGAGTAGCTCATCCTGTTCTTCAACAGACGAAACCAGCAATTGCCAACCTTCCTTGCTATTAATGGTATCCCCCGCAGAGAACACCATTCGTGTAAGCGGCGCTGACTGGCGTGCATAGGTTCGACTTTCTCCGGTGGCGAGGAACAGTACGGTCACGGTCCTGAAGTCAGACTCAAGTACAGTACCAAGGCCCATTTGTAGCTCAGCTTCACTGATCCAGCGTTGTCCGGGGGTATATTCCTGCACGTCAAGTCACTCTACATGTAAACGGGGGCGATATGGTAGAGCATTCCGGCAAAAAAATCGCCTATTGGTGGTCTTTTAACTAACTGATTTATATGTAGTTAGAAAAAAAGACCCTATTTTTACTAAATATTACCGAATTCTTATATAGACAGAGTGGGTTTATTTCCGATAAAATTACTCAACTTTATTTTGATTTTGTCAGGAGCCAAGCGCTATGCAAGCAGAAGTAGATGGAAACATAATTGAACTCAGTGAAGCCGGCTGGTTGTTGAACCTGGACGAGTGGAGTGAAGGTCTGGCACACGAGATTGCCAAGAACGAGAAGGTTGCTGAACTGACAGATGAGCACTGGGACATCATTAATATGGCCCGTGAGTACTTTGTGGAAAATGGTGTTGTCGCTGAACCACGTCTTTTCTCGAAGCTGATGAAGAAGAAGTACGGTAAAGATCGTAGTGATCAGAAGTACATCTACTCACTGTTCCCGACGGGCCTGATCAAGTGCGCCAACAAGGTTGCCGGCCTGCCACGTCCGAAGGGCTGTAGCTAATCGCTGCTGTCTTTTACTGATGTATATGAAGGGGTGCCAGTGGCACCCTTTCTTGTTTTTGACAGCAGGTTGTCATTGCGAGGAACGGCAGTGACGCGACAATCTCGCAACATAGTGGAGGTTTTGAGAGATTGCTTCAGCTGTTCTTTCAGAACTGGTTCGCAATGACAGTTTCATTTGCCATGCTGTATACCTGCTTTTTCGCTTAACCAGGCCATTTTTGCTATGATGCGCGGCCTTTGCAGTCCCATACCCTGAGGTTAGTCATGTTCCAGCTTGGTTGCGCCAACCGCGCCTGTTTCCAGAATGAAATCCTGTCCGGCTTGACCGTGGCGCTGGCGCTTGTGCCCGAAGCCGTTGCATTTGCCTTTGTCGCCGGTGTTGATCCGCTAGTAGGTCTGTACGCGGCTTTCATGGTGGGTTTGCTCGCTTCAATCTTTGGCGGTCGTCCAGGAATGATCTCAGGTGCCACGGGTGCGATGGCCGTGGTGATGGTTGCACTGGTTGCTCAGCACGGGGTCGAATACCTGTTTGCAGCGGTGGTGTTGACAGGCTTGTTCCAGATCCTGGCCGGCGTTTTTCGGTTAGGTAAGTTTATTCGTATCGTGCCTTACCCAGTGATGCTCGGGTTTGTGAATGGCCTGGCGATTGTGATCTTTCTTGCTCAGTTACAACATTTCGAGGTGACCAATGCAGAGGGTGTTAAAGAATTGATGAGTAGTCAGGCACTCATGGTATTGCTCGGTTTTATCGTCTTGACCATGGCGATTATGCAGTACCTACCAAAATTAACGACGGCATTTCCGGCGGCGCTTGCTGCAATTATTACTGTATCACTACTCGTGATTGGGTTTGATATCGATACCAGAACGGTTGGTGATCTCGCTTCGATTGAAGGTGGTCTGCCGACGTTCCATATCCCGGAAGTGCCTTTTACACTAGAAACGTTGTCTATCATTCTGCCGTTTTCTATTATCCTGGCAGCGATTGGCCTGATTGAATCACTGCTCACCCTGAGCTTGATCGATGAAGTGACCAATACCCGAGGTCGAGGTAACCGCGAATGTGTTGGGCAAGGTATTGCCAATACCGTTACCGGTATGTTCGGCGGTATGGGCGGTTGTGCGATGATTGGCCAGAGTATGATTAACGTCAATTCGGGTGGTCACAAGCGCCTGTCCGGGGTCGCGGCAGCGTTGTTCCTGTTGTGCTTTATCCTGTTTGCCTCAAGCCTGATTGAACTCATCCCGATGGCGGCATTGATCGGTGTGATGTTCATGGTGGTACTCGGTACCTTCGAGTGGTCAAGCCTGCGCATTATTCGCAAGATCCCACGCACCGATGCCTTTGTACTGATACTGGTTTCTGGTGTCACCGTGGCGACTGACCTAGCCGTGGCCGTTGTTGTCGGTGTGATCGTCTCTGCGCTGGCCTTTGCATGGGAGCATGCCAGTCACATTAACGTGAAGGGCTATGACGATGAAAATGGTTCCCGTGTCTATGAACTGAATGGACCGCTGTTCTTTGGTTCGGTGAAGAGTTTCATGGAATTGTTTGACCCGGAAAATGATCCGGATGATGTCATTATTGAATTCCAGAATTCACGCGTCGCCGACCATTCAGCCATTGAGGCGATTGATTCATTGGCGGAAAGATACATCAAGCACGGTAAATCATTGCATTTGCGCCACCTGAGTGAAGAATGTCAATTATTGCTGACCAAGGCAGGTGACCTGGTTGAGGTCAACGTGATGGAAGATCCGAAATACCATGTTGCCGATGACAAGCTCGCCTGATGGCTGAGCTGCATCCACAACTGGCGAAAGACTGTGTCGTGCTTGGCCAGTTCTTGCTTAGCCGTATATTGTTGATGAAGGATGCCAACTACCCCTGGTTGATCCTGGTTCCTGATCGTGACGGGGTCACGGAAATCTATCAGCTCGATGAAGCAGATCAGCAGCAGTTACAGCGCGAATCGAGTTGTGTCGCGAGGTTACTTGCCGATACGTTCAATGCCGACAAGATTAACATTGGCGCGCTCGGAAACATGGTACCGCAACTGCATATTCACCACATCGCACGCTTCACAGATGACCCTGCATGGCCAGCACCCGTCTGGGGAGCAAACCCAGCCAAACCTTATTCTGATGAAGAACTCGCCACGACCATCAATAAACTTATCACGGCACTCTCAAAGCAATTTGATTTCATTCCTGTATGATATTTGATGTCTTCTAGGTGCAGTCGATCGTCATTCCTGCGAAAGCCGGACAAAAGCACTTGTGCGTTGAGCGCCCTTCAGGGCGACCCGAAGGGCGAGCGTTAGCGAGTAATCCATTTGAAAATAATCGAATAGGGTACTTCAGGTTTCTCATTGATACTGAGTGCAGTTGATCGACTTTCCGGCGAACGCAGGAATCTATACAACAGAACCATTGTCAGGATGTCATTATCGTCATTCCAGCGAAAGCCGGAATCCATTTGAAAATAATCGAATAGGGTACTTCAGGTTTCTCATTGATACTGAGTGTAGTTGATCGACTTTCCGGCGAACGCAGGAATCTATACAACAGAACCATTGTCAGGATGTCATTCTCGTCATTCCAGCGAAAGCTGGAATCCATTTGAAAATAATCGAATAGGGTACTTCAGGTTTCTCATTGATACTGAGTGCAGTTGATCGACTTTCCGGCGAACGCAGGAATCTATACAACAGAACCATTGTCAGGATGTCATTCTCGTCATTCCAGCGAAAGCTGGAATCCATTTGAAAATAATCGAATAGGGTACTTCAGGTTTCTCATTGATACTGAGTGCAGTTGATCGACTTTCCAGCGAACGCAGGAATCTATACAACAGAACCATTGTCAGGATGTCATTATCGTCATTCCAGCGAAAGCTGGAATCCATTTGAAAATAATCGAATAGGGTACTTCAGGTTTCTCATTGATACTGAGTGTAGTTGATCGACTTTCCGGCGAACGCAGGAATCTATACAACAGAACCATTGTCAGGATGTCATTCTCGTCATTCCAGCGAAAGCTGGAATCCACTTGAAAATAATCGAATAGGGTACTTCAGGTTTCTCATTGATACTGAGTGTAGTTGATCGACTTTCCGGCGAACGCAGGAATCTATAGAACAGAACCAATGGATACCAGCTTTCGCTGGTATGACGAAAAAAAGTATTTATAACGGGATATGGATTTATTCTCAAAATTTGATGAGCCATCAAAATTGTAGTGGCTTTAGAACGTAATGAACGTAGCTGAGATATGAAATCCTTGGATGTATAATTTCATAACGTAAAAGTTTTTTCAAAATGTGACGAGCGCAGCTTAGCCGAGGCAAAAACTAATGAGGGCGTGGAGTTTACGAAAAGGTAAATGAGCAGTCCGAGTTCGTTTTTAACGAAGGATAAGCAAGCGCAGTAATTTCGAGTAAAACTTTTTAGTGTTCGACCTTTTCTTGTACTAATACCCAGGGCGCCACCACCACTGACCAAAATAACGGGTTGGTTTTGTTCCAGCGTCGCGCATCATCATCCAGTGCGCGTGCAATCTTGCCTTGCTCGATCCATGCATTGAATTGTTCGCTATCATCTGCGGCCAGGCGTTCGGCAACTTCAATTAGATCCAGTTCAGGCTTGACGATCACCACTATCCCTTTGGCAAAATGGCGCACCAGCTCTGCCCACTCCAATGTACCTGTTTCCAGGTTGATCTTTTGGCGAAGCTCTTCACTGTTGAATTCAATAGGTTGGTCGGACATGTCTGTTTCCAGTTGCGGTGGAAAACGCATTATACGCGATCAAGGTGCAGGTTTCTGCCCATAAGACAGTCTTACGCCTGGTTTGAGTCGTTCAGGCGGTCAGGATAGAATAGATAAAAAATCATAATCATAATCTGAATATATGGAAATTCTGACAGCCATCAGCAACGCAATACAGACGGGAATTAGCCAGTTGCTAACGCCTACAGGTCTGTGGCAGTTGGCCGGTCTGCTGGTTGCGGTGCTGGCCGGCTGGCTCGTTAATCAACGTTGGCAGCGTTTCATTGTCTCGAAACTGGGTGTGGATGAGAAGCAGGGACTGCGCCGTGTGGCCTTGCGTAGTTCAGGCAGGGTCGTCTTTCCCCTGGTGGTTGCACTGCTTATCCTGACTGAAGCAGGCGTGCTCGCGCAATTCGCTATTGCCACACCGGTACTTGATTTACTGTTCCCATTATTTATTTCACTTGCCGCGATCCGGGTGATCGTTTATGTCCTGCGGCGTGCATTTGGCCCCAGCCTGGCATTGCGTGCATGGGAAGGCGTTATTAGCACCGTCATCTGGATAGCGGTTGCACTGCATTTATTGGGTTGGTTACCCGATGTACTGGCAACCCTTGACGGGCCCTCAATGACTCTCGGTGAAAACCGTGTGTCACTGTTGTCGGTATTACAGTTTGCGCTCGCAGTGGCCTTGTTCATGGTACTGGCGGGCTGGTTGTCGCGTTACATTGAGCAACGCGCGAAGCGCTCAGAATACCTGAGTAGCAGTATGCAGGTGGGGCTTAGCAAGATCAGCAAGGTTGTTCTGTATACAGTAGCGATCCTGATCGCACTCAATACCGTTGGTATCGACCTGACGACACTCGCTGTGTTTGGTGGTGCGTTGGGTGTTGGGCTCGGCTTTGGGCTGCAGCGTATTGCGAGTAATTTTATCAGTGGCTTTATTTTACTGTTCGATCGCTCTATCAAGCTTGGTGATGTGATTACCATTGGGCAACGCTTTGGTTGGGTGGTTGCGATGCACGCGCGCTACATTGTTGTGCGCGATCGTGACGGTGTCGAAACATTGATACCCAATGAGAACTTGATAACGACGGACGTGGTGAACTGGAGTTACAGTGATAAACATGTCCGGGTCAAACTTCCGGTACAGATCAGTTATGACGACGATCCTGAATTGGCCATGCACCTGATGGTGGAAGCCTGTGCTGCAAATGAAAGGGTGCTTTCTGATCCAGAGCCCCAGGCACGCCTACTGGCCTTCGGCGACAGTGGGATAAATCTCGAGTTACGTCTCTGGCTCGCTGATCCCGAGGCAGGGGTGGGCAGTGTTAAATCAGATGTGAACCTGGCTATCTGGAATAGCTTTAAGCAAAACAATATTACGATCCCATACCCACAGCGCGATGTACATTTGACACAGGATGCCTTGTAGTGCCCAGATATCGAGAAGGTCAGGATCCGGAAAACATTCAAGCAGACCCGTTAATCCAGGGCGTGAGTGATTTTACGGTGGGCTATACCCTGGTGGTTGCGTTTATCTTTATCGCGATGGGACGGTACGGTAAACAGCGTTGGTTGATCTTCTGGGGCGTGATGACCATCTTTGCTGTGATTGCCTATGTGATTATCCGTTGGTTTGATCTGCTTCAGGTTTGATTCGCCGACACATTCTGAAAATAGCTGTCTTTACTCCAGTCCACTTCACCAGTTTCCAGATCCACTTCAGGATAGTCCCAGCCAAGTTGTCGGTATCGGCGGGCGATCTTGGGCCATGCATATTCAAACAGCAGGTGCTGGTATTCATCGGCAGGTAGGTGACAGGTATTGTACAGGCCGGCTTGCTCACGCTGGCGTTGTGCCTCGTAGAGGATAAGGCTTGCTGAGGTGGCGACATTTAAAGATGCCACCATGCCCATCATCGGTATACATATACAGGTATCAACATTGTCGAGCGCCTCCTGGCTGAGCCCACGGAGTTCGGAACCCATTACCAGTGCGGTGGGCTGGGTATAGTCATAGTCACGAAAATCAATTGAACCTTCAGCCGGGTGTGCGGCGACAAGACGCATACCTTGCTGGCGGATCACGTCACTTGCTTCACTAAAGGTACGGTGGCGGTGAATACGAAGCCAACGCAGGGCGCCTGCTGCGGCCTTGGGACGCCTGAATCCCACGCCACCAGGTGTTACCGCATGGGCATCCAGTACCCCCACCGCGTCACAGCTACGTAAAATAGCCGCAAAATTTCGTGGTTTATGGACATCTTCCATAAGTAAGCTCAGGTCTGTCTGGCGTCGATCAAGTGAATCGGTCAGGCATTTAAAGCGTTCTGGGGTCATAGTGGACGAGTTGCCGGTTTCTGTTATACGGAGTACTTAATTCTATACAAGATCTATGGCCTAATACATGCCTATGGAATTGATCGACACACATTGCCACCTTGATACCGATGCCTTCTGTGATGACCGGCTGGAAGTCATCGACCGTTGTCGTTCACTGGGTATTAATCATATCGTGGTACCCGCGATAAGCCGATCTGAATGGTTACAGTTGTTGATGTTGTGTGAAACCCAGAAGGGCCTACTCCCTGCGCTGGGCCTGCACCCGATGTTTATCTCCGGGCATACGGATCTGCACCTGAAAGAACTTGATGAGTGGCTTGAAAAGCACCGCAAGCAGATCGTTGCCGTGGGGGAGATTGGGCTTGATTATTATGATAAGAAACTGGATCGAAGACGTCAGCAGCAGATATTTGAATCGCAGCTCTTCAGTGCCCAGCACGCACGCCTGCCGGTTATCCTGCATGTCCGTAAAGCGCATGACCGTGTGCTCAAGACGTTGAAGAAGATCCCGGTAAAGGGGGGGATTGTGCACGCCTTCAGTGGCAGTATGCAGCAGGCTGAGCAATATATTGACTTGGGTTTTAAACTGGGTTTCGGTGGCACACTGACCTATGCACATTCCGTTAAGGTGCATGCCCTTGCTCGAGAATTACCGCTTGAGAATATTGTGCTGGAGACGGATGCCCCGGACATGGTTGTCGCTTCACACCGTGGTGAACGTAATAGCCCCGAATACATTGTTGACGTGCTCACGTCACTGGCGAAGGTGCGTGATTTACCGGTTGAGGAAATTGCCGCACAAACAACGCAAAACGCCCGCTCTATCCTTGGTATTGAAGATTAATCAATGAATGATTCTGACTACGCCCAGCGCTTTGGCGGTATTGCGCGACTCTACGGCAAACGCGAACAGGACATTATTCGCAACCTGCATATCTGTGTAATTGGTTTAGGGGGCGTCGGTTCATGGGCGGTTGAGGCGCTTGCACGAACGGGTGTGAGCAGACTTACCTTGATTGACTACGACACAGTTGCCTTAAGTAATTTTAATCGCCAGCTTCCTGCAACAGAGGAAACAGTCGAGCAGAAAAAGTCAGCCGTGCTTGCTGCGCGGGTGAAGTCCATCAACACTGACTGTGAAGTCGATATTATTGATGACTTTATTACGCTTGATACGTTGCAGGCTTACCTCGATCGTGGTTATGACTACGTGATTGATGCGATCGATAGTATCAAGTTTAAATCGGGAATTATTTACTACTGTAAGCGAAATAAAATTCCGGTTATCACCACGGGTGGGGCCGGCGGCCTGATCGATCCGACCCAGATTGGTGTTCGCGACCTGAATAAAACGCATAATGATCCGTTAGCCGCCAAGGTGAGATCATTTTTACGCAGTCAATACGGATATACCCGCAACCCACAACGTTATTTTGGTGTTGAATGTGTGTATTCAACCGAGCAGCCGCGTTACCCCAAACAAGGCGGTACGGTAGGCTTCGAGAAACCGGGTATCCATGGCATATCGATGGACTGCAATATGGCCTATGGTTCTTCGGTAATGGTGACGGCTTCGTTTGGCTTTGTGGCGGCAAGCAGGGTGATAGAGAAGGCCCTTCGAAAGGCCTTGAAAAAATAATACGCTTTCAGTGTCGGGTGAGTGGTGCAGGGTTCAGGTAACGGCGTGATTTTGATTCGACCTGTTCTTCCTGTTTTTCCGGCTCTTTTTGTTGTTTCTCTAAAGGGTAATAACTTCGCCACTGCAACATCTTGTGCATCGCGCGGATGGTTTCACGTTCTGCCTTGCTGAAACAGATTGCAATCCCTTCATCTTCCTTGCGTGTCGCGCGGGCAATAATATTGGGTTTATCCAGGGCAAGTCGCTTGAGGGCAGGAAATTGGATATTGAGCAGACGGTGTTTCGGGTAACCGAGTTCGTTGGTCAGCAGGAAGGCGCCCCCCATACTGATGTCACGGGTTTTGCAGTTCACAACCTGTTCGCCGTCTTTGTGCCAGAGTCGCACTTCAACATCAAAACCAATATTGCGCCGTTGCCAGTTTCTGGATTCCATAGTACTGATACCCGGTATTATTTATCTGCATTCTGGCATGGAAAGCCAGTAAATGCATTTTTCCATATTCTTTTCAGGGAGGATGTTAAAGAGGATCGTTGCCGAGTTTCAGTAAAAAGCTATGGTATTCAGGGCGGTGCCAGTCCTGGCCACCGAGTACGACATAGCGAATCTGCCCTGATGGATCGACAATATACGTCGAGGGTAGGCCACGTGGCTGCCATTTTTCGGTGACTAATCCGTCCAGGTCGAGCAAGGAATTGACATCAGGTGCGACACTGCCCAGGAAACTGAAAACCACATCTTCCGATTCGGCGGTATTGATAATAAAGAAATCCATATTCAATGTGCCAGCCTGTTTAGAGATTGCCTCTATGCTGGGCATTTCACGTCGGCATGGCCCACACCAGCTTGCCCAAAAGTGCACGAAGGCCCAGCGCTTATTCGTGTGAGTAAGCGTAAAGGTTTCATCGTCAAGGTTCTTTAAGGATAGCGCCGGTGCTGGTCGCGGGGTAATTGAAATAAAGCCTTTTGGTAGTGAAGGTTGTCCGGCATTCACGGCCAAGGTTATGAAACAGAATAAAATCCCGGCTACCAGGCGATTCATTGGCTGGGCTCTTCAAGGCAGCGCAGGTCATTAAACCTGACTGTGTAGGTTTTTCCTTTCCTGTTTTCGCCGGTATCAAACGAAGCGAGCAGTGAAAAGGTTTTGTCTGAACGAGGTACGGTTATATTGCCACCCTGTTGCTCGCCGGGTCGAAGGTCACGACTATCAGGAAGCAGGGTCCAGCGGAAAGTCGATTGGAAGCGTTGCTCAATGCCACGTTGTTGCCAGGTACGTTTCCAGTCGTCCTGGGTTAAGGGTTTGCTTTCTTCTTCACCGGAAACAATTTTCCATGACTTGATATCGTGCCAGAGAATATCGTTGAGTCGATTACGAATACCAACGGTAAAAAAACAGGCATCGCGGGTAGCCTGGATAGCGGAGAGTGGAAATTCACGACCTTCATAAAATGCGGCCATCTGGTTGGCGCTGCGTGGTTTAATGGTCATTTTCAACTTCGCGTTGTCGATTTTCTGGCCAACCGGCGCGGCGAAAGCCGTGCTGTAGGGAAAACCCGATACCAAGAGTGGAAAAATGAAACCAAGACCAAGCTGTGTAATTCTGGAGATGTTTACATTCATAATCTAATCATAATCAGCCGAACTGTTTTGATCCAGATCAACAACTTTATCCGGAATATATATTAGAGTTTACTTATATTGTTCTTTGTTAAAGGAAAACGTGTGTCATCAATTTATCGAAAACCCATCATGCTTCAAATTATCATATTCGCAAGCGTGTTTATTGCCAGTCTGGTTCATGCGGCACCATCCGGTGCAATATTGTACGGCCAGCATTGCGCGTCATGCCATGGCCATAACGGCAAAGGCGGAATGGGTGTGCCACTGGCACTGGATAGTTTCCAGGGCAGTGTCTCGGATGACTACCTGAAAAAGACCATACGTTTCGGGCGCCCGGGACGTGTCATGCCGGGATTTATCCACCTGAGTGATGCGCAGATCAAGGCAATCGTAAAACATGTTCGTAGTTTTTCATCGGCCACCCCCCTGCAGGACAGTGGCTTGATCGTCAGTGGTAACCCGGCGCGCGGTAAAGACTTGTATGCACAGCGTTGTGCGAGTTGTCATGGTGCAAATGGTGAAGGGGGTAAAGGTACAGGTGTGACCTTTTCCCGGCCACGTGATTTGCCCATTATTGCCCCGGGTCTGAATAATAGCGGTTTTCTCAGTTCGGCCTCCGATAGCCTGATCAAGTCGACGTTGATGAATGGTCGTGAAGGTACGCCAATGCAGTCATTCCTCAAACAGGGCATGACCGAGCAGGATATCAATGATGTGGTCAGTTATATTCGCAGTTTTGAAAAGCGTGCCGTTTCTGCAGCGCCGGCAAAGAATGAGGATGAACAGGCCGTAATCATTATGGATTCGCCTCACGATCTGAAGACAACCCTTGCCCAGGTCAAGTCAGCAGCGATAGCAAAGAACTTTCGCATCATTCGTACCCAGGAACTTGAGCAGGGACTGGTTGAGAAAGGCAAGGAGAACAGCAACGAAGTGATGGTGTTCTTCTGTAACTTCGAGACACTTAACAAGGTGTTGGCAATTGATCCACGACTCGGCCTGTTTCTGCCATGCCGGATTACCGTTGTGGAAAAGGCCGGCAAGGTACAGGTTATGTCAATCAATCCGCGTTACCTGAGTGCCCTGTATAACAATGCAGAACTGGATACGGCCTGTGACGAGATGTACAACACCTATGTCGAAATTATAGAGGAGGCGACTCTATGATGCGCCTGTTTACAGCGATTATTCTGATGGCCTGGTCTGCCTTATCAGTAGCGGATAACCATGGCGGGTTGATTATGCACCGCTCTATGCAGACCTTCCCCGAGGCGATGTTGGCACTGCAAACAACGATTGGTGAACATGGTTACAAGGTCAGTCGGGTACAGCGTGTGGATATTGGCCTGACCAAGTCCGGCTACAAAACGGACAAGTACCGGGTGGTGTTTTTTGGCAAGCCGAGCGAGGTGCGTGCCATCAAGCACAGTGAGCCGCAGTTGATCCCTTACTTGCCAATGAAGGTGGTGATTTTCTCAGAGGGCAGCGAAACCTTGTTGGTCGCGGCCGATACGGGTGAGTATTCGAAACTGGTGAAAAACCAGCACATAAAGGACTTACTTGTACGCTGGAACAACGATATCCGTTCAATATTCCAGGATGTGAAATAGCTTCCCTGCCATTTGTATCAGGCAGCCCCTACCTGGATAAGCGGGGCTGCCATCAGGCTTTAGTGGTGGTGACCGTCTGGACCGTGGACATGGCCGTGGTCCAGCTCTTCCTCATTGGCATCACGAATGCTGATGACCTTGACCTCAAAGTTAAGTGTCACACCTGCGAGTGGGTGGTTGCCATCGATAGTGACGTCATCACCCTCGATGCTGACAACGGTAACCACGAGCTCCTGACCGTCTGGTGAAGCCGCATGGAACTGTTGGCCAACCTGGATGCCTTCATCACCTTCAAACATTGATTTGGGAACAACCTGTTCCATTTCAGGGTTACGTTCGCCATAGCCGTCTTCAGGCGCGATGGTGACCTTCATTTCATCATCAACAGACTTACCGGTCAGTGCTGTTTCCAGTCCCGGAATGATGTTGTTTGCACCGTGCAGGTAGGCAAAACTGCCATCCTCTGAGCTATCTATGACGGTGTCTTTGTCATCACGCAGTGTGTAGTGAAGCGTGACAACCTTTTTATCGGCTATTTGCATGTTGGTTCCTGATAGATATAGAGAAAAGTAGCTGGGGAGCATAAAGCTTGTTGCGTCTAAAATCCATCATTTAACGCTGTTTTTGCTTCATACAGGCCGTATAATAGCCTTTCCCAATACAGTGACAACTATGAGCCGTATACCAATAGACCCCGACAGCGATGTTGTCGATGAGCACTTTGCGATCGTTTATGCGCCGAGAAGACACCGCGATCGGTTTCCGGAGAATTGCGTCACGATCATGGAATCAGAAGAGCAGGTAAGGCAAGCGGCTAACGCCGACCAGAAAATGTTTGCGGCACGTGTTGTCGGCCCCTCACGGTCATCGGAAGGCTTTCGTCTTTACTACCTGGAGCAATGGTTAGACTAACAACCGTTAGCGACTAGTGTGTCGTGGGGGGTAAATCCGGTGAAGTTGTTCTTGAGAACAATTGCTTGTAGTCAATGGCATCGAATACATAGCGTTGTTGACAGAAACCGCAGTCGATACTGATCTCACCCCTTTCTTCAATGAGGTCCTGTAATTCATCCTCACCGAGACTCAGCAGGCTATTTGCGACCCGTTCACGTGAGCAGCTGCAGCGAAATGCCACGGGCGAACTTTCAAATAGTCGTATATCTTCTTCGTGATAGAGCCGGTGTAACAAATCTTCTGTCGTTAGCTCGAGAAGCTCAGGTTCCGTGACAGTACTTGCCAGGTGTAGCGCGCGGTTCCATGCATCCGGGTCGTGATCAAAGGCTTCTTCATCCACAGGCAAGGCCTGTATCAGCATTCCGGCTGCATGTTCTGCATTATTGGCCAGCCATAAATCGGTGGGAAGTTGCTCTGATTGCTCAAAGTAATTATGTAATGCATCGGCCAGAGAATCATGGTGCAGATCGACAATGCTCTGGTAGCGCTCACCAGCATGGCTTTCAATGGTGATGGCCAGTTGTCCACCCGCGCACAATTCGCTGAGTTTGTCGCCTTCAGGTTGCTGTTGCCATTCAGCCATGCCGCGAAAGTGCTGCTCGGCATCGACCTGCATGACAAGCAGGTTTACCGGGTGACCGTGTTGTATTTGTAAGGTCAGGGTGCTGTCAGACTTGAGTGTGGCACTCAGCAGACACATGGCTGTAGCCGCCTGACCAAGCAAGTTGCGGACCGGTTCAGGGTAATCACGGCCTTCCAGCATGGTGCGCCAGCTGTTATCCAGGCGTGTGATGATACCGCGTACATTAGTCTTATCGAGTAGGAATCGTTGTTGTGAATCGGTCATAATATTGAGTATAGAACTGTGAAAAAAAGAGTGAAATAGACTAAAGTTACTCGTATAGCGGACGAATACATAACCGCGGGTATGCGCTAATTATACACTAATCTCTCATCAGTTTCGGAATTCACCATGACAACAGAAGCATTAGAAGAAGAACAACTGAAGGGGATTCTTCATGGTATAAAGATCCCTTCTCCGCCCCAGTTGCTGGTGGATTTACAGATGGAAATGCTCGAGATGGAGCCCTCCCTGGACAAAATCGCCGACTACATCAGCGCAGACCCGGGAATGTCTGGAGGCATTATCAAAACCCTACGCTCTCCATTTTATGGCATAACCGATGACGTTAACTCCATGCACCATGCCGTATTACTCCTGGGCATGAAGACGGTCATAAATATCATTACCACCTTGTCGATTCAGTCGGAAACCGAATGTTCTGAGTTGTCTCAGGAGCAATTATCATTCTTGAACCGGTTCTGGGATTCGTGTGTTGATATTGCCAAATCAGCCTCAGTGATTGCCAACCATACACGGCTGACCAGCCCGGATACGGCCTATATGGCTGGTATGTTCAGTAATACAGGTATCGCCTTGATGATGCAGCGGTTTGAAGATTATCCCGATGTCTTACGAGAGTCTTATACAGGCTGTGATGAGCGCATCGTTGATACCGAGAACAGGCATTACTCAACGAACCATGCCGTGCTGGGGTATTACATGGCGAAATCATGGAAATTGCCCAAGATAGTCTGTGAAGTAATCCCTGTTCACCATAATGCGGCGGAGCTATTTTCAAAACGTGACGATAGTGGCAGCGAATTGCTTGATGTTTTAGCAACCCTGAAAATGGCTGAGCATGCAGCAAAAATGTTCAAAAATGTCGCCAGTAGCGATATTGATCATGAGTGGGAAAAGATCGGTGCAGATGTCCTTTACTATGCTGGCCTGGGCGAAGATGAATATGTGGATATTCTAAACGCTATTGTAGACCAGGGTATCGGTGTACACAGCTACCTATAATGGCCTACTCGGCTTAGCGATTGATCTTTGTATATTTAGACCCTTCCAGGCTCAGGTTGTACATCAACCCCTTATTGTTAAACACGAAGGCAATAATGGGATCTTTAATTGTACTCGTATCAAATGTTGTCGCCGCACCGATTTCGACAAGTGCCACAGAGCCATCTACGCCGGCTTCCCAGCCATCACTTTTGCGAAACTTGTTGAGTGCCTTTTTATCAACAAACATCAGGATTACGGTTTTTGATTGAGCACCAAGCTGGAAACCAATCGAGGCGGCGGCGGTGCTGTAATAGTCAACGGTTTTGCCATCAATCATCAGGGCACCTTCACCGTATTCGCCACCAATGCCAAAGCCTGCCTTGAAGATGCTTGGAAACACCAGCATACCCTTTGAAATCTTAATATATTCAGCGGCAGTCGGAACGTCATTGTTGAAACGTTTCAGGGCCGCGCTGACTTCAATATCAATCTCTGTCTTGGAAGCGGCGTATGATTGCCCGTTAAAAACAAGACCGACAAAAAGCAAAAGCGTGGTGAACAGTTTCAATATGGAACGCGACATGGGTTTCTCCTTAAGATATATTTTTAAGATAATCCTCGATGAGTTTCATGTAAAGGGACTATTTCACACTTAGAGCGTACATGTAGATGGACACAGCATACTACCGGCAATTATTACTGGATAAGCAGGCACAGCTGCAAGCCACTGCAGAGGTTAGTGATGCAGCGACGGCAACGGTAGAACTTGATCAAAGCCGAGTGGGGCGTCTATCACGTATGGATGCCTTGCAAGGCCAGGCAATGTCGCAAGCCACACAGCAACGCAGGGCAGAAGAATTACTGCGCATCAAGGCTGCCTTAAAACGCATTGATGAAGGTGAATACGGGTATTGCCTGGAATGTGGAGAAGAAATTGCAGAGGGACGTTTAAAAATAAAGCCGGCCGTTGCAAAGTGTATAGCTTGTGCTGAACAGACGATATGAAAGTTTTTTGTGAATTGGCTGTATTCTCACTTATTGAAAATGCCCGACAGAGTTATGCCGGGCTTTTCAGTCCTTATTTTATTTCAGTGCAGTAAAACCTAGAATTTGGCTCCGACCCATAGCCATAGTTTATCGGTGTCTACTTTTCCTGCAGCCGTATCACCGGCTGAATACGCGGCATATTTGATGCCACCACTATAGTGTTTAGAAAATTTCTTTGCGAATAAAAGATTAACTTCGTCACCCAGGTCATCAACGCCAGCGCTTGGCTCATCTGCCTCAAAATCATGGTAAATAACAGCCCATTTTCCTTTCAATACTTTACCGCTTAGTGAAACATATGCATCAATGAGACCCTGCTGGGGCGTGGCAAGAAACTGATCTGACCAACCGTTGAATTTATGCAGGGTTGCTAAAGGTGTAGAGAATCCATATTCAGAATCATCTGAGCCGAGCACTTCATAACCCAGTTTTGTTGTAATTCCACCAGTGCGAATACTTCCTTCAAGAAAAACATAATCAGCATTGAAGTCGGTTGAACCATTCTCTGAGTCTTGTACCGCATATTCAATATGATAGCCAAGCTTGGCGTTACCTGTTTTTGATGAGCCTTTAAGGCTCACTCCGTACGTATCGAGTGCGTTGACAGTGCTATTGTCGATCTCAAGGAGATAGGCATAGCCAGAGAGTTTTCCAAGTGGTGTCATGTAGGAAGCATTGAGTAGATGATCCCTGGAATTTATATCAGCCTCCTCAGCAAAAATTCGATTACGTTTACTGATGTATGCGTATTTAATTTCTGAGTTTTGGTTAGGATTTCCTTGCAGGGTAAGCGCATCAAAAGTTTGTCGATCTTGCCGCCAACCAACATGCCCGACAAATCGATGACCATCATATGTGATTACCTGGCGGCCCAGTTTGGCAGTAATGTATTCATTTTTGTATTTTATGTAGCCTTGTTCCAGCTCAGTGTTTTCAGGATCTGCAATGACAGAATTTTCACCGGGGTTGAAGCCCGTTGGCCCAACAGTATAGTCATCTACGCCACCGACAATCCGCACATCTTCCATTTCAACCATTGCCGAAAAACCTTTATAGCTCCCCGTTGTATATCCAAGACGTGTACGAAGGGTTAATGCATCAGCATCATCGACAGCGTTATCTTGTTTAACACTTTCATAGCGCAGTCGAAGGTCAATGTTGGCTTTGCCACTGTTTATGGCTTCGGTAATAGTATTTGCTGCAAGTACGCTTGGGAACATGGTTGCGGTAGCGAGAAATGTCATAAGTGACTTATTCATCGTGGTGTGAACTCCTGAAAAGTTTATTAATACGGTTAAAAAGTTTTGCAGGAATGGACTGAGCAAAATCTATACCAGTATTGTTGAGCGGGCTCTTGTGCAACATAAATTGGGAAATTGTTTACTAATGGTGCAAAAAGGGGTACGCGATGTGAGTGAAATTTATATCTTCACTAAACCAGTGCATGCTAGTGCGAGTTGCACCAATAGATGTCCTGGTTAGAGGAGCGATTGTTGTGCGCAAGGGGAAAAATCAGTGCACGGCCGAGCTGTCTAAATAATTTGTATTAAAAATATAGCTAATTAAGGTACCTCATACAGAAGGATGACTATTTGTTCAGCCAGCTAACAGCTATCGATGGCAGCAACAGCACGAGTGTTTTTTTATTTAGTCGACTGAACCGATGGACTGTTGCTATGGTCTATTAGCAGACTACGTTGATGAACAGCATGCCTCTCAGTTGTACAGTGTCATGTAGTGAATCAGTACCGCTTGTCTACGATAATGGTTCAATATAATAAAATTCAGGAGTGCCGCTATGTTTATGACAGACAAAAAGAGCGATATGCCAGATCCGGACAAGGCACTACCGGGACGTGAGCAAAGAATGCTTGTCCCCCCACGGCACCATGTTAACGGCAATGAACTGGAAGGACCGTTCCCGGATGGGATGGAAACAGCGGTCTTTGGACTGGGCTGTTTCTGGGGGGCAGAACGTAAATTTTGGCAACTTCCGGGTGTCTACTCAACCGCCGTCGGCTATGCGGCAGGCTATACCCCTAACCCGACCTACCAGGAGGTCTGCAGTGGCCAGACCGGCCATAACGAAGTTGTATTGGTGGTGTTTGATCCGGCGCAGATCAGCTACGAGCAGCTTCTAAAAGTTTTTTGGGAGGCCCATAACCCAACCCAGGGTATGCGTCAGGGCAATGACCGTGGCACACAGTACCGCTCGGGAATATACACAGCCAGTGATAAGCAACATGCGGCAGCAGAGACCAGTAAACGGACGTACCAGAAAGCCATTAGCAAGGCCGGTATGGGCAGTATTTCAACCGAAATACTTAAAGCGGGTGAGTTCTATTACGCTGAGGATTATCACCAGCAATACCTGTCCAAAAACCCGAATGGCTATTGTGGGTTAGGCGGTACAGGGGTGGCCTATCCGGCTTAACACCTACAAGTCGTACGGCTAAAAAACCGAGTAAAATGCTTGTGATATAATCCCTGCGAATATGAACAGTTTTACACGGTAACTATGTAATGTCAGACCCTAAAGCCCCTGAATCCTTGATGAAAGACATGAGTGAAGATGAGAAAGTGACCTTCACGCGAAATATGATTGCCTTGCTTGATGAGTGGGGGGTTCAAGACAGTGACCAGGTCCAGATGCTGGGGCTTTCTGATGATACGCGTTCACGACAGATTCGCAGCTACCGTCAAGGCTCATCAATTCTGCCCGAGGATGAGCCACGCGTGAGCGAGTATGTTGATCACTTGTTGGGGATTGCCGACGCACTGCGCACCTCCAACCCGTGCAATTCAGCCGCAGGTGCAGCGTGGATGAACAGGGAAAATTACCGTTTTAAGGATCGCACACCACTGAATGCCATGATTGAAGATGGTATTAACAGTATTGTCGCTGTGCGCATTCACCTTGACTGTGCCTATGACTGGCACATCAGCAGTTAGTTATACAGCCAGAAATAATTATGTTTAAAAATGGTGTCCTTGTGACGCCATTTTTTATACCCTGCATTCATGAATAATCGGGAGTTCGATCACAAGCATATATGGCATCCCTATAGCGCGATGGTATCCGAACTGCCCGTGTTCGAAGTGGAATCGGCTGAAGGAGTGCATCTGAAACTGGCCGATGGCCGTGAGTTGATCGATGGCATGGCCTCGTGGTGGTGCATGATTCATGGCTATAACCACCCGCAGATGAATAAAGCGCTGCAGACTCAACTCAGCAAAGTTGCACATGTCATGTTTGGTGGCCTGACGCATGCACCAGCCATTGAGCTTACACGTGCGTTGATCGATATCACCCCTGAGCCATTACAGAAGGTGTTCTACTCAGATTCCGGTTCTGTGTCAGTGGAAGTGGCTATGAAAATGGCGATCCAATACTGGCAGGCGAAAGGCCAGGGCGATAAACAGGGCTTTATCAGTTTACGGGGTGGCTACCACGGTGATACGTTCGGCGCGATGTCGGTGTGTGACCCGGTGACCGGGATGCACAGCTTGTTCAGTAAGGCGATGCCGCAGCAGGTCTTTGTTGAGCGCCCCGGGCGGCGTTTCAATGAGCCCTGTACCGATGAAGACCTTGAACCACTTGAGCAGGCATTAATAGAACACCATTCTCATACGGCAGCACTGATCATGGAGCCGGTAGTACAGGGCGCAGGGGGCATGTGGTTTTATTCACCTGATTACGTTTCACGTGCAAGGGCCTTATGTGACGAGTATGGTGTATTACTGGTCCTTGATGAGATTGCGACCGGGTTTGGTCGTACCGGTAAGTTATTTGCCTGTGAACATGCAGATGTAACACCCGACATTATGTGTGTCGGTAAGGCACTCACAGGCGGTTACCTGACACTCGCGGCCACGTTAACGACGGATGAGATAGCCAGCATGATTGATGCGGGTGAGCCGGGCGTATTTATGCACGGCCCGACATTTATGGCCAACCCGCTTGCCTGCACGGCCGCGCTAACCAGTATCAGGTTGTTACTTGAGTCAGATTGGCAGGCAAACATATCGCGTATTGAGGCAGGGCTTGAAGAAGGTCTTGCACCATGTGAAGCGCTCGCATCAGTCAACGAGGTACGTGTGCTCGGTGCGATAGGGGTCGTCGAGATGCATGAGCCGGTCGATATGAAAACCATCACCAGCGCTTTTGTTCATGCCGGTGTATGGCTACGCCCCTTTGGTAAGCTTGTGTACCTGATGCCACCGTTCGTAATTAGCGACACTGATCTTGAAATGCTTACAGCTTCAGTCGTTGGGGTACTCGAGAAGGAACTATAATACCCGTAGCTATAGACTATTTGCTCTATAGTTATACAACTAAAAAAATAAGACGCAGAGTTTCTTCAATACGTGTGTCTGAATAGACAGGAAGACAAAAAATGGCTGAAGTGATCAAAGAGATAGAAAGCGCTATTCAGGCGCAATACCCCATCATCTATCTCAATAGCCCGGAAGAAGAACGCCTTGTCTCTATGTTAGGCAAGCTGGCCGGTAGTCCACCTCATAATCTGCCTGTTGTTACCTGGTCATGTACGCGTGGATTTGATGAAGAATGGCAAACAGCCGATATTGTCGATCCAGTTAAGGCGCTCGAGGTTATTATTGAGGCGGGTAAACCCGGTTTTTATGTTGTGAAAGACCTGTTTGACTTCACTGGAACATTGGCCATAGACAGGCTGCTACGCGACGCCTATGCAAAATTTCGTGACCGAAAAGACCTGTTTATATTTATAATTTCGCCAGCTAAAACACTTCCTGCCTCACTCAGTAATGAAATATTCCAGATAAATGTCGAACGTCCCGATCAGGTAGAAATCCTGGCACATTTACGTGAACTTAATAAACAAGGCTCATACCGTGAGCTAGCAGATGATACCCTCAATGATATGGCCAATGCGCTATGTGGGCTTACGCTCAATGATGCCAGCCATATCATGCGCCAAATCGGTAATAGCGAACAACTATCAAGTGCAGAAACATTAAGTTTAATTAACGAGTCCAGAAAACGTCTGGTGGCAAGTAGGGGTGAAACCGGTCTGGAGTATGTGCCGGTTGATTTCTCGCTTGAGCAGGTGGGTGGGCTTGACCGGTTAAAGGAATGGATTACGGCAAGAAAATCAATCTTTACCCATAAAGCAGAACTGGAAGGTATACCCATTCCAAAAGGCATTCTTGTTATGGGTATCAGCGGTTGCGGTAAGAGTATGAGTGCCAAGGTGGTGGCCAGGACATGGAATGTACCCCTGTTCAGAATGGATATGAACCTCATATTTTCACAAATGCATGACAGTGCAGAAGCCGCCTTCCACAAAGCCACCCAAATGATAGAAAGTGCCGCCCCGGCAATATTGTGGATAGATGAAATTGAGAATGGACTCGGCTTGCTCGAAGGCGGGAACATCAGTCAATCACATGTGTTTTCTGCATTTTTGAACTGGATGCAGGAAAAACCCCCGTTGGTGTTTGTTGCCGCGACAGCCAACCAGATCGAATCATTGCCCGCCGAACTTATCCGCAAAGGACGTTTCGACCAGGTGTTCTTCTGTGATCTTCCAAATGAGAAAGAGCGTGAAGAGATCCTGCGGATCTACATCAAGGCAATGAAACAAGACCCTGATAAATTTAACCTGGAGCGCCTCGTGAATATGACCAAGGGCTGGAACGCGGCAGAAATAGAGCAAGCCGTGAACGGTGGCCTGATTGAAGCCAACAGCCAGGGGCGTACACTGGCAACGGCTGATATTACCCGGCAAATTGAAGCCATCGTACCGCTCTCAGAAACAATGAAAGAACAAGTTAAAAAGATCAG
>Ga0316207_10001823_pt1 | contig 24240 bp, 23 predicted proteins | sample 6weekpyrite_MG_FD_204943 | JGI IMG/M metagenome (GOLD analysis project Ga0316207, IMG submission 204943) | Microbial mat bacterial communities from mineral coupon in-situ incubated in ocean water Damariscotta River, Maine, United States -... | ecosystem: Environmental > Aquatic > Marine >... | reverse complement strand
GAAAAATGATTAAAAAACAACTTGCAGTATTGATGCTCACAGCAGCATTTATTTTACCCGCGACAAGTGCAAATGCAGCAGAAAGTTCTGCAAATGTTGCGTTAACCAGTAATTATGTTTTTCGTGGGCAAACAAAATCGAACGACAATATGGCACTACAAGGCGGTTATGATATAGCGCAATCTAAGGATAGCGGCTGGTATGCCGGTGCTTTTGTCTCAATGTTTGATTTTGGACCTGGCAGTGAAGATGGTCTTGAGACAGATATCTTTGGTGGTTGGAAAGGCAGTTTTGGCGCACAAAGCGAGTTTGGCTGGGATGCGGGCCTGATTAAATATGAATACCAGGGCGCAAACAATGTTGATGGCCAGCTAGAGATATTCGGTGGAATTACTTATGAAACAGCCTATATCAAGCTGTACATCGGTGATGATGATAACTTTGCAAATGGGGATTACACTTACCTGGAGGGTGGTGCCAGCTTTGTTGTGCTTAAGGATATCGACCTTGATCTTCATGTTGGCCACACATCACGAGATTTCGCCAAGGACTATTTCGATGCTAGCGCCACCTTGAAGAAAAAAGTGAATGGTTTTGATACCGCGGTAAGCTTAACCTATGAAAGCCTGGCAGATGAGATGGAATTTTTAGTTACTGTAGGTAAAACATTCGATTTATAAAAATAAAAATAAAGCTGTAAAAATTTAAGCCCGCTTTTAGCGGGCTTTTTTATTGAAGTTGAATATAGACATATTCCAACTGTTTTGTACGCGGTTGTGGTACAGGATTTTGTATTTAAATTCATGCACTTCATTTGAGCATATTCAATTTTATCGCACTATTGTGAGGCATTTTTTAATATCTAAAATATCATTTCAATAGTATCTTCTTGTTATTTATAGATTTATTGTGATGGCATTACTTTTGCTACTACTAACAGTTAGGTGAGTGTTCAATGATGTGTTTTGTCAAAATCTGCCTGTAAAAAAATAGATAGCTAGGGTTCCGATTCTTAATAATTATTAGAATGGCTGGTCCGAGAGCTGTCGACCTATCTCCATGCAAATGGCTTCTGATAGGTTACACGGAGGGATAAAAGCCCGGGAGGACGCAATGATATTATCGTTGAACCTCTATAAATATCCTGTGTAACTTGTTGGAGGAAATAATGAAAAATCGCTTTAAGAAATTGCTTGTACTTTTAGTGTTGCCAATGTGTGTGCTTGTCACTCAACCGGTGATGGCGGCTAAAGATTCATTTAAAGTAGCCTGGACTATTTATGTTGGTTGGATGCCTTGGGACTACGCTAATAATGCAGGCATTGTAAAAAAATGGGCTGATAAATATGGTATTGAAATTGAAGTTACACAAATCAATGATTATGTAGAATCTATTAATCAATATACTTCAGGTGGGTTTGATGCCTGTGTTATGACGAATATGGATGCGTTAACTATACCTTCTGCCAGTGGAGTTGATAGCACGGCGTTAATTGTTGGTGATTTTTCTAATGGTAACGATGCAGTTATTCTCAAAAACAAGAAAAAATTAAAGGATATTAAAGGCCAGAAAGTTAATCTTGTTGAACTAAGTGTGTCGCATTACTTGCTTGCGCGTGGACTAGAATCTGTTGGTTTAACTGAAAAAGATATTAAGGTTGTTAATACTTCAGATGCAGATATGGTTGCGGTTTATGGGACTAAAGATGTTAGCGCGGTAACGACGTGGAATCCTTTAGTTAGCGAAATAATGAACATGCCTGGTAGTAACAAGGTTTTTGATTCTAGCCAGATTCCAGGTGAGATTATTGACCTCATGGTTGTAAACACCGAAACGCTAAAGAAAAATCCTAAGCTAGGTAAAGCTTTAACAGGTGCATGGTATGAAATTATGGCTGTTATGTCTGGAAAAGATAAAAAAGCCAAAGATGCAAAAACTGCTATGGGTAAAGCTTCTGGTACTGATCTAAAAGGTTATAACTCACAGTTGGCATCAACTAAAATGTTTTATAAAGCTGCAGACGCAGTTACATTTACAAAGAGTAAAGCATTGAAATCAACAATGGCTAAAGTAGCAAAATTTTCTTTTGAGCATGGACTACTGGGCGATGGTGCACCTGATGCAGAATTTATTGGTATAGAAACACCTGCAGGTGTTTATGGAGATAAGAAAAACGTTAAGTTGCGTTTTAACCCATCATTTATGCAAATGGCTGCTGACGGCAAGCTTTAATCAAAATGTTAAGGGTCGATAAACTTCGACCCTTATATCACTTACACAAAGTTTATATTTATGAAGCGTTTAATTAATCGATATCCCGATCGCACGTTAAGTGTAATGTTGGGCGCTCTGCCTTTTATTTTTATTTTAATCACTTATATCATGGCATCAGATGCACGATTAGAAGAGAATTCACGCGACAAGTTATTGCCTTCAATATCAAGTATGGCTAATGCAGTAGATAAGCTGGCTATGCAGCCGAGTAAGCGTAGTGGAGAATATCTTTTTTGGACCGATACCGAATCGAGTTTGACACGGCTTGGTTTGGGAATTGGAATCAGCGCTTTAATTGGCTTGGTGTTCGGCATAGTTAATGGTGCGATTCCTTATGTACGTGCAAATTTTTCTCCTTTTATTACTGCGATATCACTCGTTCCTCCTTTAGCAGTACTGCCGATATTATTTATTGTATTTGGGCTTGGTGAGCTATCCAAGGTTGTTTTAATTGCTATAGGTATAACGCCTTTCATTATTCGAGACATGCAAAGTAAGGTAATGGAATTACCTTCTGAACAAATGATAAAGGCGCAGACGCTGGGTGCATCAACCTGGCTTATTATTATTCGAGTGATTTTGCCACAGGTGTTACCTCGCTTAATAGCTGCATTACGATTGTCGTTAGGTGCGGCATGGTTGTTTCTCATTGCTGCAGAAGCAATCGCTTCAACTGATGGGCTAGGTTATCGTATTTTTTTAGTACGACGTTATTTAGCCATGGATATCATTCTTCCTTACGTAATTTGGATTACCTTCCTATCGTTTTTTATTGATTATTTGTTAAAAACTTTGTCAGAATGTTTATTCCCGTGGTTTCATGCGGAGGATAAATAAAATGGCAATGATAGAAGCTAAAAATTTATGGAAGGAATATGGCTCTAATGTCGTATTAGAGCAAGTTAACGTAAAGGTTGAAGAAGGTGAATTTATAACTATCGTTGGGACATCAGGTTGTGGTAAGACAACATTTTTAAGAATGTTGCTGGGTATTGAGCAGCCAACACGTGGAGAATTATTGCTTGATGGCAAAATTTTTCCAGATGAACCAGGTGAAGACCGCGGTATTGTGTTTCAAAAATATTCAGTATTTCCACATCTCACTGTATTAAAAAACACGATGCTTGCAGCTGAGCTTGAACATGCTCCATTACTTGGAAAATTATTTGGTAATAAAAGAAAACAAGCTGAAAGTGATGCACGTGAAATTCTTTACTCAGTTGGACTTGAGAATGCATTGGATCTTTATCCTCATGAATTATCGGGCGGAATGCAACAACGATTAGCAATCGCCCAGGCTCTTATGAAAAAACCACGTATCTTATTATTGGATGAGCCGTTTGGGGCACTAGATCCTGGTATTCGTGCTGATATGCATGGCTTAATACAATCATTATGGAAAAAGACCGGGCTTACTATTTTTATGATTACGCATGATTTAGCGGAAGGTTTTTATCTAGGTACACGATTATGGGTGTTCGATAAAATTCGACTGGATGCACAGAAAGCGAATGCCTATGGTGCCTGTGTTACTTATGATATCCCGGTAGGTAAAACGGATATTGAAACTTTTGATGATATAGATCATTCACTGGATAAAACTAGAAAGGTTCTGTTGGATTAATAGGAATATTTATGAGCAATAAAATTTTATATGAAGATGAAATTCCCGGTGGCGCTCACTGGTCAATGTTGATGCGTGCGGGTACAAGTTTAAAACTAATAGACAAACTCGGTGGAGCAAATGTCGGTATGTTATTTTATAACCCGTCAAATTATTTGGAGCGTTATAACGCTCCGGATACCCTTAAATGTCAACATACTTTTAAGTTAACACATGGACACTGCTTGTATTCCGATATGGGAAGAATTTTTTGTTCGATTATTGATGATAGCGTTGGCTGGCACGATACGGTTGGTGCTAATTCAACTAAAAAAATTGTCGCAGATAAATGGGGCGAACATAACTATCAAGATCATAGAAATGACTGGTACTTAAATGGGCATGATAGTTTTTTGGTTGAATTAGCCAAGTATGGTATGAACGAACGAGACATGGCTGCAAATTTGAATTTGTTTAGTAAAGTTGAGCTTGATGATGAAGGTAATATGTCCTTTGCTGTGGAAAATAGTAAAGCTGGAGATAGTATCGAGCTACGTTTTGAGATGGATACATTAGTATTATTTCATACCTGTCCACATCCTATGAATGTTTCTAAGGAATATCCCAAGCAACCAGTTATTTATCAAATTAGAAAAGTTGATGCGGTAAGTACAGATGACTACTGTCGAAATTACCGTGAAGAAAATCAACGTGGGTTCAAAAATACTGAACTTTATAACATTGGGTGTGGGAACTAAAACATGATTAAAGAAAGCAATCTTTTAGAAGAGCAGGCAAATTATCGTGAAAACGTTAAGGCCGGCGACTATTTTATTAAAGTAGTCAAAAAGGGGCAGACCTTTCGCATTCTTGATATTGAAGGTAATCAGGCAGCGGATACACTTTTTTACAATGCGCAGAATCCATCTGAGCGATATAGCGCAATGGATACTATACGTGAACAAGGAAATATTTATTTGACTACAGGCAGCAAGTTACTATCTAACGAAAATAATCAAATGCTTGAAATTGTTGCTGATACCTGCGGCCGACATGACACCATTGGTGGTGCATGTGCTACCGAAAGTAATACTGTGCGATATGCCTTAGAAAAAAAATGCATGCATGCTTGTCGTGACAGCTGGATGCTTGCAGTAGCTGAGCATGAAGAGTTTGGTATTAGTAAACGTGATATTACGCATAATATTAATTTCTTTATGAATGTACCTGCGACAAAAGAAGGTGGCCTTACCTTTGAAGATGGAATATCTGCACCCGGAAAATACGTGGAAATGAAAGCACACATGGATACCATAGTATTAATATCGAATTGCCCTCAGTTAAATAATCCATGTAATGGCTATAACCCGACACCAGTTGAAGTGTTAATCTGGGATTAATACCAGCTAGTTAATTTTAATCAATGGGACGACCCTTTGATTATTTTGTAACGGCAGGACGGCCTGTCAAACAAGAATGAAATCATCATGTTTACTAAAGTTCTTATTGCTAATCGTGGTGCAATTGCAACCAGAATAATTCGCACACTCAAGCAGATGCAATGTCAATCTGTTGCTATCTATAACGAAGCTGATGCGGATTCTTTGCATGTACAGCATGCTGATGAAAGCCATTCACTAGGTGAAGGGCGTGCAACAGACACCTACTTAAATCAAGATAAAATTTTTGAGATTATTCAGAAAACAGGAGCAGATGCTGTTCACCCTGGTTATGGATTTTTAAGTGAAAATTCAGAATTTGTTGAGCGTTGTGAGAAAAATGGAATTGCCTTTATTGGTCCAACCACTGAACAAATGCATGCCTTTGGATTAAAGCATACTGCACGCCAGTTAGCAGAAGAAAATAATATTCCCTTATTGCCCGGCACTGATTTGCTTAGTGATGTTAAACATGCGTTGAATGAAGCAGAAAAAATCGGCTACCCGGTAATGTTAAAAAGCACCGCTGGTGGTGGCGGTATAGGCATGCAATTATGTTGGAATAGCGAAGAACTGGAAAAATCCTATGATTCCGTGTGTCGACTTGGTGAAAACAATTTTTCCAATAGCGGTGTTTTTATTGAAAAATTTATTGAGTTTGCACGCCACATTGAAGTTCAAATTTTTGGTGATGGTAAAGGCAAAGCCATTGCCCTGGGTGAACGTGACTGTTCAACTCAACGTCGCAACCAAAAGGTCATAGAAGAGACACCGGCACCAAATATAACAGAACAAGTCAGGAAAGAATTGCTTGAAACAGCTGTGCGATTAGTCGAAGCGGTAAATTATCGAAACGCCGGAACAGTTGAGTTTGTTTATGATCAAAAATCTGATCAATTTTATTTTCTTGAAGTTAACACGCGATTGCAGGTTGAGCATGGTGTAACTGAGAAATTATTTAGTGTGGATCTTGTTGAATGGATGATAAAACTCGCAGCCAATGAAATGGACGAACTTGATGGTTTAGCTGATGAATTAAAACCCACTGGCCATGCTATCCAGGCCCGCGTGTATGCCGAAGATCCTAATAAAGATTTTCAACCAAGTGCAGGTTTACTAAGTGAAGTTAAATTTCCGGAAACAGAACATTTACGAATTGATCATTGGTTAGAAACCGGTATTGAAGTACCTGCATTATTTGATCCTATGTTAGCGAAGGTAATTACGATAGCAGACAATAGGGATGATGCTATTGAACAATTAAAAGAAGCCTTGTCAGAGACAACACTTTACGGAATTGAAACAAATAAAGATTATGTTCGAGAAATTTTAAATACCTCGGTATTTAAAAAAGGTGAGATCTTTACCCGTTATCTAAATGACTTTTCTACTCATCCCTGCTCAATTGATGTGCTTAGTTCAGGAACATTAACAACTATTCAGGATTACCCAGGTCGAACAGGTTACTGGAATATTGGTGTACCGCCATCAGGGCCTTTTGATCAATACTCGTTTAATTTAGGCAATCGTTTACTCGATAATCCTGAAAATGCAGCGGGCCTGGAGATTACGCTCAATGGGCCAACCCTGCGTTTTAATAATGATACGCAAATCGTACTCAGCGGTGCTGCCATGGATGCACATCTCAACGATGAAGCAATAAATTATTGGCAGGTGATTGATGTAAAAGCGGGCGATGTTTTAAAAATTGGTAAAACTACATCTGCCGGTGCCCGCGCTTATATATTAATTAAAGACGGCATAAATTGCCCCGACTATCTTGGATCAAAATCAACCTTTACCCTGGGACAGTTTGGTGGCCACGCCGGACGTGCGATTCGGGTTGGCGATGTTTTACATTTTAATAAAGCAGTTACAAAAGCTGGAAAGAAAACATTACCTCCTGCATTAAAACCTACAATAGATAATACCTGGGTCATACGTGTTATCTATGGACCACATGGTTCACCAGATTTTTTTACAAATAATGATATTGATGTTTTTTTTAAAGCTGAATGGGAAGTGCATTACAACTCCAGCCGAACAGGTATTCGTCTTATCGGTCCAAAACCTGAATGGGCAAGGAGTGATGGTGGCGAAGCAGGCATGCATCCTTCAAACATTCATGATAATGCATACGCAATAGGTACTGTTGATTTCACAGGTGATATGCCCGTTATTCTTGGTCCGGATGGACCATCTTTAGGTGGGTTTGTTTGTCCTGCTACCACGATATCGGCAGATCTATGGAAGCTGGGTCAGTTGAAAGCAGGTGATAAAGTTAAGTTTATTCCAGTCACTATTGAAGATGCCGTCACACTTGAAAAAGCACAGTTAGATTCAATTGCGAAGCTTAACGATCTTTCTTTTGATGTCGCCAAGGCAAATATAACAACACCTATAATTAAAATTATTCACGAAAAACAGTTAGGTGTAAAAATTGTATATCGGCCATCAGGTGATAAATATTTGTTGGTAGAATTTGGTGAGTTAATGCTGGATATCGAACTTCGTTTTCGTGTTCATGCGTTAATGTTGTCTTTAGAAGAGAATCTCCCCAAAGGTGTGTTGGAATTAACACCCGGTATACGTTCATTACAAGTTCACTATGACAGCCAGGTAATTTCAGTTAATGGCTTAATTAAAATTTTAGACAAACATATTGCAGCATTAAAAAATATTGATGATCTTGAAGTTCCTGCTCGTGTTGTACATATACCATTGAGTTGGGATGATGAAGCTTGTCGACTAGCGATTGATAAATACATGCAGTCTGTTCGTAAAGACGCACCATGGTGTCCAAGTAATATTGAATTTATTCGTCGCATTAATGGGTTGGATGATATTCAGCAAGTCAAAGATATTGTATTTGGTGCCAGTTACCTTGTGATGGGATTGGGCGATGTGTACTTAGGCGCCCCTGTTGCAACCCCAATGGATCCTCGACATCGACTGGTTACGACAAAATATAATCCTGCTCGTACCTGGACAGCAGAAAACTCAGTGGGCATTGGCGGTTCATACATGTGTGTTTATGGCATGGAAGGGCCGGGTGGTTACCAGTTTGTTGGGCGTACCCTACAAATGTGGAATCGGTATCACAAAACAAAAGAATTTACCAAGCCCTGGCTATTAAGATTTTTTGATCAAATAAAATTTTATGAAGTCAGTGCTGATGAGTTAAAAGCTATCAGGCATGATTTTCCAAAAGGTCGCTATAAGATCAAGATAGAGGAAACACGTTTTAATTTAAAAGAACATCTTGGGTTTTTAAGCAAGAATGAAGCTGAAATAAAACAATTTACGAGAAAAAGAGAAAAAGCCTTTGATGAAGAGTTACAGCGCTGGATTGAATCGGGGCAAATTAATTTTGAATCAGATCAGAATCTTGTAACGGATACAGGAAAAGAAGACGCTTTGCCAGACAACTGTGTTGCAATTGAAAGTCCTGTTGCAGGAAGCGTCTGGAAGATGCTGGCAACACAAGGTGACCAGGTACAACAAGGTCAGCCCATAATGATTCTTGAATCAATGAAAATGGAAATTGAAATAACTGCCCCTCATTCCGGTATGGTATATGCCATCAACCGAAACGAAGGACAACAGGTTAATGCGGGACAGGCATTATTAATTTTACAAGAATCCGAATAAGAGAAGTAAGTATGAATTTAAATGTTAATTATTTAATTGAATCATATAAAAATAAATCACTGACACCTCAAAAAGTTGTTGAAGAAATCTTAAAACGTAGTGAATTTTTTAAGGATCATAATATATGGATTCGTTGTTTAACCTTTGCTGAAATTAAACCTTATTTAGATGGTTTAAAAAGTAAAAGTATTGATGATCTGCCGCTGTATGGTATTCCTTTTGCTATAAAAGATAACATTGATCTTGCCGGAATCCCCACTACTGCAGCATGTCCTGCTTTTGCTAGAACACCAGTGCACTCCGCTTTCGTTGTTCAACAATTGATAAACGCCGGGGCAATTCCTATTGGCAAAACCAATATGGATCAGTTTGCAACAGGACTTGTAGGAACGCGTTCTCCCGAACCCTGGGGTGAGTGTAGAAATTCATTTAATAAAGAATACATCTCAGGTGGATCCAGTTCCGGTTCGGCAGTTTCGGTAGCATTAGGATTAGCAAGCTTTTCACTTGGAACTGATACTGCTGGTTCCGGGCGAGTACCCGCTTCATTTAATAATTTGATTGGCCTTAAACCTTCCATTGGTTTATTGAGTATGTCAGGGGTCGTGCCCGCGTGTCGTAGTCTTGATTGTGTCAGTATCTTTGCTTTAACCACAGATGATGCAAATAAAGTTCTTGAACAAGCAGCGGTATATGATAGCAATGATCAATATTCTCGGAAAATTCCTTTTGATAATAATATAAGACAATATGGACTAGCTGAAGGCGATTTTTCTTTTGCAGTACCAAAAGATGAGCAGTTAGAATTTTTTGGTAATGATGCGGCAAAAAATATTTTTTTAGAAAGTATAGAAAAATTGCAAAGCATGGGCGGTGTAAAAAAGGAAATTGATTTTAGTATTTTCATTCAGGCTGCAAAGTTATTGTATGAAGGCCCCTGGGTTGCAGAACGTTATGTTGCTATAGAAACGATGATTAGTCAGCAACCCGAGCAGTTATTGCCTGTGATTAGGAACATCATTGGAAGTGCAGAAGGTAAACTTGCGACAGATGCATTTAAAGCGGAATATCAAATGCAGGTCTACCGAGCAAAAGCAAAAGAGTTGCTTGCCCAGTTTGATTTTTTAATTACTCCTACCACGGGTACGATTTATACCATTGATGAAGTCAATGCTGAACCAATAAAGCTTAATAGTAATTTGGGTTATTACACTAACTTTATGAATCTATTGGATTGTGCCTGTGTCGCTGCACCAGCGGGATTTCTTGAAAATGATTTACCCTGGGGTGTGAGCTTTGTCAGTAGTTCGATGTCGGATAGAAAATTACTCTCTTATGCAAACTTATGGCAACAACATAGTCAAATAAAACCGGGAAATTTAGATTTACCTCTAGCCGAAACAAATGCTGGCTATATAAGTTTTTCCAGCACGATTCCAGTTATTGTATGTGGAGCACATATGCAAGGACTGGCGCTTAATTGGCAGCTAACTGAACGTGGTGGAAAATTTGTTGAGAAAATAAAATCTGCAAAAGCATACCGTATGTTTGTTATCGAGGGTGAAATTGAACGACCAGGTATGATACGTGATGAAGATTCTGGTAGTGATATTGAGATAGAAATTTGGAAGGTACCTATATCAGAATTTGGTAGTTTTGTTGCAGCCATACCTGGGCCACTGGGAATAGGAAAGGTTGAGACAGAAGATGGTCGTTGGTTACCAGGTTTTATTTGTGAAGGTTATGCCATTGAGAATGCACAAGAGGTGACTCGACTTGGTGGTTGGCGATCATATATTGAGAAAATACAGTAGAATTTAAAAAGGTATATAAATTTACAATGCACTTTCTATTGAGCGTGCTACAGTAAATACTTAAAAATATAAGAAAGGCTATTAGGGATGGATTTCACAGGCTGGGCTATTATCTTTCTTGCATTTGGCGCTGGTTTATTACACGCGCTTGATGCTGATCATATTATGGCGGTGACAGCGATTGCTTCGAAAAAATTAGGAATGAAAGCAATTATTCGCTTATGCGTAAATTGGTCGCTGGGACATGGACTTGTATTATTTGTTTTTGGCTCTTTAATACTTTTATTGGGTTTAGCTATCCCAGTAGAACTGAGTGGATATGCAGAAAAATTTGTTGCCGTGCTATTAATTGGTATTGGTGGCTGGGTATTAAAAGACTTATATAAATCGCGAGTGCATGTTCATTTTCATAGCCATGATGGTTCAATGCGACATGCACACTGGCACAGACACGATAGTCGAACAGCATACAAAACAGATGTAGATAAGAAAATAACCTATAACTCGCTCATAAATAGCGGAGTTAAATTTAAGAGATTCAATACACACCAGCATGATCACAGCGCTGTTATGGTCGGTGTTGTTCATGGCCTGGCAGGGTTAGCTCCTTTACTTGCAATAATTCCAATCTCCAATCAGCCGCTATGGTTAGGCATTGTATATTTACTTATATTTTGTATCGGGGTGTTTTTGTCCATGTTAATTTTTGGCGGGGTATTAGAAAAGCTACTTCGATATATTCAAAATTATGGTACTGCTTCTGTCAATGTTATAAGAGGCTTAGTTGGGATGATGTCTATTGCTTTGGGCGTAGTTTGGTTAAATTAAAATATGATAAATGTTGCAGAAAAAACAGAACGCAGCTGGTTAGCAGAACTGAAACTTGCTTTTGAGTTTGATGGTCGCCGTACGATACTCAGTGAACGTAAACATTATGGACCGTTAATTATTCAAAAACCTTTTTACCCCGAAGGAGAGGTCTGTCATATTTATTTAATTCATCCACCTGGTGGTATTGTTGGTGGCGACGAATTAAATCTGACTGTAGATGTAAATAAAAAGGCACATGCTTTAATCACTACCCCTGCCGCAACAAAATTTTATCGAGGCAATGATTACGAGGCCAGGCAGCTTCAAAATATAACCGTGCAAGCAGGCTGTAAAATGGAATGGCTGCCACAGGAAACAATATTTTTTTCAGGTTGCGAAGCAAAAACAAAAATAATAATTAATTTACAAGGTGATGCGCAGTTTATTGGCTGGGAAATTATTTGTCTGGGACGTCCTGCAAGTAAAGAAATATTTAAGCAGGGTTACTGTCGTCAACAAATCGAAGTCTTACGGGACAATGAACCTCTCTTAATAGAGCGTAGCCTGTTACAAGGTGGAGACGAATTACTGGATGCGACCTGGGGTATGCAAGGTTTTACCGTTCTGGGGACAATGATTGTAACGAGTACGGATAATATTGTGCTCGAGCGTGTACGCGATAATATTAAAGAACAAAATCTGGATAATTCAAAAATCAAATTAAGTGCGACATTAATAAATGATGTGCTTATTTGCAGGGCATTGGCAGACCAGGCTGAGATAGCACGTGAGAGTTTTATCTCTATCTGGAAAGCAGTACGTTTAGATGTTATGCAACGTACTGCAGTTGCACCGAGAATCTGGTTTACCTAGGAATATGGTTTACTTAGAAAAATGGTACACATAACTTAAAAGCAAAAGGAAACATGTTATGGATCTTTCACCAAGAGAAAAAGATAAATTACTTTTATATACCGCGGCGATAGTTGCACGTGATCGAAAGCAGCGTGGCGTGAAGTTAAATTATCCTGAAGCGATTGCTCTTATATCTTCAGAAATTGTTGAAGGCGCGCGTGATGGAAAAAGTGTTGCGGAATTAATGAGCTATGGCACAACCTTATTAAAGCGTGAAGATGTAATGGAAGGCATCCCAGAGATGATTCATGATGTTCAGGTAGAGGCAACTTTTCCAGATGGCACGAAGCTAGTCACCGTGCATAACCCTATTCAGTAATAAAGGAGAGAAAGATGATACCGGGTGAATATGTTATTGAAGAAGGTGAATTAACAATGAATGACGGTCACAAAACATTAAAGATGGAAGTTGCGAATTCAGGTGACCGCCCAATACAGGTGGGTTCACATTATCACTTTTATGAAACAAATAGTGCTTTGGAATTTGAACGTGAAGCAACGCGTGGATTTAGACTGAATATTGCGGCAGGTACCGCGATACGATTTGAACCAGGTCAAACCAGAAAAGTTGAACTGGTTGAGTATGTTGGCGATAAAAAGGTATATGGTTTTAATGGCAACATCATGGGCTCACTATAAGATCTAGATATATCTTGTTAAAAGATAATGGAGTATTTAAATGGTAACAATTAATCGACAAGCCTACGCAGAAATGTTTGGCCCCACTACTGGAGATCGTGTTCGCTTAGGCGATACTGAATTATTTATTGAAGTCGAAAAAGATTACACCACTTATGGTGACGAAGTTAAGTTTGGTGGTGGTAAAGTCATTCGTGATGGTATGGGCCAAAGTCAACGTTGTGCAGCCGAGGTAGTTGATACAGTTATTACCAATGCATTAATTGTTGACCATTGGGGTATTGTTAAAGCAGATGTCGGTATAAAGGATGGTCGTATATTTGCGATTGGCAAAGCAGGTAACCCTGATGTGCAAGATGGTGTTGATATCGTGATTGGTCCATCAACCGAAGCGATAGCGGGTGAAGGACAAATATTAACAGCCGGCGGTATTGATGCACATATTCATTTCATTTGTCCGCAACAAATTGAAGAAGCATTAATGTCTGGAGTAACGACGATGCTTGGGGGCGGCACGGGTCCGGCAACGGGAACGAATGCAACCACCTGTACACCAGGGCCATGGAACATTCACCGTATGTTACAGGCTGCTGAAGAATTACCTATGAATATCGGGTTTCTAGGAAAAGGTAATGCAAGTATACCTTTACCATTAGAAGAACAAGTTGCCGCTGGGGTAATGGGACTAAAGTTGCATGAAGACTGGGGTACGACACCGGCGGCAATTGATAATTGCTTGAGTGTGGCAGAAAAAGAAGATATCCAGGTTGCGATTCATACTGACACTTTAAATGAATCGGGTTTTGTTGAAGATACACTGGCAGCTTTTAAAGGTCGTGCAATTCATACATATCACACCGAAGGCGCGGGCGGTGGTCATGCACCCGATATTATAAAAGCGGCTGGTGAAGACTATGTTTTACCTTCAAGTACTAACCCTACCCGGCCTTATACTGTTAATACCATTGATGAGCATTTAGATATGTTGATGGTATGCCATCATCTTGATCCGAATATTCCGGAAGATGTCGCATTTGCCGAATCACGTATTCGAAAAGAAACGATTGCTGCAGAAGATATTCTGCATGACCTGGGCGCTTTTTCAATGATTGCATCTGATTCGCAAGCGATGGGTCGTGTCGGTGAAGTGATTGTACGTACCTGGCAAACTGCACATAAAATGAAAGTTCAACGGGGTGCGTTAGATTCAGATACGGAAAGAAATGATAACAATCGCGTTAAACGTTATATCGCTAAATACACGATTAATCCTGCTATTACCCATGGTATTGCACATGAAGTCGGATCGATTGAAGTAGGTAAACTCGCTGATTTAGTTTTGTGGAAGCCCGCCTTTTTTGGCGCAAAACCTTCATTGATTATAAAAGGTGGATTTATTGCCGCGGCACCCATGGGCGACCCCAATGCCTCAATTCCAACTCCACAGCCGGTTCACTACAGGACGATGTTTGGCGCACTTGGTGGCGCACTATCACAAACCAGTTTCACTTTTGTTTCACAAACAGCATTAGATGCCGGGATAAAAGAGACACTAGGGTTAAACAAAAAAATAGCCGCGGTTAAAAATACTCGCTCTATTCGTAAAAAGGATATGGTATTGAACAGTTATCAGCCGACTATCGAAGTGGATTCACAAACCTATGAAGTACGAGCTGATGGTGTATTGCTCACATGTGAGCCGGTTGACTTGTTACCTTTAGCACAACGTTACTTTTTGTTTTAATAGTTGAGAACAAACATGGTTTTAAAAATATACGAACGTTTAGATAAGCATCAAGATGAAAATATTGATATAAAAAACACGGCAACTCTGATTTTACCCTTTGAATCACGACAAAAGAGTCGTTTAAAAGCAACACTGGATAATGGCACCGAAGTGGGTTTAATGTTGCCACGGGGAGGACTACTCCGTGGTGGTGATTTAGTCCGCGCAGAAGATGGCTCTGTGATTAAAATTGTTGCCGCAGCGGAATCGGTGAGTAAAGTCACGCATGATGATCCATTAATGCTAATGCGTGCAAGTTACCACTTAGGCAATCGTCACGTGCCACTACAAGTTTCTCGAGATCATTTATCCTATACCCATGATCATGTTTTGGATGAAATGGTGACAGGTTTAGGTTTGCAGGTGGAATGTGTTGAGGCACCTTTTGAACCTGAGGGTGGGGCATACGGTGGTGGTCATAAACACGGTGACCATGATCATGGCCATACCCATCAACATAGCCACTGAAAATTATTATGTTAGCTGAATCGCAATTACGTTTAATGCAATTAATTAGTCCAACGCTACCGATTGGGAGTTTTGCTTATTCCCAGGGTTTGGAATATGCCGTAGAAGTGGGCTGGATAAAGAACGAAGAGCAAACCCGACAGTGGATCAGCGGCCAAATTAAAAATACATTATCTTCGCTCGATATTCCCGTTATGCAACGCTTTTATGCAGCATGGCAAGAAAAAGATTATGAAGCCGTAGTTTATTGGAACAAGTGGTTGCTTGCTGCACGTGAAGCAAAAGAATTACATGATGAAGATGTTCAATTAGGAAAAGCGTTGCTTCGATTAGTCAAGGGGCTGGATATAATGTTTCCAATTGAGAGTGACTTCGAGTGGAGTTACGTAGCTATCTTTTCTTTTGCCGCAGTAGAGTGGGAGATACCGTTTGTAGAAACGGCTAATGGTTTTCTTTGGGCATGGAGTGAAAACCAGGTAGCTGCCGCAATTAAAGTTGTGCCATTGGGACAAACCGCGGGCCAATGCATTTTATCGTCAATAGTAAAAGAAATACCGAATGCGATTGAGCAATCACTGGATTGTAGTGATGAAGATATAGGGATGCTTGCTCCTGGTGTTGCAATCGCGAGCGCATTACATGAAACACAGTATTCACGTTTATTTAGATCTTAATGAGGTTATGAAATGAGTGACAGCCAAGTATTACGAGTAGGGATAGGTGGCCCGGTAGGTTCAGGAAAAACGGCACTAGTGGAGGCGTTGTGTAAAAAAATGCGTGATGATTATAACCTTGCCGTAGTCACTAATGATATTTATACCAAAGAAGATGCGCAGTTTCTTACGCGTAATGATGCGTTGTCAGAAGATCGTATTGTTGGTGTTGAAACAGGAGGTTGTCCCCATACCGCTATTCGTGAAGATGCCTCAATGAACTTAAGTGCAGTAGAAGGCTTGCAAAATAAACTGCCAGGTTTACAACTCGTTTTTGTTGAGAGTGGCGGCGATAATTTAAGTGCAACCTTCAGCCCCGAGCTTTCTGATTTAACTATCTATGTTATTGATGTCTCAGCTGGAGATAAAATTCCACGTAAAGGTGGCCCAGGAATAACAAAGTCAGATTTACTGGTAATTAATAAAATTGACCTGGCGCCATATGTGGGAGCTTCACTTGAAGTGATGAAAAAAGACGCGTTGAAGATGCGAGGTGAACGCCCGTTTATTTTTAGTAATCTCAAAAGCGGTGAGGGCCTGCAACCGGTTATTGATTTTATCGTAGCAGAGGGTATGCTTAACAAGGCAAACTAAGCTTTACCTTTTTTAAATCCAAGATCTATCCTTTCTTCTTTTTCATTGTCATGAATTTGTAATAAATCGCACAAGTACTGTGCGATTTCACTATAGTTATGCACCATATTGGCGCGTTTAATTTGTATGTGATTTACATAAAACACTATAACTCTTTGTTTTTATTCGCTTTATTTTGTTGGCACAGCCTTTGCTCAATAGAAAACATGCGCCAGTTAAGCCAGTCATCAGATTGCACTTGGAGGCTGGTAGTAAATTAAAAGTAATACCTAACTAAATTATGTTTTGGGAGATAAAACAAATGAGCTTAACAAAAAAATTTAAACTTTCTTCAGTTGCACTAGCGTCAGCTGTAGCAATGGGCGCAATGGCGATGCCAACAACGGCGAGTGCTGAAGTTGCCTACAATGTGGGCGTCCACTCTAAGTACCTTCTGCGTGGTATTTTTGAAGAGAACTCAGGTGCTGCTGTTCAAGGTGGTGTTGACTGGAGTAACGGTGACGGTTGGTATGCTGGTTGGTGGTTCTCAAGTTTAGGCTACAGTTATGAAGCGACTCCAGACAGTAAGACAAATGAGAATGGTTTCGAAAATGATCTCTATGGTGGTTACACAGGATCATTAGGTAAAGGTATTTCTTATGATGTTGGTTTGATTCAATACGTTTATGCAAATGTTGAGGACTCTAATCTGTTAGAAGCTACCGGTAAACTATCCTTTGGTGATTTTTACGTGGGTGCGCAGTATCTATTATCTGATGGTTGGTGGGGTAATGCTGGTGACATTTACTGGAAAGCCGGTTGGTCGACTACAGTAGCCAATGATGTCGGTCTTGCACTTGATTATGGTTACTACACCTACAATGACAGCGATAATAGTAAGTTAGGTTCTGCCACTACTAGCACTTCAGGTTTTCGTCATTTAAATGTGACGGCTTCAAAGCCTATTGGTAAAACAGGTGCTAATGCTTATGTACAGTATACCTTCGCTGGCGAAGATCGTACCGGTACAGAATACAACGACTCAATGGTCGTTGGTGTTACTTACGGTTTCTAAGCGATTTTTCACGTTAGAAAAGGCGGCTGTTTATATCAGCCGCCTACTTTCCAATTAAAACAATACCGGAGGTTTCAAATGCATAGCTGGATTAAAAAATTAACGCAAATCACTGTAGTTGGTGTTGCGATTTTAGGTTTGACGACGACCGCGCAAGCTGCTGATACGATTAAAGTTGGTGTGTTGCACTCATTGTCAGGAACAATGGCAATCAGTGAAACAACACTTAAAGATACTGTATTAATGATGATTGAAGAGCAAAACAAAAAAGGTGGATTGTTAGGTAAAAAACTTGAACCTGTCGTTGTTGATCCTGCTTCTAACTGGCCATTGTTTGCTGAAAAAACACGTGAACTTATTTCCAAGAAAAACGTTGATGTTATTTTTGGTTGCTGGACATCGGTTTCACGTAAATCAGTATTACCCGTAATTGAAGAACTTAATGGCTTACTATTTTACCCTGTACAATATGAAGGTGAAGAGTCATCTAAAAATGTTTTCTACACAGGTGCTGCGCCAAATCAACAAGCTATTCCAGCAGTTGACTACTTAATGAATGAAGTGGGTGTTAAACGTTGGGTACTTGCAGGCACGGATTATGTATACCCTCGTACAACTAACAAAATCCTGGAAGCATACCTGAAAGCTAAAGGTGTTAAGTCGAAAGATATTATGATCAACTACACGCCATTTGGACATTCAGATTGGCAAAGTATTGTATCCAAAATGAAAAAATTTGGATCGGCAGGTAAGAAAACAGCCGTTGTATCAACTATTAATGGTGATGCAAATGTACCGTTCTATAAAGAGCTAGGTAACCAGGGTATTTCAGCTGAAGACATTCCTGTCGTTGCTTTCTCAGTAGGTGAAGAAGAGCTTTCTGGTATTGATACCAAGCCATTAGTTGGGCATTTAGCAGCATGGAATTATTTCATGTCAGCTGAAGGTAAAGAGAATGCTAAATTCATTAAAACCTGGCAGAAGTTTATTAAAGACAAAAAACGTGTCACTAATGACCCAATGGAAGCAACGGTAATTGGTTTTAATATGTGGGCAAAAGCTGTCACTAAAGCAAAATCAACTGATACAGATAAAGTTGAAAAAGCAATGATAGGTATTACAGTGCCTAATATGACAGGTGGTATGGCGAAAATGTTACCTAACCACCACTTAACTAAACCTGTACTTATTGGTGAAATTCAGGAAGACGGTCAGTTTGAAACAGTATGGCAAACAGATGGTACTGTTCCAGGCGACGCATGGTCTGATTTCTTACCAGGCAGTAAAGATGTTGTTTCAGATTGGGTTAGCCTCAAATGCGGTAACTACAATACAAAAACGAAAAAATGTTCAGGCCAGAACTTTTAATTAAGTTACTCTGAATAATGAAATTACTAATGGGCGTATCAACGCCCATTAGTTTATTTAAAAGAAAAAACTAAACAAATGGAATTAAAGGCATCGGTAATATAATCGTGCTGACGGGATAATAATGAAAATTTATTCATTACAATCAATATATAAAAAGCTTTATATAGTTTTATTTGCATTTCTAATTTCGACAATATCAACCTTTGCTATGGCTGAAGAGGATGCTTTCAGTAAGGCTAGTAGTATGTTGTCAGCCAAGAAATTTAAAGATAAAGAAAATGCAATCGATGCAGTAATGCAGTCTGCGACTACAAAAGAAGAGAAAACTCGTGTACTGGGTGTATTGCAACACTTGCTGAATGGCAAGTTGTATTATAAAAAATCAGACAAAACGATTGTTTCTATCAATAAAGTTGACGGTGAATATTTTATTACTGACACACTAACGAATAAAAAAATAGGAAAAATCAAAAAAAGAGAAATAAAAAAGATAAAGGTTAATAATAAATTAAGACGTAAATTACGTTCTTACATTGCACAATTAAGTTTAGAAGATGATGATCCGAAAGTTCGTTTATCAGCCATCCAAAACATGATGGGTTCCTCTTCTGATGAAGCAGTGCAAGATATTCGTGAAAGATTAAAAAATGAAAAAAACGACTCGGTAAAAGAAGCAATGCTCACCCTGGTAGCATTGACTGAAATTGATTCTGAAAATAAAGATGTGCGTGTTAACGCATTAAGTAATTTATCTGAAAGCCTGGAGCCTAAGGCGCGGAATAAAATCATAAGTTTGCTGGAAAAGGATGACGCCGGAAATTATCTTGAAGAAGACAAGGATATTTTGTACGCAGCAATTAAAGCAAAAAGAAAAATTGATGAACGTCGTGACACTTTTGCTTTTTTTGAAAAAATATTTTTTGGTTTAAGTTTGGGGTCTGTTTTATTGCTCGCTGCTATAGGTCTTGCTATTACCTTTGGTGTAATGGGTGTGATTAATATGGCACATGGCGAGTTGATTATGATCGGTGCTTACACAACTTATGTCGTACAACTCTTGATGCCAAACCATATTGAGCTTTCATTGCTTGTTGCAGTTCCAGCTGCATTTATTGTTTCTGGGTTATTCGGTATTGCGATTGAGCGTGGTGTAATACGCTTTTTGTATGGCCGTCCACTTGAAACATTACTTGCTACTTTTGGTATTAGTTTAATTCTGCAACAACTTGTTAGAAGTATTTTTTCACCATTAAATCGTAGCGTGGAAACACCCTTGTGGATGAGTGGTGCGCTGGAAATTAATCCAGTGTTTGCCATTACCTATAATCGCCTGGCCATTATTATATTTAGCCTGATTGTTTTCGCCATGCTGATGCTGATTTTAAAAAGAACTTCATTAGGCTTAAAGGTCAGGGCAGTATCGCAAAACAGGGCGATGGCACGTGCAATGGGTATTCGTAGTGAATGGGTTGATGCGATGACCTTTGGCTTAGGTTCAGGTATTGCTGGAATTGCAGGCGTGGCATTAAGTCAATTAACAAACGTTGGTCCAAATCTTGGGCAGTCATATATCATCGATTCGTTTTTAGTCGTAGTTTTTGGTGGCGTAGGAAATTTATGGGGCACCCTGGTAGGTGCTATGTCTTTAGGTGTCTTTAATAAATTTTTAGAGCCAGTCGCAGGTGCAGTTCTTGCGAAAATATTAATACTCGTTTTTATCATTTTATTTATACAGAAAAAGCCACGCGGTTTATTCCCGCAAAAAGGTCGGGCGGCGGAGAATTAAGCTATGCAGGGAAGTATTCTTTCACAAATATTAAATGAAAAAAACAGCCAGCTTTTTCTTGGCGTACTGATTTTTGTTGCAGTCATTGTTCCGATTCTAAATTTATTAGTTCCAGCAGATTCGGTGTTTCACCTTTCTACCTATACAGTGACCTTAATAGGCAAGTATCTTTGTTTTGCACTTCTCGCTATCGCGCTCGATTTAGTCTGGGGTTATGCCGGAATATTAAGCTTAGGCCATGGTGCATTTTTCGCCTTAGGTGGTTATGCCATGGGTATGTATCTCATGCGCCAAATAGGTGACCGTGGTGTTTATGGTAATGCAGAGTTACCAGACTTTATGGTCTTTCTGAATTGGCAAGAGTTGCCCTGGTTCTGGTATGGCTTTGATCAGTTCTGGTTTGCCATGATTATGGTTGCCCTGGTTCCTGGCTTGCTTGCTTTTGTCTTTGGCTGGTTAGCTTTTCGATCACGGGTGACAGGTGTTTATCTATCGATTATGACCCAGGCATTAACCTATGCTTTATTGTTAGCCTTTTTTAGAAATGAAATGGGCTTTGGTGGAAATAATGGCCTGACAGACTTTAAAGATATATTAGGATTTAATTTACAGTCAGATAATACCCGCATTACCTTATTTCTTATAACCACGTTTGCCTTAGCGGCTTCATACCTCTTGTGTAAATACATCACCATGTCGAAATTTGGCAGGGTAATTATTGCAATTCGTGACGCAGAAGATCGTGCACGTTTTATTGGTTATAAGGTAGAAAGTTATAAGTTATGGCTTTTTGTTATTTCTGCCGTGATTGCAGGTATTGCTGGTGCATTGTATGTTCCTCAAGTGGGTATCATTAATCCCGGTGAGTTTTCACCCTTAAACTCGATAGAGCTGGTTGTCTGGGTTGCTGTTGGCGGACGCGGCACTTTATACGGAGCAGTGGTCGGGGCGATATTAGTAAATTATGGTAAGACATATTTTACCGGGGCTTTGCCTGAAGTCTGGTTATTTGCACTCGGTGCTTTATTTGTTTTAGTTACCTTATACCTGCCAAAAGGAATTATGGGGTTATACGAACAATACAAGCAGCGTTATAACAAGGAGGTGAAAGCATGAAGGCATTAGATCAAGTGCGTGAAGTCATGCGACGTGATCGTGTTTTTGATTTCATGTTGCCTCAAGGTGTTCATCCTACTTTTTCAAATACATTAGATACTTCACACGATGTTATTTTATATGTTGAAGATATATCAGTTAGTTTCGATGGCTTTAAAGCTCTTAATGATTTAACTCTCTACATTAATGAGGGTGAATTACGCTGTATTATCGGACCTAATGGTGCTGGCAAAACAACCATGATGGATGTGATTACTGGCAAAACCCGGCCTGATAGTGGTTTGGCCTATTTTGGTCAAACCATGGACCTCACCAAGATGAGTGAATATGAAATTGCAGATGCTGGTATAGGTCGTAAATTTCAAAAGCCAACCATTTTTCCTGAGCATACAGTATTTCAAAATCTTGAGCTTGCCATGCAAATGGACAAAAGCGTGTGGTCCTCATTACGTTTTAAATTAACCAGTGAACAGTATGATCGTATTGACCATGTTATGCAGACGATCGGTCTGAAACAAAATTTTGACCAGTTAGCGGGCTCTTTATCTCACGGGCAAAAGCAGTGGTTAGAAATCGGTATGTTATTAACCCAGAATCCACGACTACTTCTAGTGGATGAGCCCGTTGCGGGTATGACTCACCAGGAAATAGAACGGACATCAGAACTCTTAACAAGTTTAGCCGGCCAGCATTCGGTTGTTGTGGTTGAACATGACATGGAGTTTGTTCGTTCTATTGCTAAAACAGTGACGGTATTACATGAAGGTCATGTCTTAGCAGAAGGCGATATGGATCAAGTTCAAAATGATCCTAAAGTCATCGAAGTGTATTTAGGGGAATAATCAGTATGCTATCAATAAGTGAACTTAACCAGTTTTATGGCGAAAGTCATATTTTGTGGGATATCAATGTTGATATTAAGAAAGGTGAGTGTATTTGTTTGATGGGGCGTAATGGTGTTGGAAAAACAACATTACTGAAAAGCATTATGGGTATGCTTCCGATTAAAGAGGGGAGTATTAACTTTGATGGGGTTGAGTTAGCCGGAAAAGATGCTGCTATTCGAGCAAGACATGGAATTGGTTATGTTCCACAGGGACGCGAAATTTTCCCACAATTAACCGTTGAAGAAAATTTGAAAATTGGTTTAAGTTCTCGTCGTGATAACGTGCGTGAAGTACCTGAACATATTTATGAAATGTTTCCCGTGTTAAAGCAAATGTTAAAACGCCGTGGTGGCGATTTGTCAGGTGGACAACAGCAACAACTCGCGATAGGTCGGGCGCTTGTCTTAGATCCCAAGTTGCTTATTCTGGATGAGCCAACAGAAGGGATACAACCAAATATTGTTCGTGATATCGGAGATGTCATTACCAAGCTGAATCAAGAACACCAGATAACGGTGCTACTTGTTGAGCAAAAGCTTCCTTTTGCCCGTAGAGTAGGAAAACAGTTTATTGTCATGGAAAGGGGGCGTTGTGCTGCAACCGGTGCTATGCAGGATCTTGATGACAAAATTATTAGTCAATATTTAACGGTTTAAGCACTATTTAACTCAAAATGACCAAAACTATATAGTGCACTAATATGGTGCCTATGTTTTTTGTCCGTCTTATTATGGTGCAAAATAACAGGGATATAGTCATCTCTACCTCATAACCCATTGTTTTTATTGAGTTATTTTTCTTGGCACGTCCTGTGCAAATACTTCAGCCAGACATAACATTAAGAATCAGTTTTGTTGATTAACGTAAATATTCTTTACAGCCAAAAATGATGTAAAGAATCTAATTATTAAGAGGGTAACACTTTATGAAATTAGTAATGGCTATCATAAAACCCTTCAAGCTCGATGATGTGCGTGAAGCGCTTTCAGAAATCGGGGTACAGGGTATTACAGTTACTGAGGTAAAAGGTTTTGGTCGTCAAAAAGGGCATACAGAACTTTACCGTGGCGCTGAATATGTGGTGGATTTTCTGCCTAAAGTAAAAATTGAAGCCGTAGTGAGTGATGACCTGGTTGATCAGGTTATTGAAGGTATTCAGAAGTCTGCGCATTCCGGCAAAATCGGTGATGGCAAGATTTTTGTTTCTGGTATTGATCAAGCTGTTCGTATTCGCACCGGCGAATCGGGCGACGAAGCTTTATAATTGGGGAGTAGAACAAGATGGAAAATCAAATTTTTCAACTTCAGTACGCCATGGA
>Ga0316207_10001822_pt1 | contig 24260 bp, 28 predicted proteins | sample 6weekpyrite_MG_FD_204943 | JGI IMG/M metagenome (GOLD analysis project Ga0316207, IMG submission 204943) | Microbial mat bacterial communities from mineral coupon in-situ incubated in ocean water Damariscotta River, Maine, United States -... | ecosystem: Environmental > Aquatic > Marine >... | reverse complement strand
CGCGCCAGCCCGGGCGGCGTGATTCGCAATATGCGCATCTGTTTTGTGGTGAGGTTGATGTTGCAGCTGTTGAAACTCAACCGTTGGCGGCAAAAAGCCTGGCCGGTTCTGATCGCGAACGGATTGAACTGCTGGAACAGACGGTGTTGCAGTTGCGCCAGGAGCTGAATGAACTGAAACAGCGTTTGGGTGAAGATTGATCTTGAGTAAAGCCTTGCCTTCTGAACAGCTAGAAATTCTCTATCAAGACGAGCATCTGGTAGCGGTAAACAAACCCTCCGGCCTGCTGGTGCATCGCTCCATGATTGATAAACATGAAACCCGTTTTGCCTTGCAGCTAGTGCGTAACCAGATTGGCCTGCGTGTCTATCCCGTCCACAGGCTCGACAAACCAACTTCTGGAGTGTTGCTGTTCGCGCTTGATAGTGAAACGGCACGATTGCTGGGCGAGCAGTTTACTGCTGATGCTGTGCAGAAACAGTATCTGGCGGTGGTGCGTGGTTATAGTGCTGAGCATGATGTGATTGATTATCCACTCAAACAAGAGCTGGATAAAATGACCGATGTAAAGGCAGATAAAGACAAGCAAGCCCAAGAGGCAGTCACTGAATATTTTCGTTTGGCGACAGCAGAACTGCCCATCCCTGTTGGTCGTTATCAAACGGCGCGTTTTTCTTTATTGCAGCTAAGGCCCAAGACCGGTCGCAAACATCAGCTGCGCCGTCATATGAAACACATCTTTCATCCCATTGTTGGTGACACCACTCATGGTGATGGCAGACAAAATCAATTTTTTCGACAGCAGTTTGATTGTCGGCGCCTGTTGTTGGCGGCAACGGCAATGAGTTTTAAACATCCGCATACCGGGATGGCGGTGAAGGTGCGTGCTTCGCTTGATGTGGTGTTTGAAAGAATAATCGATGAATTGAACTGGCGTGAGCAATATCAAAGGAGTTTGCAATGAATGACAAGCCGATTGTGATTGACCATTTTTCTGATGTGCTGTGTGTCTGGGCCTATGCTGCGCAGATTCGTTTGGATGAACTGCAGCGCGAGTTTGGCCAGCAGGTGCATATCAATTATCACTTTGTGCCGATCTTTGCTGTGGTCGAACAGCGCATTGGTGAGGGCTGGCAAGACAAGGGTGGTTATGCCGGTTTTGGTAAGCATGTGCTGGAGGTATGCCAGCAATTTCCTCATGTGGAAATCAGTAGCGATGTCTGGTGTGGTGAATTACCAAAATCATCGGCCAATGCTCACCTGTTTTTAAAAGCGGTGCAGTTGCTTGAGCAGGCTGGTGAGATCAGCTGTGACGGACAGGCCATTTGTGATGGTCGTAGTCTGTTTGAAGAAACTGCATGGCGTTTGCGACAGTCTTTTTTTCGCGACAACAAAAATATTTCCCGGCTTGAGTGTCAGCTGAGTCTGGCGGATGAGATGGGATTGCCCCGCGACAGGATTGTCGAACTTTTACATGATGGTTCTGCCATGGCTGCACTGTGTCGCGATACAGATTTGTGTCAGGAGTATGGCGTGGCAGGTAGTCCGAGTTATATATTGAATGAAGGGCGGCAAAAGCTGTATGGCAATGTCGGTTACAAGGTGATTGCTGCCAATGTTCAAGAGGTGTTGCATCAACCCCAGCATCAGGCCAGTTGGTGCTGATGGCACCTGTGCTTATGGAAAATAAAACCAGTGACTGGTTGGTTTATATAATTCTCTGCAGCGACAATACGCTTTACACCGGTATTACCAATAATATTGAAAGGCGTATGCAGCAGCATGCTTCACAGCAGGGGGCAAAGTATTTTCGTGGTCGTCGTCCTCGGCAGTTGGTTCACCTCGAGGATGGCCATGACCGTTCTTCCGCCAGTCAGCGCGAGGCGGCAATAAAAAAGCTTAAACGCGCCGATAAAGATGTCCTGATCAGTTCAGATCTAAACAGGCTTGATGCCTTGGCGGTGATGACGGAGTTTAAATAAAAAACGCGCTTTCCTGTTATAGAAAGGCGCGTTGAGTGTGCTGCTTTAACGTCTATTTACCAGGTCCAGTTACCGTGCCCTGGAATGACAACGGTGTCATCATCAAAGATGCCCTCGTCGGCCTTCTGGGGGCACTTATTGCAATAACTAAGTGACTTAACCTTTGGATTATCTTTGATGAGTTTGGCTGGGATCTCGTGATGCGCTTTCTTGATGTAAGGTATTTCAATAATGCGCATTGGTGTTTTGTCTTCGCGCAGAGAGACCATGATCTTTTTTGAACGTTTATAGTAAGACTTGTCGGCAGAGGCATTCACCAGAACATCAAGAATATGTCTGCGAACATCGTCGTTCAGTTCGGTATTGTCACCAAAGTGATCTTCAAGCGCGCTAGCAACCATTAGTTTTGCCATGAGCCTTCAGGCAGTAGCCCGGGTTGATACGGAAAATGGCAAGAGCCACACTCATCGATATAGTCTTTGTCCGTAACCGCTGTGATTTCATTGTGGCGCTCCAGCGAAAAGAATCCGTCATCGGCGTGACTGGTCATGCTGCCAAAGCTGAGGGCCAGTGTTGCGCTAATCAATAATAAATTTTTCATGTTGTCCATGTCCTTTAAAATTGAATCAGGTATTTCATTAGGTCGCCCTTTTCCTGATTTGTGCATTCACGTCCGATGGTCCATTTGCAATTACGTTTAAACCATTTTTTGATCTTTTTCATTTTGGTAAAACGTTCTGGATTTACTGACTGGGCCAGTGGATCAATCACCTTTTTGGTTTTAATGTGTTCACCAGGTTTGCTCAGGTCATCGCCATGGCAGGTGCTGCATTGGCGGATCTTGCCATCTTCAGCGGTATGTTTTTTGTTCCAAAACTGTTTGCCACGCTCGGCATCAAATGCCGCTTCACCATCTGGGTTGTAGTATTTATATACCTCATCAATGCTAATGGCCTGTGCCGGTAGCGATAGACTTAGCAGGATTATTAATAGATATTTTTTCATGACAATGCCTCTGAGCTTTATTGCTAAACTATTTTGATGCCGATGGCCATGCTAGCTGCACCACCGAGCTCTGGGCCGGCATGGCCTGCCGGTGCCTCGCCTACGGCAGTCAAAAAGCCAACGGTGCCGAGGGTGGTCAGGGCCAAATGAAGATTGTCGGGGTCGCTGAAACCATTGCCTAAATCGATTTCATCCCAATGGAAAATGAACCCGGTAATGACTGCACCGACACCCAGTGCTGCAGCGGTTTTGCCTAGGGCTTCATGTGCGCCATCTTCCTCTTTGGGCATGGCGGTGGTTATTAATGCTGCGCCAATCGAGCCTATGCCCAAGTATTTATGCAGTTTGTTGGCGGTGATTAGGCGATCTTTATATAGATTCTTATTTTCGGTTGCCATGGTGGTTATGCTGGTGGCGTCTGAGCTGGCCAGCATTAATGGTTCTGCCGCGTTTGTGTTCCATTGATCAGGCAGGGAAAAATAATCGTCAGCAACAGCCGCCTGACTGCAGCAAAGAGTGAGTGCAAGCGCGCTCTTTTTAATCATGGACGGGCTCCTTGGTTATTTTATTTGGCTTGTGTCTGCTGTATGTCATGGCAGTACTGTAATGGAGCTGCAAAACTTGTCCTTAAGCCTCCCTGGGGTGGGCAGAAAATACGCTTCGATATGGTCATTATTTTTATCGCTATATTCGTCAGGCGAATTTTTGGAATATTGGCGACTAAGGTAATGGCTGAAAATTAAATGAAAATTAAAAGTTTGTAGTTGGAAGATGTTTTGGAGTGGTGTTGCTGGATTGAATCAATGTGAGGCTTGCTTGTGGGCTGGTTTGTGGTGGTCTCTTAAAACGAAAAAAGGCGACGCACTAGCGCCGCCTTTTTGGGGTTGATTGGTCGCTTAATTAACCTTCAACCTGTTGAATTCCATCGAGAAACCAGGTTGTCTGCAGGCTGTTGGCGGGTTTAACAAAGTGCCAGACCTCTTCAACAGGGTGGGAATTGCCATCCTCGGTCAATTCAGCCTTGAATAGTACAATGGCTTCCTGTTTTGAGCCCAGGTCAGTGCTGCTAAGTAGTTCAGCATGCAGCGAAACAATTTCGGTCTTGCCGTGTTTTTCACGGCCCTGGTGTTGGTCTTGAATCTCTCCAAAGACATGGTCAGTAGTGAATTGGCGGATATCACTCAGGTCGCCGTCGTCCCAGGCTTGCTGTAGGCGGGCAAAACAGCTCTTGGCGCCTTCGATAAAGGCCTCTTGGTCAAACTGCTTGGGCGCATCCGAACGCAGGTCATCAATTGAGCGCTCTTCATCCATATTGCTATGGCCGCCAAGTTGATCACTGGCAGATTGGCGTTGCTGGTTGTCGGCGTCGTCTAGATCAGCCGGGCCATAGCCGCCGGCCGCTGCTGGTTGCGGCTGGCTGCGGCGGGACATGAACTTAAACAATAAGAAGATGATTAGACCGATGATGAGGATGTCCATGAAATTGATACCCTCAAAGGCGCCACCAAAAAACAGCGCGCCCAGTATGCCGCCCAGAGCTAGAGCGCCAAGCATGCCCATAACACCGCCCCGTTGTGTTAGCTGCTGCTTGCGTGCGGCATTCTGCTGCATGGCGGGTGAGGCTTGTTGGCCCTGAGCAGAATTCTTGTTCATGGAATTCTTTTTCAGCGGTTGGCTTTGGCTGAATTTGCTGCCAAAAGACTTGCCGCCACCCAGGCGTTTGGCCTCGGCGACATCCATTCCGCTTATCAATAAAGTGCTGCAAGCAAGTAAAACGGTAAAAAAACTAAATATCGACTTCATTCTGTTCCCCAACAAATAAATCATGCGGGCGGCATTCTACCGAAAATTCGGCAGAATACCTATTACATAATGAGCTATCTAAATAAGGTGAATTGATAAGAAAATATATTTTTGAGTATCAGTTGGTTGGGGTTGGTTTTAGTGTTTGTTTAAATTGCCCTTCAATGTTACGAGCGTGGCTGGGGAGTTAAAAGGGGGTGGCCTATTTTAGTGGCTGACCAAAAATGGATTTCAGCCATTCTATGCTATCAAGTTTTTTTTCACCGGGGGTCGCATGTCGGCATCTTCAAAGGTGCCTTGCTCGGCATCGAGGTGACAAGCGCCGCAATTAGCCTTGTTTTTAACACTGCTACGCTTCCATACTTCATTATCGATTTCTTCGTGTTTTCTTTTCCAGTAATTGACTTCGGTAATGCGCAGCGGGATTTCGTTGCTGGCAATTGAGCTGTTCATGCGCCAGGCGGGTTCGGTCTGTTCCAGGTCAGCTGATTTGGCATAGGCATAGGACAGTAGTTTGACAATGGTTTCTTCGTCCAGATCCAGGTCATCATCAAAATGACCTGCTTGCTGTTTAAGTATCAACTCCCATGAGCGGGACGGCAGCAGGCTGGGGTGGAAGGCAAGGTGGCAATCACTGCACTCCTTACCAGCTCAGGGCCTTTAAAAGGCAGATAGGGTTGGTCTGCCGTCTCGGTGAGGTAGCCACCAAAGCTGGCAATGATATGGGCGGCGGTGACGGTGATCATGGTGGCGGCGATCAGGCGATGCGGACGAACGCTGGTTGACTCGGTGTCCGCCTGCTTGGTGCCACGAAACATGGTGCCAATCAGGTTTTCACGATGTAGCAGGCTTTCGGTAATGACGCCACAAAAGTGGATAAAAACCAGCAGCAACAGGCCATAGGCAGCGACTTCATGGGTTTCACGAAAAATGGTGCTTTGGCGAAAGCTGATGGGACCAGTCAAGGGGCCGTGTTGCTCTTCACCGCCGAGTACGAACAGGCCGGATATGGTTAATACCAGTCCAAAGCCAATCAGGGCAAAGATGGCCCAGGCGCCGGCAAGATTGTGACCGACATAGTGACGCATGTCTTTGCCAAATAGACCTTTTATATAGCTGATGACCTCCGCCCCGCTATAGCTGAATTGCTGAAATCGGGCATAGTGGCTGCCAAATACGCCCCAGATGAGGCGGAAGAAGAGCAGCCCGAGAAAGGTATAGCCAGCGAAAGTGTGGCTATCAAGATAACGGTTGTCGTCATAGCTTAGTCAGGCGATGACAAAGGCGACAACTAATAGCCAGTGGGATACCCGGGTCGGGGCGTCCCATACCAGAATTGATTTTGGCGTTTTTGCTTGTTGCGTCATCTCTGTCTCTTTGCTGAACTATTGTCGTTTGCGACAATATTCGGTCATGCTTAAACGAATATGAATTAATGACTGGTAGTGCTAAATCGATGTGTTTTGATAGCTGCTGATAATGCCGATGAATTGAACTGCTGTTGACAGGTCAGGCCTTAGCCGCGTTAAAAGGAGGCGTGGGTTGGATATTTTTTAGTTGTGGGTTCTGTTGTGGTTGGGTTTTTTCGGTGGCAAAGTAAACCAGTCGTCAGATGTGATTTCGTAATAGTAGTCAGCTTCGTCGCGCAATTGATTGGAGGTGGTGCTTGGTACGGCGGCAATTTCGACCCGTACACCTTCACCTCTTAAGTGACGCACCAGTTCAATGAAGTCTGAGTCGCCGGACATGATAATGATGGTGTCTACCTTGCTGGCCAGTTGGGTGGCTTTAATGGTGAGGGGGATGTCGGCAGATTTATGGCAAGGCCTGACTGAGCCATGAAAATTGCTGTGTAAGCGCTCTTTCAACTTCGCCGAGATTGTATGACCTTCACGAAAATAGACCAGGCGATTCAAACCACGGTTATCCAGAAGTTTTGGCACTAAGGTGTCAAAGTTGAGCATGGTCTGATTGTCGCCGGTTTCGGTGTGGATGCTGCGTTCGATATTATTGCCATCAATCAAGATTGCGACAGATTGATTGATATTGACATTTGATTGGCGTATTTGGTTCATGTTGCCTTTATCGATGAGCGGACATACATGTCTTGGTTGTAAGGCCAGTTAATATTTAATGCCGTTGCTGGTTTTGTCGTTTGTTAGGATGAAAAAAGCCACCAAAGCATGGTTTGCTTTGGTGGCTTTTGCTGTATAGCAATTATTTTTTAAGGCTGCTTTTGATTGTGTTTTGTTGCATCAGGTATGGCGGGCAATGTCTCGATGGGTCGTCAGCAGCAGTTTGATCTGCCTCGATGATAAGGCTGCTTTTTTGTGAAGCCTTTTTTCTTTTTCTCGAAACAACCAGAGTGTTTGAAAAGCCGGTGTAATTGAGCGAGTTTTTCATCAGTTTTCCTCCAGCGCTATTGTAAAGCTGAATTAATGCTGCCTATGAGTATTGTTCAATAACGATTGCTAATCAATCATCAGGGTCAATGACTATAGCAGTAATTTGGCATAAGAAAACCCAGTAATGTAGTCGTGTATTCAATTAGTGCTTGAAGCTTCTTTTTGATCAATAGCTTAGCGGTGTAACATGATGTGAATTAAGCGTGTCGTTTTTGTCGATTTGCAGCCTTGAGTTTAGGTTGGTCCTTTTTATTAATAGTTTTGTTCTGAAATGATGGGCTGCCCTTAAGGCCGGAAGAGTGGAAGTCTTTTAACAGTGATTGGCTTACCTCAGTTTTATCACAAGCAAGTTGATTGCATAGACCGTCAAACAAAAGTTCGAATAGACGTTTCAATGAAATCTTGTGTGTCTGATCGGTGGTTGCAAACAGCCAGTCACTTAAGGTGATAAAACGTTGGAATGGTTGATCAGCAAAGATAATGTTTTTTGTATTTGAAAAACGTCCTGAGTTAATAATCATGTCCCAGTAGCGTGCGAATCGACCAAGCCTTTGCATCTCTGCAAAGTCAATCAGATTGTTGCTGAGAATGTTGTACGGTGGTGCGGGATTAAAGCGTAACTTAAATTCGTCGCTGTGGCGGATGATGGGTGAGCCACGTAGCCGTTTGAGTATGCCAATTTGTATTTCATGTGGATTGAGTTTGATTAAACGATTTAGCCCAACGGCAAAGCTATTGATGTCTTCCCCTGGCAGGCCGATGATTAAGTCAGCATGAATGTGGGCGTTGGTTGCATTTCTAATCCAGTGCAGATTCTGTTCAGTTTTTTTATCATCCTGGCGGCGACTAACAAGTGTTTGTGTCTGTGGGTTAAAGCTTTGTACGCCAATCTCAAACTGCAGGCTGTGTGGCGGAAATTTTTTAATAGTTTGCTTGAGTCGTTCGGGCAAGTGGTCAGGAATAAGTTCAAAATGAAGGAATAGTTTTTCATCCATGTGATCAAGAAAAAAATCAAGGATGCGGATGGTGTTGTCTATTTTTAGATTAAAGGTGCGGTCAACAAACTTAAAGTGGCGTACACCGCGATCATAAAGTGATTTAAGTTGCTCGAGGAAAAGATCCAGATCAAATGGCCAGGCAGTTTTGTCTAATGCCGACAGGCAAAACTCGCATTTGAATGGGCAGCCGCGTGAGGCTTCAACATAGATAATTCTGTGAGCAATATCTTCATCATTGTATAGATGGTAAGGAAATTTTATCTCGCTGAGATTGACAGTTTGTTGTGGGATGAATTTATCGGCAACAACTTTATTGTTTAATATTTTTTCACACAGCTGCCTAAATGATTTTTCACCCGTGCCAGAAATTACATAATCTGCATTTTGGCAGATCGTTTGATGCTGTTGTTCAAAGCTGACCTCCGGACCGCCAATAACGATAATGGTTTCCGGGCTGACCTGTTTGATGATGCTGACGATTTTGGTGGTTTCTTCAATGTTCCAAATATAAACGCCTAGGCCAATAATTTTTGGTTTTTTGAGGAGTAATTTTTCGGCAATATCAATGGGCCGTTCGTGGATGGTGAACTCAATTATTTCGCAGTCATCCTCATGGCCGCCAAGATTGGCTTTGAGATAACGTAGACCAAAGGCGCTGTGGATATAGCGGGCATTGAGGGTGCTGAGAACGATATAAGGCATGACGGCATTTTACTTGATTGCTGGCTGTTTGGCTTGCCTCATGTGTCATCAAAGTTGTCGTGCTAGTATTGCCGCAGTAGTTTTTAGGGGCCTTATGTCTGATCTATCTTTAAAATATGACGCCGTTGTTGAACTGGCTCTAAGTCAGAGAGATAGAGCGCTGCACCTCAATCAGCGCCGCGGCCTGGTGCTGAGTGGTTGTGCCGAATGGTGCGAGGAAATCGCAGAAAAAATTTCATCTGAGTTTGATCGTTTGCTGTGGGTGAGTCGGCAGCCGCCAGATGCTGTTGAAGCCTATGCAGGTCGTGAGGTGTTGCAGCGTCTGGGTGGTGAAGTGGATCTTCTGATCTATGATTGTCACGATGGATTTGATGTTGATGCCTTTGCTGCCGCCTCGGGTTTGATCAGAGGCGGCGGATTGTTGTTGTTGTTAACTCCACCCCTGGATCGCTGGCCGCAGTTGCCTGACCCTGAGGCAGAACGATTTTTTAAAACTGATTGCAGGGTCAGTCATTTCATTAAGCGTTTTATCAATATTGCCGAGGCTTCTGATGCGCTGTTGCTGGTGGCTGAAAACAGTGCCCTGCCCCGTCTTCCTGAAATTAATGAGATTCATGCGGTTGCATATGATCTTGAAGGTCCGTACCGAACGCGGGATCAGCAAGCAGCAGTCGCATCAATCGTTGATCTTGGCCGTGGCCAATCACAATGGCCATTGGTGTTGGTTTCAGATCGCGGTCGAGGAAAATCTTCGGCCCTGGGAATCGCCGCTGCGCAACTGTTGCAACAGCGCTGTAAAAGCATTCTTGTCACTGCGCCGCGTTTGGCCTCTGTAGCTACCTTATTTGAACATGCTGGTCGCCTATTGCCCCAGGCATCCTATCGTCGCGGTCTGCTGGAATACGGTGATGCCTGTCTCAGGTTTGTTGCGCCAGATGAATTGATAGAGGCAGCACCTGAAGCCGGACTTTTGTTGGTGGATGAAGCGGCAGCGATTCCGACACCAATGTTGGAAAAAATATTATCTCATTATCCACGCGTGGTGTTTGCTACCACCGTGCATGGTTATGAAGGCACCGGGCGTGGTTTTGCGCTGCGTTTTAATAAGGTGCTGGATAGTCAGGCACCAGGATGGCAACAGCTGAATATGAAGCAGCCAATCCGTTGGGCCGAGAATGATCTATTGGAGAAATTTGTCTTTGATGCCTTGTTGTTAAACGCAACAATTGCAACAGAAGATGAGTTGTCAGATCTAGATCTATCGGTGTGTCAGATAGGGCTTATTCGCAGTGCAGACTTGATGGCCAATCAAGAGTTGTTGTCTGAGCTGTTTGGCCTGTTGGTGCTGGCGCATTACCGTACCCGGCCCAATGATCTGCGTCAGTTGCTGGATAGTCCTGACCTGCAGTTGTATGTCATGTCTTACCAGCAACATGTGGTGGCGGTGGTGTTGCTGGGCATTGAAGGCGGTTTGAATGCGTCGTTGGCAAAACTGATCTACCAGGGTAAACGTCGTCTGCAGGGGCATTTGATTCCACAGTCATTGGCGACGCATGCGGGTTTGCTTGAGGCGCCAAGGCTGTCTTATTTACGTATTATGCGCATCGCCGTTCATCCACTTGTTCAAGGCCAGGGGTTAGGTTCGGCCTTGATAAGACATATTTGTGAATCTGTGGACGAGAACGTTTTTGATTGCCTTGGTGCCAGTTTTGGTTTGACGCCAGAGCTGTTGGGCTTTTGGCAGGCACTGGGTTTTGTGCCGGTGCGTTTGGGCATGACGCGTGAGCATAGTAGCGGCACACATTCTTTGATTATGTTGCGCTCAGTATCGCCATCAGGAAAACAGTTTCTGGACAAGGCGCATGAACGTATGCAGCAGCAGTTGCCGACGTCGCTGTCTGGTCCTTTGCAAGAGTTTGATAAATATTTGGCTGAGATGCTGATGCTGGATTCAGTTGAAGCTGAACCGGCTATGGGTGAGATTGACTGGCAGGATGTGGTTAGCTTTGCTTTTGGTTTGCGTGGTTATGAGTTTTGCATGACGGCTATTATTGCCTTTGCCGATGCCTTGCCAAAAAACTTGCCTGAATTAAATCAAAAGCAGCGTCAGTTGTTGGCGGCTAAGGTTTTTGCTAATCAGGCCTGGCCGGAGGTCGTGAAGTCCGTTGGACTATCAGGTCGTGCTGAAGCAATAAAGTTGTTGCGTGAAACCATGCGGTTGTTGCTGGAAAAGTATTGTGATCAGACTTTGCTTGCAAATGTCAGGCAATCAATGGATCTCTGAGTATGAAATCTCGCTTACGTAATAGAGTTTGTCTCCCTTGGGTGTGTGCACGCTTACTTCGTCATCAACACGTTTTTTCATCAATGCCTTGGCCATCGGTGAATCCATGCTGATGAAACCTTTGTCGAGATCAAATTCATCCGGGCCGGCAATGCGGTAAGTAGTTTCGTTGCCGTCTTCATCTTCCAGTCTGACCCAGGCACCAAAAAAGATGGCGCCCTGATCGCCGGGCAGGTCTCTGATCACTTTCAGGTCAGGTAGGCGTTTTTGCAGATAGCGCACCCGGCGGTCAATCTCGCGCAGCTCTTTTTTGCGATAGATGTATTCAGCGTTCTCGGAACGATCGCCCTCAGCCGCTGCCGCTGACAGGGCGATGGTGACGAGATGACGGCGTTTCCATAGCCCGGCCAGTTCATCTTGCAGGGTCTGATAACCCTCGGCGGTAATGTAAGGTGATGACTTGGCTTGTGGCGGTCGATAGCGGCCCACTGTCTGTGCTTATTGAATTGTTAGTGGTGTCTGTGCCACGGGACCGTAATCGATGAAATAAGCCTCCAGCGTATAGTTGCCTTCTGAGATAGGGACAGCAGGGATTTCAGGATCATTTTCTGTTGCTAACGTTTTTGGAGTGATGTTCTGGTCCCAGGTATAGGTGACGGTCTGGATGTCGGTTGGGCCGAGGCTGATGGAGGTTGCGATGTCTTTAGGTGCCAGACCTGTTGTAGACCAACGCCAGATTTCAGTTTCTGTAGCGTCTTTGATAACAAAGTCGTATTGGTAGTTATCTGAAAAACTTAGTGTCTTTTCCGAGGTGCTGTCATTTTTTATCGATAGTGTCATGTTGATCTCGTCACCCGGGGCAAAAGTGTCTTCGGTCTGGTTGAACTTGTCGCGCATATGGATTGATGTGACGAGGCCATTGTCGACATCGTTGTTGCAGCCGCTCAATAAAAGCAGGGTGATGATTGCGCTGCATGCCGTTTTGAAAAATGTATTGCCGTTCATAATGCTTTTTTCTCGCTGATATATTTTTCTGAAAATTGTTGCTGGACTTAGTCTACGGCCCTAATGGCAAAGGAGAGAGATTCGCCAGGAAAGTCATCAATGCAAAACACAGTGTGCCAACAACATTCGTCGATATTTTTTTGCGGCATCAGGATGATGTCGCCGGGATTGATGATATAGCCATAACCCTGTTCAAACATCTGACGGTAAAATTCAGGGCAGCGGTTGATGAGTCGTTCCAGTGGTTCATTGTCGCGATCATCCAGCCAGTTATTGAGTTGTTCGCGTTCTGCAGTTTTTTGCTTGAGTTCGGCCAGCATGGTGTCATCCATCAATCTGGTTAGTGTTTCGGCGTTGGCTGCGTTGCCAACGAATGCCTGAACCTCGTCAATCAGCTGGGCTTTTGAACAGGCTAGCCAGGCGGTGCTGCCGTGGACCTGGGCGAAGACCACACCGAGGTGGCCGCGCTCTACATCCTGATGAAACTGGGCGCCGCCATTTGGAGCGTTGAAGTAGATGATGCGTTCGACGTAGGCCAGCTTTTCTGTGTCCAGCACTTGTTGCATGAATGCTTCCAGCTTGCTGTTATTGCTGATAACGATCGACTCGGGAAAGATGGCGTCGGTGAGTTGGGCGGCGTAGTGCTGGCGGTCGAGGTCGGCGGCGACATCCTCATAACCGACCATGCCGAAGGAGAAACGAAATCGTAGCGAGGCATCGTCATCTTCAAACGATAACCAGGATGCTTTGCACCACAGGTTTTCGCCGACTACTTCGTCACCATCGACGACATCATATTCGATAGTCTCGATTTCCTGGTCGTCGCCTTCATCCTGAAAGCTGGCCAGCATTTCAAATTGTGGTGTGGTGCGCTCTATGTAGGGTGACTGTTCAAACAGTTCGGCTACCTCGGCACCTTCGGCAATGGCCTCCATCAGTCCCGTCGATTGCTTGATGTTGGCCTGTTGTGCTGGCAGCTCAGCGGCGACATAGCCCGGCAAGGTGTAGGCGTCGGAGTTGTGCCAGGCGTTGGCGGCGGCGCTGGCATCAATGCTGTCTTGTTCGGGGCGCTCTGCCACCCAGCCCAGCGCGGTGCCGCGTCGTTTCAACAAGACCGGTTGTTTCAGGCCTTGTTGCTGTGCCGCAGCATTGGCCTGATCGGCGTTGGCTTCGGGGGCGGCGATATAGACAACATGGGAAATGGTTTTGGGCATGTGAGTTCCAGCAGTTCTCTCAGAAGCCGTAATGATACCGCTTGCTTGGTTGCAGCACTACCGTAGTACTACCAGGGGGGCGGAGTGATTGAGTTGCGCGCTGGATTTCGGGACAATGGCGCTATGTCTGCCCTGCCCCCCTACTCTGTTCGTGTCAGTTTGCGCGCCAAGCGTCTGCAAATGAAAATTTTGCCGCCGGGCAAGGTTGAGGTGGTGGTGCCTAAGCGCTTTAACCTCAAGCATGTGCCTGGTTTCGTCGCCGAGCATCGTCAGTGGTTGCAGTTCCATCTGGACAAAATGACGGCAGCCTATGTTGACCAGCCGCTGCTGCCGGAGTCGATCTGTTTTCAGGCGATCGACGAGTCCTGGTTGGTTGACTATGTTGTTCAGCCGCGTTGCCGGGTGACTGAACAGATGGCTGGGCTGGCGACTGGCAGGCTAAAGCTGTCTGGGCCGGATGAGTCGCATGTTCGCCAGGTCTTGCAGCAGTGGTTGCAGCAGCGGGCCAAACAGGTTTTGCCCGATTGGTTGGCGCAGATCAGTGCCGAGCTTAGTTTGGGTTTTAACCGTGTCACGGTGCGCGGCCAGAAGACTCGTTGGGGCAGTTGCTCGGCGCAAAAAAATATCAATCTCAACCGGGCCTTGTTGTTTGTCTCGCCCGAGGCGGTGCGTTATCTGATGATTCATGAGCTGTGTCATACGGTGCATCTGAATCATTCAGCGCGATTTTGGGCCTTGGTGGCAAGTAAGATGCCGGAATACGAAAAATATGAGGCTGAATTGCGGCTGGCGATGCGCCATATCCCCACTTGGGCGCTACCAGGCTTTGGTGACTGAGCGTGGTTTCGTTATACTCTGGCGCTTAATATAGCCAAAGGGGAGAAAAGACTTCTCCACTTTAGGAAGCCCCGGGGCGTTGTGTCCTAGTTTATTGCGGGGTTTTTAATGAAACAAATATGTTGCAACCACTTGTCGTTTGTCCGGCCAAGTGTGTGGAGGACAAATGAAGATAATTATTGCTGAGATAGTGGTGTTGCTGTTGTGTATAGCATTCCTGTTTTTTCTGGCCCGGGATGATCGCAAGAATCGTCGTCTGCGTGAGCAAGAGGATCGGCAAAAGACGCTACAGCAAGCCGAGCGCCAGGACTAGCCGCTGATGTGGATATCGTGCGGTAGCGAGATTTCCATGGCAACCGGCAGATGATCTGACAGGGCCTCATTCACAACTTTCATCTCTTTTACTTGTACGGCCGAGGTGGTGAGAATGTGGTCGATATTGCGCGCCGGGCGCCAGCTTGGGAAGGTGAGCAGGTTTTCCTCCGGCAGGCAGAGATCGGTTTTGGTAAACAGGCTGACCATTTCTGCGCTGTCAACGGAGCAGTTGAAATCCCCCATGACACAGGCATGAGGATAATCATTGACCCGCTCGGCGATGAAGTCCAGTTGTTGTTGGCGTGCCCGCTTACCCAACGCCAGATGAACCATAAACAGGGCCAGGCTGTTGTCGTGATGGCCAAAGCGGGTCATTAATGCGCCCCGCCCTGGCATCATTCCCGGCAGTTTGTATTCAATGGTTTCGCTGGGCTGGTATTTGCTCAGCATGCCATTGCTGTGCTGGGCCAGCTTACCCAGATCGCGATTGGTCTGGTTGTACCAAAATGGGAAACCGCCATGCTGAGCCAGGTATTCAACCTGGTTGATGAACTGGCTGCGCAGGCTGCCGCCATCCACTTCCTGCAGGCCGACAATGTCGTAGTCACTGATTAGCCGGGCGATGCGATCCAGGTTATCGAAGCACTGGGAGTGCGGCAGGATATGTTTCCAGCTCTGGGTCAGATAGTGGCGCTTCCGGGTCGAGGCGATCGCCACCTGGATGTTAAAGCTCATTAACTTGATTTTGCGTCCTGTCTCTGCGGCAGCGGCCGGCAGGTGGGCGCGTTTAGATTCTGGCATCAGAACTCAATTATAGTTGGATGACTGTTTCACCTAGTTTGGCGGTCAGTTTCATGTTTTCTGAATAGTCTACCGGGCAATCGATGATGCTGACTGTGTTGTCGGCCAAAGCCTGTTCCAGGGTTGGTAGCAGATCTTCTGTTTTTTCAATGCGATAGCCCTTGGCGCCGAATGATTCGGCGTATTTAACCAAGTCCGGATTGTTGAAGTCGACGTGGCTCTTGCGGCCGTAATAATTCATCTGCTTCCATTCGATCAGGCCGTAACCGCCATCATTCCAGACCAGGATGACAATTGGCGTATTGAGACGCATGGCTGTTTCGATTTCCTGGCTGTTCATTAGAAAGCCGGCGTCGCCGGTGACTGCAACCACCTTTTTTTGTGGATAGGCGAGCTTGGCAGCAACGGCGCCCGGCACGGCAATGCCCATGCTGGCGAAGCCGTTGGAGATGATGCAGGTGTTGGGTTGTTCGCAGCGGAACATGCGTGCCATCCACATCTTGTGGGCGCCGACGTCGCAGATGGCGATGTCTTCCAGGTCCATGGCAGTGCGCAGGTCCCAGATCAGCTTTTGTGGCTGCACCGGAAAGGCATCGCTGGCAGCATGTTCATTCATGTCCTTGATCAGGGCATCACGTAGCGGCCGCAGTTTTTCAGATTCCTGCTGTGGCGTGGCCTGTGAGGCAATGCGTTGCAGGCTTTGTTTGATGTCCCCGACGACACCGATCTTGACGCCGTAGTGGGCGTCGACTTCGGCGGGCTGGAAGTCGATGTGGATGATGAATCTATCCTTGGTTGGATGCCATAAATAAGGATGGTACTCGACCAGGTCGTAACCGACGCAGATGATGACATCGGCCTTGTCGAAACCTATGCCGACATAATCTTTGGCCTGTAGCCCGGCACTGCCCAGATTGGTGGGGTGGCGAAACGGTACTACCCCTTTGGCCATGAAGGTGTTGGTGACCGGGATGTTAAGTCGGGCGGCAAACTCTGCCAGTTGCTCTGAGGCACCAGCACGTATTACGCCGTGACCAGCGAGGATGATTGGGTGTTTGGCTTTTGAGATGGCCTCGGCTGCGGCATCGATGCGATCCTGGGTCGGTGCCGGGGTGACTGGGTTTTTCGACCACAGTGGCTCGACATCGACCGCCATGTCGGCGATGTTTTCCGGAAATTCGATAAAGCTGGCGCCGGTCTTTTCCATCTGTGCCTGCTTGAAGGCTTTGCGTATTACCTCGGGGATGACCTCGGGCATGAGCAGGCGGGCGGAATATTTGGTGATTGGCCGGAACATCTCTTCCAGATCCAACACCTGGTGTGATTCCTTGTGCAGGCGGTGGGTGCCGGCCTGACCGGCGATGGCTACCAAGGGGGCATGATCCATATTGGCGTCGGCGACACCGGTGATCAGGTTGGTAGCGCCAGGACCGAGGGTGGAGAGGCAGACACCAGCACGGCCGGTCAGTCGGCCATAGACATCGGCCATGAAAGCGGCACCCTGTTCGTGGCGCACGGTGATGAACTTAATATTAGAGTCTAGTAGGGCATCCATCATGGCCAGGTTTTCCTCGCCGGGGATGCCAAAGATGTACTCAACGCCTTCATTCTCGAGGCAACGTACAAACAATTCAGCCGCTTTCATGGGTAGGGCCTTGTTTAACTTTCTTGTTTGACCAGCTGATTTACAACATCAATCATGCCCTTGAAACCGTTGGTTTTGCCTGGGTCTGTGATGTATTTGCCATTAACGACCATTGAAGGCGTGGCCTGTACGCCATAGCGCTTGCCCAGTTCTGCAGCACGGCGCACTTTGGCTTCGACAGCGAATGAACGAAATGCTTTTTCAAATTTTTTCTGGTCGACGCCATGTTCTGCAAACAGCCCTGCAATTTCGGCTTCGGTATTCATGCGGCGTTTTTGCAAATGTATGGCCTCAAAGAAAGGTGTGTGAACTTTGTCCAGTACACCCAGTGCTTCGGCGGCGTAAAAGGCGCGCGCATACATAGCGAGGGTGCCGTTGAAGATGGCTGGCAGTTGCACGAATTTCACATTGGCTGGTTTTGTTTTCAGCCAGCGTTCCAGTATTGGTTCAAAGCGATGGCAGTGTGAGCAGCCATAGGAAAAAATTTCAACCACCTCGATCACGCCTTCATCGGCAGAGGTCGGTTGTGCTGGTGTGATGGCTAGATGGGTTGCACCTTCTTGCAGTTGCGCGGCATTAACGCTTGGCAAAAAAAACAGTGAGGCAAGCATTAGCAGGGCAAGTTTGAACGGTTTCATAGAGCTAAGTCCTTATTGTTGATGTTACTTTTATTTGTGCTGGATGAATGAAATTGTATCTGATTGTCGGTTACTTTTGTGTTGCCGACAAGGTCATGGCAGTGCAATGTCGCGCTGCTAGAATGTAGGACCGCTTTGTTGTTATCATCGTTTCAATTTTTTGCATGGAAATATAGGGAGCTAGCGCGCCATGTCAGCCAAAAATATTGATTTAAAGTCTTTTATGAATCAGCAGTACCTATGCGAGTCGTTGACTATGGCCGAGGTGGAAAAGCTGTTGGAGTACACTGAGCTGGTTTCATATTGTAAGAATGACGTGATTGCCCAGGCTGGTTCTGTCGGAGATGCGCTTTATTTCGTCGTAAAGGGTGAGGCGGCCTTGTTGTTTGATGATCATGGTCGTGAAATGGCGGTGGGTTCAATGCAGGAAGGTGAGCTGATGGGGGAGATGTCTTTCTTTGATCGTCAGCCACGGATGTTGCAGATGCGTGCCACCAGTGTCGAAACAGATTTGTTACGCTTGTCTCGCCCCATGTATGACCGGCTTAGAATAGAACACCCCTACATCGCGGTAAACCTGCTTGAGCATGCCATTATCAGTCTTGACCATCTGGTGCGCCGTTTGAGCACCAAAGAGGTTGATCTGTCGCGTTATATCTACGGTCCAGGCAAGCGCTAGTTTGCAAACTAATAGAAGTAATACAGCATTATGATGCACCGTGTTTATCAGCAGGCCACCTTTGTTACCGGTGCCCATAAAATTTCCCAGTTGCCCGCCGATGAGGGCATCGAGGTTGCGTTTGCAGGGCGGTCTAATTCAGGGAAGTCCAGCGCCATTAATCGTATCTGTGGTCAGAAGTCTCTGGCGCGAACTAGCAAGACCCCAGGGCGTACTCAGCAGATCAATTATTTTGCCCTCGATCCGCAACGCCATATTGTCGATCTACCCGGTTACGGTTTTGCCAAGGTGTCGGATCGAATGAAAAAGCATTGGCGTGAGGCCCTGGGCACCTACCTGCAGGATCGGGAGTCGCTCAGGGGAGTGGTTTTGATGATGGATATTCGTCTGCCGTTGAATGACTTTGATCGACAGATGATCGAGTGGTGTCAGAGTAGTGAAATGCCGTTGCACATCCTTTTGACCAAGTCAGATAAGTTGAGCCGTGGTGCTGCCGGTAATGTCTTGCAGCAGGTGCGACAGGCCTTATCCGCAGAGTATGGTGTTGAGCGTGATCGCCCTTGGGCCACGGTGCAGCTATTTTCGGCGCTTAAAGGGGTTGGCTTGGAAGACGCCTGGCACAGGCTTGATATCTGGTTTGAATTGGCTGATAAAGCGGCATAAATAAAAAAGCCCCTGGCGGAGGAGGGTGCCAGGGGCTGGAACTGCCACCTGTAGTTTTCTGGTGGGGGTCTGCCAAGGAGGAGGAGAGGCAGACCAGCTTGGGTTCAGAGAATATGACAGCAATCTAAAAACTAAAGTTCAATTCAGGGGTAATAAAAACTCGGCTAATAAATGAAAGCTCCGGCAATACTGGGGGCAGGGGGCGAGATTAGTAGAGAATGGGGGCGGCGTTGTTATAACGGGCAGGCTGAAACCGCTCTGGAAATTTGAGAAAAACAACTCCAGATTTAAATTTAGTAAAAATGTTTTCATTAAGTTGGGGTTTGGGGATAAAAAAAGCCCCGGGACCAATTGGAGGGAGTCCGGGGCTAAGAGTCTAAATCCGGTTTGGGGAAACCGGTTAGAGGGGGCCTGCTCTAGGGAGGGTGAGCAGGCTAAGCGCAAGGGCAGCGCTTACATGTATAGATCGGTTCTAACTGGAAAAGTTCAAGGGCTGATTTTGGTATTTAACAATTAGTTTACAAATTAAAGCAGCGCTTGCTTGCCACCTGGGGTTTTTGGTGGCCACTTTAACTATGTTTGATGTTTTTTTATGATAAAAAAAGCCCCGGAACCAGTTGGAGGAGTCCGGGGCTAAGAGTCTAAATCCGGCTTGGGGAGGCCGGTTAGAGGGGGCCTGCTCTAGGGAGGGTGAGCAGGCTAAGCGCAAAGGGCAGCGCTTACATGTATAGATCGGCCCGAATCTAAAAAGTTCAAGGGCTGGGTTTTTAATATTTTATATTTAATATTGGTTAATAAATGTCCTGCTGCTTGTGGTTACGGGATGTTTTCCTAACAGGTTGAAATTAATGTGGTTTTTTCTTTGGTCGAGAATCTTCTAGTGAGCTTGGTCCCAGTTATCCCCAGTTCCAATCTCAACTAACAATGGTACTGCCAGTTCAGCAGCGCCAGACATGCAGGTGTTGATGCCTGCTTTGGCCTCATTCAACTGTTCTGTTTTGACCTCAAAAACCAGTTCATCGTGAACCTGCATGATCATGCGGGCATCAATGCCGCTTTGTTGTAACCATTGATGGCTACGGATCATTGAGAGTTTGATGATGTCGGCGGCAGTGCCCTGCATTGGCGCGTTGATGGCGGCGCGTTCGGCATATTGGCGGCGCTGGGCGTTACGGGCGTTGATGTCGTTTAAATAGAGGCGTCGACCAAATAGGGTTTCGACATAGCCCTGTTCATGGGCCTCGGCCCGCATTCTGTCCATGAACTCTTTCACGCCTGGGTAGCGAGTAAAGTAGAGGTCAATATATTCCTGAGCCTCACCGCGGTTCACTCCTAGTTGTTTGGCCAGGCCAAAGGCTGACATGCCGTAGATCAGGCCGAAGTTGATGGCCTTGGCGCTGCGGCGCTGGTTTGGCTCCACCTCATCCAGGGGTACATTGAATATTTCGGCAGCGGTAGCGCTGTGAATGTCCTTGCCTTGCTGGAAAGCGGTCAGCAGGCCTTCATCGCTCGACAGGTGGGCCATGATGCGCAGCTCGATTTGGGAATAATCTGCCGCCGCCAGCTGGTAGCCGTCGGGGGCGATAAAGGCCTGGCGGATGCGCCTGCCCTCCTCGCTACGGATGGGAATGTTCTGTAGGTTTGGGTCTGACGAAGAGAGTCGACCGGTTGCGGCGACCGCCTGGTGGTATGAGGTGTGGACACGGCCGGTGGTCGGATTGATCTGTTGTGGCAGCTTGTCGGTATAAGTCGACTTGAGCTTGCTCATGGAGCGATGCTCCAGAATCAGGCGCGGCAGATCGTAGTCCAGCGCTAGTTCTTGTAGTACGGGCTCGGCGGTTGATGGCGCTCCCTTGGGTGTTTTTTGCAGCACCGGCAGGCCCAGCTTGTCGTAGAAGATGGCCTGGATCTGCTTGGGGGAGCCTAGGTTAAACACTTCGCCTGCTTCGTCATGGGCCTTTTGTTCCAGCTCGATCATGCGGCTGGCCAGGGTCTGGCTTTGTAGGTGCAGCATGTCCTGGTCGATCAATACGCCATTGCGCTCGATCTGCGACAGGATCGGCAGTAGTGGCATCTCGATTTCATCAAACACCCGTTTCTGCCCTGTTTCCTGTTCCAGCTGTGGCCAGAGGGACTGATGCAGTCTCAGGGTAATGTCAGCATCTTCAGCGGCATAGGGGCCGGCCTGCTCAATGTCGATCTGGTTAAAGCTGAGTTGTTTGGCGCCCTTGCCGGCAATGTCTTCGAAATGGATGGTTTCATGGCCAAGGTATTTCAGCGCCAGTGAGTCCATGTTGTGGCGTGAGGCGGTGCTGTTGAAGACATAGGATTCAAGCATGGTGTCAAAGGCGATGCCTTGCAGCTTGATGTCGTAATTGGCCAGCACATTCATGTCGTATTTCAGGTTCTGACCGAGTTTCTTCCGCTTCGGGTTTTCCAGTAATGGCTTGAGCTGTTGCAGAACCGTGTCGCGATCGAGCTGTTCAGGCGCGCCGTCGTAATCATGGGCTAGCGGAACATAGGCGGCTTCGCCGCTTTCAACAGCGAATGAGAGGCCGACAATCTCCGCCTGCATGTAGTCGAGACTGGAAGTCTCGGTGTCGAAGGCGAACAGTTCGGCCTGTTGCAGTTTTTTCAGCCACTCATCCAGCCGAGTTTGATCGAGTATGGTCTGGTAGTTGGTTTCGATGGCTGGTGCGGCAGGCTCGGATTCGCTGGCCTGCTCGGCTGTTTTTTGCTCTGCCCCCTCCTCGACTTGGCGGAGCCAGGTTTTGAATTCCATCTCTTTGAAAATTCCGCGCAAGGTGCTGGTATCAGGTGTTTCCAGCTTGAGTTGCCCGGGGGACAATGGCAGTTCTACGTCGCACTTGATTGTGGCAAGTTGCTGTGAAAGTGGGAGAAAGTCGAGGCTATTACGTAGATTTTCGCCGATCTTGCCTTTCACCTGGTCGGCATGGCTCATTACCCGTTCGAGTGAACCGAATTCAGTTAGCCACTTTACCGCGGTCTTGGGGCCGCACTTGGGCACACCAGGAATGTTGTCAACGCTGTCACCCATCAGGGCCAGGTAATCGATGATCTGCTCTGGTTTGACACCGAATTTTTCCACTACTGACTCAGGTGTCATCAGGGTGTCGGTCATGGTGTTAATCAGGGTGACATGCTCATTGACCAGCTGGGCCATATCCTTGTCGCCGGTGGAAACCAGGGTCTCTACCTTCAATTCGCTGGCTTGCTGACAGAGGGTGCCGATGACATCGTCGGCCTCTACCCCTTCAATCACCAATAGTGGAATGCCCATGGCGCGGATAATGTCGTGAATCGGTTGAATCTGGCTGCGCAGTTCATCGGGCATCGGTGGACGGTTGGCTTTGTAGTCGGCGTACATGTCATTGCGGAAGGTTTTGCCCTTGGCATCGAAGATTACCACCATCGATTCTGGCTGATATTCGCTGATCAGTTTGCGCACCATGTTGATGACGCCATAGATGGCGTTGGTGGGTTGGCCTTTGGAATTGCTGAGTTCCCTGATAGCGTGGAAGGCACGGAACAGATAGGAAGAACCATCGACGAGGATCAGGGGTTTGCTGCTGGATTTGGTCATGATGTTTGTGAAATGTTTATTTTTTGAGAAGTAATTGGGTCAATATTATGCAACAGTTCAGGATTTGGGGGATGATTATATAGAGTGTGTGAACTATAGAATGATTCGCTAAGCGGAAGTGGTTGATGATATCTTTGGCCGTTTGCTGATGGATGGAGGCAAAATGATTATGAAGCATACAAACATATTGGTTGCCCTGGCGCTGTTGTCTGCGGCCGCTGTCGTGGCAGAGCCTGAAGTAAGCGGTGGGTCATCGATGGATCAGGCCATGGAGCCGGAAGTGGTGATTACGCCAAGAGACTTGGGGCAGGTAAAGGAGTATCGGGTCAATGGTCAGCTTTACATGATTGAAATTGTGCCTACAAAAGGCGCGCCTTACTATTTAATGGATAGTGATGGCGATGGTTTATTGGAAAGTCGTTATGATGGAACCGGTTCAGGCCTGCCTGTTCCTCGTTGGCCTGTGTTGCGCTGGTAGTTTTATTGTTGATAAAACCGGTCAGCTGGCATTTGCTGATGAAGCGCGGCAAAACAAGCGCGTTTTGCTTTCGCTTAGACCGGTTTCATTAAAGTTTCACTAACAAACTGCGCTAACCTGTTGTTAGAATGGCAATCTTTCAGGTTTATACACAATGTCTGTGGATAAGTTTGTGGAGAGTTTGTATTTAAATGCGCTAAAAGCCGATGTGATGGCATTTCTTAGAGATTGGTCAAAAAATAATCAATATTATTTTATCTAATTAAAATCAATCGGTTATAAATTTATTGTGGCGGCAAAGTATGTTTGCAGCAAATGATCTCCTGGCATAGGGCCTGATTAGCGTGGCTGTGTGCATAAGTAAAGTTAGAAATAGTGTGGCATTCATTGGGGCTGGTTGTTGCAGTGGCCTGATTGCATGTGGTTTTGAGGGTTCGATTAGTTAATGGCAACAATATTGGGAAAAGACTTATTAATGCTATGTCAGCAACCGGGGCCACGCCTGCGGGCACTGGCACATGTGTTGCTGATCTTGCTGCTGGCCTATAGCCTGGCGCAGCTGAGTTGGCGTTTGTTGCCAACAATTGAACAAGCGCCTTTGTTGCCGGTGGCGATACAGATAGGTAATGCAGTTTCAGTGAGTGCAAATAGCAGTCGTGTACAGCAGCTGCCGGGTTGGCATCTGTTTGGTGAGGTGACGCAGCAGGTAGTGCCTCCCAAGCCTGTTGATTTACCGGAGACGAATTTAAAGCTGACCCTGAGAGGGTTGATTGCTTCATCTAATCAGGATGAGGCAAGAGCAATTGTGGCTGACCCTTCGGGCAAAGAAAATTTTTATAGGGTAGGTGACAAACTGCCAGGCAATGTTGAGCTGAAAGAAATTCATGCTGACAGAATAGTGATTCAACGAGGCGGCCGTTATGAAACCCTCAAACTGCCAAAAGAGTCTTTGGATATGGCTACTGTTTCATCGCGTCCAGCGTCAAGGGCGGCATCTAAAAGACAGACGACAAGAGCCGCGCCGCGGCAGTCTTATTCGTTGCGCCAATACCGTGATACCTTACTTAATGATCCACAAAAGGTTGCCGATCTAGTCCGTATACAGCCTGCCAACAAAAATGGTCGCTTTGCCGGTTACAAGTTGCAGCCGGGCCGTGATGCCAGTTTCTTGACTCGTCATGGTCTGTTGCCTGGTGATATCG
>Ga0316207_10001821_pt1 | contig 24279 bp, 20 predicted proteins | sample 6weekpyrite_MG_FD_204943 | JGI IMG/M metagenome (GOLD analysis project Ga0316207, IMG submission 204943) | Microbial mat bacterial communities from mineral coupon in-situ incubated in ocean water Damariscotta River, Maine, United States -... | ecosystem: Environmental > Aquatic > Marine >... | reverse complement strand
GCCCGATGTCACCACTACCGTTGCTTCCTTCCGGACCTGGCGGAGTTCGCGGTTAATCGTCGCGAGGGGACCAATGCAAGTTACCAGGCGGGATTATCCAGACTTTGACTTGTGCTTTCAACTTATATTTAATAATTCAATATTTAAAAGCACCAACTCAGGGGCTTAACTTTATTAAAGAATAAAGGCATTACTGTACATGAACTTTATTGCGTCCAGATTCTTTCGCCTTATACAAAGCTTCATCTGCCTGTTTAATCATAAATTCAGAATCGTAACTTAAATCTGGCTTATCAGAAAAAACCCCCAGACTGACTGTCACTACCTTATACTTCGACTCAGGGTGCTCAAACTTAAGACCGGCAACCGCATCACAAATAGCCTGAGCTAACCTGCCCGCGTTTTCAGTATTTGTATCCGGTAAAACAATGGCAAACTCTTCCCCTCCATATCGAGCAACCAGGTCCGTCGCTCGCTGACAGACACTTAGCAGTGCTTTGGCAACCTCTTTCAGGCAATCGTCACCCTGTAGGTGGCCAAACGAGTCATTATATTTTTTAAAATAGTCGACATCACACAGAATTAACGCGAGTTGATTATCAGTGCGAATACTCCTGGAAACTTCAACCCGTAGATACTTATCCAGATAACGCCGATTTGCCAATCCGGTAAGACCATCAATATGTACCAATTTTTTAAGCTCAGAATTTACAATTTCAAGCTCAGTTGAAACATTAATCAACTTACGGCGCATTTTAGCGATGCGTTGCATAGAAATCATTTTTGCTTCTAAAATACGAAAATCGACCGGTTTGGTAAGGTAATCATCTCCACCCGCCTCAATGCCTGAAAAGATATCTTCAGGGTCAACGCGTCCGCTTAAAAAGATAATCGGCACCCAGAGGCTTTCGTCCTTGCGCATTTGACGGGCAGCTTCATGACCATCCATCTCGGGCATAATAACATCCAGCAACACCAGCTCAGGTTTTTCAGAGTGATATAAACTAACCGCCTGCTTGCCATTTTCAGCCGTTACAACACTATGCCCCATTTTTTCTAGAATAGAAGTGAGTATCAAACGCTCTGTTTTCGTATCATCAACAAGCAAAATTTTCATGCATTAACCATTTATTGTTGTCTAACCTGGCTTTAATGTTATTTGAGCCCATAATTATGTATATAGACTAAATTTAAAGCTTCATCTGATTAGTTCACAAAAAAATTGACCTGAATGCCCGTCTAAGCTAGTCTTGCGCACCTTCTAGAGAGGTGCCTGACTAAATTGTCTGGAATAATTTAGAACATGGTTGATTTGTACCATAGCCCGAAGGGTGAAAGGCAGGAAGCCTGTAATTGTGGTTGACTAAAATTGCCGGGAGCAATTTTGAACATAATCGACGCTTTTCCGATTATGGCCGCGAAGCGGTGAGGCACACGACGTGCCGAATAGAGAGCTTGCTGCGAGCTCTGTTGTTTCAGCACTTAGTGCAACACAAACAAAAGCAGTGATTAAAAAGTTTCTAGAGAGGTGTCTGAGTGGTTGAAAGAGCTCGCCTGGAAAGCGTGTATACCTAACGGTATCGAGGGTTCGAATCCCTTCCTCTCTGCCATATAAAAAAAGCCCACCTAAATGGTGGGCTTTTTTTATATGGCAGAGAGGAAGTCTGTGATAAGAACCAGTTTCGACAAATTTGCCTGGAGCAAATTTGATCAGGGTGATCGCTTTTTATCACCCTGACCCCGAAGGGGTGAGTGCAGGGATAGCACGAATAATCCCTCTTCCAGGTTCTTTTACTCCCTATAAATACTCTAAGTGGCTTTTTTTATATAGCAGAGAGGAAGTCTGTGATAAAAACCAACTTCGAAAAATACAGTAAAACATTAATAAATATTGTTTCTCAAGACGCCAATATAAGTATTTTGTATAAAAATTCTAAATTTTTAAAATGCTATAGGACACACATTTATCAGTTAGACAAAAAAATAGTTTCTGTGTTAATATCAACAAAAAATTCAAAACCATACTTAAGGACATACAATGGTATCAATGACCTATTTAAGCCCAGTCGAAGCAAAAAAATATACCTATTTCTCAAGATTCACCAAGGGAGAAAGTGGTCGACACGTAAAAATCCATCCCAACTTACTTCTACCCTTTCTTAGTGCAGTAAATCCCAATACTCATGAAGGCGAGTTAATTATTCACCAAATAGAAAACCTGAAGAAAACGGCCGCTATATTAAATAATAGCCGAAATGCGTCTAATGCATTTGATCACATGATTAAAATAAAAAACCTTCAGGTGTATTACCGAGTGGAAAGTGCGTGTGTTTATATCACCAATTTGAAAGTCATTCATAAAGGGGATCAAGAGGCCGCTGGTTTATACAACATATTTAAGTCTATAGGCGCTGGAAAAATACAAGCCAAGAAATTAAAAAATAATAAGTTACCTACATTACTCGACCCTAAAGAAGCACACACTATCTACATTAATGGAGCTGTTCCTAGATTTTCCGAGGCGGTAGATGCAACACAAAAAGAACATTCACTTGTAAAACCGTTAGCACTATTTTATAACCCTGCTCATGTTATAAATGAATTAGGTGTATGGAAATCAAATTTACTGTCAAACAGAGATGGCAATACAACCGCCTCAAAACTCGCAGATATTATTAAAAGCCACCAAAAAACATCTAGAAAAATCTACTGGTCTGTAGAGGGTGAAGGCGCCGCCCTGCTCGCTGAAGCACTAAAATCTGTAACTGGTAAATTAGGCAACCAGCACTTTAGATTGATTAATCCTGTAGCTCAAACACCTGCATTATTAAACAGCTTAAAAGACAAAGAGGCAAAATTACCGGACGAACCCATAAGCTTCTCAAAAGATGGAAATCGCTCAGCCTACATAGCACTAATGAGCCATAAAAGTAAGCTACTTGAAACCATAGACAATTTACCTGTGAAAAATGATGACCAAAAATTTGAACGTTCTTTGTTAACTAATGACATTAAAGCAATGGGCAAGGGTTTTTCTGACAGCACCAAACCGAGTATCAACAAAACTTTCATTGACCTCGTACGCCAGGCTGGAAAATTAGTTTAATATGAATTTCGCCAATAATATTGTTGGTCCGGATTTTGAGCTAGCTGATCTTATTCTATTTGACTTCGGAGACGTTGAGCTAACATTGCGTCTTCCCGAACACAGATCGAACACTGAAAAGCATCTTGCCACTCAAAACCTCTGCAATATAGAAGAAGATAAATGGGTAGCAGATTATGCTGGTAATAAAACGTATTTACTAGTAAATCAAACCTGGTTATATGAGAATGCAACAACACTAGATGATGTTTTCTCAACAAACCTCATTATGGTTCTAATGCAAATTCCACCACAAGTGCGAAAAAAATCGATACCTCTAAATAAAAGCGCTTTCGCTAGCTGGATTATCGATCTACTTAAAGGCTGTGTTTTTGATATGGAAAGTATTACACCTGACGATGAATTAGCAGCTGAATCTATTAAAGAATGGCAGGTACCTGAACAAGTTTCAGATATGCAACAAATACAACGAGGTAATGTCGACTGGTTTGTTGCTTCATTAGGTCACACTAGCATAGGATTACCCGACCCAATGATTTTTGTACCAATTAACAATCAGTACGCACTAACAATTACAATCAGTTCAGCGAAGTTATCCTATAGTGATAGAGAGGACACCTTTCCAAAAGAGGATATTGAACCCGTAAAACGACAAATTATGACGGAATTATTAAACCATCTCCAAATTACTTACTCACCAGAAGTACTGCAACAGATCGAAGAACAAAATACACTAGCTGTCTGAGTTTGTGTGGAGTTGAAAATCAGCTTCTACTATTAAATAAAGTATTTTTCATTAGTATGTACTGACTTCACCCACGATTAGTTTATAAAACACCAATAACCTCAGTATGTTCTTTTTTATTATAACGCTGGGGCAATAATTCTTTTAACTGCTCAAGACTCTTCTGAACCCACCCTCCCGTTAAACCATCAGCAAAACGTGAAATATTAAGCTCATGAAATTCAATTGCCTTTTCTTTAAATGGCTGGGCTGAATTTTCTAGAAAAGCTGCATATTTCAACTGATCTTCTTTGCTTTCATTTAAAGGTTTTTCGGAGTTCTTAATCGCCAAACTTAAATCCAGATATATTTCAGCCTTATGATAAGTTGAAGCGGTTGATACTTCAGGCACGCCATAAGAAGCGGCTTGTGCATAGGCATTTAAAACCTTATCCATGAGTTTTCGTTTTGTTTGCAAACTTTTCTTTAATGGCAAATTTAACATGGCTTTACGATAACTATCTAATGCTGGATCAACCAATAAAAACCTGGCTTTTGCTGCTAGATAACGCGTTCGTTTTGTTCTCTGCGCCCCACCCCTGGCATCAGCATTGACCAGTTTCACGCGCCATTGCGTAGCTTGTAATACATCCTCATTACGTGCATACAGATCGACTATACGTTGATGCGCTTCAATTGATAACTCTAAAGGAAAGGGAAAACGCTTTATGAAATCCGTGTAATTTTCTATCGCCTGTTTAGTGTTGCCTGCCTCTTCAGATAATTCGGCAGCCAACCACATTTCACCTATTTTTTCTTGAGTTTCACCCGGATAATATGAAACTTTTTCAAATTCTATGGCGTCCTCTTGCCCTGCTTTTAAATCACCAGAAAAAGAATTTAACCGTATCCGATACCAACGCAGAGACTCTCGATAATTTATCCAGCTTGTCGATTGATGCGCTAACATTCGATAGTGACTGACCAACTTATTTAAATTATTTTCTAAAGCCCGTAATTGTTCAGCTGTATTATTTACCCCATACAAGCCCCAGTAAGTACTTTTAACACTATAACGCTGAACAAAATCTTTTCTTGCATCTATCAATAAATCAGCAAAACCATTTTGATCATAAATTTTAATTACCTGCAGTAAAAAATCAGGTGACTTTTTATGCATTTCATTTAAGGATACAAATAAACGATACGTTTTAACCGCATCTGAATAGCGCTTACTTTGCAGATAAAACTTCGCCAGTGAGTTATAAATATGGTATTCATAACCACGTTTGCGTTTATTTGAAAAATAGTCTTTTACACTTACTGGACCAGACTGGTATGAAAACCCAATATTAATACCATGTAACACATCTTCAACAAATGCTCTCTCTGAGGGCTTCATGGCCTGCAAAAACAATTCACCATTAATGGCATGCAAATCAAGTAAATGCATAAATGAGTTTAAAGCTAAATAATTATGGCTTTGTTTTAACTGAGACAAACCCTGTTTATAAACAGCCTGTTCATAATAATCAGAGTTAACATCTAACTTTCGAAATGCGATGACCTGTTTATATGCATTTTCTGCATCAACAAACCGATGCTTAGTAAATAAAATTTCACCTCTGCGAAATTGTGCCTGATCAAAATATGACGTTTCAGGATAGCGTTTAATCAAGCGGTTTAATGAATTTAATGCGGCATCTATTTTCTCAGCTTGTTCATACACCAGGGCTAAGCGGTAAATTAATTGATCATGCTTTAGTAACGGGTAGTTTTCAATTAATGAATTAAACAACCATTCTATCGAAGCCAATGGAATTACATGGTTATTATGCACGCGTTTCAGTTCATCCATTTTACGCAATCCTTCACGACGCATTGCCTCGTTTGACATTATATCAAACAGCTGCATAAATTGACTGTACTCAACAACAGAAGTATCTTTTTGTAAAACAGCCTTTTCATTACCCTCTTGTAAAGGCATTAACTGTTTATTTAAACTTTCATTACTGTCTTTACGCACGTTATTACAGGATGCAAGAAGCAGACAAACTGTGACGAATAGTAATTTATATAATTTCATACTTTAATATACGGTTTCTAAAGATCAAAACACAAGGGATTTAAGGCTACGTAGTTTGCATATACAAATGCACACAAAGCCCATCGAGTGTAGAAGAGTCCTGTAGTTTTATTTGCATCTGATGAAGTTCGGCAACACGCCTGACTATTGATAAACCAATTCCACTACCGGACTGAGTGTCGCTTTCTACTTTTTTAAAACGCTGCATCACCCACTCTCTCTGTTCTGCTGGTATACCCGGCCCACTATCATGTATCCAGATATTTACAGCATCCGCATTATGACGAAGCACAAGTTTTACCTCACCACCCTGTGGTGCATATGCCACCGCATTACTCAATAGATTACGCAACATACTTTCAAGGGGATAAACATAACCCTGTATGAATACATCTTCATCCCCCTGAAAACTGATCGTTTGATTTTTATTATTGGCGAGGGGGTAGATTTCAGCAATTTGATTAATACATAGCTCATGTAAATTAACCTGTGTTTTATCCTGTGTGGCACGAATAGCCTGTGGGTCAAGCCGTGCCAGGCCCAGTAATTGCTCCACTAGATGACTTGCCCTTTCTACCCCTTCACTGATAGCCCTTAATTCCGTTTGTTTATCCTCTTCATTATCACTGCTTCGCATTAGTTGCAAATGAACTTTTAATGCCGCTAAAGGTGTACGTAATTCATGTGCCGCATCCGAGGTAAAACGACGCTCCTTATCAAAAGACAGACGTAGTGATTTAAATAAATGATTTAATTCATCTACCAGTGGCTGTATTTCTGATGGGATGCGTTTAAAGTGTAATGCGTGCAGCTGCTCAGTTTTACGGCTGGCTATATCACTGGCAATATGCTCCAGCGGGGCCAACCCATGACTCACAAAATACCATACCAGCCCCCCCATAATCGGCAACAATAAAACAAAGGGCCATGTCATTTGCAGGGTAATTTTACTGACCAGGCCTGCACGCACATCCTCACGTTCAGCCGTAATTACCTGATAATTATGGCTTGAATCCCACAACGAGAATGTTCGCCAGTTTTGCTGGTTAATAAGCTGATTGGCATATCCCTGCTGCATTTCACTCATTGGCTGTAACGGTGCATTCACGGAACGCAGTAACATATTGCCATAGGAGTCCCACACCTGATAGGCTAATTTCAGCTCATAAAAATGCCCTTGCAGATATATTTCCTGCTCTAGTTTCTGTTTATCCAGCTTTTTAATGCGACTTTCCTTAACCCCATCCGAAAATTCTTTCATATGTCCAAGGTTCACTTCTGCTAATACCAGCCCCAGCATAAGCCGTGAAGAACGGGCCAACTGCGCATCAAATAGCTCCTCGACCTCATTCACACTGGCCCGATAACCACCCCAGATAGTGACACCTCCCACTATCACCAGGGCGAGCAGAATTGAGAGTAAAAGAAAATTGTGTAACGAATATTTCATTGTAGTTTTAATCTATCAGGTAAACTTTGCCCGAACACAGCACCTGGGTCACAATTTATCAATGGTGTAACCCACCCCACGAATGGTGCGTATTAGCTTACTACCTAACTTTTTCCGTAAATGATGAATATGGACCTCCACCGCATTGCTCGCCATCTCCTCATCAATACTATATAAACCTTCTTCCAGTCGCGCACGTGACAAAACTCGACCTTTATTTTCAAACAACTCCAGTAACACATCATACTCACGGCGTGACAAATCAACCACCTTCCCTTCTTTGCTCACACTGTGTGCGGCTGGATCAAGCTGAATATCCAGATAGCTAATAAGTGGACTTGCCCGGCCGCTACCCCGTCTTAGTAAAGCACGTATTCGTGCATAAACCTCATCCAGGTCAAATGGCTTGGTTAAGTAATCATCAGCACCCGCATCAAGCCCGGCAATACGATCTTCAACACTGTCTCTTGCGGTAAGTATTAACACGGGTAACAGGCTGCCCTGTTGGCGTATTCGTTGTAATATTTCTAAGCCACTCATATCGGGTAAACCTAGATCAAGTATCATTGCATCAAAAGATTCATACTTTATAGATTCAAGTGCCTGTTTACCCTGCTGAAACCAGTCAACATTATAGTTCTGCTGCTTTAACCCTGATACAACCCCTTCACCCAGCAAGCTGTCATCTTCCACCAAAATTATTCGCATACATAACCTTTATCAAAAAAAAATACAATTATCCGCATATCTTGAACCACTTCAATCAATAGAAACTGCCTTTAAGCTTATCTTAAGCTTAGGCCAATATAGTTCGCAACATGCAACAATATTTGTTTTCAACAGGGTATCCCAAACAAGTGAAACAATTAAATCTGATAAAATTCATATTTCTTATACTGATGCTCTGCAAGCCTGCATATGCAGACTACCCGCCGGCACCAAAGTTTCAATTACCCACTGACAATGGCGAGCTTAATTTAAGCCAGTTAAAAGGAAAACTGGTTTACATAGATTTCTGGGCCTCATGGTGCCGCCCCTGTAAAAACTCTTTTCCCTGGATGATTGCAATGAAGGAAAAATTCAAACACCAGCCATTTGAAATTATTGCCATCAACCTGGATAAAGATAAAAAACTGGCCGATGAATTTATTGCATCTCAAAAAATAAATTTCCCCATCGCTTTTGATCCACAGGCAGTCGTTGCCGGACTATACAATATTGAAGGCATGCCCAGTAGTTATTTAGTAGACCCGGAAGGAAGGTTACGCTTACGTTATACCGGCTTCTGGAATAAAAGCAAAAACGAAAAAGAAAAAGTAATTTACAACTTATTGCAGAAGATGAAAAAACATCCGACAAAACAGCTTTAGTTTAGGAGTATTTAATGTATCGAGTTTTATTAATAACCAGTCTGCTGATGCTAAGCGCCTGTACGACTGTAAAACCCTGGGAGAAAAATTTGTTGGCCAAACCCTCGATGGCACTGGTAGCAGATGAAAATGAAAACTTTCTGGATGAGCATATTTACTTCAGTAAAGAAGCATCAACCGGTGGTCAGGGCGTAGGTGGAGGAGGTTGCGGATGCAATTAAAAAGTAGTAAGTGCTTACAAAATAACAGCACTAAAAACATAAATAAAAAACCGTCTATTAAAGGCAAATTAACCATGGCGACTTGCGCACTTTTGCAGGCAGGTGCACCAGCTGCACAGGCTGAAAGTGGTGAATGGGATGTAGATACAGCTTTTTTATATTACTCTGAAGACGGTCGAATTGATGTTTTTGAGCCCGTCGTTTCTGCCTCAAAAGAAATTAGCGATGATGAATTTGTTAAATTCAAAGTAGTCTATGACGCACTCACTGGATCTACACCCTATGGCGCCCAACCAACTGATTCAGTGCAAACCATAACCAATCCATCGGGTAATTCGAACTACACAGTACAACCTAATGAGTTACCGCTAAACACCACATTTAAAGATACACGGGTTTCAGCTAGTGCAGACTGGACCATTCCACTGGACAGACTGAAACGAATCACGGTAGGTGCGAGTCTTTCTAAAGAATACGATTTCTCATCGATTGGTGCCAGCGCCAGCTATGCACAGGATAGTAGCGATCGAAACCAGACCTATAGCGTTGGCCTGGCATTTAGCTCAGATGAATGGGATCCGGTTGGTGGCAAGAACACCGAATTTGCCTACATGATTGATGGTACAAGTAATTCTCCACAACCTAAAGGCGGTACAGATACTAAATCAAATGCCGACCTGATGCTGGGGCTGACCCAGGTTGTTAACCGATCAACGATTATGCAGTTTAATCTTGGACATAGCACTTCCAGTGGATATTTAACCGATCCATATCGCTATATTTCAATGATTGGTGCTGATGGTCGCCCTTTGTTAGGTGCGAGTGCACCAACGGATGCACTGCCATACCTATATGAAAAACGCCCCGATTCACGAGCAAGAAATACTTTCTTCTGGCGCACCGCTCACCATCTGACTGAGGATGTGATTAATGTGTCTTACCGCTACTTTACTGATGACTGGGGTATTGATTCCCATACACTGGATTTCAAGTACCGATATGAACTGGGCAGTAATCAATATTTGCAGCCCCATATACGTTACTACACACAGACTGAAGCTGACTTTTATGTAAACAGCTTAAACGCAAATGAAGCACTGCCCGAATTTGCCAGTGCCGATTATCGACTCAGGGACCTTGTAACGACCACAGTGGGTCTAAAGTATGGCATGAGTGTTGGCAAAAATAGTGAGTTTAGTGTACGTGCCGAGGTCATGAACCAGACTTACACCGTAAGTAATTTAATAGGTGAACAAAACAATCAGGACATAGCACCAGATTTAGATGCGGTTATTCTGCAGTTTGGGTATAACTTCTATTGGTAAGATTAACCGACTAAACTTAATAGCCCGGTTTTTGCTCTGTCTAAGCCGGGAAATATCACACCATAGTTTTGAACCTGACTCCGCAACATTTAATATGGATTCAGGTTCAAAACAACAACAAATTTCGTTGTGAATCATCCCTGCTCCCTACCAACAGAAGCCAAAAGTCTAGGTCTATACTTTTTCGGCCAGTTAATAGCTAATATAGTACCTAAAAAAAATCGCTAGAATTACCAGGATTAAAACCAGGGTAATTAATATAACTACATCATTTCTGTCCCGTTAAGAATAATGAATATTACCTAATAACGTTGTATATCAGGCTTCTTTTGATTTTTATTTTTCAACGGCATGAAATTTAGAGTAACAAAATAATTAAAGATAATAATTTAAATCGTCATCCCCGAATGCTTCTATACGGGGATCCAGCGACCTTAGGTACTGTAAAGACACTGGATTCCCGACAGAAGCATTCGGGAATGACGACTCTTTTTAAGTTAACGGGACAGTAGTGTAACTGCATATCTAATAGAACATATACTTCGCGGATAAAACTGAAAATAACTTCGCACTAAAATAATGCATTTGTTTATAACAAAAGGCTTTAATCTGGTGCAAAAAAACAAACAACTAGCTGTGATTTATTCAATCTAATTCCGTAAAACCGTTAACTTAACAGGTAAAAATTAAACCTGGACAAGTTGGGAAAAAATACTTACTACAGCCGCCCCCAAATATAAAACATTTAATTTACTTTCATAATTTCAACAACATAGATCATATTCCAATAGATAAAAACAACTTTTAATAATAATAATTCAATGAAATTTAATTGCACACACCCTCACTTGGCATAGTTACTGCAACGCTAGTAAATACAAGCAATCATACTGCTTACTAAACTTATTTATTGGCAAAGGCGTCACTGGATAAAGCAAAAGCTTTATCTTCTGACGCTTTTTTTTTGGAGTTTTTATGCCGGCCCACGCCTTAACAGTGCAAAATAAATTTACACCCCAGGCACATGACATCGTTGTGATAGGCACGGGTCCGGTCGGTATTCGTTTAGTACAAAAATTACGTCAGCTTAATAACAAATTAACTATTGCTGTGTTCGGTGACGAACCCTGGCAGCCATATAATCGTGTAAAGCTATCATCTTTACTGATCGGTGAAATAAACGAAAATCAGATATATCAATCTATGGATGTTTCTGAATTATCGGAAGTCCGTTGCTTTTACAACACCCGCATAATAAAAATCAATCGATTAAAAAAAGAAGTGATTGATGATGTGGGCAATTATCACAGTTATAAACATCTTGTACTGGCTACGGGTTCAACCGCGCATATACCATCTATAGAAGGTGTTAATTTAAAAAATGTATATACCTTCAGACATTTAAATGATGCGGTGAAACTCATGGGGCGCAGTGTACGCACCCGACACACTGTCATTATTGGTGGCGGATTACTTGGGCTAGAAGCGGCACGAGCTATGCAACGTTTCAATACGCAAGTTACCATCATTGAACACAATATGTGGCTCATGTTCAATCAACTGGATCATCACTCAGGTAGTTTTTTAAAACACTACATCGAATCGCTGAACATGAACGTGCGCACCAGTGTACGCGTTCAAGCAATCATAGGTGAGCATGAAACAAAAGGTGTGAAGCTTAGCAGTGGTGAAATAATTGAATGCGATACGGTTATCCTTGCCGCGGGTATTAAGCCAAACATAGAACTGGCTTTCGAAGCGAGTTTACACATTTCAAAAGGTATTCGTGTTAACGACCAACTGCAAACCAATGATATAAATATTTCCGCCATTGGTGAGTGTGCCGAACATCGTAATATGGTTTATGGCCTGGTAGCCCCTGGTTTTGAGCAGGCAGATGTTCTCGCCCATTTACTTGATGGAAAAACCGCACACTATTCAGGAACCGTTACGGCAACCAGGTTAAAAGTTCTGGATTATCCCGTATTTAGCATGGGAAATATCAATGCATCCGTCCGTAAACGGGAGCAGTTTGTTTATCACGACAATAAAAATGAAATTTATCGCAAGCTGATTGTGATTAACGGACGTTTACGGGGTGTAATAGCAATAGGCTCGTGGCCGGGTGTAAATCGCATTCAACAGGCCGTTGCAAAGAATAGTCGAGTTTGGCCCTGGCAGTTAAGTCGATTCCTTAAAGAGGGCTCACTCTGGAATGAAGATGATGCTGTAAACATTCACCTGTGGCCATCAGCTACCGTTGTCTGTAACTGTACCGGTGTAACAAAAGGCATGCTATCAAGTGCCAGGTCGAAAGGTGCCTGTTCAATTGCGCAACTTGCAAAAGAAACCGGAGCATCAACGGTTTGTGGAACCTGTAAACCACTTGTTGCCAGCTTTATGGGTGGCAATGTTAAGAGTGACCCCGTTAAAGCACACCTGAGCCTGCTTAGTGCATCGATTGTTTCTATTATCGCTATTCTGGTTTTATTTTTTATGCCAGGTGCACCCTATGCTGAAACGGTTCAAGAAAATATAAACTGGGATACTTTATGGCGCGAAAGTCTGTTTAAACAAATAAGTGGTTTTAGCATTCTAGGATTATCCATATTAATTTCCCTGGTATCAATTCGTAAACGCATTCGTAAATTATTTAAATTAGGAAATTATGACCTGTGGCGTCTGGCACATGTAATGAGTGGCCTCGTCATTCTTACAGCCTTATTAGTACATACTGGTTTTAGAATGGGACACAATTTAAACCTATATTTAATGTTGATTTTTTCGGGTCTAATAATTTCAGGTGCCATACTGGGTGCAACTATTTCTAAAGAACATGAGTTACCACAAAAATATTCCCGGCATGCACGCAAGCTGTCTTTCTGGTCACATATTTTTATGCTTTGGCCACTACCGGCACTACTCGGTTTTCACATATTAAAAACCTATTATTATTAACTCTCACGTATGACAGCAATAACAAAAAACAAAAACTTCTGGATTTTATGGCTTTTATTAATGACTGCAGCCATCACTTATTTTTCAGGCAATTTATTAGATGGAAAAGACAAGTCCATTTTTATGCCTGGTCCGCTTACAAGTGGTCATTACCAGATCGACATAAAATGTAAGGCTTGCCATGCTGAGTCTTTTAGTAGCAGCGAAGACATGCAGAAAAAATGTATAAGCTGCCATGGTGAACAACGTAAAAAACCATTTGATTCGCATCCAGAAGCCAAATTCACTGATCCACGAAATGCCGACAGACTGGAAAATATTAATGCGGTTAAATGTGTAAGCTGTCACGTTGAGCATCAGCCAGATATGACCACCAATAATGGTTTGACACAAGCGGTTGATTTTTGCATTCATTGCCATAGTGACATTGAAAAAGAACGCCCTACACATAAAGGAATGGAGTTTGATAGCTGCGCCAGTGCTGGATGCCATAACTACCACAATAACCGCGCCCTTTATACAGATTTTTTAATTAAGCATATTGATGAAGTCCCAACCTTTGAAAAACGAAGTCTGCCAGAAAAAGAATTTGTAAGTGTTTTAGATGAAGTAGCAACTTATCCGCATCGTAAATACCCGGTAAAACCTTTAAAACTTGAACAAAAGGATGTCCCTGCAGAGATTTCATATGACGCCAGAATAGACAATGACTGGCTCACAACCGCACATGCAAAAGCAGGTGTAAATTGCACTGCTTGTCATATACAGGAATCAGACAATAAGCAGGCCGGTGTCTGGAACTCGAAGCCAGACCATACCTATTGTACAAGTTGCCATGATCAGGAGGTTGCACATTTCCTTAAAGGTAAACATGGTATGCGACTGGCCCAGGACCTGGATGCAATGACACCCGCACTTGCACGACTTGAAATGAAAAAAGACTCATTTAAAAAGCAGCTCAACTGCAATACCTGTCATCAGCCACATCAATATAAACTGGATACCGCAGCGGTAGATATATGCCTGGATTGCCATGACGATAAGCATAGTTTAGCTTACAAAAAGTCAGCCCATTATACGTTATGGCTAGAAGAACAATCAGGTAAAGCTAAACCTGACACGGGGGTATCCTGTGCCAGCTGTCATATGCCACGATTAAATTATGATGTAAGTGACTGGCTAAGAAGGATCACCGTGCAACACAACCAGAATGCAAATCTTAAACCGAATGAAAAAATGATACGTTCAGTTTGCGCTAACTGCCATGGGCTTGAATTCACACTGGATGCATTAGCTGACAAAAATCTAATACTCAATAATTTTAATGATCAACCAGGCATTCATGTTGAAACCATGGATTTAGCCCGTAAAGAATTGCAGCGACGCAAAAAATCAGGCAATAAGCCGTAAATATTTAACCCCCTACTTAATCTCAACAGGAGAAACTTATGAAAAAATTTATTTTACTTAACACAGCAATAGTCGGTCTTATCGCGGCCTCTTCATCTGCCGTTGCAGAAAGCACCGTATCTGTAAAATCCATGGCGGATGCACTGCATCTGGTTATGGATTCTGATCGTGCAATTTATACAAAAAAAATTGTTAATCGCTTAGTTAAAAAAGAAAAAGTGATTAAGGCAAGTGAACATTTTAATGACGATAAAGCACTGGCACTCCCCGCACAAATGTTTCGTTTTGGATCTGAGCTTGTAGCGGAGCGCTCAAAAGCATTACCCGATGTAAATTTTAGCTATTCATTACAATCTATCTGGCCAATTAACAAACAAAACGCACCAAAAACCAAAGCTGAAAAAGATGGCCTTAAATTTATAGCCGATAACCCAGGGAAAAATTTTTACACTGAAGAGAAACTGGGTGGACAAAACTATTTCACTGCTATTTACGCCGATGTAGCCGTAGCCCCAGTATGCGCATCATGCCACAACAAACACCCTGATACACCTAAAGATGATTTCAAAATTGGTGATGTAATGGGTGGTGTAGTAATTCGTATTCCTGTAGATGGATAAACCACAACTGAAACTGCTGTAACATCAACAATTTTTTAATATAACTGGAGAACAGTATGACACCCGAAGAAATCAAACTTGTAAAAGACTCATGGGCACTGGTAGTGCCTATTTCAGAAACTGCAGCTGAGTTATTCTACGGTAAGCTTTTTGAATTAAATCCCGAAGTAAAAGCCATGTTTAAAGGCGACATGAAAGAACAGGGCAGAAAATTAATGGCAATTTTAAATACTGCCGTCAATGCTCTGGACAAGCTTGATACCATCGTCCCTGCCTTACAGGACATGGGTAAACGACACATTAGTTACGGCGTAAAAGATGAGCATTATGACACGGTTGGTGAGGCACTTATCTGGACTTTAGGCGCGGGTCTTAAAGAGGCATTTACTGATGAAACTAAGGATGCCTGGATTAAAGTCTATACCCTGGTGGCTGATACTATGAAAACTGCGGCTGCTGAGGCTGCATAAAAAGGGAATTAACACACTCCGTTCGTACATTTTATCTACGCAGTGTATTAATATTTTTTTCATTAATCCTAGAAAGATCAGTTGAAAGTGCGTTTAGAGTGTAAACTCTTGATGTGCATAGTGAATTCAAAAAATGCGCAGTCACCTTATTGGTGATAAGCAGATTTTTGAATTTGCTAGGCGCGTCAAGAGGTTGCGCTATAAATGTGCGGTCAACTGATTTTTCTAGGTTAATATTACAATTGGGTTTTCTGAATTGTGTCAATATGAATAAATCAGAAAACCCAGGAGTGTAAATTAAAGCCTGAATTGCCTTTGATATCCGCATGCAACTGAACTTCTGTATTAGTATTTACTGATTGTCCCTGACACCCAATACTTATCACTAATAAAAAAAACTCATACTTCCCAAAACGATATGAATTAGCTAATCTCCTATTCCCCTTTATTATGTTCTAACCAATTTTTTAGTTACGCTGCTTTATTAGTGATTGTGTGATTGATATATGATAAATATCAATAACTTACATAAACAAAAGCGCTAATCTGCTGCCAGATTTAAAATGATCTTATAACCCTTGGGCCACAAAAAGACCCAAGTAGAGGAGAACACAATGATCAAGCCACACGGTTCTGACGAACTGAACCCACTATTTGTATATGACACGGCTGAAAATGAAGCCCTGCAAAAAGAAGCTGAAGGCCTACCTTCTATTATGGTAAGTTCTGCAACTGCTGCTAACGCGGTAATGATGGGTGCCGGTTACTTTAACCCTTTAACCGGTTACATGACTAAAGCCGATGCTTTATCCGTTGCTAAAGAAATGAAAACGACTTCAGGTCTTTTCTTTCCAACACCCGTTCTGAACCTGGTTGAAAATGCGGGCAGCATCAAAGCTGGGGATCGCATTGCACTTAGAGACCCCAATGTTGAAGGCAACCCTGTTCTTGCGGTTATGGATGTTGAAGCAGTTGAAGAATTCTCCGATGCAGATATGGCTTTGATGAGCGAAAAAGTCTATGCACCCGCTGAAGGCGAAGCACATCCAGGTGTAGAGGCATTTAACGCACAGGGCAAAGTTTGCCTTTCAGGCCCCATTAAGGTTCTGAACTTCTCCTACTTCATTACTGAATTCCCAGACACCTTCCGTACTGCGGTTGAAATTCGTAACGAAATTGCTGAGCGCGGCTGGAAAAAAATAGTTGCATTCCAGACACGTAACCCAATGCACCTGGCCCATGAAGAACTATGCCATATGGCAATGGATCGCTTAGGTTGTGATGGCTTAGTTATTCACATGTTATTAGGCAAGCTTAAGCCTGGGGATATCCCTGCTCCAGTACGTGATGCGGCTATTCGTAAAATGGTTGAGCTGTACTTCCCTGAAAACAGCGCAATGGTTACGGGTTATGGTTTTGATATGCTTTATGCGGGACCCCGTGAAGGCGTATTACACGCATTATTCCGCCAGAACATGGGTGCTACTCACTTCATTATCGGTCGTGACCATGCGGGTGTGGGTGATCACTATGGCGCATTTGATGCCCAAACCATCTTCAAAAATGAAGTCCCTGCAGGTGCTCTGGAAATCGAAATCTTTGAAGCTGACCACACAGCTTACTCTAAGAAATTAGATAAAGTAGTCATGATGTGTGAAGCACCAGACCATGAAAAAGATGACTTTGTACTGCTATCAGGCACCAAGGTTCGTGAAATGCTAGGTCAGGGCATCGCTCCACCTAAAGAGTTCTCACGCCCTGAAGTGGCTGAAATCTTGATTAATTATTATCAGGGCCTGGAAAAATAAAGCTGTCATTTATTTTTTAATAAAAAAACCCTGACTCTTCAGGGTTTTTTTTGCGCTTAAGAAAAGCAGTTACCTGGCTGAAAAGCTTATGCCCCACTTTACACTTTCTTAAAAAATACCGCTAAGTATCTGGTCTTTGTCAGTTTATATAAAGCGACTGTAAAGATTTCCATAAAATAAATCAGGCTCCCAGCCCTTTTACAGGTGTATTCTTTACACTTTTAAATCAAACAAACCAACAATATCATACTAACCACTTGTTATTTAAAAGGTTTATTAATTAGGTATGATTGTTGCTGTAAAACAACTTACTAGAAAAATTAAACGAGATGATTAATGATTATCAGGGATAGCATTTTAGCAATAAGCCTGTTAACCGCTTTCAGCACAGCATCACATGCAAGCACCCTAAACTTTAATTGCATAACGGCCAATGATATATCTGGAGCCTCATGTGAAATTGCCCGTGACCAGATGACCGTTGTAATCACCGATGCAACAGATGGTACAGGAGACAAAGCCTTATTCACGTTTAACAATATTGGTGCTGATTTAGAAGCCTTTATTTCAGAAATTTATTTTATTGACGACACATTACTAGGTATAGCCAGCATCAATAACCAGGCCGGCGTTCAATTTACTAGTGGCGCAAACCCTGCAAACTTACCCGGTTACAGTGCAAGCGCCAGTTTCTCAGTTGAAAATAAACCGGGTGCGAGCAACGGTATCCAGGCCGGTGAATCACTTGGAATAACATTTGATTTATTAGACGGCGTTACATTTTCAGATACCAAAAATGCGCTTAACACTGGCGCTTTAATTATAGGCATACATGCACAGGGTCTTGGAGCTGGACTGGATGACAGCTTTGGTGAAAGCCTGATCACAACTATCCCCATTCCTGCGGCGGCGTGGTTATTTGGTTCAGGCTTAATCGGTTTAATGGGGTTCGCTAAGCGTAAGAAAAAATAAAACTAAATCTCATTAAAACTTTAAAGGCGACAACTATGTCGCCTTTTTTTTAACTGTTGAATTAACATGACAAAAATTGATATCAAAATATAAAAACCTGAAGCCTTACCAAATAACATCTGTCACTTGCAGATTCATCTCGCACCCCTTATACAGACTATTCAGACAAATTAAGCAGGTCTATTTGTTAGCTACTTCAAGAAAAGATAGCAAAACTGCAATTAAAATACCCTTATCATGATTGTTTTTTTGTTGGCTTAATCCAGGCAGGTTTAATCAGTGCCCCCCCCCTACAGATACTTTATGACTGACATTATAAATTATGATATTGTCACTTTACTGTACCAGGCACAAACAAACACTAGAAAATCTTCTTTAGCATTTTATGGTGAAAAACGTGATTGAATATATTCTCAAGCTTTCTGAACAACCTGTGTGGATATTTACAGGCATAATATTAGCATCGTATTTACTAGAAGATTTAGCCATTATTTCAGCTGCGGTAATGGCAGCAGACCAGATCATTCCTGTACCACTAGCCGTTTATGCCATTCTTATAGGCATAATAAGTGGTGATATTGGTCTTTATGCACTGGGTTATCTATTAAAGAATAACCGTAGATTTCAACAATGGTTAAGCAGAAAAAATCGCCAGCAACATTATGACTCACTTTATGACTCACTTTTTTGCAACAACCTTATTAAAAATATCTTACTCATCCGCTTTATTCCAGGCTTACGCTTTTTATGTTACACATCCTGCGGTCTTTTCAAAGCACACCTGGGACAATTTTTGATAGGTGTATCCCTGTCAGGTTTTATATGGGTACTTGGGGTGTTTACGCTTGTTTATCAACTTGGTAGCAGCGCCTGGCTTGAATACAGTGATTTTAAATGGTTACTGATTCCCATTGCTCTAATATTTTTATTCGTTAGTAATCGGCAGCTCATGCGACATATGCAACAGCAGAAGAACATTGCATGACTGCGTTTACCAAATCATTAGAAGCTGTGCATCAAGGTATGCCAGAGCTAAAGCAAACGAGTGAAAAAGCCACATCATTTTTTGAATTCTGGCCTAGCCAAATCATTTATCTTCCGATTGTCATTCAGTGGCTGTGGCTGGCATTACGTTACCGAAGTTTAACACTGCCTCTAATTTCAAATCCGTCAATATATCTAGGTGGTATGGTAGGTGAATCTAAATCTACAGTACTGGCATTAACAGGAAAAAAGAGCAGCCTATATCTAGCACCTTATGTAAGCATTTTTAACGAAACACATAAATCAGCTAATATACGTTTAGTTGAAGCGTTAAATAAAATGCAAATGTTAAATCTGACTTTTCCAGTTATTGGCAAACCAGATATAGGTTGTCGAGGTGCTGGCGTAAAAATCATACGTGATAAAGAATCGCTTAAAAACTATCTTCTCAGATTCCCTGATCAGGCAAACCTGTTATTACAGAAAAAAATATCCTATGAAGCGGAAGCCGGAATTTTTTATATTCGACACCCGGATAAACAACAGGGAGAAATATTTTCCATCACATTAAAATATGCTCCCTATGTAATTGGAGATGGACAGCGTAGTTTGCGTCAATTAATTATAGATGACCCCCGTGCCAATAAAATTTCAGGTATTTATTTCAAGCGACATAAAGATAAACTGGATACTGTCATTCCTGAAAAAAAAGCATTTAGACTGACCTTTGCAGGCAGTCATTGTAAGGGCAGTATTTTTCGTGATGGAAATATGTACATTACTGAAAGCCTGCGCCAGACATTTGATGATATATCTGCTGATATTAAAGGATTCAATTATGGTCGTTTTGATGTACGTTTTGAAAGCATAGAGAAACTTATGCAGGGTAAACGTTTTCATATTCTTGAAATCAATGGCGCAAGTTCAGAAGCAACTCATATCTGGGACAAGAATACAGATTTAAAAGAAGTTTATAGAACCTTGTTTTATCAATACAGAACATTGTTTCGTATAGGAAACATTAACCGAAAGGCTGGCCACAGACCTCCTTCTGTATGGTTATTATATAAAGCCTGGCGTGATGAAAAAAAACTTGTAGACCAGTATCCCGAAACGGATTAATAAAATATGAAACTACAGACTACTCCATTTCAGTTAACAACCCCCGGTAAAAGTCCTTATTTTTTACACTGGCTGGCATATGTAAGTGAGTATTTTTTAGGCCTGAAAAAACTGGACGCCTATTATCGACAACGACGCAATAACATGAGCAGTCGTGAATTTTTACGCTTTAGCCTGGAAAAACTGGGAATTAACTACACTATGGCCAGTGGAGATGGTAAAGACATCCCCCAGCAAGGACCGGTCATAGTGGTTGCAAATCATCCCTATGGTGCTATTGAGGCTTTTATGTTAGCGGATTTATTATTGCAACAACGAAGTGATGTGAAAGTGCTAACAAAAGAATATTTACATAGCATTGATGAGTTATCAGAATTATTTATTGGTATAAATTTAGTTGAAAAAGGCTCATCTAATAATTCTAATATTCAAGGCATTAATGAAGCTGTAAAACATTTAAACAACAATGGACTATTACTGGTGTTTCCCGCGGGAAAAGTATCGACGTTTCAGTTTAATAACAGAAAAATACATGACCACAAATGGAATAGCATTATTGCTATGCTGGCACGAAAAACCAGCGCAAGTACAACGCCAATATATATTGAAGGACATAATAGCAACTGGTTTCATCTGGCATCTTTATTACACCCACTCTTATCTACCTTATTGTTACCCAGGGAAGTTCTAAATAAGCGTCAACAATTAATCAAACTTCATATTGGTGAGACAATTGCCTGTTCTGAATTAAAGACACTTCCTTCTGATGAGGCAATAACAGACTACCTGAGATTAAACACCTATTTACTTAATAACCAGGTAAAAAATAAAAATGATATCAATGTAAAGAATAAGCGATCGATGCAGACTATAGCCTTACCTGTCGACAAGCAAAAATTACAGGATGACATCAATACATTAACTGATGATACCTTACTATTATCTAAGGGAATTTTTTCAGTTTACTGCGCTAAGGCAGAACAGTTACCTAATGTATTACAGGAAATTGGTCGCTTGCGGGAAATCACATTTAGACAGGTAGCTGAAGGCACTGGCTTTTCAACTGATCTAGATAACTACGATGAGCAATATTTACATATGTTTATCTGGAACGGTGAACAACAGGAAATTGTTGGTGCTTATCGCCTTGGCCTGGTAGATAAAATAATGGCCAGGTCAGGAATAAATGCATTGTATAGCCGTAGCCTTTTTCGCTATCGAAGTAAATTTATTAAAGACATGGGTGTACCAATTGAAATGGGCCGCTCTTTTATTCGCCCTGAATTTCAGCGTAGCTTAGGTGCGCTGCTGCTATTATGGAAAGGTATAGCTACTTTTGCAGCACACAACCCAAAATATACTACCTTATTTGGCCCGGTTAGTATTAGCAGTGGTTATTCAGAATTATCACGTAATTTAATGATGCACTTTCTACAACTACATCATTACGATCATAAACGTGCGAAGATGGTGAAAGCCACCCACCCCCAGAAAGAATTGAGCAGTATTTTCTGGACAAAAAGAATGTTGATGGCACTTAAGGATAATCTATTAATTTCAAAACTTGTATATCGAATGGAAGGTGATAAGGGCCTACCCATTATACTTAAGCAATATCTTGGGCTGAATGGAAAACTGGTTAGTTTTAACCTAGATAAAGAATTTAACAACACCCTGGATGGAATGATTATTGTTGACCTTCTACAGGTACCAGAAAAAATACTGGCTAAATACATGGGTAAAGAAAACGCAAAAAACTATTTAAACAGGTAATTTTATGCATAATGTTACAAAAAGTTGTCTAGAAGTTTTAAAACAGGGCGAGAACTGTCTGAATTCGATTGACGATGAAACATATTGTAAAGTCGTTCAACCATTTTTCATAAGTTCATCAGGTGAGCACATGAGGCATATTCTGGATCATTTTTTAGCCCTTAAAAACAGCCAGCGTCCTGGTGTCATTGACTATGACAAACGTGAGCGTGGCAGCGATATCGAGAAAGACAGATTACTGACATTAACAAGAATCCATGAAATAAAGAAATGGTTAATAACTTTAGACGAAAAACTGTTATCAAAATCATTAACCATTAAAACTGAAGTAGCGCTTGCAGAAACCCTTGTTGTTGAAGTTAAGTCAAGCCTGGCTCGTGAACTTGTATTCGCAGCAAGCCATGCGGTACACCACTATTCTACGATTGCAATCATTTTAAATTTGCAAGAAATCCCCCTGGACAGAAAATTTGGCTTAGCGCCTGCTACAGCCAGCTATTTACGTAATCTGGATACCCCATGTGTACACTCACCTGGTTAACGCATAGCAACGGTTACGAAGTTTTTTTTAATAGAGATGAACAACGTACACGACCCCGATCTGAGCCACCAAAATATGATCCTGAAACAAATAGCATCATGCCAATCGACCCGCAGGGTAAAGGCACCTGGATAGCAGTTAATAATTCAGGTTTAACATTATGTATTTTAAATAATTACCAGGCTAAGCCAAAGAGTTTAAAAAGAAATCATTTGAGCCGTGGTTTAATAATTCCGCACTTAATTAAACACCAACAGTATACGCAACTATTGAGTGATTTTTTAAACATTGATTTTGATAACTACATGCCCTTCTGGCTATGCATCTTTCCTGGCAATTTAACTAAGCATACTGAATCACCTTACGCTTATCAGTGGAATGGAGAATCACTAACAGAAGAGAAAACGTACCAACCCTTTACATCTTCAGCGGTGATGTTAGAAGAAGTAAAAAAAGAAAGATCCATGTGTTTTGAGAGATATATTAAAAATGATTCTAATCGCAAAAAACACTTTGCATACCACTCTTCTCATGATCCGGAAAAAGGTCAAGGCTCAGTTTGCATGCATCGGGACGATGCCTGTACACAAAGCTTTAGCCACATTTCAGTTAATAAAGAAATAGTTTTTCGCTTTCATGACGGCCCGCCCTGCTTATCTAATGAGCTAGAAGAAATTGTGATGAATTTTGCTTAAAATTGAATGTGGAAATTACTGACAGCGGTGGATCCGCTTCGCTTGATCCACCCTACGCTTTCTTTTTCTTTTGACTTTATTGATATACAAATTTGAATATTCGCGGGGATAGCGCAGCCTCTGTATTCTCTGTTTCTCTGTGGCAATTCCTTAGAAATCATATCGATATCCAAGACTCAAAAAACTCGCCTTCGTTTTATCCGTTGTATCATCTAAAGCCCTGTCTGATTTCTCCTGCCCTAAATCAAGTTCAAAATTTAAATTTCTTTTAAATCTATAATCAAAGCGTATTGCAACAGCATTTACAGTTTGCTCAGTACCATCAACATTTTCTCTTTTATCAAATCTTATTCGTGGATTTAGTCTCCACGCAAGGCCAACTGGAAGACGCATATTAACACTTAAAGAATTGACTTCATTTCTATCTGTATCACTGTACCTATAACCAAATATTGTCGAATCATTATCCATCATTATACTATTACCAATTAACTGAATATTATAATAGTATTCATTATCAGTACCGGGATTTGCAATCCCACCAATAACAGTTGATGATAAATTACTAAGCGTCACATCACCACTTAACTGGAATTTATTACTAATCGGGCTATTTACACCCAAAAGAAAGGTTTTACTTGTCG
>Ga0316207_10001820_pt1 | contig 24296 bp, 14 predicted proteins | sample 6weekpyrite_MG_FD_204943 | JGI IMG/M metagenome (GOLD analysis project Ga0316207, IMG submission 204943) | Microbial mat bacterial communities from mineral coupon in-situ incubated in ocean water Damariscotta River, Maine, United States -... | ecosystem: Environmental > Aquatic > Marine >... | reverse complement strand
GAGCATTAAACATTCCAGCTAATATGTTTACCGTTATGTTTTCCATAGCCAGAACCGTTGGCTGGGTTGCACACTGGAGTGAAATGATATCTGACCCATCGCAACGTATCGGCAGACCACGTCAAATATATGTTGGTGCTCAACAACGTGATTATGTACCCATCAATAAACGTTAGCATTGAATTTAATAAATACACTTAAGTATTAAAACCAAAAGATAAAAGAAAACGCAAATGTCAGTGTTGTGCGCCTGCGGCGCACTGCATTCTAAGGTTTGTGCTTTTATTTGTGTGCATTTGCGTTTTCTTTTTCTTTTTCTTTTTCTTTATATATTAGAACCTTGATTTTAAACTGTAAGTTCAAATCTGAGCTGCTACACTTTAATTATAATCCTTCGTCTATTCACAAACGGTCTCCTTCAAAATAACGATTTAGCTGAATGGTACTTACTTAAGCTTAAACACTAAATACCAGAATTCTGATAAGTATTCAATCTTCTGCCACAGAGACGTTGAGAACACAGAGAAAACAAAAGCTTTTGCAGGGTGGATCAAGCAACGCGGATCCACCTGACGCCGCGATAAAGGTGGATCCGCTTCGCTTGATCCGCCCTACGCTTAATTCATAATTGCTCTGCGTCTCAGTGGCAGATCTTTTGTTTTTAATTGGCCTTAAGTAAGTGCCATTCCGATTTAGCATATTATTTACCGGGTAGTATACGAGTTTCCCCAACCTTCATTATCCAGATTTTATCGGACAAAAACCCCGCTTTTTTAGCGGATTCTTTAAAGCGTTCTGGTGGCTCCCAGGGGCTCTCATCCGAAAGATCAATTGTTCCCCAATGCATTCCTATAAGCGTCTTTGCTTTAATCTCTTTCCCTATTTTAATAGCTTCTTCTGGCGTAGTGTGATTATTAACACCGTATTTTCTATTTCCATAAGTCCCAATTGTAAGCATTGCAAGATCAAAAGAGTCGAAATTATTTCCTATCTCATTAAATAGCGTTGGAGAATATGCCGAATCACCAATAAAAAAATATTTTCCAGATGGTGTAGTAATAGCCCAGGAACACCACAATGATTCATTCTTATCACTTATTCCCCTACCTGAAAAGTGAACCGTTGGTAAAGCCGTCATTTGAATATTATAAATACTATATGTTTCATTCCAGTCAAGCTCGTGAACAAAATTATAACCGCGTTCAGTAAAGAAGCTTTTTAGTTTAAGAGGAACGAACACATGAATGTTTTCTTTATTGTGAAGACTTTTAATGAACTGCTCATCTAGATGATCATAGTGATTATGCGATATGATAATAATATCTACTGCGGGTAGCGCTTCTGAACTGATTCCGGGATTGACAAAACGGCTTGGGCCAATCGAAAATGGAGATGCATATCTTGAAAAAAAAGGATCCGTAAGAATGGTTCTCCCATCAATCTTAATTAGAAAAGTACTTTGTCCAATCCACGTTATTGTATTTTTATTTTTTAAATTATGTAGTTGAGCTATAGCATCTTCTTCAGATAAATAATGACTTTCAGGAACAACTGGCAAATTAAAGGAAGATATAATACGACTTATGTAAAAGCTAACACCTAATGTGGGTGGTTCTGGAACGACAGGATAGTTACGAAATCCTTCAGTTGTATGGTGTTTTGGTTTACCCATTTCCCAGGTTGGTGGTGAAGCACAGGCTTGCAGTGTAAATATTATAAGGACAATAAAAGCCTGAGCCACTACCTGGGTAGTTATTTTAAGAAATTTAAAAAACATATTTGCTTCCAATTGTTCAGGATAATATGAATTACTTATAGATAACTAGTTAACTTCTAAGATGTCCCCATAATGTAAAATGTGACATGCAATTCCCATTTTCTCTACTTCACGTTTAAACATTTCATCGTCGGCAGGATTAGCATTCTTTCGCCAAAAAAAATTGCAATTATAATGGCAAGGTATAACTGTCTTTGGCTTAATTAATTTGACTGCCTCAAGAGCATCTTTCTCATCCATGGTGTTTCCGATAACCCTTCCACCAATAGGAATCATCAGTACATCTGGTTTTAAACCCTGCCATTCTTTCAGAAAAACAGTATCGCCGAGATTAACCACAGTTTTATTTCCAAGCGTAATTTTGAACCCTACCGAGCCGCGAGCAAAATCGATATTTTCTTTTACCGTTTTTATTAATCCAAAAAATAGTTTAATGGTTCCGCGGCTATAGACCTGCATATTTTTCAGACTTTCAAAAACCTTAAAAGGCCCCAGGAAGATTTTCACTCCACCCCGGTCACCTTGAGCAACTTCGCCTTTTATATTTAATAATCCTGCAAAGAATTTTACCGGCAAGGGTCCATGCGTCGCACTCAGTCCTTCAATTTTCATTTCACCCAGACTAATAATCTCACCTGCATCTAGCTTATGAACATCCACAACATTATTGCTACGGAAGTCATCCATAAGCGCTTCTCCGCAAACAGTAATTGCAGATGTTTTTTTCGCCATGGGCACAGCATAAACAAAATGATCAGGATCACCATGGGTGACAAAAATATGCGTAACACCTTGCCACTCCGATTTTGGGATCAGACTATCGAGTTTGAATAACCATAAATTTTGCCCCGGATCTATGGCTATCTTGACGTCTTTCTCCTCAACTAGAAAAGCATTATAAAGAAAATGTCTAATTTTCATATCACATCCTCCGTTGCACTATGAATACTTATTTACTGCTTGTGTACATCTTCAGCACCATAAAAAAATCCAGTGCAAATTAGCACCTACAGAGACCCATACCAAATGACTCCATCTTAGAGATGTCATTGAGAATCCCTCTTTAACTCTGCCACGCCTGACCACCACAGGATCAGATTATTTTCTGCCGGTAATAGTGCATCTCGATGGTAAGCCACGATGCGTGGCGTAAAATCGGTGTAGGGGCGCACCGAACTCACGCTACCTCTATAAAGGTATCCGTTCAAAGTACCCGGGATACTGGTGTGACGCTGCATCACCTCGCAGACAGATACCTGCATATCTGGTGCTTCCATATCAACAGGGTCTGCATAGATTTGCAGTTGAACAAAATCGGGTGAAACCTCCCCCAGATAGACCTGCACCTCAAATCTCCAGCCGTCTTTTTCTTCAAACACAATCAGGTTACCCCAATGCACCTCATGCCAGTGCCGCCTTAATTGTTCATCCCACAGGTGAAGTTCTTTTGCGACTTTTCCACCCTGGGCTGTTCGCTGGCGAAAGGCAGACGCTGATGACAGGTACAGCTTCTCAACGTATTCTCGCACCATGCGATTAGTGCTGAAGCGGGGTGCCAGACGTGCCATACTGGCTCGCATGCGGGCGACCCATGCGCGGGGGATCCCCATCGCGTCACGATCATAGAACATCGGCACGACTTCGTTCTCTAAAAGTTTATAGAGTTGCTCGGCTTCGACAGCATCCCATTCGGGTTCTGCATGTTCATTGCCATCACCCAACGCCCAACCGACTTCCGGTGTGTAGGCTTCGGCCCACCAGCCGTCCAGTTCCGAGAGGTTCAAGCCACCGTTGACCAGCACCTTCATGCCACTGGTACCACTGGCCTCCCAGGGCCGGCGCGGGGTGTTGATCCAGACATCAATGCCCTGCACCATCTCCTGGGCCAGCGCGATATCATAGTCCTCAAGAAATACCACATGATCACGAACTTCCGTTTGAGCGGCGAACTGAACCCATTGCTGAATAAAGCATTTGCCTTCATCATCTGCAGGATGGGCCTTGCCGGCGACGATGATCTGAACCGGGCATTGCACATCAAGCAGCAGCCGAATGAGGCGTTCGAAGTCGCGTAGCAACAGGTTGGGACGCTTGTAGGCGGTGAAGCGTCGTGCAAATCCGATAGTCAGTACATTGGGATCGAGAACCTGCTCAGCCTGTGTAATAATGCCAGCCTCCGCACCGCGATGCCCCAGTTGCAGTTGAAGCCTTTGGCGGACGTGGCGCACTAAATCGGCGCGCTCCTGACCACGGAAGGTCCAGAGGACTTCGTCGTCCAGCGCTTCAACCGTTCTGGCAAGTGCTGCTTCGGTGCCGAGCCAGCGGTCCTTGCCGCAGGAGTTTGTCCAGATCTTATCCGCCCACGGAGAATCCCACGACGGCACATGCACGCCGTTGGTTACGTAACTTACCGGCACCTCACATTTTGGCCAGTGGGGATACAGATCCTGGAAAATACCCTGACTGACTTCGCCATGCAGGCGGCTTACGCCGTTTATCATTCCGCAGGTCCGCGCCGCCAGGTATGCCATATTGAAGGGCTCGTTACCATCTTGCCCATTGCGGCGGCCCAGGGCCACTAACTCCTCGGCTGCCACACCCAGGCTCTCGGCATATATCAAGCCATACTTTGCAAGCAAGTCACGTGAAAAGGTGTCGAAACCCGCGGCCACCGGGGTGTGCGTGGTAAACACATTACCCGGCCGGGTCGCCCAAAGGGCTTGCCAAAAATCCATCTGTTGTTGTTCCATGAAACATCGTGCCCGTTCCAGCGTAACGAAGGCGGCATGGCCTTCATTCAAATGGCAGATGTCGATCTCCAGTCCCAATGCTTCAACCAGGCGCCAGCCGCCAATCCCCAGGGCGATCTCCTGCACCAGGCGCATCTCTTCCCCACCCCCATAGAGTTTGCTGGTAATGCCGCGATCAAGTGCACTGTTCAACGGATCATTACTATCGAGCAAATACAGGTTAATCCGCCCCACCTGCGCCTCCCAAACACGTAGCCGTGCAATGCGTCCGGGTAACTTGATAGGGACCTGCAACCAGGCACCGCTGGGGGCCATTACCGGACGAAGGGGTAAACTGGCCGAATCGTTATAAGGGTAGATTTCCTGTTGCCACCCCGTCGCATCCAGCACTTGTCGAAAATAACCCTCCTGATACAGAAGACCTATCGCGGTAACGGGCACCACCAGATCACTGGCGGCCTTAAGATAATCCCCCGCCAATACGCCAAGACCGCCTGCGTACAGTGGCAGAGCCTTGCCCAGGCCAAATTCCATGCTGAAATAAGCGACCCCTTTGAGTTCAGCATCGGTATGCGCGTCACCGAACCAGCCACAACGATCGCAGTAACTATTGCGCGCCTCGGTCAAATCATCAAGGTGTTGTTTAAACTGCGCATTTTGATTTAATTCTTCGAGCCGTTCACGGGGCAAATTTTGCAAAACAACAAACGGATTCTCGCTCTGCTCCCACAACTGCTGATCCATCGCTTTCCATACCACATCACCGGCATGACTCCAGGTCCAGCGCAGGTCTGTTGCCAGATCTGCAACCTTCTCTACCAGGGGAATCAGTTCAGCTGGTAAGTCCTGTATGTAACGCATCACTAAGTGAGGTATCTTCATGGTCGCTTATTTATGCTGTGGGTTGTTAATTGGTGAAGCCATTGCATATCGAAACAAAGACTTCGTCATTCCCGAATGCTTGTGCCGGGGATGACAAACTTTCTTATGGCCATTGCCTAAAACCTCTTACACGCCCTAAGGACATGGTTTTAATATTTAATAAAAAAATTCTCTCGATCTGTTTATTATCCAGGCGGTTAACTAATTTTAACCCTCTTCGCTCAAAAAAATGAGTCTATTTTACCGTCATCAATATCAGACCTGAAAAGCTCGCGGTCGGATGCATCACTATGCGTAGGTTTTGTTATTTTGTTCCAGAGTTATGACAACATTTCCTGTTTTTTGTCCTTTTTCAACATACCTGTACGCCTCGACAATTTGTTCTAGTGGATAGGTTCTATCTATCACGGCTTTAAATTTCTCTTCCTCAATAAGCTTTTTAATTAAAAGTAGACTTCCCATAATATCTACAGGTGTTGGAAATACGCTTCTTCTGTTCCCAGTTAGTGGCTTTATAATTGAAGTTAGAAGTGGTAAGAAAATATTTTGAGCCATATATCCCAGGTCTGATGAGATATAAACCCCTCCTGGTTGCAATAGTTGTTTAGATTCAAAAAATGAACTTTTACCAACCGCATCAAATACGTAATCATAAATTTGTTTCTCTTTTGTAAAATCCTCTTTGGTATAATCAATTACTTTATCAGCGCCCAATGATTTAACTAATTCTATATTTTTCGTACTACACACCGCAGTAACATTAACATCAAAATATTTTAAGAGTTGAACTGCCGCTGAACCTATAGCACCTGTTGCCCCATTAACGAGAACATTCTGTCCTTTTTTGAGATCAACCTTATTGATAAAATTATACGCATAATGCGCACCTTCAGAACTCGCTGCTGCCTGCTCATATGAAATATTTTCAGGCATTGTCATTACCTTATCTTCTTTTATTGCCAGGTATTGCGCCTGAGACTCGGAACCCTGGTCATCAAAACCAAAAACTTTATCTCCTGCTTTTAGAGACGATACACTTTTTCCTGTGCTTTCGATCTGTCCAGAAAATTCGGTTCCAGGCGTTTGTTTTTCAGGTTTGAATAGACCGGTTACCAGTCTCATAAAAAAGGGTTTTGCTCTAATTGTTGCACAGTCTGTTCGATTAACTGTTGTGGCATGTATCTTTACGAGTACTTCATTATTCTTAGGGACAGGTTTTTCTATCTCTTTTAATTGAAGAACATCGGGTGAACCATATTGTGTGTACACAACAGCTTTCACAGGTATTCCTCCAAAGTGATCACGACTTTTCCTTTGGCGTGTCCTTCTCCAAAATAGCGGAGTGCTTCAGCAAGCTCGCTTAACGGGTAACTTCTATCTATAACGGGGATAACTTTGCCGGCTTCAAAAAGTTCTATCATAAGATCTAAACCCTTATTTGCTTTATGCATTAACAGGCCCATTTTCTGACTCCCGGTTATTGAAAACCAGGGCCCCAGAAACAGCAGTTGGTTAACTCTAACCGTTGAGCCTCCAACCATGACAAAAACACCATTTGAACTTAATGAATGTTTGTAATAAAAAATAGAGTGATGTGCCGCCATATCAACAATCAGATCATAACACTGCCCATTTTTGGTGAAATCTTGCTGTGTGTAATCAATAACATAGTCTGCACCTGAGGAACGCATTACATCCAGTTTCTCCGTGCTATCCACGCCAGTCACTTCAGCCCCTGCTGATTTTGCAATCTGCACCGCAAATGATCCCGCTCCACCACCCGCACCATTAATCAAAACTTTTAGTTCCTGATTTATTTTTTTTATCTGAAGCTTGCCTTTATATTGAAGGCCCTGTAGTGCAAGCAGCCCCGCTTGAGGAACGGCTGCTGCTTGTTCGAATGTCATACCGCTCGGCTTTAACGCTAATGCATTATCACGCGCACAGACATACTCGGCAAAACCACCCCAACCACAACTACTTAAATCACCAAACACTTCATCACCTGGGCGAAACTGCTTTACGTTTTTGCCAACCGCTTCAACTTGCCCGGCTATATCACATCCGAGTATTTTTATTCTTTCTGGTTTTAGAATCCCGGCCATTAAGCGGTTCACGAAAGGCTTACCGATCAGAATTTCCCAGTCCCAGGAATTTATAGAGACCGCAAAAACTCTTACCAGTACTTCATTGTCCATAGGTGTGGGTTTCTCTACGTCTTCTAATTTAATAAAATCAGCTGATCCGTATTTTGTCAGTACACCTGCTTTCATGAGTTCCTCCGGGATTGCTTTGAATCTTCAGATTCAACAGCACGTTTTTCCCACTGTTCAATGTTGATACCCTTAATCAAAAGCCATAAGGCGAGTAATAGTTCCCCCCAGAATGTATAAAGAACAATCGGAGCGATAGCTGGGAAAAAAAAGAATCTAACTGTATCTTGCAAATAACCTAAACCTGCAATGATCAACAATAGACCTATAATTCTGGGCAGGAAACCAGACTTGAAAACTAAATACCCCATGGGAAATAACCAAAGGCCCCAAAATATCTGGGCGATATTAATTCCATGTTCGTGCAATTCAAGAAAGACCATCACCTGAGCATATAACTGATCTGTTTTGAACACCGCCAGATAATCAGCACCACTCAATAATAACAGGGCAGCAAATTGATTAAGTTCATTGAGCATCGTGACAGGAACACTGACCAGAAAGAATATCACCATAAGCACTGCAGTGTTTCGGCTAACTGACTTGAGTAATTTATATAACACCAGCACCAGCACTATATTAACTATCTGAACGACTAGTGCGCTCATAATACTAAGACGAAATAGAAATGCGGAAGCGATAATATTATTAACTGTGGTTGCGACATCGCCGGGCACAATAAGGGTGGAATGACTATACATGCCGAAGAAACCGAGTGGCACCATAGTTAGATACAGCAAACCTGCAACTCTTGCATAAACAAGTGGCGATATTTCGGTGGTACTGCTTGTCATTTCAATTTCTCCTAATTTACTTTAATCAGGTAAATTTAAGTGTGGTTAACTACAATCTATCCTATACGTTTGTAAAACTTAACAGTGAGTTGGACTACTGCGGTTAATGAATTCAAAAGTCAAACCCACTGCTGTCCCGTTAACTTAAAAAGTGTCGTCATCCCCGAAAAGATCTTCTGGAAAGATTTTATCGGGAATGACGGTTTAAATTATTATCCATTATAATTTTGTTGCTCTATTTTCATGTCGTTGAAAAATAAAAATAAAAACAAGCGTGATATACAACATTATAATGAACATTAAGGCATTGGTTTACGCCACCATTTTTTTAACTCAATGGGTTTGTCCATAGAAACTGGTTGACCAGGCATGGGTGCTACAAAATTTACTGACTTTTTTTTTGCCGTCTTTATCATTCTTTCGATGGGATCAGTCCATGCATGTATGCCTAAATTAAATGTCCCCCAGTGAACAGGTAATAGCGTCTTGCCTTTTAATAACATGTGCACGTCCACCGCCTGTACCGGTCCCAGGTGAATATCCCGCAGATTTTTGTGGTAAGCACCAATTTCAATCATCGTCAGATCAAAGGGGCCGTATTTTTTTCCGATGTCAGCAAACGTTGGCAGCATTCCTGTATCACCACTAAAAAAGACACGATGGCGAGGACCCAAAATCGTCCAGGATGTCCATAACGTTGGAATAGTAGAATACCATCTCCCGGGATAGTGACGCGCCGGCGTTGCTATTATCGTAAAATCATCACCACCTAATGTCGTTGTATCCCACCAGTCCATTTCTAGAATACGCTCTGCTGGAATACCCCAGTCTTTTAGATGCTCTCCTATACCTAAAGGCACAAAAAATTTTGTATCTCTCTTACCCATGACCTGGGCCAGGGCCAGAACCGTGTCTTTATCTAGGTGATCATAATGTTCATGGGATATTAAAACTGCATCCAGCTTTGGCAATGATTCAATTTGAACAGGTGGCTTATAAAATCGTTTACGACCGATAAGAGGACCAATTCTATCGCTCCAGACCGGATCAATAAGTATGCTGCGACCATCAATTTCAATTAACACACTTGAGTGTCCCATCCAGGTTACACGCAGTCCATCGGCAGGAGAAGATTTAAAAAATGAAGAGCTGAGCTGGTTTACAGGTAACTCAAACGTTGGTTCTCTTTCTTCCTCGCCGAAAGCAATTTCACCAAGCATTTCAAAAAACGTTCCCGGTTTACGGCCTTCATTTGTTTCTATCAGGTTTATAAACTTTCCATTACGAAAGTTTGCAGAGCGCCCATACTTTTCAGAAAATTCATTTAATCCAGAAACTGATGCACAAGCTGGCAGTGAATTACTCATAATAGCCATAGCACTATATTTAATAAATTTTCTTCTGTTTATGTTTTTGTTTATCATAAATTAACTTTCCTAAGCTAATTTTATTTTCGGCTTTATTTCCTTAACCTCGCCCTTCAGTCGCAATATAATTTCTCAAACGACTAAGCCATTCATCCAGACCTTGCTCATCCAGAAAAAAATCAAAGCGTCCCAAACTGCGTTGCAGGTTCATCAAATCGATAAGAAAAACAAAGACGGCATTGGTTGCAGACACCTCTGCCACTAATGCCGCATTCTGAGCATCCAGCAAATCGAGTATTGAAAGCGCGCCTCGAGTGTAGGCATCGGTAACAAGCTTGAAATTTTTACGCGCGGCAACCGCTGCCTCTTTGGAAAGTTGAATAGCCGGATAAGATGCGGTGATTTGGTGAAGTGTGGCCCTGGTTCCCTGTTCAATGCGTTCGGCTGTCGCATCAAGTTGCATGCTGTTTTTTTCAAACGCCAAACGCGAACCAGACACACGGGCACTGCGCGCACCACCTTCGTATAATGGAATAGAAACATTAACGCCAACAGTCCAGTCCGTATCACCCTCTACAGGCATTCCGGCCTGTCGGTTTTCATCTATCACATTGCTTACTTCACCCTGCAGTGCAACGCTAGGTGACAAGTAAGCACGCTGGTTAATTTTGAGTTCCAGTTTACTGGCTGTCACCAGGGCTTGCAGACCTGCCATTTCAGGTGAAGCTTTAAGCGCTTCTTTCACCATAAAATCTCCCATTAATTCAAAAGCACGATCGTTATTGACGTAATCAAATAACGCCTTACGACTGACCAGCAGGCTCGGATCATCCAGTGTTGCGGATGTAGTGATAAAAGCTTCTTTAAATGAACGGTGCAAAAGACGATTGAGAACATCGCGAACCTGTTGATGCTGTGCCTGTGCTTGCAGCAATTCCCTCTTTGAAGTGGCTAACTCGCTTTGCCAACGATAAACCTCAGCCGGTTTACCCACCCCCAGGTGTTGTCGATCTTTTGCAAGCCTTAAATTAGTGCGCGTGAGGTTAGTGTTCTGTCGACGGATTTGTACCAGGGTTTGTGACCTGAGCACATTAAGATAAGCCAGGGTTGCATCCTGGATAATATCCAGCTCCAGCTGGCGATAAAGGGCCTGGCGGTTATTCTGCAGGTAATGCTGGATTTTAACATTGCTAAATACTTCATCAGAATAAATCAGCTGGCTCATAGTCAGTGCTGCCGTAGTAGACTGTTCAGCTGAGAACCCAATTATGACTGGGACGCTGTCATTATTTAGCTGTGTGTAAGCAATACTGGCCCGTAGTTGTGGTCGCAGTCTGGCGCGTGCCTCTTCGACCTCAGTTTGCCCACCTTCAAGTCCGAGTGCCGTTGCACGTAAATCGAGATTAGCCCTGACCGCTTCATGGGCAACACTCGATAGTGAGAATGAACGACCAGTCGGTTTTGGCTCTTCATTAAGCAAAATAGCCTGATGAAGAATATCAAATCGGGGAGATAAACCAATGGCCCGGGCTGTCGCCATATTCAGGGTCAGGCGTCGTTTGCCCTTAAACATAACGGCCTGGTTTTCCGCCGCTTCGCCCTTCATGACGGCAAGCATATTTAATGCATTGCGACGGGCCAGGCGTTGCCAGTCGGAAGCCGGAGCTTCAGCCATCAAAAGACCCTGCTCCACCAGGTGGGAACCGGGTAAACTGTAACCTGGAATGCGTTTTGCGATCAGGGCGTTAATTAAACGCTGCATAGCAGCTGCACCCAGTCGGGGCAAACTGGTGAGCACAACTGCATCAGTATCCTCAGGTAGTTTGTTGGCCAGATCCTCATCCTGTTTTGTCTGCAGGACAAATTGCAAATTGAGACCCGCATCCGCCACCACTTGTTGTGCTCGTTCCACTAACTCCGCCTGTGCGTCATAGGCGGTTTTATCAACCAGGACCGCCAGATTTTGAAACTCCACCACGCTGCGGAAGGTTTTAAGGTCACGCACAAAGTCGGCCTCAGCACTCAGGTAATTGAGGTTACTAACGCCACTGGCATTACCCTTTCTGGGGAGACCTAATAGATCTGTGTCCATTACAAAAGGAGCAAAGGTGGGCTTGTGCAATTGCTTGCTTAGTGTTGCTACTGCACTGGCGACATAACCCATGGTCAACACCATATCCACTTCAGGGTCAGTTTGAAGTTGTTTAAAGGCTGTGCCGATACGTTTGGCCGACCACTCACCATCGAGTTGTTTTGCTTTTGGAAAACGCACATCAAACTCACCCCTGGTTAAGACCAGCAGTTCATTTTCAAACTGTGACTGTGACCAGCCTGCCTGCTCCATTAGGCCGTCAATGAGTATGCCTATGGTGACGACTTTTTCTGCATGAACCGTAGATATAAATAAAAGCATTTGCAGCATGAAAATATTGAATATCTGTCGTCTTTTCATTTAGCTCTCCGTAAATCCAGATAAAGGTAAATCACCTATCCAATAACCTATCCCCAATGCCCGCAAGTTAATAGAATTGTTGATGATGTAGGTGCGAATTTATTCGCACATGCCTACGCTATAAAAAACTTTGTTCGAATAAATTCGCACCTACATTACTTACTAACATTGCCCTATCCCTGGGTTAATGTAACCGTTGTTCGAAAGCGTATTAATGCTGCCACAAATAAAACGGCACCAATTGCCGCAATCGCAACAAATTCCGGCCAGACTACATCAAGTCCGGCATCACGAAGCAACACCGCCTGGGCCAGACTGATAAAATGGGTGGAAGGAACAAACTGCATAATCATTTGCAGCCCAACCGGCATGCTTTCTAATGGCGTATTGCCGCCGGACAATAACATCATTACAACGAACACCAGCATTGCGAGCAATCCAAACTGGGGCATGGAACGGGCAAGCGTGGCTAAAAAAATACCCAGCGAGGTCACCGCGAACAGATAGATGGTTGCGCCTGTAAGATACAATGGTATCGAACCCAGTATGGGAACAGACAAGGCCCCCTGAACAACAAACTTAAGTGATAAGGCTATCGCCACAAGAACAACCAGACCATTGGCCCATACCTTGGCCAGCATAATCTCCACCGGATGCAATGGCATCGCCAGCAGATGTTCGATAGTACCGTGTTCGCGCTCACGTATAAGCGCCGCCCCGGTTAACAAAATAGCCAACATGGTGACGTTGTTGGTAAGCGACATGACACCCTGAAACCATTTTGAATTCATATTAGGATTGAATCGTGCGCGGGTCACCAGGTTCACTGCTTGCCCGAAATTATGTCCTGGGTCGTGGCCCTGCATAAATACCACAAGCTCCCGTGCAATGATGCGTTGTATATAACCCGCACCATTACCCGCGGTACTCATGGCGGTGGCATCCACATTTAGTTGCACAATCGTTGGATGGCCGACCAGGATATCGGCCTGAAAATTGGGTGGGATATCAATAATAAAAGTGTAGTGCCCTGCCTCCATGGCGGCATCAACCTCGTCCAATGACAACATAACCGGTGGTTGAAAATGTGGCGGCAGTAAGGCATCACCCAGACGCCTTGATAGTTGTGACTGGTCTTCGTCAACAATGGCGACAGCGGCGTTATTGACCGAGACCACCGCATTGTTAGCTTCTTCGAATACGGCCATACTGAACATATAGACAATCAGAAACATCATCACCGGGTCATAACGCAGACTGAACAGTTCTTTAATACCCAGTTGAAAAATATTTGTCAGGTAGCGGTTCATCACTAAGGCTCCTGGGTCTTCAACAGCAACAGACCCAGCGTAAGATAAATGAGGATCAACAGCGCTAACATTGTGAAGGCACTAACCAGTGAAGCAAAGCCCAGGGATTTGGTAAAGGTGCCGAGACAGATCTGTTGAAAATAACTACTGGGAAAAACCTGGCTGAACACCTGTGCCCCCCCCGTCAGGGAAGCTACAGGTGAAAAAAATCCAGAGAAGTTAACCGCCGGTGTTGCGGTGGCGATGGCGGTACCAAAAATGGCGGCGATCTGGGTTTTCATAAAGGATGACATCAATAAACCCAGTCCGGTAGTGGCAAAGACATAGAGCACAGTGCCCAGCAACAGGGCCAACCAGCTGCCTTTAACCGGAACCTGAAACAGGAATACCGCCAGCAATAGCAGTGAGACAAAATTAAGTAGCGCAATGAAAACATAAGGCAACTGCTTGCCCAGCAGGAACTCAAGTCCACTCACTGGCGTGGCATAAAAGTTAGTGATAGAACCCATTTCCTTTTCCCGCACCACCCCTGCTGCGGTCATCATCGCGGGTATCCATATCAATAACATCATGATGGTGCCCGGTACAATGGCATAAACACTCTTGAAATCCTGGTTGTACAGAAAACGGGTTTCAACCGTCACCGGCAGACTCTGCAGCTGCCCAGCAATCCTGCCCTGGCGTCGCTGTTCCTCCAGGTAGGTCTGGTGTATGCCCAGGATATATCCCTGTGCGGTCTCGGCGCGAAACGTCATGCTGCCATCGAGCCAGATAGCCACTTCTGGCTGCCGATCACGTTTCATATCTTTGGCAAAGCCGGGTGGAATTTCGATGGCAAAGGTAAAGTGCCCTTTACGCAGACGCTCTTCCAGTTCATCATGATGACTCAATGGTGGTTGTTCTTTGAAATAGCGCGAACCGGAAAAATTTTCCAGGTAACGACGGCTTTCAGCCGTTCGATCATGATCGAGAACCGCATAGGACATATCTTCGATATCAAAGGTGATGCCATAGCCAAAAGCAAGCATCAGTACAATTGGGCCGAGCAAGGCGAAGGCCAGGCGGATCGGGTCACGACTTATTTCCAGCGTCTCACGCCGGGCATAGGCCCAGATCCGGCTTAAGCCGAAAGGTAGTTCTCGTGAGTGGCCTGGTGTTGCTGGTTTAACCGATTGTGTAACAAATTCGTTCCCCGGCCCAGCATCCCTACTTTTACCTGTTCTGGTTTCATCCACCTCAGTAGCGGTTAAACAGGCAATAAACGCGGCTTCAAGATTTTCACTTACATGGTCTCGCACCAGCTTTGCAGGCGCATCCTGGGCTAACACCTTACCCGCATGCATCAGTGATATTCGATCACAACGTTCAGCCTCATTCATAAAGTGGGTAGAGATAAAAATAGTCACACCTTCGTCACGGGAGAGTTGTACCAGAAATTCCCAGAACTGATCCCGCGCCACCGGGTCCACCCCGGAAGTCGGTTCGTCGAGGATCAACATTTCAGGTTTATGGATGACCGCCACCGCCAGGGAAAGACGTTGGCGTATACCCAGTGGAAGTTTTTCCGCCAGTTCATTCGCCATATCACCAAGACCAAAACGCTGGATCATCTGCAAGACTCGTTCACTAATTTGAGCTTCAGGGATATGGAAGATGCGAGCATGGAGTTCGAGATTCTGGCGCACCGTAAGCTCGGTATAGAGGGAAAACGACTGGGTCATGTAACCAACGCGTTTACGGGTTTCGATATCCCTGGCATCAACGGGATGACCAAACAACAGGGCTTCACCTTCTGAGGTGGGTAGCAACCCCGTGAGCATCTTCATGGTGGTTGTTTTGCCACAACCGTTAGAGCCCAGGAAGCCAAATATTTCACCCCGTTCAATGCGAAAGTTAACATGATCTACCGCAGTAAACTGGCCAAAGCGCCGGGTGAGATCACGCGCTTCAATCGCGGCTTCACCTTTATGGGGCTGACGAGGGGGTATTGTTAAGCTATGGTGGCTTTGACGTTTTTCTTCAGGCAGCAAAGCAATAAAAGCCTCTTCCAGCCCGCGCGTCCCGGTCTGGGACAGCAATGCCTGGGGCGGGCCGGTGGCCAGCACCTTGCCCGCATCCATGGCAATCAACCAGTCAAAACGCCTGGCTTCGTCCATATAAGCCGTAGCAACAATCACCGACATATCTGTGCGACGCTCGCGAATACGATCGATCAATTCCCAGAACTGGCGGCGTGAAAGCGGATCAACACCCGTGGTCGGTTCATCCAGAATGAGCAGATCCGGATCGTGAATGAGTGCACAGCATAAACCCAATTTTTGTTTCATGCCGCCGGAGAGTTTACCCGCCGGGCGATCTGCAAAAGGCGCAAGTCCGGTGCTTTGTAATAATTCCTCTATACGCCAGGCCCGCTCCTCTCTTGACTGTCCGAATAAGCGACCAAAGAAATCCACGTTTTCAAACACCGATAAGCTCATGTACAGATTCTGCCCCAGACCTTGCGGCATGTAGGCGATGCGTGGACAGATGGCATTGCGGTGTTTTTTCTCAGCCATGTTTCCATCAAGCACCTCTACACTTCCCTGCTGAATTTTGCGCACCCCGGCAATAAGTGCAAGCAGGCTGGATTTACCAACACCATCCGGGCCAATTAAGCCCACCATAACCCCCGCGGGTATTTGCAGATCAATCTGTTCAATGGCCAGGGTGTTACGATAGCGATGGGTAAGCTGACTCACCTGTGCAATGGTTTTCTGAGATATGGCCGCTTGCTGGATCATGGCAATGCGACTTTTGCTAAGTATTCGGGCCATTCAGTATCTGCGTCAAGGCGAACATACGCCACACCCGGAATACCGGTCTTGGTCATTTCAACATGCTTGCTTAAAAACTCAGGGTTGATCCTGACCTTGATGCGAAACATCAATTTTTCGCGCTCCGCCCGGGTTTCCACTTCCTTGGGCGTGAATTGCGCCTTAGGTGCAACAAAAGAAACCCTGGCGGGAAGAACCAGATCGGGTATGCCATCGAGTAGCAAACGCGCTTCAGCACCAACGGCAAGCCTGGCTGCTTGCTGCGTGGGGAGAAAAATAGTCATATAGACATCAACAGGATCAAGCACTGTCAGTACCTTACCTCCCGCAGGTAAGACTTCACCGGGTTCAGCCAGGCGATACAGGACACGACCAGCGATGGGTGCTTTAAGAACACTGTCTTCAATTTGAACTTTGAGCAACTCCGTGTTCGCAATCGCCGCTTCAATGACTGCTTCTGTATTAGATTGCTGCGCCTGTGATGCGGCTAATGTTGCCCTGGCTGTTTGCACCACCGTTTCGTCTCGCTGTAATTGTTCTAGTGAAATATTATCGTTTTCATAAAGGCCACGGGAACGATCGAGATCTTTTTTCGCAAGGGAAAGCTCACTCTTACGTTGTGCAATGACTGCGATGGCAGAATTTTTCCCCTGCCTCGCGCGTCGCACCTCGGCTTCCGCCCGGCGCAGTTGTGCATCCAGTTCCCTGGTATCTATTTGTGCAAGGGCCTGATTAAGACCCACACTATCACCTTCATTAACCAGTACGGAAGCAAGACGGCCACCAAACTTGGTGGTGATATCGACCTCGACGGCCTCGATGCGCCCATTACCGGAAGCAATACCTGCGGGAAGTTCTGGACTTTGTAAAAACCTTAATAAAAAACCGATAGCGGCAGTGACAATAACCAGGACAATGACAGCATTTTTCCACTGCGTTTTGAATCTATTCATCATTTTTGAACTCCATTTCGGTGTCGCTTTTACCTACTCTTTGCTTGGGTAGTAAAATAGTTAGATACACCGATTTGTTATTCTGTTTTATCCGTTAATTATAAGCCCTCAGGTGATTATATTAATATGGCTAAGCTGGTAAGAAGATTGCCAATTGATCCCTGTTTAACATTCAACTGATCAGGATCAACTTAGAATTTTTACAAGCAATCGATAAACACAATACCTGTCTCCACTCGATTCACTCGCGCATTCAAACCGGCAAAATATAATTCGGTTTATGGGGTGTCAGTACAAAAATTGATAACGAGTCTCACGTTCTATCTTTATTCGTTGATCAATTGCTGAATCAGCATTTATGCTTTCTGTATCCATAGACTCTTCTGCAAAAACACTTAGCGGTGTCAACAGAATGAAAAAACTTAACAAAATAATAATTTTTAGTTTTTTCATAAAAGCAAACTGTCATTGAGAAAGAAACCTGGCCCTAACCCCAATGCCAGTATGTTAAGAGAAACCTTGATAATCCAGGTTTGAATTTATTCGAACAAAACCCTTTATAACGTACTCATGTGCGAATAAATTCGCACCTACATTGCTTAACTTACTGGCATTGGCTTTAACTCTCAGGTAACTCTACAAACACATGGTTAAAAATCTAAAAGAAAAAGCTTTTGTTTTATTTGCGCATATTGGCGTTCATTCGCGGACGATATGCTTTTTGCTTTTTAAATAATATTCCTTGGATAGCTAAGGCCCTACCCCGGGTCATCCACCGAGAACATGCTCCATGGATAGGTTATGAACAACTGGGTCTGGGATCCTTCATCACCATGGGCCAGATCGAAACGAATAATCACCCCAGACAACACTACCCGGGCACCAATTCCATAACTACTACGATGATTTTTCCACAAATCTGCGGAGTGATCTGCAACGGTGCCCTGCTCCCAGAATGCTGCCAGCTGGATACCAGTGCGCACACCTTTAGCCACATATATATTGAAGGGTGTACGCTCATCGGTTAGATTCCAGCGATATTCCACCCCATAAAAAAGCGCCTGCCCCGCGTAGAAACGCCCGTTATCATAAGAGCGTAGACGCTGGGTGCCCCCCAATGCTGTTGCGGTACCAAAACGGTTTTGTTCCTGAATACCTGACAAATATTTCGCCTCAGCTTGCTGGCAAGCATCGAAGTCTTCTCCTGGCGGATATTGATTACAGTCTAGCCCATATCGCTGTTGCAGCAGGTCATAGTCATTTAACCCTTTATGGGTGACATGGGCTCGGGAGTGGAACAGATTAAATGCCAGGGTATCCCAACGGCGTATTGGAAAATAAGTGGTGATATTATAATCATTGACAAAATATTTACTAAAATCGGCTTCAGTATTCTCTACAGGCAGCTGGGTAGAAAATTCAAAACGAAAACCATTCCGAGGATCAAGCCGATCATCCGTCAAATCCACGGAACCTCCCAGGGAAATGACATTGAAGCTGTCCCAGTCAGTATCTATGCCTTCAAATGCCTGGTCATCTTTATCCAGCACTTCCAGTAAACGCTCACGCCCATTCAGAAGACGGATAAACATCTCATAACGCCGCTCATCAAAGGTCAGTGTCAACTGCCCCAAGATATAGTCACCCTCAACCTTGGGAAAGAGCACATCATCGGGATCAGAATTTATACCGCGATCATAGGAAGTAGGTGCAACCAGATAGTCGTTATAACCAAGATCAAATATCAAACGCTTTGGTAACAGGTGGTAATCGAGTACTGCCGCACCGGTTGCATCAAAATCACCCCGTACGTAATAACCAGTAAAATCCGTGTCTCCATCTGCCATGTTCAGCACACTGGCCCCGAGTCCGGTAGCGGTACCCAGTCCGGGGATTTCACCAACAATGGGGTAAAGGTAATAAGCAAAATCTCGGCCAAACTGATCCTTACGCCGCTCTACAATATCGGCGTCTGCCACACCGCTTATTAGCAGTAACAGCAGCACCCAACATACCTCAAAATTCAGCCCTCTTTTATAACATGTCAGGTTGTTCATGATAAATTCCCTGCTTAGAAAAAACATGAATCCAATTTGTTAAAAAAATTATGCTCAGCTTTATTTTTTCATATTTTAGTGCAAATAACCTGATCTCAAGTACCTTGCATACTAAATAACATCAATGCTATATAAATTTTTGAGAGCAGTCAAACCGGTAAATTTCTCTAGTAACAGTACAATTTTATCCTTAAATAATAACAGCCTCTGAGGTTTTAATTTACATTAGAAGTAACTAAAATTCATTACCTTAAAACAGTATTGATGAGCATCTTCATATTAAAATATGACACGACATCACATTGTAACCAGACTTCATTAACACACTTTACCACTAACACCTGTAAATAAATAATGTAATTTAAAGAGACTTAATTGCTTATTTCACATAATCCCCACTTTTTTAACAAATTTTACCTATAATATTTCTTAATATAAGATATGATATTTTTAACTTCATGCCTGGTTTGAGTTCAACTAATGAAAATACTCATGATATTTGTAATTTCTACTCTGTTTACCTGTTTGACACTGACTAAAGCTGAAAGTAAAACACTAACACTAGGTATATTCCCCTATGTCAGCTCCAGCAAACTTATTACCCACAACAAAAACTTACAAAAACACATCAATAATACCTCTCAATATAAAGTATCATTAGTTTCAGCTAACAATGTACCAACCTATATTAACAATCTTAGAAAATACACCTATGATGTAATATTTAGTGCACCACATCTTGCTCGTTATGTAGAAAAAAAGTATGCTTATCAACGTATAGCAATGACAACACATCACATAAGAGGTATTTATCTAGCAAGAAAAGACTCATCGATCCATTCAATGAGCGATCTAACAGGTAAAAAGCTTTCCATGACACCTGCCAAATCAATGCTTCACCAACAGGTTATAAAGCAACTTAAAGAGTACGATATTATTCCCGGAATAAATATAAAACTTAAAACCTCCAAAACACATAATAATGCTATTTACGATGTACTAAATAATGATAGTGATGCGGCGGTCACCGGCATAAACCTGTGGAAAAATTTACCTTTAGATAGTAAGAAAAAACTCCACCAGTTTTCACAAACTGATCCAATAAGCGGATTTATTGTTTTAGCTAAACCTGATATAGCTAAAGCCTCGATTAAAGACCTCCAGGAATTATTTTTATCCTTCAAAAACACCTCCGCTGGTAAAGACTATATTTTTAATGGTTTTAAACTAATTACAGATCAGGACATGGAAGCACTCGATACTTATGCCAGTGTTTTTGAATAATATCTGCTCATAGGTTGGATTATGTTTCTTCGTTTTATACGAAAATCACTCAGGCTTAAACTTATATGTGCCAGTGTTATTGTTGAGCTAATCATGCTAACAATATTATTGGGTAACAGTTTACGCATTATAAATACAACCATAGATGAACAATCTATTATTAAAAAAGAATCTATAACACCATTACTCGATTCAGCCTTAAGTATTTCATTATTTGAACGAGATTATGCTACTTTATTTGAACTTCTGGAGAAACTGCATCATGCTAAAAACAGTGAGTTTGATTATATAGAAGTATATGATGGCCAGGGTCGTCTTTATGCCCAAATAAGACAACAGGAACAACTCACAAACAATTCCAAAATCTCAGCGGATAAGCTTCTACATATATCCTCTCCCCTCACCCTGGGCGGTGAAAAAATTGGCAATGTTAAATATGGTCTTTCTATTCAGTCTTTATACGAATCTAAATCAAGTTTATTAAAACAGGGTATATTTATCGCATTATTTGAAATTGTTTTAACAATATTATTACTGGGTATTACCAGTTACTTTTTAACCAGGCATATCACCGTACTTTTACAAAGTGCGGAGAAAATTTCATCTGGAAATTATGATGTTAAAGTGCCAGTTAAAACGCTAGATGAAATCGGTCTGCTTGCCAATGGTTTCAATACTATGGCCAAAGCAGTTCGAGACAGAATCGCCGTGATCTCAGAAACAAGTAACTCATTAAATATAAAATCTGCCAGGCTTGAATCTATTTATAACTCTATTGCTGACGGTGTTATTTTTGTAGACATCAACAGGGTTTGTGTCAGTGTAAATCCAGCCATGTTGACCATGTTTGGTTATCCCCTGAAAAAATTCCTCAATAGAAAACTTGATTTTATATATTTAAAAAAAGACGAATATGATCATCAGGGACAATTACGATTTTCCATTGATGCCCCTGATAGAAAAGACAGCTTTGAAGCCTCCTATGTTCGTAAAGATGGTAGTGTGTTTATCGGTGAATTACTGGCATCCCGTATTAAAGATGAAAAAGGGAATATTTTAGGATTCATCGGCTTACTCAGGGATATTAACGAGCGGAAAAAAACCGAATTAGAACTTATGGAAGCTAAAGAGAGAGCTCTGGTCACGCTCGAGTCCATAGGAGATGCTGTCATTACTACTGATGAGAAAGGACTAGTCCAATACCTGAACCCCGTGGCTGAAAACTTAACGGGGTGGCTGACAGTTGAAGCTCAAAATAAACCACTGCCCGAAATTTTTGATATATATAATGAAAAAACAAATAAGCCTGTTGAAAACCCTGTCCTACGTTGCTTACGTGAAAACATTATTATCAATCTGGCAAACCAGACGGTGCTCATCAATAAAAAGGGGGAAAAACTTGCAATCGAAGATTCGGCTGCCCCAATACGCAACAAGCAAGGTAAAATTTTAGGTGTCATCCTGGTATTTCACGATGTCAGTCACTCTAGAGAAATGGCGGCACAACTCTCCTGGCAAGCTTCCCATGACTCTTTAACCGGCCTGATCAACCGACTCGAGTTTGAAATTCGGCTGGATAAAATACTTGAGAAAGGAAATGCGAATTCAGAGCATGCCTTACTTTATATGGATCTTGATCAATTTAAAGTTGTGAATGATACCTGTGGCCATATAGCCGGTGATGAACTATTGAAGCAACTGACGACTTCTTTTCAAAATCATATTCGCGATAACGACACCCTGGCAAGACTGGGTGGTGACGAGTTTGGCATTCTACTTGAAAACTGCCCGTCTGATCGGGCTATAAAAATAGCTGAAGACATAGTCAAAGACCTTGGTCGATTTCGATTTTCATGGTTAGACAAAGCATTTTCTGTGGGTGTTAGTATTGGGCTTGTATCGTTTAAATCATCTAACACTGAAACCATTAGCACCTTAATGAGTGCAGCTGATATTGCTTGTTATGCCGCAAAAGATGCAGGGCGAAACCGTATTCATGTTTATAAACTTGATGACGACAAACTTGTACAACGACACGGAGAAATGCAATGGGTATCTCAAATACAGCATGCGCTTGAAAATGAAAAGTTTGAATTATACTGTCAACCGATTGTGAGCACATCTTCTCAGAATGCTGAGCCGCACCATTATGAAATTCTTATTCGAATGAGCAATGATCAGAGCGAAATATTTTCACCTATGGCTTTTCTACCTGCGGCTGAGCGTTATAATCTGATGCCCGAAATCGATCGCTGGGTTATTACACACGTTTTGGAACAGGTTAAGAGTTACCCTTTAGCCCAGGGCACAATGATTGCGATAAACTTATCCGGTAATTCACTGAGTGATGATAAGTTTCTTAATTTTGTTATAACCGAACTTCAGAACAATGAAATTGATGCCAGTCAGTTTTGTTTTGAGGTTACTGAAACAGCCGCAATTAGTAATCTTGGTCAGGTAACTTCGTTCATATCAACCCTGCAAAAATTAGGTAGTCAATTTTCCCTCGATGATTTTGGCAACGGCCTGTCATCTTTTGCTTACCTTAAAAACTTAAATGTGGACTATTTAAAAATAGATGGTGCGTTTGTGAAAGACATGGTTAATGACCCTATAGATAGATCGATGGTGGAAGCCATTAACAAAATAGGACATGTGTTGAATATTAAAACCATTGCCGAATTTGTTGAGGACAAAGAAACATATGATATGCTAACTGAAATGGATGTTGACTATGTTCAGGGTTATTATTTCTCTAAACCTTTTCCGTTTAGCCGGCTTAAATAAATTAATAATTAAATACCGGACTTCCTTCCCGTCACAGAGTTTTTCGCATAATTATTTTAATCGAGTTTATCTTCACCATAATAAATAATTAAACTTTAAAATTTTTCGTTATAGTCCTACTAACCACTAGAGAATCGCCACCCCGTGCATCAATATAGAAAACTTTATCGACATCTGCCTCTGCTTCACCTATACCCAGTTTGGCACCGAGTCGGGGGAAACTGTGAAATTAATCCTATTCTTTAGTTTTTATGAATCTTTATTGCCTGAAAAAACATTTGGTAATAATCGTCCTGTTTTATTCTGGTACTGTTCATATTCTAACCCGAATTGTTCGAGCAACTGTTGTTCTTCATGCTCTACTCTAAATAGATAAATAAATGCAAATGCAAGCAAACCCAATGGACCTGCCAGCCAGTTAGTAATTAGCAGCGCCTGACCTGTTGCCCACATAAAAAACGATAAATACATGGGGTGCCTGATTTTCTGGTAAATACCCGTGGTGATTAAGGTATGGTTATTTCGAATAAAAAGAGAGGGTGAAAAATTTTTCGCCAAATCCACATGCGAGCGCCAAAGAACCCAGAGACTTGCAAAAAAAACAAATGCACCGAGTACTCTCAGTGAAGTAACTATTTCATAGTCTGCCATCGATAACAGATTTGAGAACATAGTAATAAAAGGTAAAAACAGGACAACAGCCCATAACCCCATGCCGATAACTACAACTGGATTTTCTTTTCTGGAATGCACAATTTCCTTACGTTTAAAATGCATACCATAATAACTTCGAAGAACCGTCGCAACCGCGAAACCCGTTAAATAACATATCTCAAATATATCCATTTTTTTGCCTG
>Ga0316207_10001819_pt1 | contig 24297 bp, 27 predicted proteins | sample 6weekpyrite_MG_FD_204943 | JGI IMG/M metagenome (GOLD analysis project Ga0316207, IMG submission 204943) | Microbial mat bacterial communities from mineral coupon in-situ incubated in ocean water Damariscotta River, Maine, United States -... | ecosystem: Environmental > Aquatic > Marine >... | reverse complement strand
ATATCAGATGAAAGGCCGTGATGGAAATCGAAATAAACGCTTCCTGTGGCGCTGCAATGAATGTAACAAGCAATACACAGTTCGTATCGGTACGGTCTTTGAAGAATCCCGCATCCCATTGCGCCACTGGTGCTATGCCTTCTGGGCTGCGTGTGCATCTAAAAAAGGCGTTTCAGCCTTGCAGATAAGCCGTATGACAGGCGTTTCTTATAAATCTGCCTTGTTCATGATGCATCGTATCCGATTCGCTATGACAGACAACCACGGCACACCAGGGCCAATGACAGGCATTGTTGAAGTTGATGAAACCTATGTTGGTGGTAAGCCCCGAAACAAGGGCGCACACAACATCAAGAAGCGTGGCCACGGTACAGACAAGACACCCGTTGTTGCAATGGTTCAGCGTGGCGGTAGTGTACGGGCAATAGTCATGCCCAAGGTGAACGGCAAGAACCTTAAGAAAGTGCTGGCTGAGAATATCGACAAATCAGCCCATATCATGACAGATGAAGCAGCCTATTATAAGGGTCTTCAAAAGCAGTATAAAAGCCATGAAACGGTTGTTCATTCATGCGGTATCTAAGAAGCACCTGCACAGGCATATCGGGGAATTTGAGTACAGGTACAACACCCGAAAAATGACAGATGGCGAGCGTGTTGTGTTGGCTATCCAAAAGGCAGAAGGCAAGCGGTTGCTATACCGTGATCCAATAGGTCTAAAATAAATAACGCTTAATCAATAAGTTATAAACACTCAATCCTAAATATGGTTGATTTATCTGTATTAAGGGGCTATTATATATATGTCTGCGAGAAATCGCGCTTGTGAGACTTCCTTATTTGGAAGCAGGCCCCGAGACAGCGACGGCAAGCTACTTGGGAGCCTCGATTTATAGGCCTCACCTATCTGGTGGGGCCTTGCCATTTCTGGGTTATATTATTTTCCAAGATTTAAAGTGGTCAGAATACAGTTTTTTATTGCCTTTAAATCTTCATTTGTTACCGACATTGCTGAATAAACCCTTTTCCCATTGGGGCCGCGTTTGTTCAGCATAATACGATCCATTCTGTGGTATGCCACAGTAGTGATCATGTCGCATTTTGCCCAATTATCAGCGCCTCTGAATGGGACTGGTACTGACTGTGGTTCAAGCTTATGATGCCAGCCCATTATTACATCAGGCACTTTAGTGCTAAGGGGAATGATGGTACAGAGATTCGCCCTGTGTCTTAGTTTTCTAGAAACCACTACTACAGGACGGTTTTTCCTCATTTCAGGCTCTTTAAAGCATGTGCCGAAGTTGCACATCAGTACCATGCCAGGATGCGGATCAAATTGTATTGTCATTTAATGTACCATTAAGCCATTGTTTGCTATAATAATGGTGCTGGAGATCGGACCGGCAAGGTAGAAAGTCAGTAGCTTCCAAAGCTATCGCGTTTACCAATTTCGCCACTCCAGCACATAAGTGTTCCACCGGGGTCGGTAAAAGAGAGAAGTCCGTGCAAAAGATAACTCTCTTTTACCGCTTGGTTTGGGCTGCTCAGGCCAGCCGTCTTATCTTCTCACTCAAGTTCTCCCGCTATTAACTGTGATTTATATACATTATAATTCAGTTCTTATAGATGTCAAGAACTATTAAGATATAAATATTGATTTTATCTCCTGTCTGGTCTATAGTTTGAAGATATAATCAGGAGACATATTATGACTGGAAAAAAACGAAGTCCTAAATATCCCTTTATCTCATTAGAAAAGGCTATTGAGAGGGCCAATGAGCTTTATATAAAAGATGGTATGAATACTGTTGGGACAGCGGTTGCGAAGGATCACTGGGGCTATAATCCTAAAAGTAGTGGTGGACTTCAAACAATTGGGGCTTTAAATATCTATGGTTTATTGGAGTCTGTAGGTAAAGGATTTGATCGAAAAGTTAAGCTTACGCAGCTTGCGCGCCGCATCTTATTAGATAAGCGTGAGACTTCTCCTGATCGAGATAAGGCGATTAAAGAAGCTGCCTTAAACCCAACAATTTTCTTGGAATTGTATGCAAAATGGCAAGAAACTGGACCACAATCAGATGAAAGCCTTGAGCATGACCTTGTATTTGAAAGGAATTTTAATGAAAAGTCGGTAAAGGATTTTATCAGGATATTTAAAGACACAATGTTATTTGCAAAGCTTGATGGTTCTGCTACTTTATCTGATGAGGGTAGTGATATGCAGGATGAAGATCTTGCATGTGAAGTTGAAAAGACGGTGATTCCACCAATACAGAGTAAAATAGGCATGAGGCAGGATATTTTTACATTAGATGAAGGGCAAGTTGTATTACAATATCCTTCAACAATGAGTCCCGATAGCTTTGAAGATTTTGAAGCATGGGTGGAACTTATTGTCCGTAAAACTAAGCGCAACTTACAATCTGACAATAAAGTAGACATTGAAGAAGAAGACAACTAAAAAAGGCCCAGAACCAGACCGTCTTGTATTAGATGGTAGCTGGCAAAATGCTATGGGTAAGGCTATTAAGAAGGAAAAGCCGAAGGAAGGCTGGCCAGAGCCTGATAAAGCTGAAAAGCCTACAGAAGATCAGGAATAACCTCTATACCTTATAAGTTAACTAATTAATTCTTTGTGCGTAAAGTACATACTTGTATATTATTTAACCACTTGTAAACCATTTAGCATCCATTCTGGTTGACATATAGTGTATGGACGTTAACATGCCCGCATCTAGGCGAACATTTTAACGTACCGGCATGACATTATGAATCAAGTTGAGGAAACGACCAAGGATCCGGGTAATACCCAGGTTTTGAGTGCAAAATCCTGTCGTTTCGCGGCTTCTGTATTTAATTACGGTAATATAATTACGGTTTTAATGCCCCCCGTAGGCTTGCTATGGCTGGCCGCTTCCATGGTGGTCTATGCCATGAACCGCCATCATCCTTATGAAAAGGTGGGCGACTATACCCAGCAAGCAGCCTATCGCATATACGGTGTGACAGGCCTGATCGTGGCAGCGGCGATTTTTATTCCGAAAGATGGTCTGAATTATTATCTTGCCATTTGGGCCGTCGCTATCCTGATTGTCGTGCCGTGGTCTATTCGGGACCTCTGGCGTATCCGTAAAGATGACTGGTGCGACGTGGAAATTGAAACAACAACACATGACATTAATCAGGGGTAAGCATGACTGAAATCAGACACGACTGGCAACTGGAAGAACTCAAGGCCCTGTTCGATTTGCCATTTAATGATCTGCTGTTCAAGGCACAAACGATTCATCGTGAGCATTTTGATCCAAACGCGGTGCAGGTCAGTACCCTGTTAAGCATCAAAACCGGTGGTTGCTCAGAGGACTGCGGTTACTGTTCGCAAAGCGCGCGCAATAAAACCGGACTGGAACGTGAACGCCTGATTGCACTGCAGGAAGTGGTCGAACAGGCGCAGGCAGCCAAAGAGAAAGGGGCCAGCCGTTTTTGTATGGGGGCGGCCTGGCGCAGCCCGAAAGAAAAAGATTTTGTGCACGTACTCGACATGGTGCGAGAAGTACGCAAGTTAGGGATGGAAACCTGTATGACGCTGGGTATGCTGGATGATGACCAGGTGCAACGCCTGAAAGACGAAGGACTGGATTATTATAATCACAACCTCGACACTTCGCCTGAATACTATGGTGAAGTGATCACTACACGCACCTATCAGGACAGGCTGGACACGCTTGAGCGTGTGCGTAATGCCGGGATGAATGTCTGTAGTGGCGGCATTGTTGGCATGGGTGAATCCCGTACCGACCGTGCATCGTTGCTACAACAACTGGCCAATATGCCGTCGCATCCGGAGAGTGTGCCGATTAATATGCTGGTCAAGGTTGAAGGCACACCGCTGTCCGATGTGGACGACCTGGATTTGCTTGAGTTTGTCAGAACCGTTGCCGTAGCACGTATGATTATGCCGAAGTCGATGGTGCGTCTGTCCGCAGGCCGCACAGAAATGACGGATGAATGCCAGGCCCTGTGTTTTCTGGCCGGCGCCAATTCCATCTTTTATGGCGAGCGTTTATTGACCACGGATAACCCGGAAGCTGATCGTGACAGAAAGCTGTTTGATCGCCTGGGTATCCACTCACTCCAATGACCCTGTAATGAAAGACCTGTCAGCCTATCTGCAGGAGCGCAAGCAGTCCGGTCTGTATCGTCAGCGACGTTTGCAGGAGGGTATGCAAGGTGCGCACGTTGTGCTGGATGGAAAACAGTGCCTGGCATTCTGCAGTAATGATTACCTCGGACTTTCACATCATCCTGACGTCATCAAGGCGATGCAGGAAGGTGCTGAAAAATACGGTGCCGGAAGTGGCGCAGCACACCTGATCAATGGCCATCATCGTGCGCATCATGCACTCGAAGAAGAGCTGGCCGAGTTCGTGCAGCGCCCGCGTGCCCTGTTGTTTTCGACAGGTTACATGGCCAACCTGGGCGTGATATCGGCATTGATGGACCGTGGCGATGCTGTGTTTGAAGACAGGCTGAACCATGCCTCGCTGATCGATGCGGGCCTGTTGAGTGGAGCAAGATTACAACGTTATCAACACAATGACGTAGATGACCTTGCGGCGAGACTGACCCGTTCAAAAAGCGGCCACCGACTGATCGCCAGTGATGCGGTGTTCAGCATGGATGGGGATATCGCACCCGTCAGCTCCCTGGCAGACAGGGCCAGGATGCATGATGCCTGGCTGATGGTGGATGATGCCCATGGTTTCGGTGTGCTGGGTGAGGAGGGGAGAGGAACCTTGTCACACCTTGACCTGGGTGAGCAGGATGTACCGATATACATGGCAACTCTGGGCAAGGCACTGGGTACGTTTGGTGCCTTTGTGGCTGGCAGCGAGGAACTTATCGAGACACTGATCAATGCTGCGCGTTCCTACATCTATACAACCGCATCACCGCCAGCCGTCGCCGAGGCCTGTCGCGCAAGCCTGAAGCTGGTGCAGCAAGAATCATGGCGGCGTGAAAAATTACAGTCACTGGTGCAGCAATTTCGTACCGGCGCTACGCAGTTGGGCCTGCAATTAATGGACTCGGAAACGGCCATACAGCCTGTCGTTGTCGGTGACAGTGAAGGCGCCCTGCGCATGAGTCGGCAATTATGGGAAAAGGGTATTTATATCCCGGCCATTCGTCCGCCAACGGTACCGAAAGGTACGGCACGTTTGCGTGTCAGTTTCAGTGCCGACCATGATAGTGAGCACGTGCAACAGCTACTGGACGCACTGGAGCCGCTTGCATCATGAGAGAACACAATCCCTTGTACCTGGATGCTGTCGGTGACGGCGAGCCACTGGTATTGCTGCATGGCTGGGGTATGCATTCAGGCATATGGGATGATTTTGCCGACAAGCTGGCGGTTGATTACAAGGTCATAAAGATCGATCTGCCGGGCCATGGTAACAGCCATGGCACCTGCCCGTTATCGTTACAGCAAACAGTAGATCAGTTGCTGAAACAATTGCCTCCCGTTGCCCATTACCTTGGTTGGTCATTGGGTGGCAGTGTGCTGATGCAACTAGCCGATATGGCACCTGAACGTGTGCGCTCCATGACCCTGTTAACCGCCAACCCCTGTTTTGTGCAGAAGGAAGACTGGCAGACAGCCATGCATAAAAAGGTCCTGCTGCAGTTTGCCGAAGCACTGCAGCAGGACTACCGTAAAACGCTGCTGCAGTTCATTGCCTTGCAAACATTGTCTAGTGAACGATCAAAGGCATCTTTGCGACAGTTGCGTGATGTCCTTTTTTCACGAGGTGAACCTGAAACACGCGCCTTGCAACAAGGCCTGGATATTCTGCTGCAGGCCGACCTTCGGGACAAGTTGTTAAACAGTGGCCTGCCCATACTGGTAATACTGGGTGAGCGAGATCAGCTGGTACCTGCCAGTGTGGCAGATTTTTTTCGTACAATCACAGACAACCGGCGAGTAAAAGTCATCCCGGCTGCGGGGCATGTGCCGTTTGTGTCTCATCAGTCAGAAACGTTGGCTGAAGTTAAAGGTTTCCTGGAAAATGTTTGATAAATTAAAAGTAAAAGGTTCATTTGATCATGCCGCCAACAGCTATGACGAAGCCGCCGTGTTGCAGCGAGAGGTCAGTCGACGCATGCTCGAACGCCTCGATTTTATCAAGCTGAAACCTGAAGCCATACTCGATGTGGGTGCGGGGACGGGTTTTGTTTCCCAAGGGTTGTCAGAGCGTTACGGCCAGGCCTCGATTATTGAGCTGGATATGTCGATCAATATGTTGCTACAGAGCCGTAGCAAGGTTGCCTGGTATCAGCGCTTATTTAAAAGAAAGATGTCGGTGTGTGGTGATGCCGAGCAGTTACCGGTCGCCGATAACAGTGTTGATATGCTGTTCTCTGGTTTAACCATCCAGTGGTGTAATGATTTACAGAAGACATTCAGCGAGTTTATACGAGTGCTCAAGCCGGGTGGTTTGTTGATGTTTACGACCTTCGGGCCGGATACGCTGAAAGAATTGCGACAAAGCTGGGCAAAGGTCGACCAAGGGCCACACGTCAGTCCGTTTGCCGATATGCATGACCTGGGTGACATGTTATTACAGGTACAAATGGCAGAGCCGGTTATGGATGTGGAGCAATTCACATTGACTTATGATGGTGTGCCTTCACTGGTAAATGACTTGCGTGCTATTGGTGCAACGAACGCCATGCAGGAACGCGCCAGAACGACAGTGTCAAAGAAAGACTACAAGGCCATGCAGGATGCCTACGAAGAATGGCGAGATGAAAATAACAAGTTACCGGCGAGCTATGAAGTGATTTACGGTCATGCGTGGAAGCCTCCCCAGTTTGAAAGTGGCAGCGTGGAAGTTAAGTTGACGTAAGCGCGCAAGGATTTATATAAGTAAGATCAATTGTTTATTAATAGAATTGCGTTGTCGGAAAATCTTGGTAGACTAAAAGGCAGTGCTGTAGGGCACGCCTGAGTCCGCGGAAAGGGGGTTACCCCCGCCTACCTGAATACAGAATGTTTATCCTTCTTTCTACCTGTATCGCGGACAACAGGGCATAACGAAAGGAGGATTTCCCATGAAATCTTTACCGAACAAACCCAACCTTGAATTTTTAAAAAAACAGGCGAAGCAATTGCGTTCGTTACATCGGCAACGTGATGTCAGCTGTAGTCAGCGACTTCGAAAAATTGATAGTTCATTCAGTGAAAAAGCCGATGACGCGATTTTTGATGCCAGGTTTTCTATTAATGATGCACAGCGTGCTATCGCGCGTGAATACGGTTATACCAGCTGGGCGAAACTGAAGCATTATATCGAGTCACTGACAGCCCCCGAATATAACGGTGTGAATGACAAGCAGGCCTACCACCAGGTTATTGTTGATTCCTATGATGTGCGCAGTAAAAATTACGATAACAGTGAATGGCATCGCAAGGTGGCATTGCAGACCGTGGACTACTGCCCGCCGGACAAGGGAAATGACATACTGGATATAGCAACGGGTACCGGCACGATTGCTTTTCATGCGGCCGATTTAACGGGGCCGGCAGGTTCGGTTGTCGGCATTGATATCGCCCGTGGCATGCTCGCAAAATGCAATGAAAAGCTTGCGGCAACAAACCACAACAACCTGAGGTTTATGTATGCCGATGCCGAGGATTTGCCGTTCCCGGATAACAGCTTCGACCGTATTTATTGCAGTTCGGCATTTTTCTGGATGAGTCACCCGCTTGCAGCACTCAGGCATTGGTTTGAGTTGTTAAAACCCGGCGGTGTACTGGGGATCAATAGCTCGCCGGAAGATGCCTTTCTCTGGGGCGGGGGCGCTCGCCGGGCGTTAGGCAAATTCGGGATTGAGTTTACGTGTAACACACTTACTGGCACTCGGGAAAAATGTCGTCAGCTGGTTGAGCTGGCCGGCTTTGAAAATGTTCACGTCCATGAGATCAATGATGGCTGGTATGTCAGTGTTGAAGATGCAAAGGGTCCACCGCTGACCGTAGATGCCTATGCCCCGGGTCAGCACCCGCATCCTCTTACAGGTGTGCCCGAAGACATCCTGCAAAAGGTACAGGACGAGTATGAAGCCGATGTTGACAGGCATGCAACCGAGCAGGGTGTCTGGCATGACTTGAGTATGTATTATGTCTACGGAAAGAAAATCTAGTATCAAGCCATCAGGTTGGTTGTGTATGCACAGGGTATGCGCAGACAGCCTGATGGCAGGTGATTAATCATGCAGACAACTCATTATAGTTATAGCCGACCCTCTGCTACTGCGGTTGCCGACAGGGTAACCGCGAACTATGAACTGCCCGGCAAGCTTCACTGTCAGTATTTTGTGTCCGGATTGCATGACAATTATTTAATTGAGAGTGACCATGCTCGCTATATCCTGCGAATCTATCGGGCTGACTGGCGCTCTGATGAAGAGGTTGCTTTTGAGCTGCAATGGCTGGACTTGCTGGGTCGTGTGAATGCGCCAGTCGCATCACCAATAATTACCAACAAGGGGCAAACCTTTTTTCATATCGATAGTGTTGAGGCAAGAAGGGCCGCTGCCCTTTTTAATTACGCTGAAGGCTCTGCACCCGGAAACAGGCTAACCGTGACTGAAAGTACCCTGTTGGGCAAAACGGTTGCCCGTACACATGCCTTGTCAGACGGGCTGGCCCTGTCACATTCACGGCAGTTACTGGATATCCCCTACCTGCTGGACAGGTCTTTGGAGGTTATAGCGCCATATGTGGATACCCGGATGAAGGATTATCTTTTCACGCTACAGACACGATTAAAGCAGGAATTGCCCGAGTTACCACAAACGTCACCTGTATACGGTCTTTGTATTGGTGATGTGAACGGAAGCAATTTCCATATTAATGAACAGCAGCAAATAACCCTGTTCGACTTCGATCAATGCGGTTATGGGCACAGGGCATTTGAAATAGGTAAATTCTGCAGTTCGGTGCATGGCCTGGAGCATAAGGCCGATATTAAGCGCGCATTTCTTGAGGCATATCAGCAGGAGCGCAAATTGAGTACAGAAGAGCTGCGGGCAATACCTTACTATGAAATTGTTTCCGTGATATGGGTCATGGCGATCCACGTCGATAATGTTGATTATATTGGTCGTAAGCTGCTGAGCCAGGCATTTTGGGATAGAAAACAAACCTCGCTCAGGGAAATGGAGCGCGCGCTTTAAAGATTGGAGGCTGGGGTTGTTCGAGATTTGGTCTGGTATTGTGCAGGTTTTTTTCAGACTTGTATCTTTGATCTTTCCCCTTTAACCTGCCCTTCATGAGTAAAGGTATTTTCATCACTGGAACGGATACAGGCATCGGCAAGACCGTCGTCAGTTGCGTATTACTGGAACAACTCAAGCAGGCTGGTTTTAGTGCCTTGGGCATGAAGCCGATTGCATCAGGTTGCGAACAGACTGCAGACGGTCTACGCAATGAAGATGCGCAATGGTTGATGCGCCATAGCAGTACCGAGAGTCAGTACGACATTGTAAACCCGTTTGCGTTTGAACCTGCCATCGCGCCTCACATTGCAGCGCAACAGGCCAATGTCGAAATAGATTTCGATCTTATTGCACAGTGTTATATGCAACTGCAAGCCGAATCGGATTATGTGATCGTTGAAGGTGTGGGTGGCTGGCAGGTACCGCTGGCTGGTAAACAGACCGTGGCCGACCTGGCCCTGAAACTGGACCTGCCAGTGCTGATGGTGTCGGGTATTCGCCTGGGGGCGATCAACCACAGCGTATTGACAGCGCAGGCAATATTGCAGTCGGGACTGACGTTGGCCGGCTGGGTTGCCAATATCGTGGACGAGGATATGCTGTATGCAGACGAGAATATCAGCGCTATTCAGGACAGGGTATCAGCTCCGCTCCTGGGTGTATTACCATACCAGCATTCGATTGATCCTGTTGCTATGACAGGCAATTTGAAACAAATTAGAATATAAGTATTTAATTAATAAAAGATATTCAATATAAATCACTATTTTTGCTATTCTCTCGAGTCATTTTTTATATACCGCCATTAATTACAAGTTAGTAATGTCATATAAAGCGGGTGTTTCCATGAACAAATTTTATACCCGTGTAATATTCTCGGGATTATTGTGTTTATTAAGTGGTTGTAAGTATAGATAATTAATATTGATTATAGCTAACCCTGTCAGCAATATATAAGAAAAACATAATAAACTAACATAAATTCAGATTATGAGGTAAAACTCCAAATTTAATTGCGACATAATGTCGCATAGGTTAGCATCACCGGCCATTACTGGTAGAAGTCTGTCGATGCGTCAGACCGGCAGCAAGATAAAACAGATGATGCTTGCCGATTATCCACAAGATCAGTCGGACCACATTTTGGTGATTCGGCCAAACCGTTCACTAACGTGGCGTGGAACCATGATCTTTTATATAGCGGTCTCTACAGTCGCTTTGGTCGTAGCAGTAATGTTTGCCATGAAGGGCGCGTGGTTGATCTTGCCCTTTGCTGGTCTGGAAATTTTTGTATTAGGCGTATGTCTTTATATATGCGCCCGTAAAAATACCGAATATGAAGTTATCCATATCGGTAAAGAAGTTGTAAAAGTGGAACGCGGTCGAAGGCGTCCTGATCGCAGTGTTGAATTTCAGCGCTACTGGACACAGGTGAGGCTGACCAAAAACAGGCTGGCGTGGTATCCCAGTCGCTTGACGCTCGGCTCCAGGGGGCATGAGGTCGAGATTGGTTCGACGCTGCTGGAAGAAGAGCGCGTTGAGCTCACTAAAGAATTGCAACGGAAGCTAACAAATTAGATTATTTGGAAGATTTAAAAACTAAAACTTAAACTGAGGAGTTAGAACGGCATGTCGTTTAAGCATAATAATATAATGACAAAAGGCCTGGTTCTATTGGGTTTGTTACTGGGAGGGATGAGTTCAGCCCTTGCTGAGTACAAACTTAATTTCCAGGAACCTGTAACCGCAATTGGTCGAGAGATCTATGATCTGCATATGCTGGTCTTCTGGATCTGTGTAGCCATCGGTATCGTGGTTTTCGGAATGATGATTTATTCCATCATCGTTCATCGTAAATCTAAAGGCGCAGTATCTTCTGATTTTCATGAGAGTTCTACGGTCGAGATTCTCTGGACCATCGTTCCTTTCATTATCCTGATCGCCGTTGCTATTCCTGCAACATCGACGCTGATCAAGATTGAAGATACTTCCAACGCTGACATGACCATCAAGGTAACGGGTCTGCAGTGGAAGTGGAAGTACGAGTATGAAAACGGTGTAAGCTTCATCAGTTCACTGGACGGCGAGCACAACAAGGCACGCCAGATCGATTCAGGTGTTGATGTAACCAAGATTGAAAACTACCTGCTTGAAGTTGATAACGAGCTGGTTATTCCGGTTAATACCAAGGTGCGTTTCCTGGTGACTTCTGATGATGTCATCCACTCCTTCTGGTTACCCGAGTTTGCCATGAAGAAAGATGCGATTCCGGGTTATGTGAACGAAACCTGGACCATGGCTGAAAAGACTGGAACCTACCGTGGCCAGTGTGCCGAGCTATGTGGTAAGGACCATGCGTTCATGCCTATCGTAGTCAAGGTTGTTGAAAAGGCAGAATACGATACCTGGCTGGCTGCGAAGAAGTCCGAGTCGGACGCAGCAGCAGCTGAAGCCGCTTCAGACAAGGTCTGGAGTAAAGATGAGTTGATGGCCAAAGGTGAGGCTGTCTATAACGGCAAGGGCGGATGCTTCGGTTGTCACGGTGCTCAAGGTGAGGGCGTTGCAGTATTTCCGAAACTGGCAGGTAGCCCGATTGCTCTCGGTCCGGCAGCAGCTCATACAGATGTCGTAGTTAATGGTAAACCGGGTACAGCCATGGCGGCTTACGGCAACCAGTTAAACGATCTTGAACTGGCTGCGGTCATTACCTATGAGCGAAATGCATGGGGTAACAGCGCCTCTATCGTACAACCAGCCGATGTTAAGGCTGCCCGATAAGGGTGTGTGGAGGATAATAAAATGAGTGAAACAATGACACACGATGCACATCACGAAGAACACCCAACGGGAATTAAGCGTTGGTTGTTTACTACTAACCATAAAGACATCGGTACCCTGTACCTGTGGTTCAGCTTTATCATGTTTTTGACTGGCGGTTTGTTTGCGCTGGTTATACGTGCCGAGCTGTTCCAGCCTGGTATGCAGATCGTTGATCCTAACTTCTTTAACATGATGACAACCTTGCATGGTCTGGTCATGGTGTTCGGGGCAATCATGCCGGCCTTTGTGGGCCTGGCTAACTGGCAGGTGCCCATGATGATCGGTGCTCCTGACATGGCATTGCCACGTATGAACAATTGGAGTTTCTGGATCCTGCCTGCAGCAGGTATTCTGCTACTCGCTCCAATGTTTATGGGCGGCGACTTTGCTTCAGGACAAGGCCCGGCATTCGGCTGGACTTTCTACGAGCCACTGTCAGGTCAATATGACAAACTGGCATTCTTCGTATTCGCCGTTCACCTGTTAGGTTTCTCATCTATCATGGGTTCCATCAATATCATCGCAACCATTCTGAATATGCGCGCACCTGGCATGACGCTGATGAAAATGCCATTGTTCGTATGGACATGGTTGATCACAGCATTCCTGCTGATTGCCGTTATGCCGGTACTGGCTGGCGCGGTAACCATGATGTTGACTGACAAGTACTTCGGCACCAGCTTCTTCGATGCGGCCGGTGGCGGTGACCCGGTATTGTTCCAGCACGTTTTCTGGTTCTTTGGTCACCCTGAAGTGTATATTATGATATTGCCTGCATTCGGTGTTATCTCCGAGATCATCCCGACATTTGCGCGCAAGAAACTGTTTGGTTATGCATCAATGGTGTATGCAACTGCATCCATTGCATTCCTGTCGTTTATCGTATGGGCTCACCATATGTTTACCGTAGGTATGCCGGTAGCGGGTGAATTGTACTTCATGTATGCAACAATCATGATCGCGGTGCCCACCGGTGTTAAGGTCTTTAACTGGGCGACTACCATGTGGCGTGGATCCATGACATTTGAAACACCAATGTTGTGGGCTATCGGTACAGTCTTCCTGTTCACCCTGGGTGGCTTCACAGGTCTGATGTTGGGTGTAGCACCTGCTGACTTCCAGTATCACGATACCTACTTTGTTGTTGCACACTTCCATTATGTACTGGTATCAGGTGCGCTGACAGGTATTATCGCTGGTGTTATGTACTGGCTGCCAAAATGGACAGGAAACATGTACAGCGAAGGTCTGGGTAAGCTGCATTTCTGGCTGACCATGATTGGCATGAATCTGACTTTCTTCCCAATGCATTTCACAGGGCTTGCAGGTATGCCACGTCGTTACTCTGATTATCCGCTGCAGTTCGCAGACTTTAATGCGATCTCAAGTATTGGTGCGTTTATCTTCGGATTCTCGCAGCTGATACTGCTGTACCTGGTTATCAAATGCATCAAGGGTGGCGAGAAAGCAACTGACCAGGTTTGGGAAGGTGCGCACGGTCTGGAGTGGACATTACCATCACCTGCTCCATACCACAGCTTTAATACTGCACCTGAAATTAAATAAGGAGTAGCCTGCCTCCATTAATAGTGGAGGCAGGTTTTATTAAGTATGAAAGAAGTAACACCAGGTCAAAAACGTAAGGCCAAAAAGACAGCATTTATATTGATAGCAACGGCAGTCGCAATTTATTTCGCTTTCTTTGTTATGCAGGCCAATCGTTAATGAATAAGCAGGAGCTTGATGCCGCTAACAAGCGGGTCGTACGTAAAACGATCCTGGTTGTGTTTGCAATGTTTGGTTTTGGATATTTTGCATTACCCATGCTGTATAACCTGATCTGTGATTCGTTTGGTTTGAATGGACAAACCGAGCAGGTAACAGAAGCGCAGGTGGCCAATGTGGCTGTCGATAAAAGTCGGGTTATCAAGGTGACTTTTAGTTCGATTACCAATAGCAAGTTGCCATGGGGCTTTAAGCCGGAAGTGAAGCAAATAGAATTGCATCCCGGTGAGCTGAAAAAGGTAAATTATATAGCCAGGAATTTATCGGGCTCAGATGTAACTGGGCAGGCTATTTATAGCGTGTCACCGGTTGAAGCGGCCCGGTTTTTCAAGAAGACTGAATGTTTTTGTTATACAAAACAACTACTGAAGTCGGGTGAAAGTAAAAAGATGCCGGTGCTGTTTATGCTGGAGCCGGATTTGCCAAAGAATATACAGGAAGTCACTTTATCCTATACATTCTTTAATGCAGAAAAATATGCAAGCAAGTGATTGTTTTGTTAATGAAAAAGTTTTTTTTTGAATTTTACATATAATATAAATAAGAGAGAGGGGTAACTATGTCTAGTACGCATGGTGGATATTACGTCCCACAACCCAGTCATTGGCCGGTAGTCGGTTCGATCGGGTTGTTTTTAACCACAGGTGGTTTTGCAATGGCATTACCCAGCAGTGCCGGCGATCCAATGGGCAGTCTGGCAGTGATGTACGTTGGTTTTGCTATATTGGCTGTGATGTTATTTGGCTGGTTTGGCACTGTCATCAAGGAAAGCCAAAGCGGGTTGTATAACGCTCAGGTAGACCGTTCATTCCGAATGGGCATGTCCTGGTTCATTTTCTCGGAGGTCATGTTCTTCGCTGCATTCTTCGGCGCACTTTACTACATCAGGATATTTGCTGATCCATGGCTGGGTGGTGCAGGCAACAACCTCATGACCCATGAATGGTTGTATCCTGAATACACTTCTACATGGCCAACCAATGGTCCGGGTAATGTAGGTGGCGAATATCAAGTGATGGGAGCGTGGGGCTTGCCAGCGATCAATACCCTGATCCTGTTGATGTCAGGTGTCACTGTAACCTGGGCTCATTGGGGACTGAAGAAAGAAAATCGTGGTCAGCTTATTCTGGGTTTGTTCCTGACAGTTGCACTGGGCTTCACTTTCGTAGGTTTGCAAGCATGGGAATACGTGCACGCATATACTGAGCTTAATCTGAAGCTGACATCTGGAGCATACGGTAGTACGTTCTATATGTTGACTGGTTTCCATGGTCTGCACGTTACGATTGGTGCGATTATGCTTCTGGTTGTGCTGCTACGCAGCATGAAAGGTCACTTTACAGAAGAAAATCACTTTGCCTTTGAGGCAGCCGCCTGGTACTGGCATTTCGTTGATGTGGTCTGGTTAGGCCTGTTCGTCTTCGTATACTGGTTAGTATAAGTAGAAGCCAGCTAGTAAAAATGCGCCGCCAGTTATCTGGCGGCGCATTTTTTATGGCTATCCATATGGTACATGTAATGTGTGTCTTAGAGCGGAAAAGAGCTAGTTAGGATAAACTCCGTGGGGCTCTATTACTCCCGTCCAGGCACCTATTAACAGTATGGCAAATAGTGCTACCGAAATGCCAATGCGCCATGTCAGCGCCTTCACAGCGCGATCGGATTTACCCTTGTCCTTCATCATGTAATACATGCCAGAAAAGAGAGCAGAAACGACAACGAGTAATAAAATGACAACCAGAACCTTGAAAATAGACATATGAACAACACTTTGGTTTAGAATACTGGCTGAAATTATATCAATATTTAAGGGTAATGAATATTTTAACTATGGCGTATAAAACGATACAAGTAGGTCAGTTCGAGTACCGTTTCAGGTGGAGTCTGTTTATCCTGTTGATTATTCTGTTGTCGTTGGGTATTTTCCTCGGTCTTTGGCAGATGGAGCGTGCCGCTGAAAAAAAATCCATAGAAAATATGAGAGAACAGCAAGCTGAGCAGAGCCAGATCAGTTTGCGCGCCAGTGATCGCGATACAGCGCTGATGTTGTATCGCGATGTGGAAATAAACGGTGCGTTTGTAGCTGAAAAGCAGTTTCTACTGGATAACCAGAAATATAAATCCAGACCCGGTTATCATGTATTTACGCCCATGAGAATCAGCAGCAGTCGCACCCATGTACTGGTGGCGCGGGGCTGGATAAAGCAGGGTGATGATCGACGATTTATCCCGTCGTTACCGCTGTCAGCTGGAGAGACAACGATCCAGGGAAGGGTAGAGAAGGTGCCAGGTATCGGCTTCAAGGCGGGTTTGCCCGGCGAGTCCGGTAGGCTATGGCCCAAACGTCTTATTTATATTGAGCTGGACTGGATTGCAAAGGAAACCGGTTTGAGTTTCTTGCCCTATGTCGTATACCAGACAAACGATGAGGACAATGGTCTGGTGCGAGATTGGCAACATAAATTTCAGGCCAAAAAAAGAATGACACCTGAAAAACATATGGGATATGCGTTACAATGGTTTTCTTTGGCTATCCTCGTGATGGTCATGTATTTCATTTTATCATTTAAAAAATCCGGCAGGGAAGCGAGTTCTGGAGAAAGAAGTTGAATACTGTAGTCAATAAACCCTGGTTGTCACGTTTGTCTGTACCCTTCCTGGTGCTGGTACTTATCGCACCCATGGTCTCTGCATGGATTGTATTTAAATATTATCCCGAGTTGGTCAGATCCTTGGGTACGTCAAACTACGGTACGTTTATCGTCCCGCCTGTCAAACTGGATATGGATGGCTTAAGCCAGGCTGATGGCAAACCCGTACCCGCTGATGTATTTGATAAAAAATGGACTTATGTTTATTTAAATAAAGGGATATGCGATAAGACCTGTTTCGATCACCTTATGCTTATGAAAAACGTACGCCTGAGTCAAGGTAAGGAAATATCGAGAATGAAGCGCCTGTTCATTACCTCCAGTGAGGTGAATGGCGAACTGGATAAATTGATAAAACAATTTCCAAACATGCGGACAGTGCGTCTTGGTAATGATAAGCAGGAAAATGACATAAGAGCATTATTTTCAAGCAAGGATCAGCCTGACCCATTTGTCTCACATTCGATTTATATCATTGACCCGGATGCCAAGCTGATGATGCATTACAAGGACGATAGAAAAGATAAAACGACAACAGGACTTGCTAAAGAAGATATCATCCAGTTGGGTAAAGGTATGCAGGATGATATGTCGAAATTGATGAAAAACAGTAAACTGCGAAAATAACAGGACTGGGTAAGAGAAACTATCATGGGTAATTCAACAATCAAATGGGCTGATTATTATGAGTTGACCAAACCTAAAGTGGTTATGTTACTGGTGTTTACTGCCATTATCGGTATGTTTCTCGCAATCCCGGTGTCAGAAGCCGTACCCTGGTTGACTATATTATATGCGTCGGTCGGCATTGGCCTGGCATCGGCTTCAGCCGCGGCAATTAATCAGGTTGTTGACCAGAAAGTCGATGAAGTCATGGCGCGTACGAAAAATCGCCCCTTGCCACAAGGCAGTATGCCCATACGTAATGCATTGATCTTTGCGCTTGTTATCGGTGTCATTGGCCTGGGCATTCTCTGGGTACTGGTCAACCAGTTAACCGCCTGGCTTACATTTGCATCGCTGATAGGTTATGCGGTTGTTTATACCATGTACCTGAAGCGTGCCACGCCGCAGAATATTGTCATCGGTGGGGCAGCAGGAGCGGCACCACCTGTACTGGGCTGGACGGCAATAACGAATTCGGTTGACCCGCATTCACTGCTGCTATTTCTGATTATTTTTGTCTGGACGCCGCCGCATTTCTGGGCGCTGGCCATACATCGAAGAGATGAGTATGCCAAGGTGGAAATACCCATGTTGCCTGTGACGCATGGTATCGAGTTCACTCGTCTACATGTGTTGCTGTATACCATCTTGTTGCTGGTGGTTAGCGTGTTACCCTTTGTTACCCGCATGAGTGGTATATTTTATCTGGGTGGGGCACTCGCCCTGGGCATGGGTTTTCTGTATTACGCGGTACAGTTAATGCGCACCGAGGACAGCAAGATAGCGATGAAAACGTTTGGTTTCTCGATTATGTATCTCATGGGTATCTTTGCATTCCTGCTAATAGACCACTACATACCCTTGCTGGCATCGCTATTTTCCTGAATTAAACCGGTTTCGGTTTGCAATTAGGCCAGACCTGCTGGCAACTAATTACTGTCGGTTTGTAGCAGACAGGGTTATTATCATCTGACTATTTTTATATGATATATTTTATCCGTGATACGTGTAAGATTATCGCAGCACTGTAAACACGAATTGATTATCAAGCCAATACGGATATCTGGATTACCTGAACCTGATAAATAACAATAAGGATAGTCATGCAGTCTGAAACCAACTCTCATGAAATATCTGAAAAACCATCCCCCGTTAGCTTCTGGGAGGCATTTGTTTACTGGTTGAAGCTGGGTTTTATCAGCTTTGGCGGGCCTGCTGGGCAGATCAGTATGATGCACCAGGAACTGGTCGAAAAACGCCGCTGGATTTCCGAGCATCGATTTTTGCATGCACTTAATTATACCATGGTACTTCCTGGGCCTGAGGCACAGCAGTTGGCGACCTATATTGGTTGGCTCATGCACGGTGTCTGGGGAGGGATCACTGCAGGTGTGTTGTTTGTCATGCCTTCGCTTTTTATACTGGGCGGCCTGACATGGATCTACCTGGCCTATGGCGACTTACCGGCAGTGGCCGGTGTGTTATATGGTATCAAGCCTGCGGTAACCGCGATCGTCGTCTTTGCAGCTTATCGTATAGGTTCACGTGCATTGAAAAATAATGTGCTCCGGGCCATGGCTGTGTTGGCATTTATAGCAATTTTTGCACTGGATGTGCCTTTTCCCTATATCGTACTCATAGCCGGTTTGATAGGTTACGTGGGCTCCCATATCGCGCCTGAGAAATTCAAGGCTGGTGGTCATCATGGTGAATCAAAAGAAACCTACGGCCCTGCGATTATCGATGACGATACGCCGGTGCCTGTGCATGCGCGATTCAGGTGGAGCCGGGTCATCAGTTATTCCATTATTGGAGTCGGTCTGGGTATTGCGGTTATGGCCATGCTGGCCTTTAGTTATGGTTGGCAAGGTACACTGACTCAGATGAGCTGGTTTTTTACCAAGGCGGCCCTGGTTACATTTGGTGGTGCCTATGCCGTGTTGCCCTACGTTTATCAGGGTGGCGTTGAACAATATGCCTGGCTGAGTGGTACGCAAATGATTGATGGTCTGGCATTGGGAGAAACCACTCCCGGGCCGCTTATTATGGTTGTGGCCTTTGTCGGGTTTGTCGGTGGCTGGACCAAGGAGCTGTTCGGGCCGGATGCGCTGGCACTGGCAGGTGCTGCGGGTGCTTGTATTGCTACGCTGTTTACTTTTCTACCCTCCTTTCTGTTTATTCTGCTGGGCGGGCCTGCCGTTGAAGCAACGCGGGGAGATGTAAAATTCACCGCGCCACTCACCGGTATCACAGCATCTGTCGTGGGTGTTGTACTTAACCTGGCAGTGTTTTTTGCTTATCATGTACTCTGGCCAAAAGGATTTGATGCCCCGTTTGAATGGTTCTCCGCGATAATCGGGGCAGCGGCATTTGTCGCCTTGTTCAGGTACAAGACAGGCATAGTAACCGTGATAGCTGCTTGCGCTGTAGTGGGACTGGCGTATTCATTGTTGTTCTGAAAATACGTGATAGCCTGTTAATGGGGTGATGGGTCATACATACTCGCGAAAATAATTACGCCTGCGTAATATTTATTCTGTTCACGAGTGGGTAAATTTTAATCGGGAGTTGTCAATTGAAGCCAAAGGTCCTGCCAATCATTTATGTGATAATCTCGGCCATACTGATGTATGTCACATCGCAGTTGTTTCACGCATTCGAGTTTGAAATTCCTGCACGCCAGTTGGTCTCTCTGGTGGTGTTTATTTCAGGTCTTCTGATTGTTGCTGTTGGTGGCATGCAATTCAGGCAGGCAGGGACAACAGTACATCCATTAGAGCCAGGCAATACCCGTTGCCTGGTGAGGTCTGGTTTATATAAATACAGCCGTAATCCCATGTACGTGGGTTTCCTGTTGTTTCTGGTTTCGTGGTGGCTGTTTTTAGGCAATCTTGTTTGCGGAATATTTCTACCCTTGTTTGTATTGCTAATTAACTATTTGCAGATCATACCCGAAGAAGCAATGTTGGAGAAAAAGTTTGGTGATCAGTATCGCCAATATTTGTCTGAGGTCAGGCGGTGGATTTGATCTCAGCCAATATTGTGATTTAAGTCGTGCTGGTTGATCGGCAGGACAATACTTCCGCCTTGTCGTAATTTATCGTCAGTGACCGGGTCCTGCTGTCGGTTTTGGCAGGCGGCCTATTTAACCATTGCGGTTGCTTTAAACTGCGCATAGATTTGTTTGCCTGGTTTTAATTCAAGCTTGTTAACGGAGCGTATGCTTAATAAAGCCAATACAGGTATGTCCCCTAGCAGGCATTCTACAATTTGTTTACCATTTTCAGGTAGTGAAATCCTGTTGACGGTTACGGCTAATATATTCAGTATGCTGCTGTCATGACTGTGAGTCAGGCACAGGCTGACATCACGCGCGTGGACCAGTATGCGAACCGGTTGTTTTGCGGCGAGAGGTGGCCCCGAGATCAGTATCGGCTGGTCGCCACAGAGTACGGTCGAAATACATTGTTTCTCGTCTACCTGGCTGACGTTGCCCTGCAGGATAAAACTTTTTCCCTCGTCTTGCGTTAGCAAGGGTTGCGTGATGCATAAATCAGCCAGGTTCCCCTGGTCAATGATTATGCCATTATTGATGACCAATACGTGATCTGCCAGCCGCAGCACCTCCTGCAGGTCATGGGTGACATAGATGACAGGAATAGTCAGGTCACGCTGGATATTTTCAATGTAGGGTAGCAGTTCCTGTTTTGCGGCATGATCCAGCGCAGACAGGGGCTCATCAAGTAATAATAGTTTTGGGCAACTGAGCAGGGCGCGGGCGAGAGCGACTCTTTGTTTCTGTCCACCTGAGAGTTGGTGAGGAAACCTGTCTAGCAGGCTATTCAGGGCAAAACGTTCGGTTATGTCTGCCAGTGTGATATAGCTATTGTTGCCGGTTACTCGTTTATGGCCATATTGCAGATTTTTCAGCACATTCATGTGTGGAAACAGACGGCTATCCTGAAAGACATAACCTATGTGACGAGCATGGCTTTGTAGATGAATGCAGCTTTTGCTGTGATCATACGTGGCATTGTTGATGTAACAAATCGCAAGATCAGCAGGCTCAATGCCGGCAATGCAATTGAGTAGCATGGACTTGCCAGAACCTGACGGACCAAATAAAACGGTGATACCGTTTTGCTGCAGGTTAAAGCGCGCATCGAGTAAAAAGTCACCCGTGTTTTTTTTATAATGAATCAGGTTAGATTGCATAGTATTACTAGAGCCTGATGTTTAATCTGCGGTTTGCTGTATAGGCGATAAACAGCACTACAAAAGAAAACAATAGCAGGCCGGCAGAATAGATGTGCGCGGCACTGTATTCAAGCGATTCAACATGGTCATAGATACTGATCGATAAAACCTGGGTTACACCTGGAATGTTGCCGCCGATCATGAGTACCACGCCGAATTCACCAACCGTATGTGCAAAGCCAAGTGTGGTGGCGACAAAAAAACCGCGGTAGGACAAAGGCAGTACAATACTGAAGAAAATGTCGACTGGTTTTGCGCCCAGTGTGGCAGCAGCCTGCTGAAGGGGCTTGCCTATATTCTCAAAGCTTGCCTGCAGCGGCTGGACGACGAACGGTAACGAATAGATTACCGAGCCGATGACCAGTCCGGAAAAGCTGAAGGTGAGCGGCGTATCGCTAAAATAGGACCAGAGTTTTCCTGCAAAGCCCTGCGGACTGAATGCAACCAGCAGATAAAATCCCAGAACAGTAGGTGGTAATACCAGTGGCAGTGCAACCATGGCTTCGATGGGTGTTTTGTAACGGGTCCTTGTATTGGCGAGCCACCATGCCAGCGGGGTTCCAATGATCAATAACACCACGGTGGTGATGAGCGCCAGTTTAAGAGTGATTAAAACCGGGTCCAGTTGTATGGCATCAGTGATCATGGCGCGATGTAACCCTGTTGCCGCAACATTTGCTTGATGTCTTCACGCACCATAAACCGTGCAAAACGGTGTGCGAGTGCCTGATGCCTGGAGCGCTTCAATATTACCATTTGTTGTTCGAGTGGTTTATATGTTGTTGTGTCGGGTAGCCAGTATTGTTTGATATTGTGTCGCTTTATGTCCGGGTAGGCAACAAAACCAAGCTCGGCATTGCCAGATTGCACAAATTGAAATGCCTGGGAGATATTTTCACCTGTCACCAAGTTTGGTTTTACCGTGTCATATAAGGCCAGATGCTGCATGACCTGTATTGCTGCCGCGCCGTAGGGCGCAGTTTTGGGGTTGGCGATGGCGATACGCCTGAAGCTGGCTTGCTTGAGTGCCTCCAGTGCACTCCTGTCTGGTTGCCCGGACCACAAGGCAATCTGACCAATAGCATAGGTAGTACGGCCTTGCTTGCTGGTCAGGTTTTTTTGTTCAAGTAGACGTGGTCGGCGCTGGTCGGCAGCAAGAAAGACATCATAAGGTGCGCCGTGAATGATTTGTGCAAACAACTTGCCGGTCGAGCCCTTGATAATCGTTATCCGGATCCCGTTTTCTTTTTCGAAAACAGGTTTGAGTAGCTTCAGTGTTGGGGCAAAGTTGGCGGCAACGGCGATACGCAGTTCATTACTACTGGCTATGCCGGGAACCAGCGAGCAGAGCAGCACAATGACAGCTAACCGGGTTCGTGGCATTACTTTATTTCTTCAATATAACTTCGGCCGATCGGTGTTTGTACATAACGTTTTTTACCGTCGATCCGTGTCCAGAAATAATAGTAACCTTTGCCAGGTTCCGAGGTGACCTTGCCGTCACGTACTATCCAGCTTTTGACATGACTGCCATCGGCATAGGTGACCTTGTAGTTACCTTCCAGCCAGGTGACACCCAGGCGTGATAATTTGTTTTGCTGCTCTTCACTGCAGGCAGACAGTAAAATGCTAACCAGAATAACCAGTGCCATTCTTTTCATGTGACTGATTCCTTTGAAAAATATTGAATTAGTATAACGCAATAATGAATTATTTATTGTGACTGACTTTAGTGTAAAACCGTCTACACTTCTTAAGAATTACCATTTAAGTTTTACCTGATTTGTCCGTTGTTATGATGCGAGCTGTGGTAGGTGGTGCAGTCTCAGCTTGAATAGATACAATTAAGTATATTATAATATACTGGTTTTTCTGGTGATAAATTATATCCATTTGATTATTAAGGCTATTTTTTAATAAGTAACAAATTAAGAGGCGATGGTATGGCACACGCAGGTGCTTCTAGCGAGCAATATAATTACGATGTCATTCGTAAATTTGCGATTATGTCCCTGGTCTGGGGTCTGTTAGGTATGTCGGTCGGTGTGTATATCGCGCTGGAGCTGGCCTTCCCGGCATTAAATTTTAATATTCCTGAAATCACCTTTGGTCGTTTACGTCCGGTGCATACCACGCTGGTTATTTTTGGTTTTGGTGGAAGTGCGCTGTTTGCCACTTCCTATTATGTTGTTCAGCGTACCTGTCAGGTGCGCCTGTTCAGTAACAGCCTGGCTACATTTACGTTCTGGGGCTGGCAGGTCATTATCCTGTCAGGTGCGCTAAGCTACATGTTCGGTTATTCCCAGGGACGTGAATATGCCGAGTTTGAATGGCCAATTGACATCTTGATCACGGTCGTCTGGGTTGCCTACATGGCATTATATGTACAGGCCTTGCGTCAACGGACACAGCCTCACATTTATGTGGCCAACTGGTTCTTTATCGGGTTTATCCTGGTTACCGCTATCCTGCATGTTTTCAATAACCTCGCCATGCCGGTTAGCATGTTTACCATGAAGTCTTACAGCGCATTTTCAGGCGTACAGGATGCGATGACACAATGGTGGTACGGACATAATGCAGTTGGTTTTTTCCTGACAGCAGCCTTTCTGGGTATGATGTACTACTTTGTACCCAAGCAGGCGGGCCGACCTGTTTATTCATATCGCTTATCGATTATCCATTTCTGGGCACTGGTCTTTCTTTATATGTGGGCTGGCGCGCATCACCTGCACTGGACTGCACTACCAGACTGGACATCGACACTGGCGGCGACGTTTTCTATTATGCTGCTGTTGCCATCATGGGGTGGCATGATTAACGGCATCATGAC
>Ga0316207_10001818_pt1 | contig 24305 bp, 21 predicted proteins | sample 6weekpyrite_MG_FD_204943 | JGI IMG/M metagenome (GOLD analysis project Ga0316207, IMG submission 204943) | Microbial mat bacterial communities from mineral coupon in-situ incubated in ocean water Damariscotta River, Maine, United States -... | ecosystem: Environmental > Aquatic > Marine >... | reverse complement strand
CATTATCAGATTTTCTTCTATCGCAGTATTGTCAACAGGGAGGGCTTGTAATTGGCCGTCAAGCCAGCTCCACACAGCGAAACGGTTTTCTTGAAACAGAGTATTGCGCGCTTCTTCAATGATTTCAAAAGCAGGGCGTTTTGTGTCCCGATCAAGAGCCAAAGTATTGAAGGTGTCTGTTGAGCTGCCGCTGAAAACAGCGAGACCGCCGTCTAGTTCCTTTATTTGAAATAAGGGGTCGGCTTTTGCCCAAGCACTGGTTTTTGATATAAAGTTGTCTCGGTTTGCAGTTATCGCGGCCTCTACAAATGAAGCTTTTTCGGCCATCGGTCTTTCCTCAGATTTAGTTTTTTGCACCTTTTCAGCATACCGTAAGGTATTTGATTGCTGGCTAGATGGCGCAGAAATATTGCGTTTGGAGGTGGTTATAAGGAAAGCAACAAGCTTTGGCAAATTTGTGAGAGGATGTGTTTGATGCGGTGTTCATAAAGAAAGTGGATCTACAATATTGATGTGAAAAAATTGACATCATAGGCTGTAATTACCAGTATCGCTGTACAAGGGACAATCCGAGGCCGTATAGATCAAAAATGATCAGCGTAGCCTCCACAAATCGAGGGGGAAACCAGTCATGTCTGCCATGTCTGTTGACCAACATACTAACCCAAAATCCGACATTGAAATCGCCCAAAACGCAGCAATGAAACCCATTGTAGATATTGCGCAGAACAAACTAGGTATCGCGTCTGAGGATCTGGTGCCATATGGCCATCACAAGGCGAAGCTTTCTCTGGACTGTATTAAGCGGCTGAACGACAAACCGGATGGCAAATTAATTTTGGTAACGGCGGTGACACCTACCCCGGCCGGTGAAGGTAAAACAACCACTACAGTGGGTTTGGGCGACGGATTAAACCGCATTGGTAAAAAGGCGATGATTTGCTTGCGTGAACCAAGCCTTGGCCCTTGCTTTGGCATGAAGGGCGGGGCCGCTGGAGGTGGCTATGCGCAAGTGGTGCCGATGGAAGATATTAACTTGCATTTTACCGGCGATTTTCACGCCATTGGTGCCGCCAATAATCTGCTCGCAGCCTTGATTGATAATCATGTTTATTGGCGTAAAAATGATGAAACAGGCCTTGATAATCGGCGTATAACATGGCGCAGGGCCGTTGATATGAATGATCGTTCACTAAGGCAGATCACAACATCATTGGGCGGCGTAGCAAATGGAGCACCGCGGGAAGCAGGCTTTGATATAACTGTGGCCTCAGAGGTTATGGCTATTCTTTGCTTGGCAACTGATATGGCAGACCTAGAGCGCAGGCTTGGTAATATTATCATTGGTTACACGCGAGATAAAAAGCCGGTTTTGGCGCATGAAATTCAAGCGGCAGGTGCTATGGCGGCCCTGTTGAAAGATGCCATGATGCCGAATTTAGTACAAACTTTAGAGCATAACCCGGCCTTCATTCATGGGGGCCCTTTTGCCAATATTGCGCATGGGTGCAATACGTTGATCGCAACAAAAACCGCGCTGAAGCTAGCAGATTATGTAGTAACTGAGGCGGGGTTTGGTGCTGATTTGGGTGCTGAAAAGTTCTTTGATATTAAATGCCGTAAAGGCGGTTTGAAGCCGGAAGCGGCTGTGCTTGTAGCCACCATTCGGGCGCTCAAAATGCATGGCGGCGTTGGTAAGGATGACCTTAAAACAGAGAATTTGGATGCGCTTAAAAAGGGGTGTGTGAACCTTACGTGGCATATTAAAAACCTGAAACGTTTCGGTGTTAAAGTGGTGGTTGCGATTAACCGTTTCTCTGCCGATACAGTTGCTGAACGTGATTTGGTGAAAAAGGTTTGTGCTGATGCCGGGGTTGTTGCTGTAGAGGCAGATCACTGGGCAAGTGGCGGTGCTGGTACACAGGAGTTGGCCCAAGTTGTTGTGGATGCATTAGAGGAAAGTGATCGGGATAATTTCAAAACGTTATATCCAGACGATATGCATTTGTGGAATAAAATTCACATGATTGCGACGGAGTTATATGGGGCTAGTGAAATTGTTGCCGATAAAAAAGTACGTGATCAAATACAAGCACTTGATGAAACATATGGGCATTTCCCGATTTGTATTGCCAAAACTCAATATAGTTTTTCAACAGACCCAACCTTGAAGGGGGCTCCTAAAGGCCATGTTGTGCCAATCCGTGAAGTGCGGCTATCAGCAGGGGCAGAGTTTTTGGTTGTGGTATGCGGCGATATAATGACGATGCCCGGCTTGCCGCGTGTGCCTGCTGCAAATTCAATAAGTGTTGGTGAAGACGGGCGTGTCGTTGGATTGTTTTAGCACAATAACCCTGATTTTAGAGTGTGTTTCAGTATGAGTACAGACTTGCCAATTCTTTATAGCTTTCGACGCTGCCCTTATGCGATGAGGGCACGGATGGCAATAGGTGTGAGTGGTCTGCAGGTTGAGCTACGCGAAGTAGTGCTACGTGATAAACCGCAAGAAATGTTGGCTGTGTCGCCAAAAGGAACAGTGCCCGTTTTGTGCTTGTCGGGCGGAAATTTGATTGAGGAAAGCCTTGATATAATGATGTGGGCGCTGGATCAGGCAGATCCAGCGTCTTGGCTTTGCCCGGAAACGGGAAGCTTTGAAGAAATGATGGATTTAATTGCGGCTTGTGACAGTGATTTCAAACATCATCTTGATCGTTACAAATATGCTAGCCGCTATGAAGGTGCGATTGCGGTTGAGCACCGTACTGCCGCGCAATCTTTTTTGAAAAAGCTGGAAAGCAGGTTGTGTGTTGATACTTACCTGTTCGGCCCACGTTCTTCCTTGGCTGATTATGCCATAATGCCTTTTATTAGACAGTTTGCTAACACGGATTTGAATTGGTTTGAAAACACATCCTATTCAAGGGTGCAGGGGTGGCTGAACCAGCTTTTATCATCGGACATTTTCACAAGTGTAATGAATAAATATACTCAGTGGAATGGTGAACAAGAGCCAACTTTATTCCCGGCTTGATGCATCTTCACCAAGGCGCTACAAACGCGAAAAGAAACCTTATTAAGGAGAACATCTAATGGCGAAACAGGCACGTGTGAAATGGGCAGGTGATATGACATTTATCGGCGAGTCGCCCTCAGGCCACGCTGTTGTGATGGATTCTGGTTCAGAAGACGGTGGCTTGGATCACGGTATACGGCCAATGGAGATGTTGCTTTTGGGTGCAGGTGGGTGCTCTAGCATTGATGTGATGATGATGCTTAAAAAATCGCGGCAAAAAGTGACCGATTGCTGGGTGAACCTAGACAGTGAACGTGCTGCTGAACCACCAAGGGTTTTCACTAAAATTCACATGCATTTTGTGGTCACTGGTTATGATATTGACCCACGCCATGTTGAGCGTGCGATCCAATTATCGAAAGAGAAATACTGTTCTGCATCGGTTCAACTTGGGGCGATGGCAGATATCACAACTGACTTTGAAATTCGCGACGCAGACTAACAGCGGTTGCAGCTACGCCCAGTTGAGCGTAGTCTCTGAGTTGTTTTTTACATCCGTTTGTTTCCTAGTTGTTTGGGGGAAGGCATGGAACGCCAGCTCGTTGATAAATCGCAAAACAAGCAGTTAGCCCCTTTGGGCCTGCGTGCATTTTTCAAGCTGGCAGAAAGCTGGGGCCTCAGTGTGGAAGAGCAGATGGTTTTGTTAGGGCAACCTTCCCGCAGTACATTCTATAATTGGCGAAGCGGTAAAATATCGGGCGTGCCACACGATACTCTTTCACGCTTGTCACATTTGATGGCAATTCATCATGCGCTCCATATGCTTTTTGATGATAACGATCAAGCGGTGGAATGGATCAAGGCACCCAATGGACAATTAGCGGGGTTAAGTGCGCTTGATAGATTGATGGCTGGCGAAGTGATGGACCTATATGTGGTACGTACCTACCTGGATGGGTTAGCACAGTCGGCATGAAGCATGATGGCAATATAGCTCAGGCGAGTTTGTCGCCAGATATTGATCCGCGGTCAGTACCTAAGGTGATGATTGACTGGCCAGTTGCTTTCCGATTGAAACCGGCGAATTTGCCTGAAAGTAATTCATTTACTGCTATGGGAAAAAATGTTGAGGGCTTGCGGGCTCTTAAAAATCTAACATCACCAGCCGCACGTCATGGTTCTGGCGCGGTGCCGTTACCTTTGGACGTGCCACCAGGTACATCGAGATCAGTAGTGTCGGCATTTGCAGGTAGCTTGCCGGAATGGCGCTTTGCTACACGAGAAATGGCTCATATGGTGTTGGCAGCCTCTATTCCTGCTGCGATTGCAGTAGCTATAGAGATTTATGGTCAATTTATGAGGGACACATCCCAATCAGCATCAACACTTAGCTTTCAGGTGGAAAGATTTCATTTGAAAGGAAAGTTCGCGGATGTGGCTGATGAAGAGCTTTTCCCTGCTTGTTATGATCTTACAGATTCTACCGTATCTCAGCGCTTAGCATCATCATTAAATGTACAGGGTGAAGATGGATTAGTTTTTGAAACTGGTTCTGGGTTGGCTGCTATAGTGCTGGCACCAAAATTAATTTCCAGGGCTGGGGTTGAACGCGCATTGGCGCTGGAGTGGAACGGTGAGAACTTTCACCGTGTTTATGATTACCGAGATATGTATTGGCGTAATCTTTGAAGTGAAGCAACGGTGAAAGTCTGCTTCACTTCGTTTCTTTTAGGTTTTAAATGTATCTGTTGTTAACGGCTCAAAGGTGCTGTTGCCTGCTTCAACCAGTCTTTGGTATCACCTTCGACAAGGCCTGAAAGCTTTTCATAAACCTCTGAATGATAGCTATTGAGCCACTCAAGTTCGGTGTCATTTAGTGAGCTTACGTCGATCAAATGATAATCGATGGGTGCCCACGTCAGGTTTTCAAACTGGAACATTTCTCGCCCCTCTTCACTGCTTGCCGGACGCACTGTTACGAGGTTTTCAATGCGGATGCCATATTCGCCTTCTTTATAGTAGCCAGGTTCATTCGAAAGGATCATGCCTTCTTCAAGAGGGACCATCGTTCCAAATTTAGCAATTCGCTGTGGGCCTTCGTGAACTGCTAGAAATGACCCAACGCCGTGGCCTGTGCCATGGTCATAATCAAGTCCAGCTTCCCAAAGGGGTTTACGTGCAATCGCATCCAGCGCCATTCCTGGTGTACCTTTAGGGAAGCGTGTTTGTGCTAGAGCAATATGGCCTCGAAGTACGCGGGTAAATCGGTTTTTCATTTCATCGGTTGGGGTGCCGACAACAACGGTACGGGTGATGTCAGTAGTACCATCCAGATATTGACCACCACTATCCACGAGGTAAATACTATCCATTTCAAGCGGTAGATTAGTTTCTTCAGAAACCCGATAATGACACAGGGCACCGTTAGCGCCGGCTGCTGAAATAGTGTCGAAACTGCGATCTTTAAGAATATCGCGGCGTTGACGGAATTCCCAAAGTTTGTTGGCAGCGATAATTTCATCGATGCCGCCTTTAGGGGCTTCAACTTCTATCCAATGTAAGAAGTCACAAATGGCTGCACCGTCGCGGATATGGGCATCTCGGGCGCCTTGGATTTCGGTTTTATTCTTTTTTGCTTTTGGCAAGATACAGGGGTCTTGGCCCTCTATCAGTTTTGCTCCAGCTTCAGTTAGGGTTTTAAATACACGGGCATTATTGCTTGCGCGGTCTACCAAAATCTTTTTGCCGCTTGCCCCCAGTTCGGCTAGTTCTTTATAGAAGGCTGTACGTGGTTCAAGGCGTACCTTGTTACCTAGGAATACACGGAGCTCGTCGGTAACTTTGCGTTCATCAACAAAAAGAGTGGCTTGTTCGTCTTTATCTAAAAGTGCAAAGGCATGAGGAACTGGGGTGTTTAATACATCTTGGCTACGTACATTGAAGGCCCAGGCGACGCTGTCGAGCATTGTGATAACAGCGGCATCAGCGCCTTTTTTCTGTAGCTCAGCAGCAATGTCCACACGCTTCTCATCTGCTGTTTTGCCTGTGTAGCGTGCGTTATGTCCATATACTTCTGCGAGCGACGGCTCAGGTTGATCTTCCCACACAGCATCCACAGGGTTACTTTCAAGCGCAACAAGTTCAATGCCGCTATCTTCAAATGCTTTTGATGCGGTTTTTTCCCATTCGACCGTGGTTAATTCAGGATCATATCCAATCCGATCACCACTTTTTGAGTTATCTTTAACCCATTTGAGAAGTGGGTAAGTTTCAAAGTGATGACGTTCTATGTAGGTATCATCAACTTCTGCTGCGGCCTGAATTGTGTAACGTCCGTCAATAAAAAGCGCGGCCTTTTCTGCTAGAATAGCCCCGTTACCAGCAGACCCTGTAAAGCCTGTTACCCACGCTAGACGCTGGGCATAATCGCCGACATATTCGCTCATATGCTCATCGGTAAGCGGCACAATAAAGCCATTGAGGTTTTGCCGTTTCAGTTCGGCGCGCAGGGCTTCAAGATGCTTCGGATCAGTACTCACGTTGGGTATCCCTTCTATCGTATATTATGTTGGCTTTTTGTCAGTGATCGAAGCTTTTGGCAAGGGTAAAGCAACTTGAGATGGGTGGAACATGAGCCTTTACAGGAGCCTTGTTGCCACGTACCAAAGGCGAAAGACCAAAAGGAAATATCTAAATGCTGACAGCCCCTAAAAGCCCGAACACGCCTGTTGCAACTATGAAGGCTTACAAAGCCACACATCATGGCAGGACACACCACGACCCTTACTTTTGGCTTAAGGATTCCGGTTACCCTGAAGTAACGGATGAGGAAGTTTTAGGTTACTTGAAAGAAGAAAATAGCTATTTCGAAACTGTGATGGAACCGCACAAAGGGCTAACAGATCAATTGTTTGAGGAGATCAAAGCCCGGGTCAAAGAAGATGATGAAAGTGTACCATGGCAAAAAGGACAATATGATTTCCGCTGGGCATTTAAGCCGGGGGCACAGTATCGCACTTGGTACTATCGTGCGCGAACTAGTGATCCTTTTGTTGGCGAGGGTTGGAAGGTTCTTTTTGATGAATCCGTAGAGGTTGATGGGAAAGAGTTTTTCAAACTGGGTGCGTTGTCGGTTAGCCCGAACGGACGTTATTTAGCGTATAGTGTTGATGATAACGGATCAGAGCGTTTTACGCTTCGCATTAGAGATCTGGAGAATGATGAGACTCTATCTGATACAATCACCGAAACATCAGGGGAAGTTGTTTGGGACGCAGATAGTGGCACATTAGTGTATGTGAAGGTTTCTAAAGAGTGGCGACCCTATTTGGTGGCAAAGCATGTGCTTGGCGACACTGATGACGTCACTGTTTTTGAAGAGAAAAATACCAGCTTTTTTGTACATATTCAGGCGACAAGCTCGGATAAATACCTTGTCATTCGTTCAGCAGACCATGTGACAGCTGAATGTCATGTTGTACCATTATCAGATGTGTCGGCTGATCCAGTATGTATATCACGGCGTCGCGAAAAGCATGATTATTATGTGGATCATGGGGCACTTGGCTTATATGTGCGTTCAAACCGGGACCATAAAAACTTTTGCATTTATAAAGTTTCGGAATCCACTCCCCAGGAAGTTAATTGGACATCTGTCATTGAAGGGAATGATCGTCGATACCTTCACGGTATGCAGGTGTTCGATGGCTTTGTAGCAGTGGAAGATAGACTGGATGGACTCGACCAGATTTTTATTTTGCGCGGGACTGATGGCTACTATGTGACTTTTCCGGAGGCGGTATATGAGGTTGGCCTAGGGCACAATGCTGAGCCGGAGCAAAATTTCCTTCGGTTAACTTATTCAAGCTTAACAACGCCGCCTACAGTGTTCGACTATCAGCTTAAGGATGATGCTCTGGTCTTGCGTAAAGAGCAGGAAATTCCCTCTGGATATGATAAAAATCAATATGCTTCTGAGCGCTTGATGGTAACGGCACGGGACGGCGCTTTAGTGCCAGTTAGCATTGTCTATAAAAAGGGCTGGGAAAAGAACGCCGGGGCACCGTTACATCTGTATGGTTACGGTGCTTATGGTCTTGGTATGAGCCCCTCTTTCTCCTCTGCACGGCTGTCTCTTTTAGACCGAGGTTTTGCTTATGCCATCGCCCATATTCGGGGCGGTGATGAAATGGGATATGGCTGGTACGAAGCTGGTAAGCTGGAACGCCGAGAAAATACGTTCAATGACTTTGTCGATGTTGCGCGCTTTTTGAGCACGGAAGGTTATGCCGAAATGGGAGGCATTAGCATTTCCGGCGGAAGCGCAGGGGGCGAGCTTATGGGAGCTGTTGTTAATCAGGCCCCAGAGCTTTTCAAGGGTGCGGTGTTGCATGTGCCGTTTGTAGATGTACTTAACACTATGCTGGATGCTGACCTGCCTTTAACACCCATTGAGTGGCCGGAGTGGGGTAATCCCATCGAGGATGCTGATGCTTATAAAACTATCTCGGCCTACTGTCCTTATAGTAATATCAGGGCCACAGAGTATCCGCCGATGTTAGTTACAGGAGGGCTGAATGACCCTCGGGTTACATATTGGGAGCCTGCTAAATGGACAGCTAAGTTGCGTGCCACGAAAACTGACAATCATTTACTTATGATGAAAATCAATATGGGTGCTGGGCATGGCGGTAAGTCTGGTCGGTTCGAGCGTTTGCACGAAGTGGCGGAAGAATACACATTTCTCCTGATGTGTTTTGGCCTTCTTTATAAGTAACCGAACGTTTGGTTGGTAATTATTTGTGGCAAGGGAAAATACATATTCACGCGCAGAGCGCAGTCTGTCTAGCAAGGTCATTGAGAGTGATCGATTACTCTTGAGGCCATTTGAGGAAAAAGACGTGGAAGCTTTTTGGCTGATGCGGAGTGATCCTCGTGTTATGGAATTTATTCCATTGGAACTTGCGACAGACAGAGAGGCTATTTACCAAGAGTTTAAAAAAGCGCTCGCTGCTGGTGAGAGGTTTAAGTTTTTCAATGCAGTAGAATGGAAAAATGCTCCCAAGGATAAAGAAGGTTATATGATTGGCTGGGTATTATTTCGGCCCACTGAAGATGGCCGCCATGTAGAAATTGGTTATTGGTTTTTACCGGAGGCTTGGGGACAAGGCCTCGCAACTGAAGCCGCAAAGGCTATGATAACGGGGCACAGTGATACACTGGGCGTTGCTACAGAGGATATTTATGCTGAAGCATTTATTGGAAATGATGCTAGTCGTAATGTTCTGGAAAAGGTTGGGCTTGAGGTGCGCGGACAGGGCGTCCTGAATGGCAAGCCAGCCTGGCTAATGTATTGGAAGCAATCAGTGAGTTAGGGTGTGTTGTTAATTTCTGGCGATTGAATGTAAATGTTCAAGCGTTGGCACCATTCCAGAAAGATCGTAGCCAGCATCCGATGCTCGTCTGACAATTTCTTCGGCCGAAGTGCCACCGACATAGGCTTCCGCCAAACCCCACATATTACAGCTACGCGTTCCTGACCGGCAGTAAGCAAGCAATTTGTCGCTATCACGGAGTGCAAAGCTCATGCTTTCAATGCCTTCCATTGTCATTTGGCCAGAAGTTACCGGAATGAAAGCCCATTTAATGCCTTTGTCCGCTGCGTATTTTGAGAGCTCTTCATTGGTTGGTTGCCCCATATCTTCGTCGTCTGGGCGATTGTTGATAATCATCGTCACGCCGAGTGCTGCAGCTTCATCAATACAGTTTGTATCAATCTGCGGGGAAACCATCACAGTCTCTGTTAATTGACGGAAGTTGCTCATATTTTCTGCCTCATTTTTCAACAGAAACAACTATGCCAGATTTGGGCTGTTGGTGAAAGGGCATGTAGGTGTCTTTAAAAGGGTGCATTAGAATAATAGTGCCAAGCCAGTAAGGCCATAACACTTCGATGAGGTCGCCAGCGCATGCCGATTTCATCGCATTGTTTTTCGGTGGGGCGCTCTTCCATTCCAATGATGCGTCCAATACCTACTCGCACAGCAAGATCACCAACAGGCATGATGTCTTGCCGCCCTAATGAGAACATCAAGTACATATGTGCGCTCCAGACACCAAGCCCTTTAACAGCAGTAATTGCTTTTACAGCTTTTTCGTCGGGTAAATGCACAAGGGCATCAAAATCAAGCGTGCCATTGCTAACCGTAGTGCAGAGTGATCGGACATAGTTTACTTTTTGGCGCGACAATCCCGCAGAGCGTAGTTCGTCATCAGATATTTCTGCATAATGTTCGGGTCCTGCTGTTTCGCCTGCCAGTGCTTGCACGCGCCCCCAAATGGTGGCTGCTGCCTTTACTGAAAGTTGTTGGCCAACAATTACTCGCAATACAGTGTTGAACCCCTGTTGGTTGATGCGTTCACTGGGGTAGCCGACCAGATCAATCGCTTTGGCAACATCTTTGTCGCTTGCAGCAAGCATATCAAGTCCGGCTTTAATGTCAGCGGTAGTTAACGCGAAGTTCATTGTCTAATTCACCATATGTTCGAGCCGAGCAGCTTTTACGCCAGGCATTGTTTTAAGCTTTTTTTGGAGCGTTATAGCAAAAGCTTCACCAAGGTTTTTAACTATCACCGTGACAGACAGGCTATGGTTGCCTTGGCTAACGGCATTTACTGCGGTAGGGGAAATGTTGCGCTTGGCAAATATATCCAAAACACGCGGTAAGTTAGCGGGGTTATTGGTTAAAAGTAACTCGAAACGGTTTGTTAGATTAAGTGGCGCGGACATAACGCGCAGCTCCTATAAGAGAATAATGTATTGGGTCGAACAACAGGGCCCGGCTTCACTTGGAAACCGGGTTCTTCATTCGAATACACATTCGCTTATATGCGCTAATCTTGCTCATGCCGGGACCATATGGTGGCAAAGGCTGGAAATCAAGAGACAGTTTCGGACTCGTATGTCCTATGCGGCATATTATATCAATAAGCTGAAAATTCACCAGCAATGCCCCAAGCAACCATGATCAAAAATAACGCGATTGAGGCTATGCTTAGAAGTGCTAAATGAAAGGGTGCAATGAAAATGGCGGCACCCTCTGGCATTTCATTTTTTTTAGTGAAAGCGAGGGCAAACAATGGTTGGCTAAGCACAAGTGCTAATCCGATATTGAGAATCGTGCGCCATAGATTCACCAGCCAAGGCATATCCCAGTGGAAAACGGCATTTGGCCAAAAATAATAATCACCGGCGAGGCCGGTAAGAACCATCACGGTACCAATACTGCTAAATTGAGCCATTTTACGCCAACGGAGGGATGTTTTACTTCGTATATATACGATGCTTGATAGCAGAATTAATATCACTAGAGGGAAGGCATCCAAAACAAAGGTTTTATTACCTAATATGCCAACATATCGGTAAAGAACGCCGTCGAGAACTAGGTAGCCACCTTGCCTAAAGGGGCTAAGGAGAAGTTCTTTGTCACTTGGGCTCTTATAGTAAAAAGGAGCTATCTTTCTATAGCTTGTCAGGCCGCTGCCTTCTGTTTGAATAGTGAGAGTACCCGCATCAGTTTCTTCTAATTGCAGGGTGTTTGATTTAATCACTGTTAAGCGGTCATTGAGCCATGCAGACGGAGCATCTGAGCGGACATATGCACCGCTGAAACGGTCTTGAGCATCGCGTAGGTTTTTTGCCTCATTTAATCGAAAGTCAGGCTTAGCCTGAAGAAATAAATTATCTGCGACGGTACTAACTGCTTCCAAATAGGCGGAGTTTACTGACTTTAGGTTGATAAAGGCGATTCCTTGATCTGGAAAAGCAAGGAAAGAAGGGCCCCCCTTACTGTGCGGTAGGTCGGGAGGGCTAATGTAGGTGCGCTTATTCAAAGCATGCATTACGCCCCCTAATGTTCTGCGGGGTCCGATAGGGTGCATACGCCAATTGTGGTGGGAAACGAGCTGCTCATAGATGTTGGACGGTAAGAAACGGGCACCGTTCTTATCTCTATTTCGTATCATGAGGCGAACTATTTCAGCGATTAACTGGCCGCTACCGGAGATATTTTTAATAGCAGTTAAAGGGCTTGCATCACGAGGTAATGAAATACCAGTTTTTATGCCGGTAGGGTCGAGAAGGTATGTGCTTGCCAGCTCCTCAAACGAAGTGCCTCCTTTTGCTTCTAGAAAAAGCATTAAAAGTGCCCACCCCACATCATCAGCATGTGCCATTTGTGCTGCTGTACGAACCTGTGTGGTGTAACGCCTTATGGGGGAGCTTGAGGATATAGTAGAGGGAACAGCAAACCCTGCGGTTTCTGTCAGAATATGGCGCGAAGTAATGGCTACATTGAAGGGGTTATCTTCCAGCATATCCGGCAGTGTTTGTACAATTGCTTCATCAAGATCTAAAAGCCCTTCAGCATTCATCCTAAGGGTAATTAGCGCAAGAAGGCTGCGGCTTAGAGGGCCTAGATTAAATAACTTTTCTTTCAGTGTCAGCGTAAGGCCTTGTGTCAGAGGGCCATTGACAAAAAAGGCATACTCATTGACTAATTGTTGACGGAGGGGTTCGTCGAGGGTGTTAGGGTTTACGGTAATGGTTTGGGCATGTAGGGGCGTGCACAAAATTATGCTAAGAAGCACAATGATTGCTCGAAACTTCGCTGACGACACTGCCAACATAAAAGTGATCCTTCCCCAATATAGTTGTTGATATAAACATAAGAAAAGTGGTTTTGGCCACTGTTAGTCATATTTAAAAATCGGGATTTATCCGGAAATTGTCAGGGAAGACGCATGAACGAAGCCAAATTTATTCCTCTTGAAGGTTTTCAATCTCGTGAGCCAGAAGAAATGCTTGCACGAAGCCGGGCTTTTTTTGAGCTAATGAAGAGTCGACGGACTGTACGGGATTTTTCCGACAAACCTGTTCCTAAAGAAGTGATTGAAAATGCTATTCGGACAGCAGGCCGTGCACCGTCGGGTGCAAATAAACAGCCTTGGCATTTTGCGGTTATTTCAAGTCAGGATGCGAAGAAAAAATTACGTGAGGCAGCGGAAGAGGAAGAACGCGAATTTTATGGTGGCAGGGCTTCTGAAACTTGGTTGAAAGATTTGGAGCCTTTTGGAACAGATGATCAAAAACCATTTCTTGAGATAGCGCCTTATTTGATTGCTGTTTTTCGTGAGAGTTATGGTCTTGATCAGGAAACAGGTGAACGTACGCAGAATTATTATGTGCATGAAAGTGCGGGGCTAGCCTCAGGGTTTTTGATAGCTGCACTGCATAATGCAGGGCTTGCTACCCTAACGCATACACCTTCACCGATGGGTTTTTTGAATGAAATTTGTGGGCGTCCCAAAAACGAGCGGCCAATCATGCTTGTTGTCGCGGGATATCCTGTGGATGGTGTAGAGGTTCCTGATATAGATAAAAAACCTCTAAGTGAAATCAGTAGTTGGATCTAAAAGTTAAAGGCTAGGCCAGCACCAACGACAAACTGCGAAGGGGACCCAACTCCGTTTGATACCAGCGGGCTGTTTTTGGCGTCCCCAAGCAAATGGCCGTATGATATTAAACTCAAAAGCCTAGTTTTTTCATTCAGCTTATAAGCGCCAACCAAATTAGCCGAAACTTCGGAAAGACCGGCACGTGTTTCAAAGGCATCTAGGCCTTGAACAGAACTCTCTGCTTGCTGGGGCGTGATACCAAATTCAGTTTGCATGGAACCTTTGGAAAGCCATTTGGCTCGTGCACCTAGCATGGCAAGGAAATCACCATTTTTATATATACCGTGGCCAGCAGAGACACGGACACTGCTGCGAATATTTGCACCGAGTCCATGTCTGTAATCTACAGAAAATAGCGCGTTCTTGCTCTTGTAGCGGGCAAAAGCTCCTATTTCGAATGTTGTTTTTATACTACCAATTCCATCAAGGGCTGGGTTGCGGCCTTCTGGTCTGCCTAGTCGGTAGTTTAGTAAGGGGCCCATCTCAAATTTTTTTTCGTGCAGAGCGGAAAAAGTGAGCAAGCTACCATTAAGTCGCCATGCATCTTTGTAGCGAATATCTAATAGTGGGATGACGCGAAAGCGATAGTCATCTGATCCAACATAATCAGGTGTAGCACCAAGCCCAAAGCCGATACGGGCATTTACATCTTCAAGGCTTAATTCATCTGGCCAAATAAGATCTAATCCTTCTTGGACTGCTTCAAGGGCCGTGTTGATGCCTTCGCCGATGAAAGATTGGCCAAGTGTGGGAGTTGTTAGAATTGGCGCAAAAAGAAGCGCCGCAAAATATCTCTTTTTCACATGTCGTTCCTGGTCTGTCAGTTACCCTCTTTTGATTGCACTAGGTGTGCCGCGTGATGTTTTTCACTAAGAATACAAGATAGTGCGCGCCGTTGAGCGTGCAACCTTTGCCTAATTCCCAATACCTAATAGTAAAGTACAAAAGGGTAAAACTATGGCAAACAAATGCGAAAAAATGTCTGCAATTATGGAAAAAGCTTATCTAAGTAACCAGAGGGCGTTTCAAAAGCCATATGAAACGGATAATTTGCAGGCTCCAGGCCACGCTTACACCTATCAGCATACCAACGATAAGCCCCTCCAGGCCCAGCCCTGCAGGAAAAGCAAAATAATAGCAAGCAGGCAACATGACAAATGCGAAAGAGAATGCCTGTAGATACGTGGGCCACCATGTTTCCTTGAAGCCACGAAGTACCAAAGAAGCTACCATTTGAGCTGCATCAAACAGCATGGCGAGCATAAAAAGGTATGCCATAGGGGTAAGTAGCAGGATGATACGTTCATCCGCTGTGAAAATACTCATTATGGAATTGGCATTGAAAAATATTGCGAGACCAAAAGCACCTACCAATATAAAATTCATGAGAATGCCACTGATGCCGGCCAAAGCGCTGTCTACTCTATCTTTTCTAGCGAAAGCGATACCCACACGTACTGTAGTAGCCACACCTATGCCTATTGAGATCATTAGTGGAATACCAACCACTTGAAACATCACACCGTGCGCCGCCAGAGGGATTGTGCCAAGCCAGCCGGCAAATATTGCAAGAGCTGCGAACGCCAACACTTCAGCAGCGAGGGAAACCGCAGAAGCATACCCCATCTGGCGTTGATCGGCCCAATCTCTGTATCGTTGTCCGTGAGGTCGGCGTACTTCATACTTTTTTAGGCTAGGTGCCCACCACACGTAAGCAAGTGCTGTGGCGGCCATAAACCACCTCACACCAGTTGACGCCCACGCCGAACCTTCTGCGCCCAACTCAGGCATACCTAAATTGCCAAAAATCAATGCGTAATTTAACAGCACATTCACAATGTTGGCAGCTAGCACCATGTAGAATCCAATTTCAGCTCGTTTGATGCCTTCAAGAAACATCGTGCAATTTACAAAAAGCATGTGCCCAGGTAGCCCAAACGCCAGAATGACAGCTATCCAGCCGCTGGTTTTGGCATTTTCAGGGGTCTGCCCAAGGAGAGTGAGCCAGTATTCAGCAGGCAATATTACTAAAAGTATTAGGGCACCGATTGCCAGTGTAAAAGGAATAGAGCGACGCCAAACACGGCCTGCTTCTCTATAATCATCAGTGCCAAATGCGTTGGCCGTGTAGACCATGATGCCGGACAAAAGGCCAAGTCCCACAACAAGGGCGAACATTATCACAGATTGGTTGGCCAGATTGAGCCATGCCAGATGCTGGGTTGCATAGTGCCCCACCATAGCAGTATCAACCATCGCTAGCCCCATAAGCCCAATGCGCATCATCACGGCAGGCAATGCCAGTCGTGCTAACTCGCTGAAATGGCGTGTCAGGCGCTCCTTAAGCCATTGCGGGCTATGATTTTCGGTGAAAAAGGACATGAGGGCTCGGGGTTTTCATTGTTGTTGTCGCTAAGCGATACTTGTTGTGATAGTGCTATGCCTGTTTGGTGTAGGTTGCAAGTTTTGTCTTGCGTGCCGGTTGACTGAACCGGTTTATAGCCTGCGTCACTATTTTAAGAAAACTCCTGGGGAGGGAAGTTTGTCTCAAGAAAGTGTCTCAAGTGATGGCCCGTTAACGCGCGGGGCCTATCCAGAATTAACAACGCATGCAGTATTGGTTGGTTACTTTTTGGGTGCGGTTATCGCGGTATCAATTGGCTATGCTGCTTTAAAACTTGGTTTTTCGATAGAAGGATCAGAGCTGGCTGCCATTCTCGGCTTTGGTATTTTGCGCGGTATCTTACGTCGTCGGTCGATTGTTGAAAATAATGTAACACAAACTGTTGCTAGCGCTGTAAACGGCGCTTCGTCGGGTATGATGTTCTCAGTCCCTGCAATCTTTATTCTGGGTTACGGTTATGAATTTAACCCATATGTACTGACGTTTGGGGCGATTGCCGGTGCCTTTTTGGGCATTGCTTTCATCATTCCGTTGAGAAAGCAGATGATTGATTTTGAACGCTTCACTTACCCGGGCGGGGTGGCGGTAGCGTCAATCTTGAAATCACCTGGGGCAGGTATTCATAAGGCAGCACTGCTTGTTGGGGCAGGCGTTTTTTCAGCCCTAGTTTACGTGATTACTGGCGGCGCAAATTTTGACCTTTTTGGCTGGATAAACGGGGTTGTTGGTAGCGAGCTTTTACCAGAATATCTAAATGGTATTTGGTTCTTGTCGGCGATGACGGTAGGTGTTGGTTTTATTGCAGGCCGAGGCGGCGTTGCTTTCATTGTTGGTGGTTACGTTTGTTACTGGGTGCTTGCACCGCTATTGGATGTTACAGGCATGCTGCCAGTTATAAACGGCGTGACGGTAACAGACCCAGGCACTTTGAGGTTGTCGCTCTTTAGGCCGACAGGCATTGGCATGCTGATTGGCGGTGCGGTTATCGGTGTTATGTTTGCTTTTCCTCTAATCAAATCTGCCATAAGCTCGATGCAATCTTCAGCAAAGGCTGAAAGCGGCATGAGCAAAGACGAAATGCCAATTAAGCTATTATATTTTGCAATTGCTGGGGCGGCTATTCTCCTCGCAATTATGGCTATCACATCTGTTGAAGAAGTTGGTATTGCACGCGGTGTTATGATGGCCGTGTTTGGTACTGTCTGGATTTGGATGGCAGGTATCATTCTTTCTGAGGCGATTGGCCGTACCAATTGGTCACCGCTTTCAGGCATGACATTGATCGCAGTTACAATCCTGATTGTTATTACGCAAAGTTTTGGTGGCATGGACACTGGGCCAGCTATCATTGCGGCGATCACCGTGGGTGCAGCGGCGTGTGTGGCGATGAGCCAGGCAACTGACTTGATGCTTGATTTAAAAACTGGCTATTTGGTGGGTGCAACCCCCAGAATGCAGCAGATGGGGCAGTTTTTTGGTGCTTGGCTTGGTCCAATCCTCATAATTGCATTGATTTTTGTCTTACATGAAGCATATGGCCTTGGCTCTGATGAGTTGCCAGCACCACAAGGTGAGGCTTTGGCATCTATGGTGAAGGGTATCACTGGCGGTGATGTCCCACACGAAAAATATATTGCTGGTGCGGCGCTTGGTGGGCTTTTGACAGCCTTGCAAGGGGGGCTCGGTATTACAGTAGGCCTAGGCTTTTATCTGCCATTCAATGTTGTGTTGACCTATTCTATTGGCACGTTACTGCGCGAAATTTCAGACCGCAAGAAGGGGCATGCTTGGTCAGATAATACGGGTATTCCAATAGCGGCAGGCCTGATTGTCGGGGAGGCTCTCGTTGGTGTGGGTGATGCTGTGCGTATGATTTTAAATGCTGGTTAAGGGAGAAAGAAAATGCAATTAGTAGCAAAATTACTCGTAGTCCTCGCTTTTCTAGGCGGTGCTTTTTTAGCCTCTCTTGATCCAATAAAAATGGATTGGATAAGCTTCGTTCCGGTGATTTTTGTCGGAGCTGTTGGCGTATTTTTGGCAAAACGCGCAGAATCCGCCGCGGCTAAACATGACAGTGTATTAACTGCTAACAGGGCAGAACTGGAAGGAAGCCTGAATAATATTCTGGCAAATCTTGTTGAGCTTAATGGCCGTAAGGACAAAGTGCCTACCTACGATATGCGCTTTGAAATTGATAAGCTATTCCGGGATGATTTAATGCGTTTTGCTGATGCACGCGATAGTATGAAGCATATTTTTGGGCTGAGGGCTTTTGCAGACATTATGTCTAGTTTCGCGGCAGGTGAGCGCTACATAAACCGGGTATGGTCGGCTTCAACAGATGGGTATGTTGATGAAGTGCTAACCTATGTTGAGAAGGCGCTTAGCCAGTTTCAACATGCCAAACAAGAGTTTGACAAAGCGGCTGGATAATATGGCTGCGTTAGACTGATGAAAAGAGGCTCAGGGCGTCAGCTTTCGGGCCTTTTTTCTTGCTTCTATTACAACTTTAGCCCGCTAGACAGAAGTATGTTTAGGGGCTAGGCTTCCTGTTCAACAAGGGAATAGGGGATGGTCTATGCGTGCGATTGTGAGAAAAGCATCAGCACTAATATTAGCCGTAACAACAAGTTGTATGGTGACTGCTGAAGACACTTATATCACTGCTGCCGCGGTGATTGATGTGGCAACTGGCATTAAAACAGAGAATGCTGCCGTTTTAGTACGAGATGGCCAAATTGTTGCAGTGGGGAATACTACTGATGTCACGAAACCTGACGGTGCAACCCATATAGATCTGCCTGAGCAAACACTTTTACCCGGCATGATGGATATGCATGTGCATTTATCCAGCGATGCAGAAACAAATTTCTTTGAAAGCATGAGCTACTCGGTGCCGCGCCAGGCTGTAATTGCTGTGAAAAATGCCCAAAAAACCTTGATGGCTGGTTTTACAACTGTTCGTGATGTTGGGGCAGGTGGTTACAGTGTAATTGCTGTGAGAGATGGTATTGAGGCTGGCGATGTTGTAGGGCCACGGATTTATGCGGTTGGTAATGCGCTTGGGATTACTGGTGGCCACTGTGATAATAATTTTTCACCGCCTGAAGAAAAAGTTACATCGGGTGGTGTAGCTGATGGTCCTTGGGCTGTTCGAACCAAGGTGCGTGAAAATATTAAATACGGGGCCAATGCCATTAAATTTTGCGCAACCGGCGGCGTGTTTTCAAAAGGGACCAAAGTTGGTGTTCAACAGTATTCTCTTGAAGAGATGACTGCAATTGTTGATGAGGCGCACAAGCGGGAAATGACCGTTGCAGCGCATGCACATGGTACCAGCGGCATCAAAGATGCCATTAGGGCCGGTGTAGACAGTGTGGAACACGTAAGCTTCCTTGATGAGGAAGGTGCAAAGCTCGCTAAAGAGCGCGGAACATATTTTTCCATGGATATTTACAACACGGAATACACCTTGGCATTTGGGGCCCAAAACGGTGTGCCGGAAGAAAATATAAATAAGGAACGTCAAGTATCTGTGAGGCAGCGTGAGAGTTTTACACTTGCTGTTAAAACGGGTGTGAATATGGTTCTGGGCACAGATGCTGCCATTTATCCGCACGGCGATAACGCCAAACAGTTATCTCGCATGGTGCGTTTTGGAATGTCACCATTACAAGCTTTACAGGCGGCAACAATGAATTCTGCGGCTCTTTTGAAGCATGAAACTATCGGACAGATTAAACCGGGCTTTGCCGCTGATATCATCGCTGTAAAAGGGGACCCGCTTACAGACATTTCCTTGCTGGAAAAGGTGTCCTTTGTGATGAAAGATGGTGAGGTGCATAAACAGGAATAGTGCTGTTGCGACCTTAACTGTTGGTAAAAAGTTATTTTCATTCAGTCAATAGAGATACTTTATGACGCTTTCTAAACGTGATTTTTTAAAATTAGGCGGGGCCACCGCTGGGGCAGCTCTTGTAGGATCAATGGCGGCTTCTGCTACTTCAGATAGTACCATATTAAAAGACATTACTGATGGTGCTCAGCCGATCACCGTAGATGAGCGCAAAGCACGTGTTGCCAAAGCACAGCGATTAATGTCGGAAAAGGATATTGATGCAATCCTTGTCGAGCCCGGCTCGGCTATGCTGTATTTTGTTGGTATTCAATGGAGGCGAAGTGAACGATTGACAGCGCTTGTTATCCCCAGAGAGGGTGATATTGCAGTTATTACACCCTACTTTGAAGAGCCAAGTGTTCGGGAAAGCATGAGCTTTGGCGATGATGTACGCCCATGGCATGAGCATGAAAGTCCTTTTGAACGTGTGGCCAGTATTTTGGCCGATCGCGGCTTAAAGGGTGGAAAAATCGGTCTTGAAGCGACGGTGCGTTATTTCGTGGTTGAAGGCTTGAAGCAAGTGGCAGGAAATTTTGAGATTGTATCTGCTGATCCTATAACGTTGGGATGCCGCATGTTTAAATCTCCCGCCGAACTTGCCTTAATGAAAAAGGCTAATGAGGTAACGCTCACAGCGTACCAGCATGTGTGGGATACACTTGAAGTAGGTATGACGCCTGCTGATATTAACGCTAAGATGCGATCTGTTCAAGCGGCCCTTGGTGGTAGTGGTGTATGGAATATGGCCTTATTAGCGGGCGCTAGCGCTTATCCACACGGATCGGGGCAACCACAAAGTTTGAGAGATGGTGATATCGTTTTGATGGACTGTGGCTGCAATGTGCATGGTTATCAATCTGATATTTCACGTACCTTTGTTTACGGTGAAGCTTCCAAGCGTCAACGAGATGTATGGAATACTGTTCGAAAGGGCCAGCAGATTGCCTTTGAGACTGCGCAGATTGGTACAGCTGCAGGTGCGGTTGATGATGCTGTTCGTCGTCATTATGAAAGCTTGGGTTTCGGTCCGGGGTATAAGACACCTGGCCTTAGCCATAGAACAGGGCACGGCATAGGTATGGACGGGCATGAAAGTGTAAATTTTGTGCACGGGGAAGCAACAAAACTGGCTGCAGGTATGTGTTTTTCGAACGAGCCGGGCATCTATATTTTTGGTGAATTTGGCGTGCGGCTAGAGGATTGTATTTACATGACAGAGTCTGGTCCTCAGTGGTTCACTATGCCGCCAGACAGTTTGGATGCGCCTATCGGAAAGATGGGATAGAGCATTTTGTTATTTAGTTGAAATGGATAAAAGCGTCGTAGCATTGCTGCGGCGCTTTTATCCTTTGATCTATTTATTCAGCAGCCTGAGACTGAGGTTCAGGCAGCGTGGCAATACGGTAGGTCCAGCGGCCATAATATAGCATGCCAATGCCGCTTATGACGCCAACCGTACCCATGACAAACCAAACAATACCAACATTGTTATCAGCATACATTTGGTGGGTCAGTACGTCAGCTGCGATACCACTGACTTCTTGCAGTTTCATGAAGGCTTCGCCGCTTGGTACTTGGGCCAGTTCAGCGCTAGGCATGCCGCTATCAGCCAGCATTGTGCGGGCGATTTCATCTTTGGCGGAATAAGCACCGTATAGGCGAGGCCCAAGAAAGCTCTCTAGTGTCCAGCCAAACCCAATGGGAAGTTGGCTAAAGCCCAAATACATGGCTTTTTTATCAGCGGGTGCAATGTTTGCCATATATTCGCTGCTTTTGGGGCTTGATAGCATTTCGCCAAAGGAGAATGCGATGATACCCCCAACAATAATCCAGGCACTGTTGAAGCCCCCAAATGTTAATAATGCGGCTGATGCCAAGAAGGTGCCAAGGGCCATAGCACTTGCAGCCCGCATCTTTGCGCTGTACCCAGCAACAATAAAGCAAATGAACAAGATCAGCATTGAATTGAGATTGACGAGCCCTTCGGGTTCAATTGACTTCCCATCATTATTCATGCCCAGGAACAATTTGAAAAATCCGCTCTGGGTACCGTCTGCACCGAAGATTTGAGTGATAATTGTTGAAGTATCTACCCAGTCACGAAAATATAAAGGTGCTACATCCCAAAATGTCCACAACATGAACCAAAACCCAGAAAATATGACGATGTAACCAAGCATAACAGGCTTAACAATTTCGGTTAGGCTGTCGCGCCAAAGGCTGGTTTCAGTTGCTTCGCCAGCTTTAACCTTTGCTCGGTGTGCTAGACGCTGCGCTTTTTCAGGTTCTTTATAAACAAGGAGTAGAATAAAGTTGATGGAGATAATTGCTGCACAGGCGAAAAATACCAAATCCCAAGACATTTGACGTAAGTGTACTGCTACAATGGGGCCCATGAATCCGCCAATATTTACAGTTTGATAAAATACACCCCAAGCCACGGAACTATTTGTTCGATTGGTGGCTTTAGCAATTGTACCCTGCAAGCCGGGTTTAAAGATGCCTGTACCAAAAGCTAGTAACACGACACCCAAGGCAAACCCCCAGAAGCTGGGAAAAAACCCCATAGCCAAGTACCCTAGGATTTTGAAAACTGTGGAAGCAAAGATTGTTTCTTTATAGCCAATTCTGTCTGAAATGCCGCCAGTGAAGACGGGAACAAAGGTTTGAACAACCGCCCAAATGGTGAACAAATAACCGAGATCGGCATAATTTAATCCAAGTCCACCGCTTGATACTGGTGCCGTTATGTAGAGGCCTGTACTTTGTCGCACACCGTAAAAAGCAAGGCGCTCCACCATTTCCATGCCGCCACATATCCAAAATACATAGCTCAAACTTGCCAGAGCAGCCAGCGTGCCAAGTTGGCCAACGTCCTTAACGGACGTCGTTTTAAGGTCTTTATTGTCGAGTGACATTCCCTACCCTTTATATACCCAATTTGTTTTTTATGTTGCCAGCTCCGCTGGAGACACAATTTTTATTGTCGCTATTAGGACGACCATGTGGGTAGGGGTCAATGGAAAACCGGTCACATGTTTCTATAGCAAGATATAATGTTTTAAGACTTTTTAAGTACCATGAAGCGACAATTTGTCGTTTGACCTTAGTTTCGCGGCTGTAGCAAACTAACATAAGTATAAAAGAGGAGGCTTGGGCTATCTCATCATTTGAATCCAGAAATAAGCCAATTCGTGAAACGATAGATTTGACCAATTATAAATTGGTTGCCGCTGAGGAAGTACGGGCAGACGATAAGTCTGTTGACCGAATGCTCAGCTATTTTGAACGCAAAACACAAGGTGCTCGTCTTGCAAGGCGTTCAGATGTTAACCCCTCTGAATTAAAAGATTTTTTGCCTGAAATTTGTTTTTTTTCGTTAGTGTATGATGAAGAAGGCGCTGTATCAGACGCAATTGTTCGGCTGGAAGGTACTTCAGCAACCAGTTTTTACGGTGAATTTACAGATCAGAGTGTGCGTAACCACCCAAGCCCGGAGGTGTCAGAGCGCATTTTGACAGCGGCAAGAAAAACCGTTGAAAATAGGTGCCCTTTTTTCTCTGAAGCGGCGTCTCTGTCTGAGGGAAAAGATAATTTGATGGCAAAAGCTCTTTACGTGCCAATGGCAGAAGACGGCATACATATAGACCGATTATTCATATATATTCGGCTTTTTCAGCAGATAGGGCTCTAAATCGCCTGAACTCTGTCTGAATGATAGAGAAACGTAAGTTTTTCGCGAATTAATGTTTCATAAAAGCCTTTGTGCAATTCTAGCCATGGTTGGGTGGTTTCTGTTCGATGTGGGGTGTTTAGCGGTAAGGTCTGCTTAATTCAGCATGCCTGTAAAACAGGAGCATTCTATGAGCGATGAGTTGATTCATTTTCAAGATGATGAAGATGATGCAGGTACGGTTGCTAGTGCACGTATAGTTGTATCGCCTTGGAAAGTTTTGATCGTTGATGACGAGCCTGATGTACATATGGCGACAAAACTTGCCCTGAAGGGTTTTGAATTTGATTCACGGCCACTGGTTTTTACAAGCGCTGAATCAGGCAGTGAGGCGCGCGATATCCTACGGGCTGAGCCTGATTTTGCCATGATATTGCTTGATGTGGTAATGGAGAGCGATGATGCTGGCCTTAAGCTCGTTGATTTTATCCGTAATGAAATGGGTTATAAAAATGTTCGTATTGTGTTGCGTACCGGTCAACCTGGGCAGGCTCCTGAACGCGAAGTGATCGTGCGCTACGATATTAACGATTACAAAGAGAAAACAGATTTATCTTCGACCAAGTTATTTACGCTGGTTTATTCAGTTTTAAGAAGTTACCGCGACATTCAAATCATTGAATCAAGCCGTAAAGGCCTTGAGCGCGTTATTGATAGCTCAGCCTTAATGTTTAAAGAACAATTCATTGATAATTTTGCTCACGGCGTATTAGAGCAGGTTTCCTCATTAGTTATGGGGGGG
>Ga0316207_10001817_pt1 | contig 24306 bp, 23 predicted proteins | sample 6weekpyrite_MG_FD_204943 | JGI IMG/M metagenome (GOLD analysis project Ga0316207, IMG submission 204943) | Microbial mat bacterial communities from mineral coupon in-situ incubated in ocean water Damariscotta River, Maine, United States -... | ecosystem: Environmental > Aquatic > Marine >... | reverse complement strand
GCCAGAGATCAGCCACAATGGTAGCGATGATTGTGCCAATGGCATAGCCAAAGACCCCGACCAGAACACCCGGTGTGACCAGATCCTTCCAGCCTTTGGCAGCCGCCAGTGCCGGGGCCGTTGTTGCCCCCAAAATAGCTGCGTTGGAGGCTGTGATCAACTCAGGAAGCGAGAATTTCAATATCGAGCCCAGACCAAACACCACCACCGCATGAACCGATAACATGATACCGATGATCACAAACAGAACAGGCGCTTGCTCGATGAGCGTGACCACATCAGCGCCCGCAGCGATCATAGCGAAGAAGACAAAGCTCAAGGCAATGCCCATTTCATAGCCGCCATGCAGCTTGGCCATGGTTTTGGGAAAAGCAGTAGCCGGAATGAGACTCAACACACTGATAATCGCAAAGCGCCACTTTCTGGCTTCGCCCGGATCTGACCATATCTGGTCCTTGATGAGATCTCCCAGCGCAACAATGATCAGGGCAAAGGCTGCCGAATAAGCCAGGGAGGCCGCGGTCACAGGCCCCTTGTCCTCCTCGATTTTGACACCGTCCTCGGTGTGATCCCGTTTTACAAACCGGTTCGCCACCCAGGAGAGCCCTGGAAGTACGGCCAACAAAGCCAGAAACAGGCCTGAATAAAGATTATCGATGGCTGTGGCCGCCGATGCAAAACTGGGATCAGCAGCCCCCAAGCCTGTACTTTCCAACAGCGCGGCATAATTGACGGAGCCGCCAATATAGGTTGCGGTAAAGGTGCCAGCCGCAGCGGCCTGACGGGTAATATCGCCGGTATCAACTCCGTCTGGATATCCTCCGATATCAACCAGGGAAAAAGCGATGACCGCCCCGATCACAGTGGCTGCAGCCGCCAACAGAAACGCCATGGTCATGCGCGTGGTTTCAAAGAAAATCTTGTTGAGATCGGCCTTCATCAAAAAGAGCGGGATCAAAAGCGGGACGAAATAGGTCCAGACAAAATCATAGGCCGGGGCCGAATTGGGGATGATACTGAGATTGGAAGCGATAATGGCAAAGAAGATCGCCCAAACTGCGCCCGTGAGCAAAGCGCCGATCCGGGTTTTTTCCATCAGGAAGCCCGCGCCTGCAATCATGAACAAGGCCGCCATGACGGCAAGATTATTATCGGCTGGTATCAGTGACATGATGGCTCCCCAATCAGATATGGGCAGAGCCTAGATCGACACGAGCTTTACGGCAAATGATCATTCGCCATAAAGTTCAATCGCCATGTCCTGATCTTTTTGCGTTGCCCGCTTGAAGGCGTCACGCGCGGTCAAACGATCTACATAGCTGGCAAAGGGCTCTTTCTTCTCCAGCATATTAAAGCTGATCAGGAAATTGAGGGTTGAGCCGACCATCACATCGGCTGCTGAAAAGGTGTTTCCAACCAGATAATCCTGTCCCTCAAGACCGCGCTCAAGTGTACGCAATACGGAGTCTACATTGCCCCAACCTGCCATATTGTGCGGTGTGTTTCGATCAAATTGTTTGTCGATGAAAGATGGCTCAATACAGGCTGCACAAAAAAACATCCAGCGCAGATACTCACCACGATCTTTATCCTTGATGGCAGGAGCCAACCCAGCTTGGGGATAGGCATCAGCCAACCACGCGCAGATGGCGGGGCTTTCGGTAATCAGCGAGCCATCAACTTCAAGCGCTGGAACCTTGCGCATCGGATTGATGGCTTCATAGGCCTCATTTTCGGTCTCATCGCGGATATTGACGATTTTGATGTCATAAGGTTCGCCTATCTCTTCCAGCATCCACAAAGCATGGAAGGATCGAGTGCGCGGACAATGAAACAAGGTCAGGTCTGTCATGATAATATCTAGGCTCCCACATAGGCATCAACCTCCACTTCAATCATGAATTGCGGGCCAATGAAACGGGAAACTTCAACCATGGTCGTTGTCGGCGGATGATCCTTGAACACCTCTGCATGCGCCCGTCCAAAGGCTTCCCAATGGGAAATATCGGTCACAAACATGCGTGTACGCACGACATCCCGCATCTCAACATCGATGTCAGCCAAGGCCTTCTCGATAATCTGGAAGCACCGGTGGGCCTGAGCTTCCGGATCGCCCGGAGCGAAGGGGTTTCCCGCTTCGTCCAGAGCGACTGTTCCGGTGACCCAGACATGCGGGCCTTTTCTCAAGGCCCGACAATATCCGACTTTCTTTTCCCAGGGCGAGCCTGAAAAAGCCCGGCGGACTTCAGCCATGACTTACTGGTTTCCCAGAATATCAAGCGCGATGGCCGTCATACCCTCACTGGCCTGAACGATTGTGGTTTGCGGATCATCCGGCGCAAAGAATGGTGAGTGATTGGACGGAGCGACCAGACCCTGATCTGTAAAGCTGTCGAGACGAGCTTGTGTGGTTCCGCCAACCCAGAACATGAAGGTCGGGATATTGTGTTCCGTCCGGTGGTATTGGGAGAAATCCTCACCGCCCATAATCGGCGAAACTTCTGCAACAGCTTCGGTGCCAAACCGGTTGCGCATGGCGGCAACAGCTCGCTCTGCCAAGGCCGGATTATTGTACAGGGCCGGTGTGTAGGTTTCTTCGATTTCCACCGTTGGGTATTCTTCCGGTGTCAGCCCGTAGGACGCGGCCTGAGCATTGGCGATGCGCTGAATGCCCTCCAAGAGATGGGTCCGGACTTCATCGGAATAGGACCGCACCGTCAGCTGAAGATGGGCTTCCGGGCCGATGATATTGTGCTTCAAGCCCGCATTGAACGCCCCGACTGTAACCACACCCGGATCAAGCGGGCTGATCTCGCGAGACATCAGCGATTGAAGGGAAACAACGATTTGTGACGCCAGGTAAATCGGATCCTTTGTCGTGTGCGGATAGGCACCGTGGCCGCCCCGGCCATGGACATAGACATCGACCGTGTCGACATTGGCCATGGCATAACCGGGTACGTATGTGACCTGACCTGTCGCAACCGCAGAGAAGGTGTGGAAGGAGACATTGAAATCAGGCAGCGGGAAGCGTTCATACAGCCCGTCTTCAATCATCATATGAGCGCCCAATCCGATCTCCTCGGCAGGCTGCCCGATCAGGACCACGGTCCCCGACCATTCATCCCGCATGGCAGCCAGACGGCGCGCCGTGCCCACCAATGCTGTCATATGCGTATCGTGCGCACAGGCATGCATGATCGGTTGTTCGTCATCGAACTGGTTCAAACCGCGTGCCGTTGACGCATAAGAGACATGGGTATCTTCTTCGACTGGAAGCCCGTCCATGTCTGCGCGCAACATGACAGTTGGGCCTTCGCCATTGGTCATCACACCGACAACACCGGTGCCACCGACCGCTTCCGTCACTTCAAAGCCCGCTACACGCAGCTCCTCTGCCAGTCGCGCCGCCGTTTCGTATTCCCTCAAGGACAGTTCCGGATTGGCGTGAAAGTGCTCGTAAAGCGGTTGCAGGTACTCGGTGTAGTCAGCATTGATGGCTTCGCGCAGGGCATCATCGCCCGGAACAGGGACAAAAGCCGCCGCCTCGGAACTGGTTTCCAGTTCACCAGCTTCAGTATTGGCAGGGGCCTCATCAGCGGGCTCAGAACAGGCGCTCAAAGCCAGGGCGGCAACAGCACTCAAGAAATAGCGTTTCATTTGGTTTGTCCCTGAAAATTTGATTTGTACCATTCCATCCTTACAGGGCCGGAAGGTCAATGCACGGATGCGTTGTTTCGTGTTCTATTTTATTGTCTGGCTTGAATAAGGGCTATTCCCCCTCACTGCCAATGATCCGGGCCCGGGCTGGCATATGGCAGGCTTCGATAACGGCAGGCGGTGTTTCGAAAAAGAAATCATGTGTCCTATTGCGCCTATTTTGTTTGGCTTCATGGAATATCCGGCCTTCAGAATTCATCACTTCATAGGCCGGGCGTTGATCTTCCGGTAAATCCGAAGCCATGCGCATGGACAGGATCAGATCGCGCATATCCGGGTTTTCAATAACGCCGGAATTGACCATGGGGTTTCCCCTGTTGAGCGCCTGAACATGCTCCATCCCGTCAATGACCCGGCCAAAGACACTCATGATCCGGTCCAGATGACGCGGTCCGTGGCCAATGACGATGTAAAATTCGACATCGCCGGTGTCCGGTTCATTATTGCGGGCCATGGCCAGCGTGCCCGGACAGTGGATCGGCCAAGTCTCAGAGCCATCTTCATTTTGCGCCGCCGGAAAACCGCTCACATGGCCGACACGAGCGGCATAAAGATCATCATCAACCATCGGGGTGAAGGTGATGGTTTCTGACGGAACCACAAATTCACCAGCCAAGGGCGGGTATTGCGGCAACTCAATGGAATCAGCCTCCTCGCCCCTGCCGCCCTGGGCAACAAAACCATCTATGACCCGGTAAAAATCGCGCCCGTCATAAAACCCGTCGCGCACAGCGCGGCGCATGCGGGCGGTATGATTGGGGGCAAATTCATCGGACAGCTCAACAACCACCTGCCCGCGTGCCGTCTCGATCAGAAGCATGTCTTCAGGATCAATGATGCGCCAATCGGCAATATCGGTGAAGTCGGGCTGGGAAATATCGGGGTCGGAAAAATCGGGCATTGGTGCCTCTATAGAGGTTTGAGGCGCTTCCACGATAGATGTTTGATAGTCGGCTGCTGGCGAACACGCTGCCAGCGCAAAAGCGGACAATCCCATCATCAAATGTCGCATGCTCTTCTCCCCTGATAGTAACCGGTATTCGAAACCTGTTGGGGTGGGTCGTCAATGGGGCGGCGCGTTTCGACCTTTAAGGGACATGTATCTCTGGTACATGTCCCAATGAAAAGCGGTTTTTCCTAATCCGTTTTGAAGGTTTCTCCGGGGACACGTACCAGAGATACATGTCCCTTTTTTGATAGCTTTATCAATGTCCCGATATCTTTTCCCCGGATTCATTCCTTACTCAGGGCTTGCTCCTTTCCCCGGACTTGTTCCGGGGCCTGCCCTCAATATCCGGATGAAACTCGCCACCCTCTGTTTGACCCCGGCACAAGGCCGGGGGGAAACGGTTCCTTGGAGCCAAGGAATTGAATAATTACGCAATTATTACTTCTATCCTATTAAATTCACTTTTGGGTTGAATTGTCGCCGAAGCTTCGCCATCGTCGGTTAAAAGTATTTAATTGAGGTTTTTCATGGCGTGGAACGATGGTCTTACTCCCAGCACTCCGGCGTATCTAATTGCATCCGAAACCAACAATCGCGTTCGTGTCGTGGCCGGTCCCGGCACCGGTAAATCGTTCGCTATGAAGCGACGCGTTGGACGGCTGCTCGAGAACGGTGTTGATCCTTCACAAATCCTACCAGTTACATTCACGCGGGTCGCTGCGGAAGACCTGCATCGGGAGTTGGTGGGGATGGGAGTTCCGGGCTGTGACGAATTGGAAGGGACAACCTTGCATCGACTATGTTTACGCCGCTTGTCACGCAATGCGGTCCTCGTAGCAACCGGGCGTCATGCGCGGCCGCTGAACCAGTTTGAATTGGAGCCTATGGTCGCAGACCTCATGCGTGCAGGACGAGGAAAGCGCGAGATACGACGACTTCAATCTGCATACGAGGCAGCATGGGCTCGACTTCAACATGAAGACCCCGGCCATGCAGTTGCGGCCGCAGATGCTGAGTTTCAAGCCGAGTTGCTTGGATGGCTTCGGTTCCACGAGTCAATGTTGATCGGAGAAGTTGTCCCACTTTTCTATAATTTTCTTGCTTCTAATCCCGCGGCCCAAGAAAGAGCGGAATATTCACACATCCTCGTGGACGAGTTTCAGGACTTGAATAAAGCTGAGCAGGGGGTCGTCCGCTTAATGTCGGACGCGGCAGACGTTTGCATCGTCGGGGACGATGACCAGTCTATCTACAGTTTTAAGCATGCCCATCCAGATGGTATCCGCGATTGGATGATCGCAAATGCAGGAGCTGCCGATATTGGCCTCGATGATTGCCGACGGTGTCCAACCCAAGTTGTAGAAATGGCGGCATCATTGATTGGAAATAACGTCAATCGCCCAGTACCGCGCCCGCTAAATTCTATGGCTGAAAATGGTGTGGGTGACGTTAGAATAATTCAGTATGGAACGCTGAACGCGGAAGTCGCGGGCGTAGCACAAGTTGTTTCTAATTTTGTAGCCAATGGCGTTCCACCGGGAGACATCCTTGTTCTCGCACAAAGCAAAGCTGTAGGCACGCCGATCTACGAAGCAATCGCTGATGCCGGAGTCCCTATCAGATCGGAATACACTGAGTCAGAATTGAACAGCATGGATGCCCAGCGCGCGGTTGCCCTGTTAAAGCTATTGGACAACCGTGATGACCGCGTCGCGCTGCGGTGGTTGATAGGCGTTGATAGCGACACTTGGAACTCCGCCGGTTATCGGCGTGTCAGGGAGCATTGTGAAACAACTGGCGATTCCCCTTGGGTCGTACTCGAGCAGTTGCGAGACGGCATACTGAATCTATCATACACAGGTAACGTTGTTCAGGCTTTTTCTAACTTGTGCGAGGAGTTGGGAACACTCGAAGCTCTGCCCGACTTGGTTGCTCTAGTCGACTATCTGTTTCCAGATGGTCAGCCCGAGACACGAGAAATCCGCACGTTGTCAGTGAAGATAATTGATGGCAATCAAGAAATAGATCGAGCCGACTTTGTTGCCGAGTTATTGACTGCGGTCACCCAACCTGAGATTCCAACCAATGTAGATTTCGTTCGCATCATGAGCCTACACAAGAGTAAGGGCCTCAGTGCTCCCGTAACAATTGTAGCAGGTTGCGTAGAAGGTTTGCTTCCGCGTCGGCCGGACCCAGAACTGACAGCTCAACAACGTTCTGACTACCTCGAAGAACAACGACGCCTCTTCTATGTCGGAATCACTAGGGTCAAAGCCGCACCCAACCAAGACAAGCCGGGCACTTTGGTGCTTACATATGCTCAGGAGATGCCGTTTGCTGATGCCATGCAGGCTGGTATCCAACCGGCCCAACAAGCCTATGGCACTGCCGTTTTGATAGCGAGTCGTTTCATCAACGAATTGGGGCCAGCGGCTCCGGCCCCAATCGCAGGCTAGTGTCTGCGCCCGGAATTAATTGGAATTAATTGAGATAGGCACCATTTAACGCCGCACCATCTCATTGATGTCTTGATGGAAGGGGGCCGGGTTGAAGCTTTGGCGTCAAGGCGCAAAGCCTTTGAGTCGAGCCTATACAGGGACGCAACCCCATGGGGACAGTGAGAAAAATCGGCTAATTGGTCCCCTGCCCCTATGCCTCGCCGCCGAAGCGTTCGGTCCAGGCCGTGATGTCGTCTTCCTCGATTTTTTTGAACAAGACCTCCGGCGGTTCAACCGATTTGCCCAGCGGCAAGGCTGTCAGCATGGCTTTGCCATCATCTGATGGCCAGCTGCGTTGATCTTCGTCTATCCCCAGCGCATCAAGGATAGTCTTGGCGGAGACCGGAATGATCGGTTGGGCCACACGGGCCATCACCACCATGAAATTGAGCGCCGTGCGCACACCAATGGCAGCGGCGTCCGGATCGGCCTTGAATTTGGTCCAGGGTTCGGCGCGGGTCAGATATTCATTGCCCAGAGCCCAGAGACCCCTCACCTCGGAAGCCGCTTTTCGCGCTTCCATATTATCGAAATGGGTTTCAGCCGCTTTCAGGCGGGTTTCCATCTCGGCCAGAAGCCAGTCTTCATGCTCGCCCCATTCACCGCCAGATGGCACGACTGCGTCAAAGCGGGCCTTGTTGAAGCGCAGGACACGATTGACGTAATTGCCCAGAACATCGGCCAAATCCTTGTTGATCAGGGATTGAAAATGCTCCCAGGTAAATTGTGCATCCGAGCCTTCCGGCGCATTGGCGGTCAGATACCAGCGCCAGTAATCACCGGGCATGATATCGAGCGCCTGGTCCATAAAGACACCACGATTTTGCGAGGTGGAAAACTTGCCGCCATACCAGGTCAGCCAATTGAAGGCTTTCAGCTTGTCGACGGTCTTCCAGGGTTCTTGCGATCCCAAAATGGTGGCCGGGAAACTGACCGTGTGGAAGGCGACATTATCCTTGCCCATGACCTGAACATAGGTGACATCATCAGCGCCCTTATCGGTGCGCCACCAGTTTTCCCAAGTGGTGTTATTGGCCTTGGCCCATTCCGCTGTTGCGCCAATATAGCCAATGGGCGCATCAAACCAGACGTAAAACACCTTGTTTTCAAAACCCTCACGGGGCTGGCCGTTTTGAGTGACCGGCACACCCCATTTCAGATCGCGGGTGATAGAGCGATCACGCAAGCCCTCATCGAGCCATTTATAGGCGATGGATTTGGCCAGGGATGGCCAGTTCGTGGCGGCATCAACCCATTTGCGAATATCGTCGGCCATTTTGGTTTGCAGCAAATGGAGATGTTTGGTTTCACGCACTTCAAGGTTTTTCGAACCGGAAATGGTCGAATATGGCTGTTTCAGATCGGTGGGCTCCAGCAGGCGCGAACAGCTGTCGCACTGATCGCCACGGGCTTTTTCATAGCCACAATGCGGGCATGTGCCCTCAACATATCGATCTGGCAGGAAGCGGTCATCATCGATGGAAAAGACCTGGCTGTCCGTGCGTTCTTCCAAAAGGCCCTTGTCTTCAAGCGTTTCGGCAAAGTGCTGAGTCAGCTCCAGGGTTTCCGGACTGGATGTGCGACCAAAATAGTCAAAGCTGAGGGAAAATCCGTCACCGGCGACTTTCTGGATATCGTGTTGCTGATCGCAATAGGTGCGGACATCCACGCCCTCAGCGGCGGCGGCCAACTCAGCGGGTGTGCCGTGCTCATCAGTGGCGCAAATATACAAGACATCATGGCCCCGCAGGCGTTGGAAACGGGCATAGACATCCGCGGGCAACATGGATCCGGCCAGATTGCCAAGATGTTTGACGCCATTGATGTAAGGCAGTGCGCTGGTGATCAGGTATCGGGCCATAATAATTTTTCTTCTGACGGGTCAGTGATGGTGTAGGTTACTCGCCTGCAAGGCGAGTCGATGGCGACACGCCGTGAGGGCAAAAGACATACAAGCCCTTGTCTGGGGAGGAAACACTTTATGCCGCGTATATTGGGACTAAATGCTGTAGGCGTGCTGGTTTCAGCTATCGCCTTCTTTTTGATCGGCTTTGTTTTTTACGGACTCATCTTTCAAGACTTGTGGATGGGGGCCATGGGTATTGAACCTGATCCGGAGGCCGGTGTTGACCCTGTCGAGCTGGGCAAGGGCTTTATCCTCTCCCTGACCACAGCCGTTTTTCTGGGGCTGGCTCTAAAGAAAATGGGTGCGAACGGTATGATGTCGGCGCTCAAAAAGTCAGCCTTTTTATGGCTGGGTTTTGCCGTAACCACCCTCGCCTATGGTCCGCTTTATAGCGGTTACCCGCTGATATTGTTTGTGCTGGACAGTGCGCATTTATTTACCGGATTTCTGGCTATGGCGGCTATACAGACGCTGATGGATGGCAAAGACAGCGCGTCTTAAGTTTTCGGCGCAGCTTTAATTAAAGGCCGCGCCAATCGCGCCTATCGCAACAGCCAGGCTGGCAATCACGCCCAGTACGGGAGCCCATATCGGAGCCTTGAAACCATCAGGATGACCGACTTCGCCGCGAAATCTCAAAGCCAGCAAGGCCGCATTGACCAGAGTAAAGACCAAAAGCGTGACGGTGGAGGCGGCAATGGCCAGTTTTCCCAAAGCGCCAAATAGGGCCAAAGCCCCAATAATCAGACCGACCACCAAGGTCGCCTGAACCGGGGTTTTGCGACTTTTGTGGATGTCCGAGAAGCGGATCGGGGCCATACCCCGTTTGGCGAGACCATAAAGCACACGAGACGCCATGATGATCTGGACTAAGGCACCATTGACCATCGCCAACATGGCTATCCAGGCAATGCTGGCTCCGGACCGGCCCGTTGCGTGTTCAAATACAGCGGCCAGCGGTCCGCCCTCTTCGGCCAGTAATTCAGGCGGCATGGCGCGGACTGCCACCCAGGCCACAGCGACGTAGAAAATTGAGGACACGGCCAGAGTGACCAATATGGCCAGTGGCAAGGTATGGCGGGGGCGTTTGACCTCTTCGGCCATATTGGCGATGTCTTCAAAACCGATGAAGGCAAAGAAGGCCATAACCGAAGCGGCAAACAGCCCGGTCCACGGGATCGGTCCTGACGGAATGAACGGGACGGGCGACGCCAAGGCATCGGGCGAAGCGACCACAACAATGATGATCAGGCCTATTGCCTCAATCAGGGTGATTGCCCCGGCAAGCCAGATTGATTCGCGCACACCCCAAATGGCAACCAAAGTCAGAACGACCAAGGCCCCCACAATCGCGAACCAGGGAGGAATGGATGATATCTCGCCGACATAACCGGCAAATCCGTGCAAGACGACGGCAGCCGATGTCATGCCCGACAACATGACGCCATAGCCAGCAAGGGCAGAGATGGATCGGCGCGAGAAGGCATGGTCGATATAGGCTGCCTCACCGGCGCTTTCCGGATAGCGAGAGCCCAGCTCGGCATAGGACAACCCCGTAAGAGCAGCCAATGCACCCGCCAGCAAAAACGCGATTGGTGCCCAAAACCCGGCGACACCGGCCATTTCACCCACCAGCGCATAAATGCCAGCGCCCAAAGTGACGCCCACCCCATACAGAATTAGCCCCGTCGGCCCGATTACCCGATTCAAATTTGTCATGATCTGCACTTTACAGCGCTTATGCAGCAGTGAAACCTTGAATCCCTCTCAGTGCCCGTCTATCAGAGCGCCGTGTGCCGGCTTAGCTCAGCTGGTAGAGCACCTGATTTGTAATCAGGGGGTCGCGAGTTCGAGTCCCGCAGCCGGCACCATTTTTTCTTTTTTGATCTCTCACTAACTCACTTTGTTCGTAGCTCCGATGGGGCGGACAAACGCCCGACGCCCGCCCTTTTGAATTTTGGCGGTTTGCGAAGGCTTTGCCTTCGGGGTGCCATCATTCAATCAGGGGCTCACATGAAATGCGGCTCACTCCTGCGTCGCCACATGAGCGGCGAAACCCGCTCCGGCTTCAGTATGGACATTAAATACGGTCGTTGCACCCGCTCGTTCCAGCGCTTCTATTTCGTCCGGAAACTTCGCTGTCGCCGCTACTCGCCCAGAGAATGATGTTGCATTGAGCTCATTTATGACAGCCAGATTCACCGCAAGCTTCGGCAGTGACAGCATTACTATGTCAAGCGAATGGGTGGCTTGTATGCGATCCCAAAAATCCGCGTCACTGGGATCACCCAGAAGAACATTCCGCCCCTCTGCGCGATGGTTGCTTACTGTCACCGGATCAATGTCCACGCCAATGACAGTGTCGCCATGCAAATCACGCATCTTGTCGTAGGCTCCGGAACCAACCCCACCCATGCCGATAACCGCGACCTTTGCACCCTTCATGTCGAGCAACTGATCATCCGCGAGAAGGTCAGCTCTTTGCAGACGTTTCCAGAGCGTCCGGTGATGAGTGTAGAGTTGATGAGAGAATGCGCTGAGACCAGCAGCCGCAACCATGGACAAGGACATGGCAATGGCGATGACAATCAACCATTCATTCCCAATCCACCCATTTGAAACACCGATCCCTGCGACAATAAGACCAAATTCGCTGAAATTGGTCAGATTTATCGATGCCAGCAATGAAGTGCGGGCCCGCAGCTTGAACCTTGTGAAAAGAGCAAAATGGAGGGCTGACTTGAAGAACACAAACGGAGCTATCAATGCGCCTGCGATGAATGTCTCTAATGTTGGGTGACCGGATAGACCAATACTCAAAAAGAAGCCCAGCAGAAAAAGGTCCTTAAACCCGAGCATCGTTTTAGCCATCTCGTCAGCTTTGCGGTGATTGGCAATCAACAGGCCCAAGACGAGCGCGCCAAGGTCACCTTTCAGCCCGACCAGTTCGAAGATTTCTGCGCCACCCACCGCTAACAAGAAACCATAAAGAACAAGAAGCTCTCCATGACCCGCGCGCTGCAACAATTGATGCAAAATCGGTCGCAACGGAATGAGCAATAAAATTAGCAATGACCAGATCGAAGGCCACACAGCTGTCGAAATAGCAATAAACAAGACGGCCAAAATATCCTGCATGATCAGGACGCCAACGGCGATTCGCCCATGGAGGGAATTTTCCTCCCCTTTTTCCTCCAGCACCTTTACGACGAAGGCGGTACTTGAAAAACTCAGCGCAAACCCAATCAACAAGGCGCTGGCAAGATCGAGATCACTTACGAACGCAATCCCGGTCAGGGCCAAACCATATATCACACAGCCAAAGGCAATAACGACAATGCTGGTATGCAGGCCGGTTACGGCCCACACTTGCGGCCTTGCCAGAGTGCGAAGCTTAAGTTTCAACCCAACAGTGAACAGCAGTAAAGTGATGCCGAGGTCCGAAAACTTCTCCAGCATTTCCCCACTGGTGTTACCGTAAGCATTGAGAAGAAATCCTGTTGCCAGATACCCAACCAAGGGCGGGAGCCCAACTGACCTCGACAGAAGACCCAAAACGAATGCGATCGATATCCAAGCAACATCTCCCAGACCGGTTGCAATCCATTCATAATGCATCATCGCCTCCGGTTGCCTTGTAGGCATCATCGTCAGTTGGTGTCGGCTATCGAGCCGGAAGATGGAACGTCAGTTTCTGGAAAAACAGAGTCGAGACAAATAGGAAAATTCACCATTTCATTGCTTTTGCGAGCAAAGTCCGACGTCGCCATAGCGACTAAAACAGGTTGGGTCGTTTGCATAAACCTCGTCGGGGCATTGTCGTTAGAATCATCCTTTTGCCAGATCGTATTAATGCCACGGGTTAGAGGCAAGAGCTCTGTAGGCAACATGACACGTCCAGAGCTCATCATTATCTTTGGCAGCCACGTTAACTGAGGAATTTTCAATTTACCCCTATTAATCCTATGGCAGATGCGGGCGGGTTCGGTATAATCCGGTGTCCCTTTGTTTCCTGTCGGAGTTTTTCATGTCACGTCTTGTACTTTCATCTGTCGCCACCCTGCTAGTCGTTGCCTGTAGTGGTGAATCCGCTGAATCTGAAACGTCCACGACAAGCCCGACAGAAACCATCTCAGTTGCCAGCGACGTGGCTGCGCCTGCTTCCACTGCAGACACCTCAATCGAAATGGCCGAGATTGCGACAACGATTATCGACAATGAAGCATCGGTCAGTGTCGAGCCCTCCACCATATTGGAAGCGCTGGGCGGTGATTATGTCAATGCTGATCTAACCAATGGCGCGCGCCAATATCGCCGTTGCCAATCTTGTCACACTATCAATGAGGGCGGCCGCCATACGGTTGGTCCCAATTTATACGGCATGATGAACCAGGCTGCAGCCAGTGGAGAACGCTACAGCTATTCAAGCGCTCTGGAGGATGCCGGACTAACATGGGACGCTGCCACACTGGATGCGTGGCTGGAAAACCCACGCGAACTAGTACCGGGCAATCGCATGAGCTTTGTTGGCTTGCGTGATGCGGAAGCCCGCCGTGATCTCATTGGTTATATTGCGGTTGAAACGTCACGCTGAGGCAAACCGCAAGCTAAGGCGGTCGATCTTAAAACCGCTGCCAAACCGAAACAAACAGGGCGCGTTCTTCAATCGAATTGCGCCCTGATGGCGTTATATATCCGCCTATATGATATTCTCGCCCCCGCCATTGCCGCCCAATGGAGAGTTGGAGTTTGTGTTGATCAAATTCCGGTGCACCAGGTTGGGCCGTTTCAACACTCCAGACGGAAAAGCCTTGCATCAGCAACAACCAACGCTCGCGGGGCCGCCAGCCCAATGTCAGATCTAGACGCGCCTCATCCAGATCATCATCCCCGCGGGATCTGTAGGCCAGCTGGGTGTCAGTAAAAATGTGATCGGAAACAGACCGGCCCCACAGGGCTCGCATCTCCCAAGCCTGACTGCCATCGCCCAGAGCCTGGTTGGAAACGTTTTCGCCCTCCCCCGGTATCAGGGCTATTGCCTGAAGCGAAACAATATTAGACTGACCTTGCCAGACACGCCTTCGAAGACCGATTTCACTGGCCGAAAAACCTTGGGCACTGTCCAGGTTGAAACCATGTCTACGGCGAACATTTTGCCAAGCTACGCGCCCCACCAGCGTGTAGCGATCCGTCAGTCCGTATTCGGCATAAACTGCGGTCTCGTCCTTATAGAAAAAGCCTTCGCTATTTCGTCGCCTCTCACTATCCCAGGAATTGTCTGCACGATCGAGTAATGTCGTGCTGATTAGCAGGAACTCGCCCTCTTTTTGAGGCCAAGCCCCGGCTTGAGCCGGAGCTGGAAGCATCAAACAGAGAAGAACAATCAGTATCAGACGTCGAAACCCGGTGACTCCCGGCGGATACGATCGAGCAAGGCTGCCCAGGCGATTTCCTTGAAGAATTCGTTGGTGCCTATCTCTGAGGATTGGTCGAAGACCCGGTCCTGCATTTTCTGATCCCATTCGATCAGCTCTCCGCCTGCTTGCGCCATGCACTGAACTTTACACGCACGCTCCAGTAGGTATATTCGGATATACACGGAAAACGGGTGATCGCCAAGCGACAATGTCCCGTGGTTGCGCAGGATCATCAGATTCTTGTCACCAAGATCAGCAACGAGGCGCGCCTTTTCCTCAGCTTCAAGCGCAACACCTTCATAGTCATGATAGGTCACGTCATTCATGATATTCATGGCCAATTGAGAGATTGGCCGCAGCCCGTCTCTTTGGGCCGAGACGGCCACACCGGCATCAGTGTGAAGGTGCAAGGCCAGCTTGGCGTCATGTCTTGCGGCATGAATGGCGGAGTGAATAACGAAACCGGCCGGATTTATCCCGAACTTTGACGGTGGCAAAACATTGCCGTCCAGATCAACCTTGACCAGATTGGAAGCCGTCACATCTTCATACAAAAGGCCAAAGGGGTTGAGCAGAAAATGATCTTCCGGCCCGGGAACGCGCATGGAAATGTGGGTGAAGAACATATCATCCCAACCATGCATTCGAATAAGCCTGTAAAGCGCAGCCAGATCGCAACGCGCCTTCCACTCATCCTCTGAAACCTGTTCTTTGACGGATAGATTGGTTTGATCATCCATGATCGATACCCCTTGGTGAAATTCTCTATATATCCTTGGCCAGCCGCAAGCCGGAAAACTGCCAACGGGCCTCAGGCGGGAAGAAATTCCTGTAACTTGCCCTTATATGCCCACCCGGGGTCGCACTGGAACCGCCCTTGAGTACAAATTGCCCACACATGAACTTGCCATTGTATTCACCTATCGCATCTTTGGAAGCGCTATAGCGAGGATAGGGCGAATAGGCAGAGCGGGTCCATTCCCAGACACCTCCAAACATCTGCCTGAGCCCCTCGCCTTCAGGCGCGGCTTCAGGATGGGACAGAACATTTGCAGTCTCTTTCTGGTGGATCACCGGACCTGAAACAGCGGCATGCTCCCACTCCCGCTCTTCAGGGAGACGGGCCCCGGCCCATTCAGCATAGGCTGTGGCTTCATAATAGCTGAGATGCACGACAGGCTTGGCCAAATCCAGCTCTTCTTCTCCATGAAGGGTGAATTCACGCCATCCCCCCTCGACATTTCTCCAATAGAGCGGGGCTTGCCATTCTTCATTATGAACTTTGGCCCAACCATCGGACAACCAAAGAAGCGGGTTTTCGTATCCACCATCCTTGATGAAAGCCAGATACTCACCATTGCTTACAGGCCGGTCGGCCAAAGCAAACGGCGTTAAAATCGACTGATGACGCGGCCCTTCATTATCAAAACTGAAGCCATTTCCATCATACCCGAATTCAAATACTCCCCCCGGGAAGTCAATCCAGTTGATCTGGCCACTTTCTACCCGCACCTTGGGGGCTGGGCACATAGCTGGTGAAAAAGGATGTCGAGACAAGACATGCTTGATATCTGTCAGCATCAATTCCTGATGTTGTTGTTCATGTGCCAGACCGAGCTCTATCACAGATTTGAACTGACCTTGGCCAAGCTCTGAGTCAGCTTCGAGCAATCGCTCCACCTGCTCATCAACAAACGACCGATACGCCAACACGTCTTCCAGACCAGGGCGGGTTAAAAGTCCACGCTCAGCCCGGGCATGCCTGGCCCCGACACGCTCGTAATAGGAATTGAACAAATGATTGTATTGCGGATCAAAGACTTCATAGCCCTCTAAATGTGGACTGAGCAGGAATGTCTCCCAGAACCAGGTTGTATGAGCAAGATGCCATTTGGTCGGACTGACGTCGGGCATGGATTGAACCACCATGTCTTCAATAGACAAAGCCTCAATCAACGCCAAGGTTGCGTTTCTTGCTTTTGAATACATGGCGAGCATTGATAAATCATTCACCATAAAAGGACTTTCTGAATTTGGATTACAGTGTTGATTAACAAGTTTTCAAGGCGTTTCGCGCATAATTATCACAAACTAGAGAGAGTTTTGTAATTGTAGTATGGCCTTGACCACAGCAGAAGCAATGACCCAACTGGCAAAGTTGAGGGATCCCAGCAAGCGCGATCAGATCGCGGTGGGGCTTACTGATTTGTGTATTGCCCAACCTCTAACGCCAACGGCAACTCCCATTGCAGATGATTTGCTGATCACCCTGATCGGCGGTGTCGGAACCGATTCCAAGATTATCATGGCGAAAAAATTATCTGTGTGTAAATGGGCTCCACTCGGTGCCATACGCAAGCTTGCTTTTGAAGAAATCGAAGTCGCCAAGATAATCATCAAGGACAGCAAACGGCTTTCCAACAAAGATATGATTGATATCGCCAAGACCGGTACAATCGATCACCGCCGCTTACTGGCGACGCGGGCCAATTTGCAGATAACGGTCACTGACACTCTGGCGGGACCTGCCGAACCGGTGATTTTGAAGGCATTGGCCAATAACAAAACAGCTGAAATCAGTGAGCACACACTCGACATCTGCCTGACTGTCGCCAAAAACCAGCCGAAATTACGGGAAGCATTGGCCCGACGTCATGACCTTTCGACTGAATACGCGACGCAGCTTTGCATCATGTTACCCGAAAACTGGCGTGAAGATCTTTACCGGCGCTTTGCACTGGATAAGGCCAAAGTTGAAAGCCTGACGGTGGAGGCCGCTCTGGGTGCGACAAGTGAGAGTGCAGACAAGGAAGCTGAAGAGACCGTCAACGCAGCAGAGAAGGATGGGACCTTAAACGGTGACTTTGCAATAAAAGCCCTGAACACCCAGGAAGAAATTCTCTTCGATCACGCCCTTGCACGTGTTTGCAAAGTCTCTGTGTCTCAATGGCGTGTCGCCTTGGCAATTGCGGGTGTGAGAGCCGCAGCCATGGCCTGCCAAGCGGCTGGTTTGGACAAGTCCGCCTACCCGGTTATTCACCGCGCCCTACAGGAAAGCGGTCGCATACACCAATCCCTTGAAGGCGATGCCATGGCGGCTGCAGCCAATGTTTTCAGAATGTACGGCGCTGAAAAAGCGTCGAAAGTCTTGCGCCAAATGGGCAGCAAGGTATGAATACACTCCTGTTTTGACAGGCGAGTCTTCATTGAGCACTTCGACATCCTTATCCATGTCCTTCCTGGCCAGCCCAAGACCGGATGCACAAGACGCCATGCAGCGCCTTGAAAGCATCTATGGCGTTACACCTGTTGATCAAGCTGACATCATAATCGCCCTAGGCGGGGACGGTCTGATGCTGGATGCGTTGCATGCCGCCATCAAAACCGGGGCAAAAGTGTATGGGATGAATCTCGGTTCAGTCGGCTTCTTGATGAACGAATTCACTGAAAATGACTTACCAAAAAAAATTGCCGCGGCTGAGGAAACTCATATCCACCCATTGAGAACCTTTGGTGAGGATATCAATGGTAACCGGTTTGAAGCCTTGGCGATCAACGAAGTTTCCCTTTTGCGAGAGACGAGGCAAACAGCCAAGATCAAAATCCGGATTGATGGGCGGGATCGCCTTGACGAATTACAGGCCGACGGCGTTCTCGTCGCCACACCGGCAGGCTCCACAGCTTATAACCTTTCGGCTCACGGACCCATTTTGCCATTAGATTCAAGGCTTCTCGCCTTAACACCCATCAGTGCTTTCAGGCCAAGACGTTGGACAGGAGCCCTCTTGCCACATGGGTCCAAACTGGGATTTGAGGTCATTGACCCCCATTTGCGCCCCGTATCTGCAGTGGCTGATAATCTGGAATTTCGTGAAGTTGCCCAGGTTGAAGTTGAGGAAGCCAGCGACATCACCCTGACCATGCTTTTTGACACAGGCAGAAACCTGTCTGAGCGAATATTGGCCGAACAATTCAAAAACTAGTTTTGTTTAGGCGTGTGTTAAGTAAAGCCGTTTAGTTTCATCGAGAATTTAATTGTCAGGGCATCAAAATACCTATGTCATATGAGACGCTGGATAATTCTCTACACGGCCTTCGGGTTCTGGTCGTAGATGATAACGCTGCCCTTCGTGGGCTGCTCCGCGTTTCCCTGCAAGCTTTTGGCTGCATGAATGTAGTTGAAGCCCCTTCTGTAGATACAGCGCTCGACATTTTGAAATCAGATACAATCAATCTGTTGATTACAGACTGGAAAATGAAACCAAGAGATGGAATTGATCTGGTCAGGGCCATCCGAACGCCCGCAACGAGTCCAGCTCCCTATCTGCCGATAATCATGTTGACCGGTTATTCGGATTCAGCCCGCGCATCTCATGCCAGAGATGCCGGCGTGAACGAATTCCTGATTAAACCGTTCACGGCAGAAGCTCTTGCCAATTGCATCCGGAACGTATTTTCCGAAAATCGCGAATTCATTACGACCGAAAACTTTTTCGGTCCTGACCGTCGCTCAACTCAGCGACCAAGCAATACCGACCATCACACCAATATTGCCGCTTCCAGGTAAGAAGGAAAAACCGATGTCCAAATCCAATTCTGATGTGGAAATGATTTCAGCTCCCAACTTGCTGCAGGTCAAAATCGGCGGCCCGATCGGGACCGGGGACTTACACTTGATCGAAAAAGCTGATGAAGCGCTTAAAGACATGCGCTCAAGCTTTGCTCAATGGCTGGAAGAGGAAGTCGACAAGCTGGAAGTGGCGGCGGTTGCGGCCCGCAAAGCAGGCCTGAATACAGATGAAGGTGAAAATCTTTTCATCCGCGCTCACGATTTGCGCGGCCTGGGCACCACATATGAATTTCCGATCATAACTCGTTTGGCCAGCTCGATGACCAAGCTGATCGATATCAAGGAAAAGCGCGAAGTCGCATCCATGAACCTTGTCATGGCTCATGTGGGCGCTATCCGCGCCGCCCTGTCCCAAAACATTCGCGATTCAGACGATATGGTTGCAGGTGAATTGGCCGCTGAACTCGAAAAGCAGGCTGTCGAGTTCGCCAAGCCTTGGAAAGATCAGTAATTCAAGGCACACCCGGCCTTTTCCCGGCAGGGTAAATACCTATCAAACATCATGAAATATTGAAACGGCCTAGCTCGCGGCGGCCAAAGCCTCGGGCTGTTGCTCTTGATCAATCCGGGCCATGATATAGTCGAAATCATCCTCGGGAATGCCCTGAAAGCGTGTAATAGACCGCTCCGCCAGAACCCGTCGGAAATGCGACCGTCCCTGCGGATCATCCGGCATTTCAATGGAATGATAAACTTCCAGGGATGTCCGGATCGCCGGGTACAGCCTTTGGGGCATGCCGGTTCGATCATAGATAGCCCGCAAGCCCAATGGGCCGGCATCATGGATCAAAAGCCACGCTTTTGAGTGACTGACCCCGGCCAATTCTGCCAAGGCATATTCCAGAAAAGCGATATGCCCCCTCAACGTCGAACGCAAAATGAGCGATGGCGTCAACCGACCATTCAAACGCAATTGCTGAACGAAATGCTTGGGATTGTGAGCCAGCCCTGCCTGATCCACGAGATCAACAGTGGCGCGTTCGCGCGCGCCTTCCGAAATCTCAACAGCGAGCTGTGGCGGCAAGGCATGGTTTTTGACCAAACGATCCAGCGCTGTATCGCTGATATGAGCGATCAGTTTTTCGGTAATTTCCAGAGGCAAATGAGAGCGCGCGACAAATGCGTCCATGACGTCCGGCTTTTCACCAAAGCCTTCCATGGCACGCTGATAGCCCGCATCGTCAAACTTCGCGCCATTATTGGAGGCGGCAATACTGACGGCCTTGTCATCACCGGTATCAATAATTTCATGCACGACAATGGAGGAAATTTCCTCACGCGCAGCGATGGCGCAATTTTTCCCGGGTGCTGCCAATTGCAAGACGGTGATCAAATCGTCATCGGTCAAAACCGGCGATGAGACCAGAACAGGTGTGGCAACTGAGTCAACATCCGCTGCCAATTTCACGGCAATATCATGCGGTAAGTTCTTTGAATTCTTTAGAGTTACCGACAGGGAGCGACGGACAAGTTCCGCCGCATCCATGCTGATCAGGGTGAGAATGTCGTGTGCTGCAGAACGCTCTGCCTCGGTCAGGCTGGTGACATCCATTCTGTGGCAGATCTTTCGCGCTGCCAGAGCACGATCTTCCGCAGTTTCACCTTTGACCAAACGGCGAACATCTTCTTCTGTCAATCGGTTACGCAAAGCAACGACGCTCATAGCGACCTCATCTCAAATCAGGTTTCACGACAAAATACCTCCGACATGCTTAATGAAACATTTCCAGCCAAGGTATTGATTTACCTTTCGCGAACACGTCCGCTTTTCGGCGCTTCAAGGGAAGCCAGTATTTCCATCAAAGCCGGTGACAATTCACCATCACCAATGCGCATAGCCCCGTGTTTTATGGTGGGGCTATAGCGGGTCTGAACCGGGTTTAAAGGGGTTACAAAGGGGGCCGCAGCCGGTTGTGACGGGGTGGTTTCGAGCGGTCGCTCCTCAGACAAGAGCGCCAAGACCTCACGCGCATTTCGCGGCTGCCCTCCCTCGTAAAAAATCCGGCGATTGGCTTCCGCCGCCTGCGGGAATAATTCATCAGCCCGGCGATTGGGTGTTTGCTCGGCAGCGGCGATCAAACCGGCAGCGCCATTGGCTCCGAGAAAATGCGCGGCATAGAGCTCACCGGATGACGGACGCCGACCAATCCGGTTTTCGATGATATCGGCATTGTCCGAGGCCAGCTCACCGGCCATCCGCGCCGACAGCGCCGGATCAAAGCGCATATCGAGAATGTCTTGGCGCTTTTCAGGATCGCTGACCTGATAGCGACCATTGGCATCCTTGGTGATGGCATTGGCCAGATCACCCATGCCGTGCTTGTCACCATGACGATCGACCATGCCCAGCCAGGTTTGCTCAATAAATTGATACATGCCGGTCGCGCTGGACGTGCTCGCCCGGGCGCTTGCATCAAAATTGCTTTCGCGGGCGGCTGTGCGGACCAGAAAATTGAAATCGGCACCGGTCTCATTGGCAGCCTGCCGGATCATCCGGGTGGCGGCATCCTGATGATTGATATTTATCGGACTGACCAAGCTGGGCTCCTGGAACAAAACGGACGATAGAATCACTTATGCCAAGCATCGCGTGCCCCGCCCTAATCCGGCGTTAACAATAATCCATTCGACCAAGGAATAAGTCGTGCTATGATTAGGTTGAGGGACAGAACGGATTGGAGCGGAAAATGAAAACTCTGAAAATGTCTGTTATTGCCAGTGCCATTCTCACCAGTCTGGCGGGCGCAGCCCTGCTGACAGCCCCGGTCTCGGCAGAACGCATCCGATTGATCAACATCAATGGCTATTCGGTGATCGACCATCAACACCTCGTCCTCAATGGCGGGGCGCGTCGGCATTATCTGGTCACTTTGCGCCATCGCTGCCCTGACATGCGCTTTGGCACCCGGATCGGTACCAGCTTTGCCTCGACAGAAACGATCCACTCCCCCCGCTTTGAATATGTCACTGCCGGGCATAGCGATATGCGCTGTTATATCGACACGATTGAAGAGGTTGATGATCTGGACACGGCCCGCGCGCTGATCCTGGAACGCGCCGAGGCGGAAGAGGCTGAGGGCGAAAACGACACCAGCGAGAGCTGAGACGGTCGCCCTTCGAGGCTGTTCGGATAATCCTCACAACACCTCAGGGTGAGGTTGGAAACACCTCGTTACACGCTCCTCATCCTGACCCCTGCCTTCGCAGGGGCAGGCTTCAGTCAGGACCCAGTCAGAAAAACTCTGGTTCCCAAATCAAGTTTGGGATGAGGAAGATAAGATTCAACCTCATCCCGGCTGGGTTCCAACCTTCGCTGGAATGACGTTGATGGGGCAAAATCCCCCTCATCCGGCGCTGCGCGCCACCTTCTCCCGCCAGGGGAGAAGGTGTGATATTTCCTTGTCGGGTTGTTCAGACCGGAAAACCCCTTTTTACTCCTTCTCCCCCCTTCTTGTGTTTGGGCAGGGAGAAGGTCCCCGAAGGGGGGATGAGGGGGCTATTGTCGTGCTGGGTTCTCAGGATGCAGGGCCCAATGTACCGCTTCGCCGATCACATCCATCACAGCATCGGTCTCATTCAAGATATCCATATTCCAGAAGCGCAATACCTGAAATTCCTGGCTTTCCAGCCAAGAGGTGCGGGCCTCATCATACTCAATCTGCAAGCCATGCTGTCCGCCATCGGCCTCAATGATCAGACGCGCCTCAAAGCTGATGAAATCAACAATATAGTCACCCATCGGGACTTGGCGGCGAAACTTAGCCTGCCGCAAACTCCGGTCTCTGAGTCTCGACCAAAGCCGGGCCTCCGCTGGTGTCTGTTTGGCGCGCAAGCTGCGGGCACGGGATTTGAAACGATGCTTCATGGCTTGAGATTAGGGCATGTGCAGCGCAAGGGATGTGATTAGCGTCATGATTGAGGGCCTAAACGCCCTCTAATTTCCGGCTTCGACTACCTCAACACAAGTTGGGTTTGGGTGAGTGCTTTTGCCAGACTCCCTCCCCCTTATGTCTTGAAAGCAGTTTACCGGAGCGGCTTGGTTCGCCGTCAAGGCCGATCAGTTATTCTACGCTCGGCTTGTTCCGAAAACCGGCATCCAGCCCGGATCAAGTCCGGGCCAAGCTTTTTCGGGCCTCGCTCTGATCGTCGCGTAGCGGGCCTGCGCCTTGACGGCGACGCCACGCTCCGGGATCATTCCAGCAAGACAAAAAGGGAAGGTGTGGGACTGAAACTGTGTCTGACCCAATTGATTAATGCTCAGCAAGCCCTCGCCCTGTGGCTGGAAGATGAAGCTGTGGCTTCCTTCAGGGACATATCGGATTTGATGAATGATCCTGAGGTCAAAGAGGCGATGAAAGACGGCGGAACGCTTCTGGCTGTCCCCTTGATTGCACTGACCTCATACTAAAAATCAGCTCCACTTAGATTCAATAATCAAGTCAGCACAATAACGGCTACTGATAGGTTTGAAACCGACGCTAGCACCCCTTAAGAATGTGCTATATACTTTTGTGCCTTTAGGTTAATTTGGACCCTTAACATGACGCTTACCAATGACTCCAGAGCTATGCGGATTCTTTCGGTTCTTTACACAACCGAGGGACCAAAGGTTGATGTTTTAGATCGGTTGATGCCCTTTTTTGGAGCCGTTTTAAGCGAATCTTATGATGAAATTTACTCACCGACTAAGCTCGCAGCAGGATTGAAGCTCGCCTACGGCTGGTCAATCACCCCTGAAATTGCAGAAGAAATGGGTCCTAGGTTTGCTGCGAATGGATGGCTAACCTCCCTAGCACCTGAAAATAGAGACAATATTGGCTACCAGGTTAAATTAGAACCGCAGGAGACATTGGAGAGCGATGAAGGGCGATCCATAGAGGAAATAATTGACACTATAGGCTCGTCATTTCTTGCCTTTGCAAAGAACATCTCAGCCCTTCTTATGGCAGACACTTCCCAAAATGAAGCACTAGAATGGCTGGTTGAGTGGCTTGTCAGCCTTGACGTCTACACTGCAGATTCCTTGGCTGCAGAGGCACGAAGTTATAAAGACCCGGTAACAAATCAGCTTAAAGTTATTGAGACAAAGCTGAATCCAACAGATGGGCTAAATCCCGAGCAAAGATACCTTTGCGCACGATTTTTAAGACACCTTGAGCAAGAGCAACCAGACCTACTTGCCGACG
>Ga0316207_10001816_pt1 | contig 24317 bp, 24 predicted proteins | sample 6weekpyrite_MG_FD_204943 | JGI IMG/M metagenome (GOLD analysis project Ga0316207, IMG submission 204943) | Microbial mat bacterial communities from mineral coupon in-situ incubated in ocean water Damariscotta River, Maine, United States -... | ecosystem: Environmental > Aquatic > Marine >... | reverse complement strand
ACACCGAAGTCATATGCACTTCGTTCGATGTCTGAAATAAAGTGACTACCAGAGAATAGTATAAATAACAGTGTAATAACGATACCGGCAAACCAGTCGCTTTGCCAGATTCCCTTATTCATCTAACTCTGTCCTCGCATTATTATTGTAATATTATTGTCTGATATTAGTCTAAAAACAATGACTTGCATACATTCATTGACAAAAATCTGATGATTTTGGACTCAGGGCGGACAGATAAGCAGATATCGGGCTCCACTTATCTGTGATTAGTTGTTTATAACCAGTGTTGAAGCTGCTCGGTATAAATCACATTCATCATGGTTTTACCAACTCGTCTGGAGAAACGCTCCAGAAAATCAGGCTGATGGGTATAGTCGACAATGCGTTTTTCACCAATCACTTCTCTGGCAACATAGGCTGAGCTGCCGAGTTCATCAACCAGACCCAGTTCAATACTTTGATCGCCGTTCCAGATCAGTCCGCTAAATAAACTGGGATCATTTTTTAAGCGCTCGCCACGACCTGCTTTCACATCGTTTATAAAATGCTCATGCGTGCTGGCAAGTAAATTGACCATATGGTTTTCAGCCGACTTATTGCGGGGTGAGAAAGGGTCTAACATGGCTTTGTTTTTACCGGCGGTTAGCTGGCGTCTTTCAATGCCGAGTTTTTCCATAGTGCCGGTAAAGCCGAAGCTGCTCAGGCGCACACCAATTGAACCGACTAGACTGGATTTATTGGCATAGATTTGTTCTGTGGCAGCGGCAACATAATAACCGCCTGAGGCACAGATGTCAGTGATAACAGTGTATACCGGTTTTTTAGGATGGAGTTCGCGTAAACGCTTGATTTCATCATAGATCATACTGGCCTGTACAGGTGTGCCGCCCGGGCTGTTTATTTCTAAAATAACACCGCTGGCATTGTTGTTACTAAAGGCATCTTGCAGTCCCAGAATGATGCTGTCGGCTCCGCCAGGTTCTCCCGGTACAATCGGGCCGGATAATTTTACTAATGCCGTGTGTTTTTGGGTGATGCTTGCACTCTCATTGATATTGTTTGAGCTGAGTATAAGGATCAGAATCAACAGATAAGCAAAACCTAAAAGTTTAAAAAAAATGCCCCAGCGACGTGAACTTTTTTGTTCTTTAATGCCTGCCAGTGCTATTTCTTTAATGGCATCTTTTTCCCAGTTATTATTTGAATCAGACATGATGGTATTTTTCTTTGATTAGTTAATTTTGTATTTTTTATTCGCCAGCAGCGCCGAAATTATTCAGCCAGACTGGCAGTTCATCGATGGTGTTAATATGACCCAGTGGCTTGTATTTTAATAAGCGTTCCAATGAGTGTACACCATAACTGACCGCTAAGGAGTGCGTTCCGGCATTTTGAGCCAGTTCCATATCGTACTCCGTGTCACCGATCATTAACGTTTGTTCAGGTTCGATCGCCAGTTCATGCATGATTTCTTCAAGCATGAGTGGGTGCGGTTTAGAAAAGGTTTCAGAGGCGCAGCGGGTGGTTAAAAAATAGGATGAAAGATCGCTTTCCTTTAATACCAGATCTAAGCCTTGCCGGCCTTTCCCGGTAGCAACAGCCATCCAGTATCCGGCACGTTTAAGTGTTTCCAGCATCTGAAGTGTACCGTTAAATAATGGGCTATGTGTGTTGTTTTCAACCAGATAATGGAAACGGTATCTGTCTGCATAAGCTGCAACTTGTTGCGGATTAAACTCAGGGTAGAGTGCTTTTGTGGCTTCTTCTAAACCCAGGCCAATGACGTCGCTAAATTGTTCATCGTTTAGTTGAGTGGCGTCGCAATCGCTGGCGGCGGCTTTAAGGCAATCCAGTATTCGCTGGTGAGAGTCCATTAATGTGCCGTCCCAGTCAAATACAATCAGTTCAAATGCTTTATTCATTGTTGCGTAGTTTCTCAATTAAATGCTTTAGAGTATCTTCGATCGGGGCAGTCACCTGAATCGGGCCGTTTAATTCAAAAGATAAATGACGCGCATGTAAAAACATGCGTTTCAGACCGGCTTGTTTCATCTGTTTGTTGAAGACTTTGTCGCCGTATTTTTCATCGCCGGCGACAGGGTGATTTTCGCTGGCAGCATGCACACGAATTTGATGGGTGCGACCGGTTAGCAGGCTGACTTCTGTTAAGTCGCAATCATTAAATTTTTCGATCACGCGAAAAATACTGACCGCAGTTTTTCCCTGTGAATTTACAGTGACCATGCGTTCGCCACCCTTTATTTCATTTTTGCTCAAAGGCGCATCAATTCTGTTTTCGGTTTCTGGCCAATGGTCTTTTGTCAGTGTCAGGTATTGCTTTTTAATCGAGCTGCTTGAATTAAACAGGGCGTTTAGTTGTGTGAGCGCATTACGTGATTTTGCCAGCGCAAGGCAACCACTGGTCTGTCGATCGAGTCGATGAGCAAGCTCAATAAATGAATCTTTAAAACGACTGGCTCGTAATATATCAATCACACCAAATTCAATGCCACTGCCGGCGTGTACCGCTAAGCCGGCGGGTTTATTAATGATGATGAGATCATCATTTTCAAATAATACGCTGTCATTAATGCGTTTTATCAAATGCTCAGGAATAGTTGTTGGCTGGTTTTCACTGAGGCGTACGGGGGGAATGCGGACGATGTCCCCGCTTGCGAGTCGGTGGCTGGGTTTAATGCGGCCTTTGTTAACACGCACTTCGCCGCTGCGCAGAATTTTATAAACCCGGCTTTTGGGCAATCCTTTTAGCTTTGACATTAAAAAGTTATCGATACGCTGACCGTCATTATCAGCATTAATTTCGACAAACTGGGCTTTTGTAGGGGGTGTATTAGGAATCGACATAATTAAATTATACCATTTAATATCAATATCTTAGGATTAAATATAAAACCTCTTTACAGCACAAGATAAATAATGCCAGAATAGTGGTGCGGTAAAAGATCAACCGCGCCCTGACCGGCTATAGGCTTTGTATAAGGGCATAGAAATGAAATTCCCGCTTTCGGAGCGGAAGAAAAATTTTAATTTGGTGTGCAATTGGGCATATCAAATACTTAAATGAATAACGTAAGTTACTGTAATTATTGTGGATATTGTTTTTCAAACATCTGTTGGACCCGCTCTGTGGGTTACTATCCTGATCTCACCACTTTTATTTGTGGCGCTTAAGCTCGCCTCTGAAAAGCGAATGGCTGATTTCGGTACACGTCTCAAATCATCAGGCGTTAAAGCAGTTCCGCACTTCCCAGGTTTAAATCAAAATGAAACGTATTTTAATCAATGCGACTCAAAAAGAAGAGTTGCGTGTGGCTATGGTAGAGGGCCAAAAACTCTACGATCTCGATATCGAAGTCCCTTCCCGGGAACAGAAAAAGGCAAATATATATAAGGGTACCATTACCCGTATTGAGCCGAGCTTAGAAGCAGCCTTTGTTGATTATGGTGCTGATCGCCATGGTTTTCTCTCGTTTAAAGAAGTTGCCCGTAGCTATTTTTCTGATGAAGCTAAAAAAGCCGATGGTCGTCCCGATATAAAAACAGCCCTGCGTGAAGGTCAGGAAGTGGTTGTTCAGATCGATAAAGAAGAGCGTGGCAATAAAGGTGCGGCGCTGACGACATTTATTAGTCTGGCTGGGCGTTATATGGTCTTGATGCCAAATAACCCGCGTGCTGGCGGTGTTTCACGTCGCATTGAAGGCGATGATCGCAGTGAAATTCGTGAAATCATGGCGAACCTGAATACTCCGGAAGGTATGGGGCTGATTGTCCGTACGGCAGGTGTGGGTCGTAATCAGGAAGAATTGCAGTGGGATCTGAATTACCTGATCCAAGTATGGACTGCGATCGACAATGCCTCTCAAAAACCGGCGCCATTCCTTATTTATCAGGAAAGTAATGTCATTATCCGTGCTTTGCGTGATTATTTCCGTAATGATATTGGCGAAATCTTAATTGATGATCCTGAAGTTTATAAAACAGCAGAAGACTTTATCAAGCAGGTTATGCCAAATAATCTGAAGAAGATAAAGCTGTATCAGGATACTATTCCTTTATTTAATCGCTTTCAGATTGAAAGTCAGATTGAATCAGCTTATCAGCGTGAAGTGCGTCTTCCATCGGGTGGCGCGATTGTTATCGATCATACTGAAGCGTTAATTTCGATTGATGTGAACTCGGCGCGTGCCACTAAAGGCAGTGATATAGAAGAGACCGCTTTTAATACCAATCTTGAATCAGCTGATGAGGTTGCTCGTCAGTTAAGACTGCGAGACCTGGGTGGTCTGGTTGTTATCGACTTTATTGATATGGTATCCAATCGTCATCAGCGTGAAGTTGAGAATCGACTGCGTGATGCTTTAAAAGTTGACCGTGCGCGTGTTCAGGTTGGCCGGATTTCCCGTTTTGGTCTGCTCGAAATGTCACGTCAGCGTCTGCGTCCGTCTTTAGGTGAAGCAACGCAAATTGTTTGTCCGCGTTGTACGGGGCACGGCACCATCAGAAGTACTGAGTCACTGGCGGTTTCGGTTATTCGTCTGTTAGAAGAGGAAGCTTTAAAAGAGCAGACTGGTCAGGTGAATTTACAGGCACCGGTTGATGTGGCGACTTATTTGCTGAATGAAAAGCGCGATGCAATCGTTGAAATTCAGAAAAACACCAGCGTAAAAGTCGTTATTATTCCTAATCCTAGTATGGTGACGCCGCAGTATGAAATTGTTCGTGTTCGTAATAATGAACAGGATGAGATAGCGGCTTCAAGTAGTTATAACCTGATGACTGAGGTTGAAGAAGAAACGACGTCTCAGCAATTAGTGGCTGAGCCTGTTAAGTTTGAGCAACCGGCCGTTCAGTCTGTTTCGCCTGCTGCACCAGTGCCAGATGTTTCTGAGGCTGCAGCTCCGGTTAAAGAGAAAAAGCCGGGGCTTTTCTCACGCTTAATGAGTTTGTTGTTTGGTAGTGGAGAAACAAAGCAGGCTAAGAGTAAAAATAATCGTTCTCGCTCTGGTCAGCGAGATCAGCGTAAACGTTCGGGTTCTGGTCGTAATGATCGAAGAAATAATCAGTCCAGAGGTCGTGGTCGTAATGAGCGCCGTCGTAAACAGCAGGATGGCCAGAAACAATCGAAGCAGCAGGACGGTCAGAAGCCATCGAAGCAACAGAGCCAAAATCAGAATGAACGCAATGCTGAGAAGGGAGATGCTGCTACTCAAAACACCGGTGGTGGTCGTAATCGGGGTCGCAGAGGTGGTCGAAACCGTGGTCGTGGTCGCAACCAAAATCAAGGTCAGAAACAACAGCAGGCCCAACAGCAGACACAGGGAGCTGGTGCAGCTGATACTAAGCCTAAACAAGGTGAGCAATCATCAGCTGCAAAAGAAAAGCCTGTAAAAGCTTCTCGTCCTGCTGAGTCTAAAGCACCGCAAGCTAAACCTGCTCAGCCGGCAAATACATCTGCCACTGATAAGCCTGCAGTGAAACCTGCGCCGGTCAATAAAGCACCAGCAGATAATCAGGATTAATGAGTGTGATGCCATTGGCCGTCTGGTCAATGGCATGTCGTCAGTTAACGGCTGTTAGCGGCTTTCTATTTTTTTCAATAAGCCTTTCGAGGCGTCATCCACCAGATCAAATACATGATCAAAACCTCTGGCACCGCCATAGTAGGGATCGGGTACTTCTGTTTCGCTGAAGTTATCTGAATACTCCATAAATAGCTGTACCTTGTGTTGTAAGTGTTGAGGGCAGGTTTGCATTAATTCCCGATGATTGTCGTTATCCATAACCAAAATGTAGTCAAACTCCTCAAAGTCATTATGATGCACCTTGCGCGCTCGTTGCCGACTCATATCGATATTTCTTGAAGTGGCGGTCGCCATCGAGCGTTTATCGGGTGGCTCCCCGACGTGATAGGCATGAGTGCCGGCAGAGTCGATTTCAATGTGATTAATATTCATTTTCTCGACCATGTTTCTGAAAACACCTTCTGCTGTTGGTGATCGGCAAATATTGCCCATGCAGACGAATAATACTTTTACCATGTAATACCTCAGTGATTGCTTGCTGGCTTCATAGTACAATGCAGCGATTATTTTTGTTAAAACTGACTTAATCGTCGATCTGGAAAACTATGCTGCGAATATACAATACCCTGACAAATAAAAAAGAAGAATTTACACCGATTGAGCCTGGAAAGGTGAAAATGTATGTCTGTGGTATGACGGTTTATGATCTGTGTCACCTTGGGCATGCGCGGGTACTGGTTGTATTTGATATGGTGGTTCGTTATTTACGTAGTATTGGTTATGACGTGACTTATATTCGTAATATTACTGATATTGATGACAAAATTATTCAGCGCGCAAATGAAAACGAAGAAGAGTTTACGCAATTAACTAACCGTTTTATTGATGCAATGCATGAAGATTCGGCAGCGTTAAATATCTTGCCGCCAACGGAAGAACCTAAAGCGACAGCGTTTATGGATGACATTATAAAGATGGTGTCAGACCTGATTGAGCGCGGTTATGCTTATGCCGGTGATAACGGTGATGTTTATTATTCGGTAAATAAGTTTGAAAGCTATGGTGAATTAGCGGGCAAAAAACTTGAAGATTTGCGTAGCGGTGAGCGCGTGGCTGTCGATAGTCATAAAAAAGAGCCATTAGATTTTGTGCTCTGGAAAGCGGCAAAGCCGGATGAGCCAAGCTGGGATTCACCGTGGGGGCAGGGGCGTCCAGGCTGGCATATTGAATGTTCAGCAATGTCTACCTGCTGTCTGGGTAATCATTTTGATATTCATGGCGGGGGTCAGGATTTACAGTTTCCGCATCATGAAAATGAAATTGCGCAGTCTGAAGCAGCAACCGGTGAGAAGTTTGTAAATTACTGGATGCATAATGGTTTTGTGCGTATCGATGATGAAAAAATGTCCAAATCGCTGGGTAATTTTTTCACCATTAGAGAGGTGTTGAAGCAGTATCGGGCGGAAGAGGTCAGGTATTTTATTCTGGCCAGCCATTATCGTAGTCCATTGAATTATGCGGATACTTTATTAGATTCTGCACAGTCGGCTTTGTCGCGTTTATATAATGCCTTGCGCGGTTTTGAGCAGGCTGGTGATGAGCTGGATCAGGATTCGATCAAGCGCTTTAATGATGCAATGAATGAAGACTTTAATACGGCTGAGGCGTTGGCGGTGTTGTTTGATCTGGCAAATAAAATCAATAAATTGCGTTCGGAAGATGCTGGAAAAGCGGCGGTGTATGCATCGACATTAAAGCATCTGGGTGCGGTGCTGGGTTTGCTTGAAGATGATCCTGAACAGTTCTTAAAGAGCTCAGTCGGTACAGAAGGCTCGAGTGACAGTGCTGAAATTGAGGCGCTGGTCAATGAGCGTATTCAGGCAAAGCAAGATAAAAACTGGGCACGAGCTGATGAAATTCGTGATCAGTTGCATGCCATGGGAGTCGAGCTGGAAGATAAAGGTTTGGATACGAGCTGGCGTCGCGTTTGATGCTTGTGGCTCTGTTAAAAGCGTCTATACTTTTATTGATAAATCGATAATAAGTGAGAGAAGCAATGGCAGATGAAAAACGACATTATCAGCGTATCAATTTTGATGCTGAAGTATTAATGGATCATGGTGATACTTCATGGATGTGCCATCTGGTTGATATCTCGCTCAAAGGCATTCTGGTTGTGTTCCCAGATGATATCGAAGCTGCTATTGAAGATGTTTATAAAATGGAATTTCGACTGGGTGCTGATGTTGCCATTAATATGCATGTGATTGTGAAACACGTCAATGATCACCTGGTGGGGCTTGAATGGAGTGATATAGATCTTGAAAGCCTGACGCATTTGCGGCGATTGCTTGAGCTAAACCTGCCTGATAGTAAAGAAATGAATAGAGAATTATCCGAGTTAGGATGATTTTAAGTTTACCCTATAAGCTGCTGTTTTTAAAATAAATTACCATTATTGTTAATGTTGTTTCTAGTTCTGAAACAGCGATGCATTTAAATCTCCTTCCCTAATACTTGACTAAAATAGTAGGTTAAGATAAATTCCCTACCAATCTAGTCAGGAATTCAATGGGAGTTCATATGAGATTATCTACTAAAGGTCGTTATGGTGTTACCGCAATGATGGATTTGGCAATCCATGATGGTGTTGGTCCGGTGACGCTTGCTGATATTTCGCAGTGTCAGGGCATTTCATTATCTTATCTCGAGCAGCTCTTCTCAAAACTCCGTAAACAGGGATTGGTTGATGGTGTGCGTGGACCGGGTGGTGGTTATAAGCTTGCCCGTTCTGCAGATTCTATTACGGTTGCTGAAATCATTGCTGCTGTTGATGAAAAGGTGGATATTACAAACTGCGGCGGTAAGGGCGACTGTAACAATGGTCAGCGTTGTTTAACGCATGAGTTATGGTCAGAATTGAGCAACCGTTTATTCGACTTTTTAAATGAAATCACACTCTCTCAGTTTGTAAGTCGTCCAGGTATCCGTGAGCTTGCGATGCAGCGTGATGAAATCAATGGTCGCTTTGCACTGGCTAAACGTCAGGCTAGTGCTTTACGTCAAGAAGCGAGCTGAGTAGATTCATGAACCTGCCAATATATTTTGACTACGCAGCAACGACGCCGGTTGATCCGCGTGTTGCTGAAAAAATGATTCAGTACCTGACGCCGACAGGTCATTATGGTAATCCTGCTTCCAGTTCACATTCGTTTGGCTGGGCGGCTGAAGAGGGTGTTAATGAAGCGCGTGCACATGTAGCTGCTTTACTGAATGCTAATCCAAAAGAAATTGTCTTTACCTCCGGCGCAACTGAATCTGATAATCTGGCGATTAAAGGTGTTGCGCATTTTTATCAGAAAAAAGGCAAGCACATCATCACCAGTAAAACCGAGCATAAAGCCGTTTTAGATAGCTGTCGTCAGCTGGAGCGTGAAGGCTACGAAGTCAGTTATCTGGATCCGCAACCCAATGGCGTTATTCCATTAAAGACGATTGAAGATGCTATGCGTGATGACACTATTCTGGTCAGTATCATGCACGTTAATAATGAAACGGGCATCATTCAGGATATTGCTGCTATCGGTGAGTTATGTCGTGAAAAAGGCATTATCTTTCATGTTGATGCTGCGCAAAGTGCCGGTAAAGTGGCGATTGATGTTGAATCCATGAAAGTTGATTTGATCAGTGTGTCGGCACACAAAATTTATGGCCCTAAGGGTATTGGTGCGCTTTATGTGCGCCGTAAGCCACGTATTCGTTTAGAAGCGCAAATGCACGGTGGTGGTCATGAGCGTGGTATGCGTTCAGGCACCTTAGCGACTCACCAGATTGTTGGCATGGGCGAGGCTTTCCGTATTGCGAAACTGGAAATGGATAAAGACCGGGATCATATCCTGCGTCTTCGTAATCGTTTATGGGAAGGTGTAAAAGACATTGAGGAAGTTTATATCAATGGCGATATGGAGCAGGGAGTGCCGGGTATTTTTAATATCAGTTTCAATTTTGTTGAAGGTGAGAGCTTAATGATGAGCCTGAAGGATCTGGCGGTATCTAGTGGTTCGGCCTGTACTTCAGCAAGTTTAGAGCCCAGTTATGTGTTGCGTGCCTTAGGTCGTAATGACGAGCTGGCACATAGTTCGCTGCGTTTCAGCATTGGTCGCTTCACTAAAGAAGAAGAGATTGATTATGCGATTGCGGAAGTCCGCAAAGCGGTTGAGAAATTACGTGAACTGAGCCCATTGTGGGACATGTTTAAAGACGGGATTGATCTCAATTCTGTGCAGTGGGCAGCGCATTAATTTAATGCATCAGGTTGCTTAAATCATTAATTCCCAAAAAATAGCATTAGAATTTGCTAATTTAGTAAATGAATGTGCTATTTGAGGTTTAGAAATACATCAAAACAGCGTAAAATAGGCTGTCTAGTAGAGGTGAAAGATCATGGCATATAGCGATAAAGTACTGGATCACTACGAGAATCCAAGAAATGTAGGTAGTTTTGATAAAGACGAGCAAGATGTGGGTACCGGTATGGTTGGCGCGCCTGCATGTGGTGATGTTATGCGTCTGCAGATCAAAGTAGGTGATGACGGTGTGATTGAAGATGCTGTATTTAAAACCTACGGTTGTGGATCTGCTATTGCCTCAAGTTCACTTTTAACAGAGTGGGTTAAAGGTAAGACTCTGGATGAAGCAAAGGCGATTAAGAATCAGGAAATCGCTGATGAGCTTGCTTTGCCGCCGGTTAAAGTACACTGTTCTGTATTGGCTGAAGATGCGATTAAATCTGCAATTGATGATTATCAGTCGAAAAACTAACAGAGGTTTTTATAAGTAATGGCAATTACGATAACGGCACCTGCTGCTGAGCGAGTCACTAACTTTTTAGCTAACCGTGGTAGTGGTATCGGTGTGCGCTTAGGTGTTAAAACTACCGGTTGTTCCGGTATGGCTTACGTTATCGAATTTGTCGATGAGCTTTCTGAGAATGATGAGGTTTTTGAAGGCAATGGCGTAAAAGTGATTGTTGATAAAAAAAGCCTGGTTTATTTAGACGGTACAGAACTGGATTATACAAAAGAAGGCCTGAATGAAGGTTTTGCTTTTAATAATCCCAATGAAGGTGATCGTTGCGGTTGTGGTGAAAGCTTTACCGTTTGATTACTTTCATTAATATATATTTTTAACCCCGGCAACTTGCGAGAAACCGGGGTTTTTTAATTTACCAATCGCAAATCCACTCAATCAACAGTAAGTTAAATGTCTGATCTTTTTTCAAAAAATTACTTCGAAATTTTTAATCTGCCTGTTTCATTTGAGCTGGATATAAATCAACTTTCTGCTGTCTATCGTGATCTGCAAAAAGAAGTTCATCCGGACAAGTTTGTTAATGCGGGTGAGCAGCAGAGCCGGCTTGCAGTGCAGATGACATCGCTGGTAAATCAGGCTTTTGATACCTTAAAGTCACCCGTGAGTCGTGCGCATTATTTACTTAAAATTGCCGGGCTGGATATTGATCATGATCAGGATACGACAATGGATCCTATGTTCCTGATGGAGCAGATGGAACTGCGGGAAGAAATTGAATCTGTGCGTTCAAAATCTGACCCGCTGGCAGAGGTTGATCGTTTGTTAAAGCAGGTCAATAATACATTGAAAGGCATTATGCAGTCTTTTGCAGAGACTTATCAGGCAGAAGATTTTAACAAGGCTCACGAGCTGTCTCGCAAAATGCAGTTCTTAAATAAAAATGCACAGGAACTCGATGAAATAGCCGTTGTTATTGAAGATGAGTTGCTGGGTTAAAAACTACTAGAATCGTAATAGATATTGGAATTTAAGTAATGGCTTTATTACAGATCGCAGAACCGGGACAATCTACAGCGCCACATCAGCATAAGCTGGCGATAGGTATCGATCTGGGTACAACGAATTCATTGGTGGCTTCTGTGCGCAGTGGCATAGCTTCAACCCTCGATGATGAAAGTGGCTCTTCTATTTTACCTTCGGTAGTGCATTACGCAGCCAATAAAACCATTACAGTTGGTCAGTTGGCAAAGGATCAGGCCATTGCTGATCCACATAATACGGTTGTATCGGTTAAGCGTTTAATGGGGCGTGCAACCAGTGATTTGAAAACGCTGGGTGAGCATCTGCCATATCAGTTCACTGCCGAAGAATCCGGTGTGCCGCGTATCAAAACGGCGGCGGGTGATTTTAGTGCGATAGAAGTATCCGCAGATATTTTAAAAGCATTAAAACAGCGTGCTGAAAAAACACTGGGTGGTGATTTAACCGGTGCTGTTATTACTGTGCCGGCGTACTTTGATGATGCTCAGCGTCAGGCGACTAAAGATGCGGCAAAACTGGCCGATCTGAATGTTCTGCGTTTATTAAACGAGCCAACGGCTGCTGCCGTGGCTTATGGTCTGGACAGTGGTGAAGAAGGTGTGGTCGCTATTTATGATCTGGGTGGTGGTACCTTTGATATTTCAATCCTGCGTCTGAATAAAGGTGTGTTTGAAGTACTGTCGACCGGTGGTGATAGTGCGTTAGGTGGTGATGATTTTGATCTGGCAGTCGCGGAATGGTTGATGTCAGAGTCTGGTGTTACTGAATTAACGCCGTCGCTAAATCGCCAGATTATTTCTCAGGCTTGTCATGCTAAAGAATCATTAACTGAATCTGATGCTGTCACTGTTGAACTTGAGATTGATGATAAGCGCTGGTCAGCCGAATTAAGCAAAGAAAAATTTAACGAACTGGTCTCATCACTGGTTACTAAAACACTGGCTTCCTGTCGCCGGGCTTTACGCGATGCCGGTATTGATCAGGATGGAATCAGCAACGTTGTTATGGTTGGCGGTTCTACTCGTGTGCCTCTGGTTCGGGAAAAAGTCGGTGAGTTTTTTAACACAGAGCCATTAACCAATATTGATCCCGACAAAGTAGTGGCGATTGGCGCCTCATTGCAGGCTGATATTCTGGCTGGCAATAATCAGGATGGCGATCTGTTATTGCTGGATGTTTTACCACTGTCTTTAGGTATAGAAACAATGGGTGGTTTGTCTGAAAAGATCGTCCATAGGAATACCCCGATACCTGTTGCCCGTGCTCAGGATTTTACGACTTATAAAGATGGTCAGACTGCGCTGGCAGTGCATGTTGTTCAGGGTGAGCGTGAACTGGTTGCCGATTGCCGATCGCTGGCGCGTTTTGAATTACGTGGTATCCCACCGATGGTGGCCGGGGCTGCGCGTATTCGAGTGACTTATCAGGTTGACGCTGATGGTCTGCTGAGTGTTACAGCGAAAGAAGAAACCAGTGGTGTTGAATCAAATGTTACCGTTAAGCCATCCTATGGTTTATCTGATAATGAAATCGAAGGTATGTTACGTGATTCGATGGATCACGCTAAAGATGATCTGGAAGCGCGTAAATTGCGTGAAGAGCAGGTAGAAGCTGACCGTGTTATAGAAGCGATTGATGCGGCCTTGCTGGCCGATGGTGATCGTCTGTTATCAGCTGATGAAAGATCACAAATTGATCTCTCACGCCAGAAATTGATTGAAACCCGTCAGTCTGTTGCTAAGGCAGAACATATCAAACAGGCGGTTAAAGATTTAGAAAAAACTTGTGAGGCATACATTGCAAGGCGCATGAATCAGAGTATTCATGATGCAATGGCTGGCCACAGTATTGAAGAATTTTCCGATAAAGATGCTGACTAAGCGCATCGGTTATAAAACAGAGGTTACCAATAAATGACTCAGTTGATTTTTTTACCACATGAAGAAATTTGCCCGGAAGGAAAAGTTTTTGACGTAGAGCCGGGTATTACGATTTGTGATGCAGCAGCAGAGCAGGGTATTGATATTGAGCATGCCTGTGAGAAATCATGTGCCTGTACTACTTGTCATGTGTATATCCGCGAAGGTGGTCAGTCACTGGAAGAAGCAACTGAAACTGAAGATGATATGCTGGATAAGGCCTGGGGGCTTGATCCCGATTCACGACTGAGTTGTCAGGCCATGGTAGGTGATGTTGATCTTGTGATTGAGATCCCGAAATACACAATTAATATGGTGTCAGAAAACCACTAGGCACTGCATGACAGGCAGTATAGTGACTTTTGTTTTAACAGTATTAATAACAATTCCGGAGTAAAAAATGGGATTAAAATGGATAGATACGCTGGATATTGCGATTGAATTAGATGAAACGCATCCGGATATTGACCCGAAAACAATTCGTTTTACAGACTTGCATCAATGGGTCTGTGAGCTGGCTGATTTTGACGATGATCCTGAAAGATCAGGCGAAAAAATCCTTGAGGCGATTCAAATGGCCTGGATTGAAGAAAAAGACTGATAAACCCCGCCAAATTAATGCCTTACGGCCTTTATTCATACCTCAAACCCGCGTAAAATGGCGGGTTTGTTTATTCTTATTTTCTAATTTTTAATTTAACGATACCGGAGTTACTAAATGGCCCTAGAGCGCACTTATTCAATGATTAAACCTGACGCAGTTGCCAAGAATGTTATTGGTGAAATTTACGCGCGTTTTGAAAAAGCAGGTTTAAAAATCGTTGCTTCAAAAATGATCCACATGTCGCGCGAACAGGCAGAGACCTTCTACGCAATTCACAAAGAACGTCCTTTCTTCAAAGATTTAGTCGATTTCATGATTTCTGGCCCGATTATGTGTCAGGTACTGGAAGGTGAAGGCGCAATCGCTAAAAACCGTGAAATCATGGGTGCAACGAACCCAGCAGAAGCAGATGCCGGCACTATCCGTGCTGATTTTGCTGCTTCAATAGACGAGAATGCAGTACACGGTTCTGATGCCGCTGAAACAGCCGCAGAAGAAATCGCACTGATGTTCCCAGAAGGTATTTGTGAACGTACCCGCTAATCAGAAAGTTAGTCTGGAAGCAGTTCAAAAGCAAAACCTGCTGGGTATGACTCAGCAGGATCTGGAGGCCTTTTTCACCAATGCGGGGGAAAAGGCCTTCCGTGCTTCTCAGGTCATGAAATGGTTACATCAGCTGCTGGCTGCAGATTTTGATGAAATGACCAATATCAGTAAGACTTTAAGAGAAACCTTAAAGCAGATAGCGACTATCGAAGTACCAGAAATCGTATTTGACCAGACTTCGAAGGATGGCACTCGTAAATGGGTGATGCAGCTCGAAGGTGGTAATAAGATCGAAACCGTTTACATTCCTGAAGATAATCGCGGTACGCTGTGTATTTCATCGCAGGTAGGCTGTGCGCTGGATTGTAGTTTTTGTTCAACAGCGCGTCAGGGTTTTAGTCGTAATCTGACTTCAGCGGAGATTGTCGGTCAGGTCTGGATGGCAAGTCGACTGTTGGGTAAAGACAGCAAAGAAGACCGAAAAATAACCAATGTTGTCTTAATGGGTATGGGTGAACCATTGCTCAATTATGATAATGTACTCAAAGCCGTCAATATCTTCATGGAAGATAATGCTTATGGCTTAAGTAAGCGTCGTGTTACGTTAAGTACTTCAGGTGTGTTACCAAAACTGGATTTACTGGGGCAGGATAGCGATGTTGCACTGGCAGTGTCGTTGCATGCTGTGACCGATGAAGTGCGTGATAGTCTGGTTCCTATTAACCAGAAATACCCGCTTAAAGAATTAATGGCATCATGCCGTTTATATATAAAAAATCAAAAGGCAAAAAGTCATATCACTTTTGAATATGTGATGTTAAATGGCGTTAATGACAGCCGGCAGGATGCCATTAAATTAATTAAATTGCTGAAAGGTATTCCTGCAAAAGTAAATTTAATACCCTTTAACCCGTTTCCAGATTCAGGCTATGACTGCTCACCAATGCCTGTTATAAAAGAATTCAAAGAAATTTTAATGAAGTCGGGTCTGGTGGCGACGATTCGAAAAACCAGGGGCGAAGATATTGATGCAGCCTGTGGTCAGTTAGTCGGTAACGTTGAAGATAAAAGCCGGCGCGAAAGAAAATTCGAAAATCCGCGATATGGAATGAATTAAATGAAAAAAATAATAATAATTTCTATTATATTAGGGGTACTGGGCGTAACAGCCTGCTCTTCACAGGGGAAAAAATCAGGCCCGGATCTTAAGAAAGCATCCATGATAAATGTACAGCTTGGCTCGGCTTATCTAAGGCAGGATAAAGTAGCTCTTGCAAAAACCAAGTTAGAAAAAGCATTGCAACAAGACGCAGATAATGCACTTGCGCACAGTACTATGGCATTACTACTGGAAGTAGTTGGTCAGCATGAGAATATTATCGATCATTATGAGGAAGCAATCAGTCTTGATCCTGCTGATTCAGATATTAAAAATAACTTTGGTACTTATTTATGTAACCAAAAACGTTATGAGGAAGCACAGAAGTATTTCAACATAGCAATTAATGATCCTTATTATAAAACACCATCAGTTGCACTTATAAATGCCGGTCAGTGTGCATTAAAAACAGGAAAATATAAAAAAGCGGAGGCTTTTTTAAGGAAAGCATTACGTACAAACCCGAAATCACTTTCGGCTCTATACGCTATGGCGTCTCTGGGTCTTAGAAGTCAGCGTTATTTGATGTCAAGAGCGTATATTCAGAGATATCATTTGAATAGCAAACCCTCTGCAAAGAGCTTATGGTTGCAGATTCAGGTTGAAAAATCGCTGGGTGATAGAAAAGAAATGCGAAAACTTATCGAACAGATGAATAAAAAATTTCCTGATTCGGATGAGGCTGGATTGGCTATGGGGTTAATACGTTAATGACTGCAACAGAGAATAAAACCTACGGCGATGTTTTAAAAGCAGCCAGAGAAGAAAAAAATATTTCAATTTCACAGGTAGCAGAAACCTTAAAATTATCACTTGATAAAATTGAAAGCATTGAATCATCGGATAGTGATGCTTTACCGGCGGCAGCTTTTACTTGTGGTTATCTGCGTTTGTTTGCAAGACTGGTTGAAGCGGATGAGAAAAAGATACTCAGTTTATATAATCGCTGTGCCACTGAAACAGCAGAAGATGCAGTGCCGGGTGCTACTTCAGATATTCCTACGCAGGCTTCAAGTAATGACGCGGGGATGAGAATCATTACTTACACACTGGCACTGGTAGCAATTGTACTGGTTGTTTTGTGGTATCAGAATAATCAGGTATCAGAACCTGAGTCTTTATCTGACGCTGAAATCACGGCTGAGACTGAGGCGGTAGTTGCTGATGATATTGTGGAAAAAAAATCTGCAGACAAAATAGAGCAAATGCCTGAGCCTGTTGTTAAAGCAAAGATTCAGAAGACTGTTGAGCCTGAGAAAAAAATCTCTGGCTCAGAGCAGATAGAACAAACTGTTGTAACTGAAAACAAAGTGACTGATGAAATATCAGAAGAAAATATTTCATCAACTGATGATGAGCAAATGGAAAAAAACATTGCTCTGGCAAATCAAGCAAGCCCGATTGCAGCCAGTGGTACTGATGTAGTGGCGTTAACTGCTAAAGAAGATTGCTGGGTGGAAGTAACCGATGCTAACGACCACTTGCTGTATTTTAGTTTAATGAAAAAAGGGCAGGTGACAGAGCTAACAGGTCAGCAGCCCTTTTCTATGTTTTTAGGTAAAGCTACAGCAGTTACATTAACATTGAATGAAATCGAATATGATATTTCAAAGCACATCAGAAGTAATCAGGTTGCACGATTTGTTATGTCAATGGATCAGTTGCTTGAAAATAAAGTTAAGCAGGATGTGATAAAAAGTAATTCGGATAACAATGTTCAGTGACCCGGTCATCGATTTGTTTATTTCAAATAGAAAAATGTATAAAAATTAAGTTAAGTAATTATGGCAAAAAATATTAAATCAATCCGTGGTATGCATGATGTATTGCCCGGTGATTCACAAAACTGGCAGTATCTTGAATCAGTTTTGTCGTCACAAATGAAACGATACTGCTATCAGGAAATCAGAATGCCTGTGGTTGAATCTACGGCATTATTTTCGCGCTCGATTGGTGAAGTTACCGATATTGTCGAGAAAGAAATGTATACATTCGAAGATCGTAACGGTGATAGTTTAACCTTACGCCCGGAAGGTACAGCAAGCTGTGTCAGAGCAGGTATCCAGTCAGGTATTTTGCATAATACTTTGCAACGTTTGTGGTATATGGGGCCAATGTTTCGTCATGAACGTCCGCAAAAAGGACGTTATCGTCAGTTCCATCAGATTGGTGTTGAAACATTTGGTATGTCAAATGCAGAGATTGATGCCGAACTGATTTTACTGACTGCTGATCTATGGAAACGACTGGGCCTGAGTGGTGTGCGTCTGGAAATTAATTCCCTTGGTAGTAATGAAGCCAGAAATCAGTATAAAAGTATTCTAATTTCGTATCTTGAAGGTTTTAAAGATCAGTTGGATGAAGACAGTCAGCGGCGCTTGTATTCAAATCCGCTTCGAATTCTTGATACAAAAAACCCGGATATGAAAGAAATTGTTGAGAATGCTCCAAAATTATCAGATTATCTGGACGATGATTCAAGGCAGCATTTTGAAAAGTTACAAAAAATTCTGACTAAGGCCGGAATAGAGTTTGAAATAAACCCTAATCTTGTAAGAGGCCTGGATTATTACTGTAAAACGGTTTTTGAATGGATTACCGATAAATTAGGTGCGCAGGGAACCATCTGTGCCGGCGGTCGATATGATGGCCTGGTAGAGCAGCTTGGTGGCAAAGAGACTCCGGCAGCCGGCTTTGCAATTGGGCTGGAACGTTTGCTTTCACTACTGGAAGAAGATGACTTGATTCCGGAGTCGTCTGCGCCTGATCTCTATCTGGTTATGCTTGGAGAGGCCGCTGAAATTGAGGGGATGGTTCTGGCTGAGCAGTTAAGATGTGATAATTCTGAGTTAGTCTTAATGACTAACTGTTCGGCGGGTAGTATGAAAAGTCAGCTTAAAAAAGCAGACAAATCTGGCGCCCAGATAGCGCTTATTTTAGGTGAAGAAGAAATTGAAAAAAAAGTCGTAGTTGTTAAATATTTACGACAAAAGCAGGAGCAGATCGCTGTTCCATTAAATGAACTAAATACATTTTTGAAAAATTTATAAGCGGGTTTTGTGATGGACTTTGAAACAGAAGAACAACAAGTTGAAGCATTAAAAAAGTGGTGGAAAGAAAATGGCAAACAGGTCATTGTTGGGGCTGTGCTGGGTTTTGGTTTAATTATTGGCTGGCGTTATTATCTGGACTATTCTGCTACACAGAAAGCCGAAGCAAGTGCTTTATTTGAGCAGGTTATTAAAGCACCTGCAGACGGCAACCAGACTGTAAATAAATCCGCTGTTTTTGAAAAGATTAAGACAAACTATTCAGGTACTGTCTATCTGTCATCTTCGGCACTGGTTCTGGCCAAAGATCATTATGAGGCGGGTAAAAAATCAGAGGCTATTGAAGTGCTTGATCAGTTGATTAAGAATTCGGATCAAAAAGTACTGGTGCTGGTTGCAAAAGAACGTAAGGCACGTATTTTAATTGACTTAGGTAAATCGGATGATGCGCTGGCTGAACTGTCAGGCGATGTTAGTACGGATTTTCAATCAATATATGAAGAACTTAAAGGTGATGCATATGTTATTAAAGGCGATATTGAAAGCGCTAAGTCGGCCTACGATAAAGCACTTTTGTTGAATAAATCTGGTGATAATTCTCTGCTTCAAATGAAAAGAGATAATCTGGGTGAATCGAAAACAGGTCCTGCTGCATGAAACTAGCGCTACTTTTATTTCTTAGTTACATCATAACGGGGTGCGGAGGTGAAGTTGATAATTCCGCGCCACCTGCACAGCTGGTTGAGTTTAAAGAGACCTCGTCGCTCAAACAACTGAGTGAAATAGCATACGGTGTTTCTGATGCTCAATATACACGCATAAAGCCGCTGGTATTAGATAAGGAAATTGTTTTCTCAGACTCTAAAGGCAATGTAACCGTCTTTGATAAAAATGATTTTTCTATCCGCTGGCAGAAAACATATACCGCTGATTACACTTCAGCCATTGGTGGTAATAGTGCACTTTATTTGCTGGGTACTCGTAGTGGTGATGTTATATCCATTGAGCCTGCAAGTGGTGAGATTAACTGGCGTGTGACGCTGAGTAGTGAAGTGCTTGCAGCACCTGTTATGTCCGGTAATACTGTTATTGTCAAAACAGTTGATGGTCAGTTAACCGCATTAAATGCTAAAACGGGTAAGCAGCAATGGATATATCAGCGAGAAGTACCGGCACTTAGTGTCCGTGGAAACAGTGTTCCTTATATCTTTCAGGATAAGATAATGACCGGACTGGATAACGGTAAGCTCGTTATCCTTAATATTGATACGGGTGTTTTGTTCTGGGAAAAAACAATTTCTATCCCGCGTGGCCGTTCTGAAGTAGAACGGCTGGTTGATCTGGATGTTGATCTGATTGTTGATAAAAATATTGCTTATATTGCCGGTTTTCAGGGCAGGGTGGTTGCGCTAGACCTGAAGACAGGTGGTTTTTTGTGGGCAAAGAAAATGTCGGTTACAAGAAATATGACCTATGAAGATAACAAGCTTTATATCACAGATGATAATAGCCATGTCTGGTCATTAGATGCGACAACGGGTGCCACTAACTGGAAACAAAGTGAATTTTCTCATCGTAAACTGACATCGCCTACCAGCATGGGAGATAACCTTCTATTAGCAGATGCGCAGGGTTACTTACATGTTATCTCAAAAGCAGACGGGCATCAGATAGCGCGCACACAGGTAGATGCTTCAGGTCTTGATGTGCAGCCGCTGGTTATGAATGACAAAATTTATTTACAGTCTAAAAAATCAGTTATTTATGTTTACGGGCTGAGTCAGCTTGCATTGTAATGAAAATTTTACGGGATTATTTGCTTGAGATTATCTTAGCAATAATCTCGTTTTCATTATTGTTGTTACTGCTGTTACCTTATTTCTCGGGTTATAAAATACAGACGGATTATGCCGATGCCTTAGCAACGTTGAGTAAATCGACAGGTTTATCATTAGAGACGGTTTCATATCAGAGACACTGGTTTAGTTCTGATGCAAGAACCATTGCAAAAAATAGCAGACAGGAAATTGTTTTTGACGCTGTTCATGAGATAGTCCACGGACCGCTCTATCTTGGTCTGATATTGCAGGGGCGTTCCCCTGTTATCAATATGATGCTCAAGGGTCATGTAATTATGGCCAGGCCTGTCAAAGAGTCAGAGCAGTATGCGGTGTTTTTAAACAGTCTCGCGCCCGTCACTCTGTCTGCTTATATGGATTATGACGGTGATGCTGTCATTAGTCTTGAAGCTTCAGCTAAGGATGCTAAGAAGGAAGGCTCTGGCCAGTTTCACATCGAGACGGTTAATTTAGATATGGAATATATAGCTTCATCTGATCAGCTTAAAGGCGAGATAAATATTTCTGAACTATCATTTTATGGTAAACAGTTTGTTGAACTTGAAAATCTCATGCTTGGTTTTGAGCAGACACTTTTATCTAACCAGACGGGTGATATGGTACTGAGTTTTTCTTCTCTCAAATTCAAACACTTACAACGGATAGTTGATCTAAGAAAAGTATCTGCAAGAATTAAGCGATCAGTTAATGCCGGTCTTCATGATCTGGGGTTTGATCTCAATGTATCAAAATTAAATGTTTTTAATGAGCAGATTAATAATTTTTCACTGCGTATGTTAGTGAACGGTCTTGACGCAACTTGGCTGTCATTTCTTAATCGTGAACGTGATCTTGTTTCATCTTTGAAAGATCAGGTGTTTTCATCAATTAGTATTAAGCCTTTGAACTTTTTCTCTGAACACGGTGCGATGAAGTCAGAGCTGGTACTGACAACAGAATCGGATTCTGCGTCTGATAATGAAGAATTCTGGTCGAATAAGTCATTGAGTTTTAATGCTGAACTTACTCCTGCCGTGTTCAGGCGGATTTATGAGTTGTCTTCTGATTATTCAGAATCAGAGAAGAATAGTTTTGATGTATTTAAAAAGCGTTTGTTTAAGCTAAACTATATTGATAATAGTTTAGGTAAAGTAAATATTAATATTAGCGGTAAAAATAAAAACTTTGTTGTTAATAATCATAGCCTTAGTTATGAAAAATTAAGCAATACGCTTGAATACAGCGTATTTCGAAATTGATGAGAAAAATATGAACCCTGTTATAGCACTTGTTGGTCGGCCTAATGTTGGAAAGTCAACTTTATTTAATTGTCTGACTAAAACCAGAGATGCCATTGTTGCTGACTTTCCCGGACTAACACGTGACCGGAAATACGGACATGCTGTGCTTGAAGATGTTGAATACACTGTTATTGATACGGGTGGATTAAGCGGCGAGACAGAAGGCGTAGATATGCAAATGGCTGCTCAGACGCTATTGGCAATCGAAGAATGCTCATTGATTCTTTTTTTGGTTGATGCAAAAGACGGCCTGACGCCTGCAGATCAGAATATTGCAGAGCAATTGCGCCGTTATGGTAAAAAAATCTTTCTTGTTGTTAATAAAATTGATGGCTTTGATGTTGAACAGGTAACATCAGAATTCTATTCACTGGGTTTCACTGAGCTCTACGCAATATCATCTGCGAATAATCGTGGCGTGCCATCGATGATGGGATCAATATTTAGCCAGTTTGAATTTGAGTCATCTCTTATAGAAGATGAAGCTGAAGGTATCAGGGTTGCCATGGTTGGCCGTCCGAATGTTGGCAAATCGACATTGATTAACAGGATACTGGGTGAAGACCGGGTGGTTGCTTTTGATGAGCCGGGAACGACACGTGATTCAATTCTTGTTCCGTTTGAACGTGACAACAAAAAATACACGCTGATTGATACTGCCGGTGTGCGACGCAGAAAGAATATTAAACTGGCCGTAGAAAAATTCAGTGTTATTAAATCTTTGCAGGCTATCGATTTCGCTAATGTTGTCATTCTGGTAATTGACGCACATGAAGGTGTCTCTGATCAGGACTTAAGTTTACTTAGTTATGTGATTGATGCCGGCAGATCATTAGTTATCGCCGTTAACAAATGGGATGGTATGGATGATTACGATAAAAATCGCATCAAGATCGATCTGGAACGCAAACTGGGTTTTGTAAATTTTGCCGATATCTATTTTATTTCGGCATTGCACGGCAGTAATGTCGGTCTGTTATATAAAGCAGTGAATGATGCCTATGATTCAGCATTTATTGATCTGACAACACCCGAACTTACCCGTATGCTTGAGAAGGCAATCGAAGTTAATCAGCCGCCAGTTGCTAAAGGCAGACGTATTAAAATGCGTTATGCGCATCAGGGAGGGAGAAACCCTCCGATTATTGTTATTCATGGGCCATCACCTGACCTTGTGCCTGAACCATATAAGCGTTATTTGATTAACTTTTTCAGGCAGATTCTGAAGATTAAAGGCACACCGATTCGCATAGAATTTAAAGCGGGGGCAAATCCTTATTCAGGGCGTCGTAATGTTTTGACTAAGCGTCAGCAATCGAAGAAAAACAGAATGATTTCTTATATTAAGAAAAATGATAAGAAGAGGAAGAATAAAAACAAAAATAAAGTGGGTGGTAGCTGGTAATTTTAAGAAGCAGATTCGGCTGCACCCAGATCATGCTCAGGGTTGATGATATAAAAAGTCTGCTGCTCTTTTCTGGCAGCTTTAATTGAAGCCTCAGCATCATTGATTATATCGTCTGTATTCTTGTAGCTGGAACTTAAAGCAATGCCGATACTCGGGACAACGTTCAGAATGTTTTTACCGATTGTGATTGGTTTCTGAATTTCAGCAATGATTCTTTCTGCCGCAAATGATGTTTCATTAATATAAACATCTTCCAGTAAAATCACGAAGGTAGTATCAGAGAAGCGGGCGATGCTGTCTCTGGGTCTTAACTGGGTCTTTAATCGTTTTCCAATAATTTTGAGAAAATTATTCGCCTGTTTCCTGTCCAGTATTGTCTGTATTTCATGCAGATTTGCAATATCAAAAAATAATAAAGCAAAGTAATAAAATTCAGATTTAAGTGTGCGTTTTACACAGCTGTTCAGGTCTTCAATAAAGGTCTGTTTGTTCATCAGGCCGGTAACCGGGTCATGCATGTCCAGCAGTTCTGTATCGACTGAAGTGTGCGTATGACCGAGAATATTTCTCATCCATTCTGCCAGCGTTTTTATAAAATCAAAGTCACTTTCTCTGAATGGCTGATCTTTTGGTTGTGAACTTGAAAAACTTAAAGTACCGTATAATTTATCTTCTTTATAAATATTAATGCCAATATATGATAACAAACCGGTATTAAGGTAGCAGGGGTGTTTCTTCCATTTAGGCTTTCTGACGATATCAATTGCAATCGGTTCGTTGTGCTCGGTAGTGATACTGCAAAAAGTCTTGCCGAGTTCAAACTTTTGACCCTCGGTTATTTTTTTCGTTGCAGAATATCCCTGTTCAACAAAAAAAGTCTTTTTTTCAATACGACTGAAAATGGCGATTTCCTGATCAAATAATTCACAGCCTGTTTTTAAAATATGCTGTATCTGGTCATGGGGGTCTTTAGTGTTTAGTGAGATTACTTTATACAAGGACTCCATTAAATGAAGCTTGTTAACCAGAGAAGTGGTCCAGCCTAAAGGTTCTATCTGGCCTTTGTAACGGGCCATTGCAAAACGAATAGTTC